>WNEY01000213.1_pt1 | contig 32187 bp, 12 predicted proteins | sample 5400531 | NCBI WGS metagenome assembly WNEY01 (sample SAMN13153338, study PRJNA577476) | soil metagenome | isolation source: 200 cm saprolite under Douglas fir tree site 1 | place: USA:California | collected 2015-04-18
AAGGGCCGCGATGCGCGGGACGGACGGACCGGCGGGTGGGCAGGGCGGGTCGGGCGGGTCAGCCAGAAGAACGCAGAAACGCAGCAAGCGGTGAGCAGCAGCGGACGCGCGGTGGCAGTGCAGGCCTTGACTCCTGCCACGGCGCGGTCAGCGCGACGCGAGCCAGTCCGTCACCGCGGGCGTCTGTTTCTCCCGCAACACGATGCAGTTGTCGATCTGCTCGAGCGTCTGGTCCAGCGTGCGCGTGGCCGCCGGCAGCGGGTGCGCGGCGAAGAACGTCTTGATCTGATCCCGCGACTGCGCGTCGCAGAAGCTGCTCATCGACCGGATCAAGTTCGTGTCGCCGCCGGAGATCGTGACCTTCGGGGCCAGCGCCGTCCAGTGTTCGGTCACGTGCGACAGCGCGCGGCTCCGCGCGTCGGGGTTGCCGAAAAACTGCGCGAGATACACCGCCGTGTCCTGGCTGCGCAGCTGCGGTGACAACGCCAGCTGCAGCCCGCGCTCGACGAGCGCCGGCTCGCGAAAATCGGCGAGCGCATAGAGGTACCGGTAGTGCTCTTCCGGCGTCGGCGCGCGCTCGGCGGCGGCGAGGAGCGCCTCGAACAGCGCGGCGTTGCCGTGCCTCGCGGCGGTCTTGATGACCGCGCCCGCCAGCGTCGGATCGAGCGGCGCGGTGCCCGCGAGCGCACGGTCGACCGCGCTGCGCGCTCTGGCGATGATGTCCGGGTCGTACCCGATGGTGCCGAGCGCGGCGATGACGGTCGCGCGCAGCGACCGCCGGTCGTCGGTGTCCGACGACCCCGCCGCGAACCCGATCTCGTCGAACAGCGGCCGGAGCAGACCGCGCGTGAACGATTCGAACCGCGGCCGCGTCTCGTCCGTGCTCAAGTAGTCGTGGACGAACCCCAGGCGGTGCGCGACCTCCTCGAGCACGCCGCTGGCGTGCTCGTTCCCGTAGCCCGCGGCGAGCGTGAGGTAGTCGCCGACGCTGTGCCGGCTCGCCCGCACCAGCGCCCACTCGTCGTCCAGCAGGGACAGGCGCTCCGGCGCCGTGAGATCGCTTTCGACGCGGGGCGCGATCGCCCGCAGCATCTCGGACGGATACGCCGTGCGGTAATACCCCGCCGCCCCCGCGTTCGCGAACACCCACGGCGCGCAAGCCGCATCGACCGTCAGCGTCTTCGACGCGTCGGTCAGCAGCTCACAGGCGGGCGACGGGCGGCCCGGCACTTTCACGCACACGGGGATCTGCCACCGGCCGCTCTCGTTCCCGGCGGCGTCGACGACGAAGCGCCTCTGCGTCAGGGTGACGGAGGTCCGGCCGTTCACGCACGCCATCGAGACGTCGACGAGCGGCACGCCCGGCTGATTGACGAAGGTAGGCAGGATACGTTCGATCGGCTTGCCCGAGGTGGATGCGATCGCCTTCCAGAAGTCCTCGGACGTGGCGTTCCCGTACGCGTGCGCCTGCAGGTAGGCATTGATGCCCTTGCGAAAGGTCTCCGCGCCGACGTAGCTCTCGATCATGCGCAGCACGGCGGCGCCCTTCTGATAGGCGATCGCGTCGAAGGCCTCGTCGATCTGCGCCGGCGTCTCGACGTCCGCGTGGATCGGACGGGTCGACTGCAGCGAGTCCAGCGCCAGCGCCGTCTGGTCTTCTGCCGCCTCGTCGACGCCGATTTGCCATTCGGGGTGGGCCGCCGCGAGCGGCTTGTCCGACATCCAGGTCGCAAAGCCTTCGTTCAGCCAGATGTCGTCCCACCACCGCATCGTCACGAGATCGCCGAACCACTGATGCGCCATCTCGTGCGCCAGGATCGACGCGACCTTCTTGCGCGTGCCGACCGACGCCGACTTCGCGTCGGCGAGCAGATCGGTCTCGCGGTAGAAGATGGCGGCGGTGTTCTCCATGGCGCCGGCGGCGAAGTCGGGCACCGCCACGACGTCGAGCTTCACGAAGGGATATTTGATGGCGTAGTAGCTATCGTAGAACTGGAGGATCTGCTGCGCGGCCTCGAGCGCGAGATGCCCGAGCTCTTTCTTGTCGGGCGTGGCGCAGATCCGGATCGGAACGGCGTCCGCTCCGCCCTCCAGACACTTGAAATCGCCGACCGCCATCGCGACCAGGTACGACGACATCTTCGGCGTCGTCGCAAACTTCATCGTGTGCTGCGTGATCGACGGGCCGCTCGTATCGGACATCACCTTGCCGTTCGAGATCGCGGTGTCGCCGCGATCGACCGTCAGCGTGACGGCGAACGTGGCCTTGAACGCCGGCTCGTCGAAGCAGGGGAACGCGCGCCGTGCGTCGGTCGATTCGAACTGCGTCACCGCGTACTTCCGCAGCTTCGTCTTGCTGATGTAAAAGCCGCGCAGCTGCGAATTCAGCACGCCGCTGTAGCGGATGCGGATCTCGGCTGGCCCTTTGGCCAGCGGCTTCGGCACGCTAAGGGTCGCCGTCTGGGCCTTGTCGTCCAGCGCCACGGCCGCCGTTTGTGAAGCGACGCCGGCGCCGATGGTCACCTCGCGGAGGGTGAGGTCCACCGCGTGCAGCACTACTCGCGCGGTCGGCTCGGCCACCTGGACCCGGATCCGCTCGGTGCCGTCGAAGCGCTCGTGTGTCAGGTCGACGACGAAGGCCAGATCGTAATGATCCGGAGTCACGATGGTCGGAAGTCGTTGAGCGGACACCGGTAAGGGCGCCAGGAGCGGCAGGCACGCGAAGAAGAACGGGGCGATGCGCATGTCCCAGTCTACCGAACAAACTTGACGCGCAGGCGCAAACGGGGTAAAAAGGTGCGTCTTGATTGGTCAATCGACCTGCATGTGTAGCTGCTGTTGTTGTTGCGGGCTCCCCACGAGCCCCTGCGCCAATGGTCCGGCCGCGTGCGAATCGATGATCACATCGTGATCTAGTTCAGCAACTGACCTGAGACCCAAGGCCCGGGAGGCTCACGCTTCCCGGGCCTTTTTGTTTTTATGCCTGATTTATTGCCGTTGTTCCTGAACCTCACCGGACGGGCGGTCCTGCTCGTCGGCGGCGGTCGTGTGGCGAGCGCGAAGCTGCAGCAACTGCTGGCCGCCGGCGCGCGCGTCCGCGTGGTGGCGCCCGAGATCTGCGAGGACATCCTTGCTGTGGTAGCGCGCGATGAATCGCCCGTGGTCGAGGCAGCGCGGCGCGGCTTCACGCCGGCCGACCTCGACGGCGCGTGGCTCGTCGTGGCGGCAGCGACGCCGGAGGTCAACCGGCAGGTCGCCGAGGTTGCGGAAACGCAGCGGGTGTTCGTCAACGCGGTCGACGATCCGGAGAATGCGAGCGCATTTCTGAGCGGCGTGGTCCGCCGGGACGGCGTCACCCTGGCGATCTCGACCAGCGGTGACGCGCCGGCGCTCACCTCGCTTCTGCGCGAAGGGCTCGACGCGCTGCTGCCGCGCGACCTCGCGTCCTGGGTCTGGCAAGCGCGCGCCGAGCGCGTCGCCTGGCGGCGCGACGGCGTGCCGATGGAGCAGCGCAAACCACGGCTGCTGCGCGCGCTCAACGCGATCTACGCAACCGCCGAGCATGCGGAGCACTCGGAGCACTCGGAGCAGGAAGCCTTTGCGGCCTCGGCGCCCTCCGCGACTGATCGTGGACCCCATGTACCGTGGCTCAATGCACCGGAGGACTCGTGGCTGTGAAGACCGGGCATGTCTCGCTCGTCGGCGCGGGCCCCGGCGATCCGGGTCTGTTGACACGCAGGGCCATCGTGCGGCTGCGCGCCGCCGAGCTCGTGCTCTACGACGCGCTGATTGACGAGCGGATTCTGCGCTACGCGCGGCGCGCGCAGCGGTTTTACGTCGGCAAGCGCGCCGGCCGCCACGCGATGACGCAGGAGGCGATTCAGGCGCTGATGATCCGCGCGGCGCGGCGCGGCAAGCGCGTCGTGCGGCTGAAGGGCGGCGATCCATTCGTGTTCGGCCGCGGCGGCGAGGAAGCGCTGGCGCTGCAGCGCGCGGGCATTGCGTACGACGTCGTGCCCGGCGTGACGAGCGCCGTCTCCGCGCCGGCATCGGCGGGAATTCCGGTGACGCACCGTGGCGTCGCGTCGGCGTTCCTTGTCGTCTCCGGGCACGAAGAAGAAGCGTTCGCGTCGGCCGTCGCGGCGCTCCAGCCGAACGGCATCACGATCGTCGTGTTGATGGGGCTCGGCCGCTCGGCGGCGATCGCGTGCCGGCTGATCGATCGCGGCTGGTCCCGCGGGACGCCCGCCGCGGTCATCGTCGACGCGTCGACGCCGCGGCAGCAGGTCTGGCGCGGCCGGCTCGACCAGCTCGCCGCAGACGAGGTCGTCGTCGACGGCCGCGGCGCGGGAACGATCGTGATTGGTGACGTAGTAGCGATCGGATTGCAATTGGGAATTCGGAACTCTGAATTTGGAATTCGTGATCGAGTTCTGAATTCCAGATTCTAAATTCCAAATTACGAGGCCTTATGTCAGTAGTGGACGATCCGAAAACATTTGGCCGCGCGCGGCTGTCGTTTGCCAGCCAGGCGGACATCGACGAGTTCGTGACGACGCTCGAGCGCTACGAGCGTGGCGAGCTCACGCCCGACCAATGGCGGGCGTTCCGCCTGGTGCGCGGCACCTACGGGCAGCGGCAGGCCGACGACGCGCAGATGCTGCGCGTCAAGATCCCGCAGGGCGTGCTGACCAGCGATCAGCTCGAGGCGCTGGCGGACGTCGGCGAGCGACATTCCCGCGGGTTCGGCCACATCACGACCCGCCAGAACATGCAGTTCCACTTCGTCAAGCTGCACGACGTGGAGCTGGCGATGCGGCGCCTCGCCGACGCAGGCCTGACGACGCGGGAGGCGTGCGGGAGCTCGGTGCGGAACATCACCGCGTGCCCCTATGCCGGCGTAGCGTCCGACGAGCGGTTCGACGTGACGCCGTACGGCGAAGCGCTCACGCGCTATCTGCTTCGCCACCCGCTGAGCTCGACGCTGCCGCGCAAGTTCAAGATTGCGTTCGAGGGCTGCGCGACCGATCACGTGTTTGTCGGCATCAACGATCTGGGCTTCCGCGCGGTCGTCGGCCCGGACGGCGGGCGCGGATTCCGCGTCACCGCCGGCGGCGGGACCGCCATCATGGCGACCAACGCCGGCCTGCTGCATGAATTCCTGCCGGCCTCCGAGATTCTCCGGGTCGCCGAGGCGGTGCTGCGCGTCTTCGCGCGGCTGGGCGACTACCAGCACAAGCAGCGCAATCGGATGAAGTTTCTGATCAAGACGCTCGGGTGGACGCGGTGGCGCGAGGAGTACGACCGCGAGCTGACGGCGTGCCGCCTGCGCGGCCAGGTGCCGACGCTCGAGATCAATCCGCCGGCCACGGAGGCGAAGCCGGACGGGGCGAAGGACTCGTCGCCCTCGGTTGGCCATATCGCAGCGCGCGTCTCGACGGGCCGCATCTCGGGTCCCGGACTGACGCCAACCGTCGTCCCGCTCTTCCAGATTGGCGACGATGCCTACGTGCGGTGGCGGGCGACGAATGTGCGCTCGCAGAAGCAATTCGGCTACGTCATGGCGATCGCGTCGGTGCCGCTCGGCGATTTGACGAGCGAGCAGATGCGCGTCCTCGGCGAGCTGGCGCGGGCCTACGGCGACGGCACGGTCCGCGTCACCGTGGACCAGGATCTGCTGTTCCGCTGGGTGAACGCGTGCGACGTCCGGCAGCTCTATCGCCGTCTGGCGGCGGCGGGCCTCGGGCTGGCGGAAGCCGGCACGATCGCCGACGTCACGAGCTGCCCGGGCGCCGAGACGTGCCGCCTCGCCGTGACGCAATCGCGCGGGCTCGGACGGCTCCTCGAAGATCATCTTCGCGCGCGGCCCGATCTGATTGCCGCGGCCGACGGCGCACGGATCAAGATCAGCGGCTGCCCGAACGGCTGCGGCCAGCATCACATCGCGACGATCGGGTTCCAGGGCAGCGTGCGGCGGCTGGGATCGCGCGCCGTGCCGCAGTACTTCGTCATGGTCGGCGGCGGCGCGAACGATCGCGGCGCGTCCTTCGGCCGGCTGGCGGCGAAGGTTCCCGCGCGGCGCATGCCACAGGTGGTCGAGCGCCTGATCGACCTGTACGCGCGTGACCGGCTGGCCGGCGAGTCGGCCACCGAGTTCTTCGCACGGGTCGACCTCGAGCTGGTGCGGAGCGAGCTGGCCGACCTCGAGCCGCTCCGCCCGGGTGACGCCGTGCCGGCCGACTTCATCGATCTCGGAGAGGTGAACGCCTTCGCGCCGGAGGTGATGGAAGGAGAGTGCGCGATCTGACGTGATCCAATTATCACATCCATGTATACGCATGTGTCGATTTGCATTTGACACCGACCGTTTGGTATAGTCCGCGGGACAACTGAATACGCGCTTCTTTATCAAGAGTGGCTGAGGGACCGGCCCTGTGACGCCACGGCAACCACGCGACCGCCAGGTCGCGGTTCAGGTGCCAATTCCTGCCCCGACACGAACGTGTTCGGGGGGAGATGAGGGAGAGGAAAGACGTGAGTTCCCGCTGTCGTGTTGCACTGCTCGGTTTCGGAACCGTCGGGTCCGCCGTCGCAAGACGCCTGACTTACGCTGACGCCCCGCCAGCTTCTGTCTCGAACGTCCAGCTGACACACATTTTCGACCGCCGCCCCGACCTGAAGCGCGGCCGGCTGCCTGCCGCCGGCGTCGTCTGGACCGCCGACATCGACGAGGTGCTCCAGAGCGGCGCGGACGTCATCGTCGAGGCGGTGGGCGGTGTGGAGCCGGCCGCCGGCTGGATTCGCGCCGCGCTGCTCGCCGGCAAGTCGGTGGTGACGGCCAACAAACAGGTGATCGCGCGCGACGGGCCGCCGCTGCTGACCCTGGCCGCGCGGCAGGGTCGCCAGCTGCGCTTCGAAGCGGCGGTCGGCGGGGCGATGCCGATCGTCCGCACCATCGCGGACGGCCTCGCCGGGGATCAGATCACCCGTGTGGTCGGCATTCTCAACGGCACGACGAATGCGGTCCTGTCGCAGATGGAAACGACCCGCTCGTCGCTGGACGAGGCGCTGGCCGACGCCCGCGCGCGCGGATTAGCCGAAGCCGATCCCTCGGCCGACCTCGACGGGCATGATGCGCGCGCCAAGCTTGCCATCCTGTGCGCGCTCGCGTTCGGGCTGCGCGTCGATCCGTCGCAGATCCCGGCGCGGTCGGCGGCGTCGATCACGCCCGCCGACATCGCACGCGCCCGCGTGCACGGCGCCGCGATCCGGCAGCTCGCGCACGCGCAGTACGATCGCGCCACGTCGACGCTCACGGCCTGGGTGGCGCCGGTCGAGGTGCCGTGCGGATCCATCTTCGGCCGCACGATCGGCGCGCAGAACGCCGCGCTGATCACCGGCGCGCATTCGGGTGATACCGGCATCTTCGGCGCCGGCGCGGGAGGCGATGCAACAGCGGTCGCGGTGATCAGCGACCTCGCGGCCATCGCGCGCGACCGCGCCGCCATCGTCCCGCCGCCGAGCCTCACATCAGATTTCAGAATGCAGACGGCAGATTGCAGATTTGAATGCAGATTGGAGAGCTCAGCGTCGAGAGTTGAGCGCTCAGCGGTGAGAGTTGACGTTTCGTGTCTAGCGGAGGCTGTGTGACCGCGTTCATTGGACTTCAATGCCATTTGTGCAAGACGAGCTTTCCGGCCGGAGCGACCTACGTCTGCGATCGGTGCCTCGGGCCGCTCGAGCCCGTGTACGACTACGGCGCGATTCGCTTGACGCGCGACCAGATCGAAAAGCGCCCCAAGAATCTCTGGCGCTACCGCGAGCTCCTGCCGATCACGGGCGAGCCCCGCACCGGATTCAATTCCGGCTTCACGCCGCTCGTGCGCTGCGATCGCCTGGCGGATCGGCTGGGCGTCCGCGAGCTGTACATCAAGGACGACTCGGTGAATCATCCGACGCTGTCGTACAAGGACCGCGTGGTGTCGGTCGCGGCGACTCGCGCGGTGGAGCTCGGGTTCAAGGTGCTCGCGTGCGCGTCGACCGGGAACCTCGCGAACAGCGTCGCGGCCCACGCCGCGCGGCTCGGCATGGAATGCTGCGTGTTCATCCCCGACACGCTCGAGGCGGCGAAAATCCTGGGGTCCGCCATCTTCAACCCGACGATCCTCGCCATCAACGGCAACTACGACGACGTGAACCGGTTGTGCACGCAGGTGGCAGACCGTTATGGCTGGGGATTCGTGAACATCAACCTGCGGGCATACTACGCGGAAGGCGCGAAGACCCTCGGCTTCGAGATCGTCGAGCAGCTCGGCTGGAAGTACCCGGAGCACATCGTCTCGCCGGTGGCCGGCGGAACGCTGCTGCCGCGCATCGTCCGCGGTCTGCGCGAGCTGCGTGAAGTCGGGCTGGTCGAGGGCGATCTGCCGCGCGTGTATGCCGCGCAGGCTGCCGGATGCGCGCCGGTCGTGCACGCGCTCGACACGGGGCTGGAGCATCCCGAGCCGGTGCGGCCCAACACGATCGCGAAATCGCTCGCGATCGGCAATCCCGCCGACGGCTATCAGGTGATTCAGAGCGTGAAGGCGACGGGCGGCACGGGGTCTGCGGTCACCGACGCGGAGATCGTGGACGCGATTCGGCTGCTGGCGGAAACCGAAGGGATCTTCACCGAACCGGCCGGCGGCACGACGCTCGCGGCAGCCATCGATCTCGTCGAGCGCGGCATCATCCCGCCAGATGAATCGATCGTCGTCTGCGTGACGGGGAATGGATACAAGACCGCGGAAGTCGTTGCCGACCACCTGACTGCACCGGTGCGCCTCAGCCGCGCGTTCAAGGATTTCGAAGGGTGGTACGACTCGCGACAGGCGATCGCGTGATTCGAATTCAGCATCAGGAATTCAGAAATTCTGATGGCAATTCCAGAATTCCAGCTTCTTGATTCCAGATTCTATCGCCGAGTCCGCGCGCTCGAGCTCGAGACGACCGCCAGCTTGACGTCGAGGGTTCGGCCGTTGCGGAGCACTTTGATGGTCACGGTGGATCCGATCGGCGAGTCGGCCACCAGACGGAGAAACTGTGACGGGTCGTCGACGGCCTTCGCGTTGAACCCGACGATGACGTCGCCGGGCCGCAGCCCGGCATCATAGGCCTCGGAGGCGCGGCTCATCGTCGAGATCAGCGCGCCGTTGGTGTTCGCCACTCCGAACTCCTCGGCCAGCTGAGGCGTCAGCTTCTCGATCCCGATGTATCCGATAGACCCGCGGCGCACCTCGCCGTACTTCATCAAATCGCCGACGATGCGCTGCGCGAGCCTGCTCGGGACGGCGAACCCGATCCCCTGATAGCCGCCGCTCTCGCTGTAGATGCCGGTGTTGATGCCGACGAGCTCGCCGCGAGTGTTGATCAGCGCGCCGCCGGAGTTGCCCGGATTGATCGCCGCATCGGTCTGGATGAAGTCCTCGTAGTTCGCGAAGCCCATATTGGCGCGGCCCGTCGCGCTCACGATGCCGGCCGTGACCGTCTGGCTCAATTGAAACGGGCTGCCGATCGCCAGCACCCATTCGCCGACTTTCAGCTGGCCCGAGTCGCCCCATGGCACGACCGGGAGCCCGCTGACCGGGATCTTCAGCAGCGCGATGTCGGTGTCCGGATCGGCGCCGATCACCCTGCCTTTGATCTCCCGCTTGTCCGGCAGCGCTATGGTGATCTCGCGGACGTTCTCGCCGACGACATGGTTGTTGGTGACGACGTAGCCGTCCGCCGAGATGATGACGCCGGATCCGAGGCTCAGCGACCGGCGGTCGCGCGATCCGAATTGCTCGTCGTCACCGAAGAAGTAGCGGAAGACCGGATCGTTGGAGAAAGGCGAGTTGCGCGTTCTGATCACCTGCAGCGACGAGATGTTCGCGACGCCCTTCACGGCCTGTCCGGCGACGCGCGTGAAATCAGGTCCGCCGCCCGTGAACGCCAGGCCGGCCGATGCGGGCGCCAGCGGCCCGCGCTGCCCAGGATCGGCGGCCGCGGCGGGCGACTCCGCCGCGCGCGAGTCGGCTGCGGTCCGCATCCGGCCGGTGACGACGAGGCCGGCAACGAAGCCGGCCACGACGAGGACGAGAGAGACGGTGAAGCGTCGCACCATGTGAATCAGCTGACGTCGATGCGCCGCGTCCCGCGGTCGCGCGACTTCGGAATCGTCACCGTCAGAACGCCGTCCTTCAGGTCGGCAGTGATCTCGTCGATTGCGATCGGCTCCGGCAGCGAGAAGGCGCGGGAGAACCGGCCGTGGCCGCGTTCGACGCGGTGGTATTGCTCGCAGGGAATGTCGCGGCCGGGATCGACGCCGCGCGCGCCGCGGATCACGATACGGCCGTCTTCCGCGTGAATGTCGATTTGATCGCGCGCGAGGCCGGGCAGTTCGGCGGTCAGCACGAACTCGTTCGGGGTTTCGTATAGATCGACCGGCGGCGTCCAGCCCGGGGCGTCAGTCCCGACCAGCTGGCCGAGCTGCTCGTGGAGCGCGAGGAGGTCGCGCAGCGGATCCCAGCGCGTGAACACCACGTTTTTCATCGTAGCACGGTTGGCCGCGCCTCGACCATATGTGCTACGATTGCAAGGATATACAGACACGCAGCATGTCATACATACAGGCCACACGCATCCGCAAGGGCATGCTCATCAAGGTCGGCAACGATCTGTTCCGGATTCTGGAGCTGCATCACCTCACGCCGGGCAACAAGCGCGCGCACATCCAGGTCCGGATGCGCAACATCCGCACAACGATGCTCGCGGACCACAAGTTCCGGGCGGAGGAAGACGTCGAGCGCGCGACGCTCGACGAGCGCGAGATGCAGTATCTCTACAACGACGGCGACAACTTCTACTTCATGGACACGGCGACCTACGAGCAGGTGCACATCTCGGCCGAAGCGCTCGGCGATTCGAAGGATTACCTCATCGCCGAGATGTTGATCCGCGTCGAGTTCTACGACGTGGAGCCGGTCGGCATCGAGTTGCCGCCGACCGTGGATCTGGTGGTGAAGGAAACAGTGCCCGGTATCAAGGGCGCCACCGCCAGCAACCAAATCAAGCCGGCGACGCTCGAAACCGGCCTCGTCATCCAGGTCCCGCCATTCGTCAACGAGGGCGACAAGGTCCGCGTCAACACCGAAACCGGCGAGTACCAATCCCGCGTCTGATCCCTTTCCCTCCACGGCGGAACGGGAGATAATCCCTCTCGTCTCTAACTTCATTAACTAATAGCCGGCTCGGGATTTAAGTCGGGGGCCTGCGCGGTATGACCTGCCCGCATTGTGGGACCGATGTGCCGAACGGCGCTGCGCGGTGCACCGGATGCGGCGCACCCAGGTCGGCACTCGCGACGGGTGTGCCCGAGCCGGGCACCGCGGCAGCGGGTCCCGATCTCCACGCGTCTGACACGACAGGCGCCGTCCCGCCGGCGGCGTCGACGGGCAGCGGCACTCACGAGCTGGATTCGGACGTCACGCGCGTCACAGCTCCCGCCGGCCCCCTGCCGACTTCGACGGGCGGCGCTCGTCACCCGCAGATGCTCGTCGCCGGTCAGATACTCGGCACCCGTTATCACATCATCCGGCTGCTCGGGATCGGCGGCATGGGCGCGGTCTACCACGCCTGGGACGCGGAGCTCGGCGTCGCGGTCGCCTTGAAGCTGATCCGCGCCGACGCCACCACCGACCCGCACGCGGCGGCGGAGATCGAGCGGCAATTCAAGCAGGAGCTGCTGCTCGCGCGCCAGGTCACGCACAAGCACGTCGTCCGCATTCACGATCTCGGCGACATCGAAGGCGTGAAGTACATCACGATGCCATACATCCAGGGCGCCGATCTCGCGACGGTGCTGAGGAAGCAGGGCAAGCTGGAGGTATCGCGCGCGCTGAAATACGTCCGACAGATCGTCGAGGGGCTCGTCGCCGCGCACGACGCCGGCGTCGTGCATCGCGACTTGAAGCCGGCGAACATCATGATCGACGAGGAAGACCAGGCGCTGATCATGGACTTCGGCATCGCCGGGTCGATGTCGAAGAGCGGGCTGGGCGCTTTGAAGGTCGTGGGGACGCTGGCTTACATGGCGCCGGAGCAGGCGCAGGCGAAGTCGACCGATCAGCGCGCCGATGTCTACGCGCTCGGCATGATGTTCCGCGAGATCCTCGTCGGGCGGCGGATGCCGGGCGCGGGGGAGCAGGCGGTCGCGGATCTCATGAAGCGGATCAAGGAAGCGCCGCCGAGCCTGCGGACGATCGACGAAACGATCCCGGAGCCGCTCGATGCGCTCGTCATGCGCTGCGTCCAGCCGGATCCGGCGGACCGCTTCCAGACGAGCGCCGAGCTTGGAGAGGCGCTCGCCGCGCTGGACGACAACGGTTACCTGCGGCCCATCGCGAAGCCTGTATCGCCCTGGCGCATCGCGGCAGCGGCGGCGGCCGTCGTCGCCACCATCGGCATGGCCGTCGTCGTCGTGAAGCGCACGACGCCCGCGGCGCCGGCCAAGCCGATCGATCCCGTGTCGATCCTCGTGGCCGATTTCGACAACACCACCGGCGATGCGGTGTTCGAGGGCGCGCTCGAACAGCCGCTGACGATCGCGATGGAAGGCGCCTCGTTCATCAATACGTTCCCGCGGACCGACGCCAAGCAGCTGGCCCAGACCCTCAAAGGCGGGACCCGTCTCGACGATGCCACTGCGCGGCTGGTCGCGTTCCGCCAGGGCATCCGATACGTGCTCGCCGGGGATGTCTCGGCGAAAGCCGGCGGCGGCTTCAGGCTGCGGCTGCGCGCCGTCGATCCGTCGAATGGATCGGTGCTCCAATCCGCGTCGGCCGACGCGAGGAACAAGGGGGACGTGCTCGCGGCGGTGGGAACGGCCGCCGGCCGGCTGCGGTCGGCGCTCGGCGACAAAGCGGTCGATAGAGTGACGCCCACCGAAACGTTCACGGCCGGTTCACTCGAGGCGTTCCGGGAGTACACGACCGCGCAGGATCTGACGCTGGCCCGCCGCGACGAGGAAGCGCTGCCGCACTACCGGCGCGCCGTCGAGCTCGATCCGAAATTCGGCCGCGCGTACTCTGGCATCGCCGTCAGCGCGCAGCGGCTCGGGAGCACCGAAGAGGCGGAGGCGGCGTGGAAGACCTCGCTCTCGCTGACCGATCGGATGACCGAGCGAGAAAAATTCCGGACGTTCGGCAATTACTACCTCGGGGTCGTGCAGAACTACGAGAAGGCGGCGGAGCAGTTCAGCGCCCTCGTCAAAGCCTATCCTGCCGACGACGCCGGCTTCGGGAACCTGGCGCTGGCGCATTTCTATCTGCACGATTTTCCGAGCGCGCTGGCCGAGGTCCGCCGCGCCGTCGCGATGAACCCGAAGAACATGCTGCAGCGGAACAACCTCGCGCTGTACGCGATGTACGCGGGGGACTTTGCCACCGCCGCTGCCGAGGCACGGAAGGTGATCGCCGAGCAGGGCGCCACAGCCTCGACGTTCCTGCCGCTCGTGATGGAGGCGGTGGCCAAAAACGATGTGGCCGCGGCGGCCGGCGCTTACGACGAGATGGCGAAGACGGGGGCGCGCGGCGCGTCGCTCGCGAGCCTCGGCAGAGGCGAGCTCGCGCTCTATGGCGGCCGCCTCGCCGACGCCGAGTCCGAGCTGAAAGCCGGGCTCGCCGTGGACGTCGCGGCGAGGAGCGGCGCCGCCGCCGCGCTGAAACAGATCACGCTGGCGGAAGGGCAGCTCGCCGCCGGCCGAAAGGCGCAGGCGATCGAGGCCTCGCACGCGGCGCTGGCCCGCACGCGGCAGCTCGGCGTGATCGTCCCCGCCGCGCGCGTGCTGATCCGCGCGGGCCGAGTCGCGGAGGCACGCGCGCTGGCGTCGGAGCTGGAAGGGCAGCTTCAGAAGCAGAATCGCGCATACGGCAAGATCCTGCTGGCGGAAATCGCGCTCGAGGAAAAAAAGTTTGCCGAAGCCATCGACCTGCTGACGCAGGCGCGCCCGCTCGCCGACGTGTGGCTCGGGCGGTTCGACCTCGGCGTCGCCTACCTGCAGGCCGACGCGTACGCCGAAGCGCTGCCCGAGCTCGAAGCCTGTCAGAAGCGCCGCGGCGAGGCGACGGCGCTTTTCTTCGACGAGAGGCCGACGGTCCGATATCTCGCCACGCTGCCGTATTGGATGGGTGTGGCGGAAGCGGGCATGAACGTGGCAACCGCGAAGAGCCGGTTCGAAGCGTTCCTCAACATCCGCAAAGACGCAACCGCCGATCCGCTCGTGCTGGATGCCCGCCGGCGCGTCTCCGGACTCTGATGTCCCAGCAGCAAGTCGTCGCGACTCGAGATGCGCCAGGAACTTGTCACCGGGCGTGCCGCGCCGTCCTGATTCTCGCGCTCGATCTGGATTCCCGAAGGCCAGCGCGTGGACGACGAGCGCAGTAGACGACTGCGCATGAGTCGCCAGCCGTCGGAAACAGGGCCGCGCCAACGTGCGAGCGTGCCGCCGCCGGATCAGCCCATCGCTACGCGTGAGGTGCTCACGCTCCAATCAATCGCCTGTGGCGTGGCCGTCGTCGCTGTCGGGGCCGTCCCGGCCCTGTTCAATCCTCGCGGCCATGATGCGTTCACGGTTATCAAGACTGGCCTGCTGGAGGGTTTCGGTCCCGTGGCCGCCCTGTGCGCGGCGCTTGCCTCGCGGTCCGACAGCGATCGCCTGCGCGACGAGCCGGTCCTTCTTGCCGGCGGCGCCGTGGCCGCTACGCTTGTGCTGGCCACCGCATTCGGGATTGCCTCGACGCTGTCGTTCTTCGCGCCAGGAGCTCGGCACGAGGGTACCTATCTCGCGCTCTCGCTCGTTGCCATCGGATTCGCGGTGGCGACGCTCAAGCGCTCGCAGGTTGAAATCGTCCTGGATGGGATCATCATCGGGAGCATCGGCCCGTCTGTATTCGCAGTGGTGCAGACGATCATCCAGCCCGCCGATCCGACAGCGTTTGCGTCGCTGCCGCGCGTGGGCGGCACCTTTGGAAACCCCGTCCTGCTGGGTGGCTACCTCGCACCAGTGATTCCGATCACGGCTGCGAGGGCTTTGGGAGCGCTGGCGGTGCAGAGAGGGCCGGAGCGGGGGAGCCTGTCGCGCTCGTCGTCGGTCGGCTACTGGATCGTGCTGAGCGTTCAGCTCGCGGCGCTCCATGTGGCGAAAGCCAGAGGGGCCTGGCTGGCAACGGCGATCGCCGCCATCGTCATCGCCATCGGCACGATGGACGGGTTGGCCACCCGACGCCGCTTCGTCGCGCTGCTCGCTGCGGGCGCTCTAGTGCTGGCGGTCGTCGGTGGCGTGATACTCACGCACGGCGGCTTCGGGACGCTCGCGATGGGTCCGACGCTCGAAGTCCGCGCGCTCATTTGGAGGCAAGTTGCGCGGCTGATCGGTGCGCGTCCCGGCCGCCTGCCGCTCGGTTACGGCCCCGAAATGCTCCGATCGGTCGTCGGACCATTCCTTTCACCCGATCTTGCTCGCCTCGAGGGTGCCTTCGCCGTCCCGGATCGTGCCCATAACGATCTGCTCGACACGGTTGTCAGCACCGGGCTCTTCGGAGCGCTGGCGCTCATCGCGCTCCATGTTCTCCTCTGGACCCGGCTTCGCGAACAGCTGTCATCGCCGCGGAGCGTCTGGACGATGTCTCAATGGACCGCGCTTGGACTCCTGGCGGGAGCCCTCGCCCATTTCGTCGAAATCCAGATTGGGATCGCCACGGCAGCGTCTCGCTTGATCTGGTGGTGCATCGTCGGAATGGCTGTCGCTGCAACGCGCGACACGGGCGCAGCCGTTTCTGAGCGGGGCGTGATCCACCCTTCGGATCGAGCGACGGCAATAGCCGCTGCCGTTGCATTGGCGGCGCTCGTGTTTGTTTTCTGGCAGGGACAAGCGGGAGTCTCGTTCGCTCCCGGCGGCATCGCTGTCGTTTCGGCGACCGGTGTGATTGCCGCGACGGTCGGCCGCCGCTGGCGGATCACGGCATTTCGCGTCGTCGCCGGCCGACTGGCGGCGATCGTCGCGATTGCCGGTGGCATGGTGGCCATGCTCGCGTTCTGGAATTTGCGTTCCGCGGACGACGTGCTGGCGATGGGCGAGTGGATGTCGCATCAAGCAACGGCCTGTTACCTTCTGCTCGGGATGGCAGCCGGAGCGGTCGCCTGCGCGGTCGGGTCAGGGGGTGGGACGCAGGAACAGCCACGGGTCCGCGTGCGGGTCGCGGCCGTCATGGCGATTGGGGTCCTCGGGCTCGCCTTTGGCGCGCGCCCCGTGAGGGCCGACATCCTCGCGCATCTTGGAGACGAAATGCAGGACGCACAGCGCTGGACCGAAGCCGAGGCGTTCTACCAGCGACGCGTTCAGCTGGTGCCTGAGAGCGACTCAGCCTGGTCCGCGCTGGGCGGTGCTGAGCTCGAGCTCGCACGGCGCGCTGCTCTGGCGGCTCGCGCCGATCGATTCACGCGCGTCGTGTCCGCGCTGGCAGAGGCCCGGCGCCGCAATCCCACCGACTGGTTTCATTGCCGCAACCAGGCGAGCGCGGAGCGCGTCTGGGCGGCGGCCGATCCGGCCGGTCGCGCCGCCCACCTGGCCGCTGCGGACGATTTCTATCGCCAGGCGACATCGCTCGCGCCGGCATCGGCTCGTCTGTGGGCCGAATGGGGCAACGTCGACGCTGAACGAGGAGCGTGGCACGACGCGTTCGGCAAGCTCGAGCACGCTGCAATCCTCGGCGACGAAGTGGACGCCGTCGCTGTTGCCGGCGCAATTCTGCGCGCAACTGGCGTCGACCTCGGCGATCCGAACGGTCGTGCCCGCGCCGTCGCGGAGTTGAATCGCGAAGGGTGTCCGACGCTCGCACGCCTGTACACGACGCAGCCGGACGTCCGGTGACTCTCTATTCCTCTCCTCCCGAGAGCTCGATGCGCTCTCCGTCCGCCTTGACGATGAATGCACGAGAGCGGCCATTCGCGGCCACCACTTCGACGACCGCGCTGGATCGATCCTTCGGCGGCAGCAGCGCACAGATGGTGCCGTTGCAGGCGAACGTTGCCGACGCGGTGATCGCGCCGAACCCGGGCGGGATTGTCACCGACGCCGTGGCGGTGGAACTTGCGGTCGAGCCGACGAACGCGCTGCTGAACACTTCGGTTGCGCTGCCGACCTGCGGCGTGACGCGGACCTTCGCCGTCGTGCCCGTCGGGATGTTCGAACCGGCGAGCGATACGTCGACCGGCGACGAAGGCGGCGTCGGGAACGTCACGTCCGGCGTGTTGACGTTGCCGCTGGGTGCGGGCGGCACCGTGAGAGCCCCGACCGCCGTGATCCGGAGGGTCGGCGTATTAGCCGGCGTCACGGCGCCGGGCGTGGCAACGACGGTCCCGGTTGAACCGTTCAAAAACAAGTTGAAGTTCGAGGCATCCCCTTCGATCCGAACTGTTCCGGCAGCAGCAGAACCGATTGCTCCTCCGAAGCCCCCGGTCAAGTTCGCGCTTGAGCTTGGAGAAACCAGGGTTGGCGCGACGAGACGAAGCGCACCGCCGGCTCCGCCGCCGCCGTAGGAACAGCCGCACCCAGGTGCTCCTCCATTGCCACCGGTCAAGTACAGAACAACACCCGGTGAAAAGTTGATTTGACCGGTTGCAACCATCAATAGGGCGCCGCCGCCGCCGCCGCCGCCGCCGCCGTTCAGCCGTCCGACCTGGCATCCCGAACTGGCTTCCAGGGCGCCGCCGCCGCCCCCGCCTGAACCGCCGATGAGCGGCGTAAGGGTGGCTGATACCGGCGACGGGCCGCCGTTGAACCCAAACGCGTGGGGAGTAGCGCTACAAAAGTTAGTGTTGGCGATTCCGCCGATGCCACCGGCTGGGCCAAAACCGGTGCTACCGTCGGTTGCTGGCGGTCCAGGATTGCCTGTTGCGCCTCCTGCGAAACCTCCCGGGCCGGGCCGCCCACCCGGCGCCGCGACACTCGGAAGCAATCCCACATTCGTGCTGCCGCCATTCAGCCCGTTCGCAAAGAGCGACACATTGAAGCCAAGGTGAATGGAGTTCTGCGACAGGATCGTGAGCGGTGAATTGTTCGAATTACCAACCGGAAAAATGTTGAGAAAACCCACGGTCGGAGAGAAATTGACATCCACGTCGGTGAAGTTGAACACGCCGTTCGTGAGGCCAGCCGCGGGGATGCCCGGAATCTGACCGGTGCCGACCTCCGTCGTGCACGTCTCAGGTTGGGTGGCCGTGTCGTACTCCGAGCAGTACCGCACGAGCCCGCTCGACATGTTCCACACCAGGTGCCGCGTGCCGTCGGGCAGCGCCGTCGTGCCGGTCGGGAACGGCGGGAAGCTGCCGTTCACGCCTGTGCTCCCGCTGCTGAACGGCTGCGCGAGCGCGCGATCGGCCGCGCCCGTGCATATGAGCATCAGCAAGATCGCTTTGGCCCAGCCGACGCACCTCGTCCGCCGCCGACTCCAGCCTTCGCCTGAGCGAGCCATATCAACCTCCATACCGTTTGACGTCGTGAACAAGGTGTGCTCGAACATAGCCTTTCTCCTCTGAATCCGCTACGGCACGATCGTGACGACGGTCGCCGCCGTAATCGGGCTCGATCCGTTGGGTGTGGTCACAAATACGGTCAACACAGCGTCGGGCGCCGACGGCGTAACCGAGATCGGCATCGACAGCGACCGGCCGTCCGCAGAAACGCTGATCGCGCCCTCCACGATTCCGGTTTCGTCACTGAAGGTGACGCTCGTCGCCCCATCGAAGTTGGCGCCCGTCAGGACAAGGATCTGGGCGGTTGGTGCGGAACGCGACAGCTGACGCGGCGATACCTCGGTGACCGTCGGGCCTGCCGCGAACGTCGTTACGCCAACCGTGCCGCCGACAGCCGCTCCAGTGCCTCCTGCGCCGCCCGATCCGGGCGATGGACCGTTCGCAAAGCTCACCGCGCCGGCAACTGCCGAACCCTGGCCCGGCGCCTGGCTGGACAGTGGCGGCTCCGGGTTGAAGAAGCTGACGGCGGCCGTGCTCGTCGACGTGGTGGCGGGCGTCGGCTGCTGACCCTGCGCCGGGTTGAAGAAGCTGACCGAGGTTACCGGCGCCTGAAGCGTCGGCTGGGCTGTCTGCTGCACCGCACCAGCATTGGAGAAGCTAACCGCGGCAAAAGGTGCCGACTGCTGCACCGTCGCTCCGACCACCGGCGCGGGGTTGAAGAAGCTCACCGAGGTCACCGGCGCCTGAGGCGTCGGCGGGGTCGTCTGCACGGCGCCAGGATTGGAGAAGCTCACCGCCGCAAAAGGCGCCGACTGCGGTACCGTCGCGCCAGCCACAGGCGCGGGGTTGAAGAAGCTCACCGAAGTCACCGGCGCGTGAGGCGTTGGCTGGTCGGTCGGCTGCACCGCGCCAGGGTTGGAGAAGCTCACCGCCGCAAAAGGCGCCGACTGAGGTACCGTCGCTCCAACCACCGGCTCGGGGTTGAAGAATGTGATCATCGCCGTCCCGGGCCCGGTGCGGTTGAAGATCGGTGTCGGCTTGGGCGGCGGACTTACCGACGGCTCCTGCACCTCGAGTCCGACGACCTTCGATGCGGTCTGTCCGGCTTCGTCACGTGCACGCACCGCAAAGAAGAAATGACCGGCCGCCACTGGCGTTCCCGTGACCGTGCCGGTGGAGCTCACGGTGATGCCGGTTGGCGGAACACCGCTGCCCGGGAGCAAGGCCCAGGTCATCGGTGCGAACCCGGTCGCATTCAGCGACTGGCTGTACGGCACGCCACGCACGGCGACCGGCAGGAACGTGGTGGTGATGTCGAGCGCGTCGATCCGAATCGTGTAGGTCTGGGTCATCGTGCTTGCCGACGACGCACCGGCCTTCACGTTGAACGTGTACGAGCCCGAGGCTGTCGGAGTGCCCGCGATGTGCAGAAGGGATTGACCAAGCGTCGGCGTCGACACAGGCGTCGCCGTCAGACCCGGAGGCAGATTGCCCGAGATCACGGCCAACGTATAGGGCGGTGTGCCGCCGTTCACGACGAGGTCCTGCTCGCGGTACGCCACATTCGCCTGGCCGTCTGGCAGCGCCGCTGGCCGGACAACGAGAGCGCTGCCGCTCGTGTCGAAGGTTTCCGCGCTGCGCCCCGTCAGCGCGCTCGAACTGAACCCGCCGGCGACGAGCACTGACGATGAATCCAGTGCAACAGCTGTGTGCCTGGTCCGATCGACCGCGAGACTGCCGCCACCGATGAATCCGCCGACGGTCACGTAGTACTCAACCTCGGAAATCGGCTCCGCGCCCGGAACATCACGCTGTGCTCCGCCAGCGACAAGCACGCGGCCGTCTTCGAGCAGCGTCGCCGTATGGTCGGTGCGCGGGAAGACCATCGTCGCGTCGTCGGCAAAGCTGTTCGTCGCCGGGTCGTAGAGCTCGGCGACTGCTTCCAATTCCGGATAGTTGCGCGTGCCGCCGGCAATCAACACGCGACCGCCTGGAAGCAGCGTCGCCGTGTGCCGCGCGCGCAGGAATCTCGTCGGTCCACTGGTGGGAGTAAACGAGCCCGTCGTGGGATCGAAGACCTCGCCGTTGGCCAGCGGGAACGGTCCATTGCTGTTGCCGCCGACGATCAGCACGCGGCCATCGGTGAGCCGCGTGGCGGTGTGCTGCCAGCGCGACCCGAGCATGTTGCCGACGACCGCGAAGGTGCGTGTCGACGGATCGTACATCTCGACCGACGACAGGGCTCCACTTGCGCTGATGCCGCCGGCGATGAGGACGCGGCCGTCGGTGAGGAGCGTGGCTGTGTGTTGCGCACGGCCCGAAAGGAGGCCGTTCGCAGTTCCGGTGAACGTGCTGCCGAACGAAGCGTCGAACACTTCTGCTGTCGACAGGGAGTTGCCGTTGTTGTCCCGGCCGCCGACGACCAGCACCGTCCCATCGTTCAGCAGCGTGGCGGTGTGATCGCTGCGCGTCGCCGCCATGAAGCCTGTCGCCGCCGACGTCTTCGTCGCGACGTCGTAGAGCTCCGCCGTATTCCGCCCTCCGCCCGCGAGCAGGACTTTGCCATTCGCCAACACCGTCGTCGTGTGACCCGAGCGCCACGTCGAGAGATACGTCAAGGGCGCCGACGGCACCATCAGCGTGCGGAATGGCACGTCGGGAACGCCGCTGCTCGCGCTCAGACGTTGCCAGGGACCGCTGTTCATGCGCTCGAACCCTTCGCCGGGGCTGTAGAAATCGGCGCTCGAGGTACTGACCGTGCAATCGCCGGTCGTACTGAAGACGACGGCGTAGCGCTCGCCCTTGCCGATCGAGAGCGGCGACTGCAGCACGATCGGCGCGAACCAGTCGCCCGATCCCGAGGCGAGCACGGTTCCGTCCGGCTCGAAAGCCGTCCCCGTGACACGTTGAATCTCCGCGGAGAGTTGGACCGTTGGACCGGGCGGGCAAGAGGCGTTCGGTAGTGCGACGGCGATCAACCCACCGGTCGCACCCGCCGTGAACGTCTGGGCCACGCTGCGCTGACTGACCGCGCCAATCGCGAGCGGAGTCGCGTTGTTGTTGCCGAAGGTCTGCTGGTCGGGGGCGGACACGTGAATGCTGAAGGTCTTGGCCTCGATCTGCGGCGGCGACGCCTGGTCGGTCGCTTGAACGGTGACGGAGTACGAGCCCGTGGTCGTCAGCACGCCTGTGAAGCAGCCGAAGGACTGCAGCGACACACCAGGTGGCAGCGCGCCGCCCACGACCGTGAACGACGCTGGCCCCTGGTTGTTGGCGACCGAAATGCAGCCGAAGTAGTTGTCCCAGAGAACGCCCTCGAACAGCGACGTCGTCGTGATCTGCAGCGAGCCCTGCACGAAGATGCCGAGGTTCCTCACCGCTCGCTGGCCGCCCGCATCGATCGCCCTCAGCGTAAAGCTGTAGAAGAAGTTCGTGTTCGCTGACGGTGAAACGGTGCCGGTGATCGAGGACCCCTCGATGGACAACCCTGGTGGAAGCGAACCACTGATGACGCTCCACGTCACTGGCGCGATGCCCGTCGCGGCAAGTGGTGCGGTGTACGCGTTACCCCGGTGGGCGCTCGGCAGGAATTGCGTCGTGATGTCGAGCCCATCGACCCGGATCGTCAGCGTTTGATCGCTGCTGCGTCCGAGCCGATCGGTCACGCGCACGTCGAACGCGTAGGCGCCGGACGTGGTCGGCGTGCCCTGGATCCGCCCCAGTTGAATTGGCGAAGTGATGGGCGTTCCGTCCGACAGCGTGCAGCCTATGGCGCACGAGACAACATCGAACGCGAGCCCCGGTGGCGGATGGTGCGCCGGAGGTACCAGCGACAATGTGTACGGCTGACCGGCGCCGCCCGTCGGAGCGACTGTGATCGGGCCATAGGGCACATTCCTGGCACCGTCCGGCAGGTTCGGATTCAGGATCCCCGGCACGCCGCTGTTCGGCCGCGGGTCATAGACTTCCAAGCTCGGACCGCTTTGCCCGCTGCCAAATCCGCCGCCAACGACGACGCGGCCGTCGGACAAAAGCACTGCCGCATGGAAGCTCCGCGTGACGAGGAGGCTCGCGGCGCCAGTGAAACCAAGGCCAGGCACGTATCGCTCTGCGGCGGCCCAAGGTGCTCCCGAGGCGGCCGCAGTCCGATAGCCGCCAGTCAGCAGCACACCGCCATCATTCAGCAAGGTCGCGGTGTGCCGGGCACGTGGTTCGACGAGGGATCCGGCCGTGGTGCTGGTGTTCGACGTCGGGTCATAGATCTCAGCGGTGGGCGAGGCGGAGCTGAACGTCGGGTACCCGCCAGCAATAAGGACTTTCCCGTTCGCGAGTCTGGTCGCCGTGTGGTTCGCCCGCCCGGCCAGCACTGCAGCGGGTGTCCAGCTATCGAGTGCCGAAGAGTAGATTTCGGCGAACGCGCCAAAGCTCGATCCATAACCGCCGGTGACCAGCACGCGTCCATCGGCCAGGGTCGTCATCTCGTGCCGCTCTCGGGTCTGCAGCATTCCGGCCGCCGGGGCGAACGTCGAAGAGACCGGATCGAATATTTCCGCTGTGTTGAGCACCGTCGCGAACCAGGATTGAACGCCGCCTGTAATCAACACTCGGCCGTTCGGCAGCAGCGCCGCGCGATGCTCTAACCGCGTACTGGACATCGAACCCGAAACTGGGACGAATGCATCCAGTCCGGGATCGTACAGCTCGGCGCTCGCCAGAGTGACAATCGGATTCTGAGACAAATCTACGCCGCCCGTGACGAGCACCTTTCCTGAATTGATCAACGTCGCAGTGGCGTACGCCCGTCGCGCCAGCATCGTGCGGGTCACCGACGTATTGGTGATTGGATCGTACAGTTCGGCTGAACCGTTGCCGCCGACGAACAGCACTTTGCCGGACTGCAGTCGAACCGCGCGCGCATCTCCGAGGTAGGACGTGTGGATCAGAGCATCGTTCGTCGCCGCCGTTTGGAACTGGATGTCCGCGATGCGGGTCGGTTCGTCCGACAGGCGGGTCCACCCGCCACCCAAGTCCTGGAAGGCGGCGCCGTCCTGGTAGTTCGAGGAGTCGGATCCGACCGACGAATTGGTCACCTGACACGATCCGCCGCCGCTGCTCAGGACGATCGCGAACTTCGCGTCGGCCGCGAAGAAGATCGACGTCGGCAGTTGAATCGTCTGGAACGTCCGCGTGATGGTTGCCGTCGCGGTCGCGAAAATCTGGCTGTCGTCGGGTGCGCCTGTCGTCGGCGAGACGCCCTGAATCGTGACCGTGATCGGATTCGCCGGGCAGGTCAGCGTCGGGAACAGCACGCCGCCCAGGTAGCCGGTCACGCCGGTACTCACCGTCTGGGCGACACGATTCGATCCGCCAATCGGGAGCAAGTTCGTGCTGACTCGATCGCCGAAGTGCGACTGGTCGACGGGGAAATCTGCAAACAGCGAAAGGGTCTTGGTCGTGACCTGTCCGAAGACGTCGGTGACACGAACGGTGAACGACGCGGAGGCGTTCTGGGTGGGCGTGCCCGTGATCGTGCCGTCGCTCGCCAGTGTGAAGCCGGCCGGGAGCGACGACCCCGGCAAGAGCGTCCAGCTGAATGGCCCGGTTCCGGTCGCGGACAAGCGGAACGACGTCGGGACGCCGAGGTGCACGTCCGGCAGTCGCGACGGCGACGTGATGTCGAGGGGACTGATCCGGATCGTGAGCGTTTGATCGGCGCTGTGATTCGTGCTGTCGGTCACCCGCAGATCGAATGCATAGGTGCCCGCCGCAGTCGGCGTTCCGGAAATGCGTGCGAGCTGAATCGGCGGCGTCAAGGGAACGTTGATTGGCGCAGTCACGTTGGTGCCGATGGTCACGCTGCAGCCGACCAGGCACGTGAACGAGTCCAGCGACAGACCCGGAGGCAGCGTCTGCGCGGACGACGCGAGTGCAAATGTGTACGGCTGGCCCGAGCCGCCCTGCGGCGCGATGATCGCATCGTACGGCTTGGTCAGGCTCCCCGTCGGCAGGATCGGATTCAGGATCGTCGGCACCGCATCCGGCACGACGAGTTCAGCGGATCGTCCGACGATGCTGCTGTTGGCGAATCCGCCGGCCATCAAGATTCTGCCGCTCGACAGCATCGACGCCGTGTGCTGATATCGCGACACAATCATCGCGCCGGCGCCGACGAAACCTGTGCCCGGCACGTAGCGCTCCATCGATGCCTGCGGCGGATGGCCGGTGCAGCAAGAGTTGTCGGCCAAGCCCCCGGCCAGCAGCACGCTTCCGTCCGGGAGCGCAATCGCAGTGTGGAGCATGCGCCGAGCAAGGGCATCGCCAGCCGACGTGAAGCGCCCATCCACCGGATTGAACAATTCGGCCCGCTGCAAGGCGAGCCCAGAGGCCGTCACGTCGGCGCCCCCGGCAATCAGAACGCGACCGTCGGGCAGCCCGCTGGCAGTGTGTTGGAAGCGCGGCGTGATCATCGATGCGCTCGTCGCGCTGGAGGTTTGAGTCGCCGGGTCGTAGACTTCCGCCTGGCCGCCGTTGCTCACCCCGCTGGTGAAGCCTCCCGCCAGCAGCACCTTGCCACTCCACGCGCAGGTTGGCGTTGCGGCGGGACACGTCAGCAGCGTGGCCGTATGAATCTCACGCCCGCCGATAAGCGACCCGGCCGCGCGGAACGTCTTCGTGGCCGGGTCGTAGAGTTCGACGCTGTTCAGCAGCGTGAAGAAACCCGCGCCATCGAAGAAGGCGCCGCCGGCAAGCAGCACCTGGCCGCCCCACGCGCAGGATGGATTCGTTGCCGGACACACGAGCTTGGTGGCCGTGTGCGAGGCTCGCCCCGTCGTCATCGGCGCCACAAGGAGCTCGAAGGTGCCCGTGTCCGGGTGATAGAGCTCGGCGCTCGCCAAGTACGCGCCACCGACAAACGGCGACCCGCCCGCAAACAACACCGTGCCATCGTCGAGCGGAGTGGCCGTGGGATTGAACCGGCCGACGTTCATGCTCCCGGTCGCCGTGAACGTGCCGCTTGCCGAGTTGTAGACCTCCGCCGTCTGCCCGTTCCCGGTGATGAGCACGCGTCCGTCGCTCATGACCACAGCGGCGCCATTGCTCCGGAACTGCGTGAGGTACGACAGCCCGGCGCGCGGCTGGACGACCGTACTGAATGGGATGTCGAACGCCTGGCCGGCGCTGTAGTCGGCGAGCGCGAGCCACGGGCTGGCTGATACGTAGCCATCGCCGCCGCTGTAAGAGTCGAACGACGTGGGCTGAACAGTGCACGCCGCGCTCGAGCTCACGACGAGCGTGAACGGCTGGTCGGCCTCGAAGAGCGGAGAGGTGGCGAACGGAATGATGCCAAACGACGTCGCCGGGCCGCTGCCAGATGCGATCACTACTCCGTCCGGAGCGCCGCTGGCGGCGACGCCCTGCACCTCGACGGTGAGCGTCGTTCCCGTCGGGCACGTCATGCCGGTGACGCGGACCCCCTTCAGCGCGCCGGCGACGCCCGTCGTCACGCGTTGGCCCAGACGCAGACTGCCTGCCCCTCCGAAAGTCAGCCCCGGTCTGCTCGCGTCGAAGACGGCCGACTGATCGAGCGTCCAGACGTCAATCGCAAGCGGCTGATCGTCGGATTGCGGCGGCGACGACTGATCCGTGGCATGGACCGTAAAGTTGAACGTACCGGTGTTTGTCGGCTGCCCGCCGAAGCACCCGTTGGTTTGCAACGCCACTCCGGGCGGCAACGATCCGCTCGCGACGGTGAACGTCCGTTGTCCGTTCCCGAAACTCGTCCCAATGCAGCCGAAGTAGCCCTGGAACAACAGTGCCGGCTGCAGCGACGTGGTCGTGATGCCGAACGCGCTTTGAACGTTGATCGACAGGACGCGATAGCTCGCCTGACCGCTCGCGTCAACGGCTCGGATCGTGAACGAGTAGAAACCGGGGGCCGTCGGCGTGCCCGTAATGGCATTGCCGGCGATGCTCAGACCTGGAGGGAGCGTGCCCGAGTACAGAGTCCATGTAAACGGGCCAACACCGGTCGCCGTCAGCGGAGCGTTGTAGACCGCGCCGGTCGCCGCGCTCGGCAGGAACGTCGTCGCAATCGCCGGCGGATCGATACGGATCGTCAGCGTCGCGTAATTGATATGCCCGGCCGAATCGCTCACGGCCACGCTGACAGTGAAGGTGCCCGACTCGGTCGGTGTGCCCGAAATGGTGTGAGCCGTCGAGTCGTAGGTCAAGCCGGCGGGCAGTCGCCCCGTCGGCAGCGCGATGACGTAAGGCCCGCCCGAGCCGCCCTGTGGGGTCAAGGTGAAGAGGGTGTACGCCACGCCATTCTGTCCATCCGGCGGCGCCGCATCGGCGAGCCCAACTGCAGTCGCCGGATCGTATAGCTCCGCGGTCCGCCCTCCACCCGTACCAAATGCGCCTGCTAACAACACCTTCCCATTCAGCAGCAACGAGGCGGAGTGCAGGTACCGCGACACGATCATGCTGCCCGCACCGGTGAAGCCGACGTCAGGCACGTAGCGCACCATGCTGGCTTGAGGCGCACAGCAGATGTTTTCCGTCACGCCGCCCGCCAGGAGGACGCTTCCGTCCTGGAGTACCGTTGCTGTGTGGTCGCGTCGCGGGCTCCCGAATGAACCTGCCCCACTGAATGTCCCGCCGCCGGCCGGGTCGAACAGTTCGCCGTCCGCGAGCACTCGGGAATCTGGAGCCACACCGCCGGCGAGGAGCACGCGGCCGTCGGTGAGCCGCGTCGCCGTGTGCGCGCCGCGCTGCACGATCATTGACTGCGTGGTCAGCGTGTAGGTGACCGACACTGGATCGAAGAGCTCCGCTTGCGTGACGCCTCCAAACCCGAGGAAGCCGCCAGCAATCAGCACACGTCCGTCAAGTAGCAGCGTGGCGGTGTGCAATTGACGAGACACGTGCATCGAGCCGGCCGGACTGAACGTACGCGAGGCCGGGTCGTAAATCTCGCCGGTCGCAAGGCGTCCGGACGAATTCAGCCCGCCGACGATGAACACTCGACCATCCGACAACCTCGTCGCCGTATGCTGGACTCGCCCGGTCGACATCGATGCAGGCAGCAGTTCGAACGTTCCCGTGTTCGGATGGAAGATCTCGGCCGTCGCGAGATACAGCTGGGACACATTCGGAAACCTACCGCCCGTGATGAGAACAGTCCCGTCATTGAGCAGCGTGGCGGTGTGTTCCCCCCGCGCGGCATTCATGTTCCCGGTCGCGATCGATGTCCCGGTCGTCGAGTCGAACAGTTCCGCTGCTTGACCATTGCCGCCGCCCGTCAGCAGGACGCGGCCGTCGTTCAGGACCGTCGACTGGTGCTGACCGCGGAAAGCCGCCATCGTAATCAGCCCCTGAACCGGCTGCACCAGGGTGAAGAATGGAATGTCGTAACGGCCGTCGGGAGTGTCCTTGAGCCGCTGCCAGGGACTCGCCGAGATGTATGCGTCGCCGTGGAAGTACGCTTCGAACGCCTGCGGAAAAACCTGGCACTGGGCGTTCGCGCTCAACACAAGTGCAAACGTCTGATCCGCCGCGAAGAACACCGGTGATGACAGAACGATGAAACCGAACGGCGTGCTCGCTGTGCCCGCCGCGATCACCGTGCCATCGGGCGCACCGCTTGCCGCGTTACCTTGAATTTCCGCGGTCACGGCGGTTCCTGGCGGACAGGAGATGCCAGGCACCTGAATCGCCCGCAGCATCCCGGTGACGCCGGCCGTGATCTTCTCGCCGATTCGTACTCCCGCTACACCGCCGAAGGGCAGGGGAGGCTTCGAGCTATCGGACCCGTCTCCCTGATCGGAAATTGACACGTTCAACGTGAGCGGCGCGGTGGCGACCTGCGGCGGCGACGACTGATCGGTCACCCGCACCGTGAAGTTGAAAGTGCCGGTTGCCAGCAGCGATCCGCTGAAGCAGCCGTTGCCGAGCAAGGTGAGACCCGTCGGCAGCGATCCGCTCGCGACGCTCAACGTTCGGTTCCCGTTGCCCTGCGTCGCCGAGAGACAACTGCCGTAGAAGCTGGAGAGTGTCCCCTCCGAGAGTGTCGTCGTCGTGATGGCGAGCGGATTGGTCACGAGAATTGAGAGCGTTTTGATTGCCGACTGACCCGAAGCCCCGGTGGCCACCACCACGAAGTTGTAGAACCCGACTGACCTCGGCGTGCCGGAAATCACGCCGCTCGCGCTGATGCTCAAGCCCAGTGGCAGGGCGCTCGAGGCCGGCGCCAGGATCCAGGTCGCTGGCGCGCTCGGGCCGATGGCGCCGCCGGTAGGTAATGTCGCCGAAACAGACAGATTGTCGAGATAGCCCTTGTCGTTCTCTCCCGGTCTATCGTTGAAGGTGTCGAAGATGAATCCACCGAACTGCGTTTGCGAGGTGAGGAAGGGAACGGCAGTGGCAACCGGGCTGCCGTTAATCACCACGTCGAACGTCTGGGCGGCATAGTTGAGGGACAGTGTGTAATGCATCCACGTGTCTCGGATGATCACAGCCTCGGTTTGGGGGAAGCCCGCCGTTATCAATTGAAGCTTGCCGTCCTGCAGCGGATTGAATCCTGCGGTGAACCCAGACGTGGTGATGGCAGCGAACTGCCAAGAACCTTGCGTGGAACTGCTGGCCAGGAAAACGTCGGCATCGATAGTGACAATCTTGTTCGGACTCGAGGATGTATCGAATGATGCATAACGGAAAGGCCCAGTTTGTCCGGAAACCAACGCCGCATCGACCGCAGCGGCTTGTGAGCCGCTCTTGAAAACCGAACTTTGAACAGTCACCGCGTCTGACGTGCCAAAAACGCTCCAGCCGTCGTGCCCTGCAAGGGGCCCGACGGGGATTGGCGGGTTTTCAAAGCCGCTTTCGTAAATGCCGATCGTTGCGGTTTGCGAATTCGCCGGACTCGCTGCGACTAGCTGGACTGAATAGGGTTGGTTCAGCGCTGCGTCGACCAGCCGATAGGGGCTCGTGATGTCGAATGCGCTGACGCGAATGGTCAACGACTGAAGATTGCTTTGCTGGGTGACGTCGGTGACCCGCATGCCGAACGTGAAGTTGCCCGCGGCCGTCGGAGTCCCCGAGAGCGTGAAGCTGGCCGGAGTGTACGCGATGCCCGGCGGTAACGCGCCCGAGACGAATGCGATCTGGTAGGGCGGCCCGGCGCCGCCGGTCGCGCCCAGCGTCGCTCCGGTGTATGCCACGTTCACTTGTCCATCGGGCAGCGAGGTGGGCGTCAACGCGGGTGCCGCGCCAAGCTCAAAGAGCTCGGCGGTGTCGGCGGTCATCCAGCTCTGGCTGGAGCCTCCGGCAATCAGCACTTTGTCGTTCGGCAGACGGATCGCGGTCTGGCCCTGACGTCTCGCTTCCATGCCGCCGGCCGCGACGAAACTACCGGTCCCGGGAACGTATCGCTCCATCGTCGCAAGCGGGAGCACGTAGCCCGACACGTTAACGACGTCGAACCCGCCGGCTACGAGCACGCTGCCGTCCGCCAACAGGGTCGCCGAGTGGACGAACCGGCGCGCTGCCATGCTACCGGTTGCGCTGAAGGTGTCGCTCGCTGGGTTGTAGATTTCCGCCGAGGCCTGGATGTCGCCGGCCGCGCCGCCCGCGACCAGCACCCGGCCGTCCATGAGCGACGTCGCGGTATGTCGTCCGCGGAAGAAGACCATGTTTCCGATGGTTGGCGCGAACGTCCCTGCAGCCGGATCGTAAAGTTCCGCGCTCCTTGCCGGCGGTCCGAAGAGCGTCGTGAAGCCGCCGGCGAGCAGAATCCGACCGTTCGGCAGCACCGTCGCAGTATGGGCGTAGCGAGCCGTGACGAGGTTTCCCGCCGGACTGAACGTCTCTGTACCCGGATCGTAGATTTCCGCCGACTGCACTGCCGTGGTGACAGGACCGGTGACGATCAGCCCGCCGGCGATGAGCACGCGGCCATCCGCAAGTCGCGTGGCCGTGTGCAATTCCCGCGCGTTGGCCAAGGACCCACTGGTCGGCGCGAAGGTGCCGGCCACCGGGTCGTAGATCTCCGCCGACGTCAGGTGGTTGCCTGCCGAATCGCGGCCGGCGGCGACGAGCACCGTCCCATCGGCCAGCAGCGTCGCCGTGTGATTGAATCGCTGCACCGTCATGTTGCCGGTCAGCGTCGCCATGTTCGTCGCCGGGTCGTACAGCTCGGCGGAGTTGTCAGTACCAGTCAGCAGCACCTTGCCATTGTTCAGCAGCGTGGCGTTGGCGCCTCCGTTGCGCGCGCGATTCAGGTAGCCGACGTCCGACGCGGGCTGTATCAGCGTTCGGAATGGGATGTCGTAGCGGCCGTCGGTGCTGAAGAGCGACACCCACGCGGTGCCGGCGTTCACCAGCGCGTCGCCGGCGTTGTAGATGTCCGTCGTTCCTGCATTGTTGATGGTGCATGAGGTCGGTGAGCTGATCACGAACGCCAGTCGATTGTCGATGCCCACCTGAACAGCGGGCAGCAGGGCGATCCCGTTGAATCCACTGCTCGCCGTGCCGGTAGCGATCGTGTTGCCGTCCGGCAGCCCATTGGCCATCACACGCTGCACGTCGACGGTGACCGGGCCCGAGGAGGGGCACGAAATCGTCGTCAGCCCGAACGCCGTCAGCGTCCCGTTCGCGCCAGCCGTCACCACCTGCGCGAACTTCCGGCCGCCGGCGCCGCCGAACGCGACTGGCGGTTGAACCTGCGCCCCACCTTGCTGCTCGCGGGCCGACACTCTAACAGTGAAGTCCTGCGTGGCCACCTGCGGGGGCGACGCCAAGTCGGTCACCTGGGCCGTGAAACTGAACACGCCGGTCGCCGTGGGCGCTGCGTTGCAGCCGTTCGCTTGCAGATTGAAGCCCGGCGCTGGCGAGTTGGTCACCACACTCCATGTCCGCACGCCCACGCCGTTCGCCGCCCCGAGGCAGAACGTGTTCGCCTCGAGCACCGCGCTCTCGGGCAGTGACGTCGTCGTGATGCTGAGGGGGCTTTGGATACTGATGTTCAGTGTCTTCAACGCTGCCTGGCCCGTCGCATCAACAGCGCGGACGATGAACGTGTTGCCTCCGGTGGCCGTCGGTATGCCGGTAATGCGGCCCGCGGCGTTCACCGACAGGCCCGGCGGCATGATGCCCGACGCTGGCGCCAGCGACCAGGCTATTGGCGCTGCACCGGTTGCAGTGAGCTGCACGTCGTAGGTGTGGCCCACCGCGCCGGCGGTGAGCACGAAGGGGCTCGTGATGACGTTGATCGTCCCGACGCGGACTGTCAGCGTCTGAACGTTGCTGTGACTCGCCGAGTCGGTCACCTTCATGCCGATCTCGAAAATGCCCGCCGCCGTCGGCGTTCCTGACAGCGTGAAGGTTGGCGCGTCGTAATTCAGACCCGCCGGCAGGGCGCCCGACTCTCGAGTGATCTGATACGGTGCGCCTGACCCGCCGGTCGCGACGAGCGTCGTGTTCTGGTATTGCATGCCGACCTGACCGTCGGGCAGCGTCGTCGTGCTGAGTGCAGGCGCGGTGGTCACGTCGTACAGCTCGGACGTGTTTCCGCTCATCCAGCTCTGCCCACCACCGCCAGCAATGAACAACTTGTCGTTCTGCAACCGCGTCGCGGTG
>WNEY01000214.1_pt1 | contig 32139 bp, 31 predicted proteins | sample 5400531 | NCBI WGS metagenome assembly WNEY01 (sample SAMN13153338, study PRJNA577476) | soil metagenome | isolation source: 200 cm saprolite under Douglas fir tree site 1 | place: USA:California | collected 2015-04-18
CGCGCACCTCGTCGTCGAGATCGGCGAGCGCGCCGGCGGTATCCGGATACTCGAAGTCGACCGCCGCAGCGCGCCGCTGCACCTTGCGCGCGTAGAGCAGCGCAGGAAGCGACTCCGGCACGTCGTGAAAGATGCCTGCGCGACCTTCCAGGTCGCGCTTACTGGACTCCCAGGTGCGGCGGACTTCACCGGCGGAGTCGAGCTCAGGCCCACCGAACACGTGCGGATGCCGGCGCACCAACTTCTCGTGAGCTCCCCGCGCGATGTCCTCCAACCCCGATTGGCCCTTCTCCGCCAGGAGAAGGGCGAGAAAGTACACCTGGAACAGGAGGTCGCCGAGCTCGTCCGCAAGCTTTGCTTCATCCCGGCCGATGGCCGCGTCGGCAACCTCGTAGGCCTCTTCGATGGTGTGCGGGACGATCGTCCGCTCGGTCTGCTCTCGATCCCAGGGACACTCGCGGCGCAGCCGCTCGGTCAGCTCTTGGAGGTCGACGAGCGCCTCGGCGAGGCTCACTTAACCGGTTGTGGTCGCGCCGGTGAGCGTCGCGCAGGGATCAGGATTCGGCTGGTAGCCAACCTGGTACTTGATGCCCGACTTGCAAAAACTCTTTTTCTTCGTCTCGACCCACTTCGTCATCGCGTCGTTCTTGCGCTGCTGCTCGAGCTGCTGCTTGATCGACGACTCGACCTTGCTTAGTGATGTCGTCTGCGCGGGCTTGATCTCGGAGAGCGCCTGAATGATGTGGTAGCCGTACTGCGTGTGGATCGGCTTTGACAGTTCGCCCTTCTTCAAGGCAAAGGCAGTCTTGTCGAAGGCCGGGACCGTCTGCCCCTTGGAGATGGTCAGCTTGCCGCCGTTCGAAGCGGAGCCCGGATCCTTCGAGTACTTCTTCGCCAGCGTGGCGAAGTTCGCGCCCGACTTCAGCTGTGCGTAGATGCTGTCGGCGAGGGCCTTCTTCGGCACGAGGATGTGACGCACGTCGCGCGTCTGCGGCTGCCCGTACTGCGACTTGTGGGAGTTGTAGTAGGCCTTGATCTCTTGCTTCGAGACGGTGACGCCGCTTGTCACCTTCTTGAACAGCTCCTCCGAGATCAGCTGGTTGCGCACCTCTTCCTTGGCCTGATCGTCGGTCAGCCCTTGCTGCTTGAGCGTCTTCTGGTAGCGCTGCTCGCTGCCGCCGTAGAACTGCTTCTTCAGCTGATCGATGCGCTTGTTCACCTTGTCGTCGGTGATCTTGATCCCCAAGGCATCGGCCTCTTGCTCGAACTCCACGCGCTGGATCAGGAACGTGATCGCCTGGCCCTTGAGCTGCTCGTACTCGGTCGAGCCGGGTGTCGGAAACTTCTTCTTCTGCGCGTCGTAGCTCTTCTTCGCGCGGTCCATGAGCGACTGGAACTGAGCCTTCGTGACCGGCAGCGAACCGACGACGGCGGCGTCATCGGAGCCCAGCGTCGCGGTCGAGGTGCCACCACAGCCTGCGGCGACAAGCGCGAGGGAGCAGAGCGTAAGCAGAATGGATCGTCTCATGGAAAATGCGCCATTTGCAGCGGATTCGTCACGCTGCCTGGCGCGCGGCCAGTATAGCATCGACCAGTCGGAGCGCCTGCGGGAAACCCTCCTCGCGCAGCGAGACCTCATGGTTCCCGGTGGTGTAGACCGCGGTGTCGACCCGGCGCCGCAGGTCGCGAAGCTCGTCTGCGCCGAGCACCAGCTGCCCGACGCTCGCCTTGCCGCCGCGGAAGATGAAGTAATCCGCGCCGGCGCGCGCCAGCTTGAGCTTCGCCTCCTGGATCAGGAAGAGATTCTCGACGGGCTCGGGGAGTGGGCCAAAGCGGTCCTGCGTCCCCGCCTGCAGCTCGCGCAGCTCGTCCTCGGACTCGCTCAACGCAAGCCGGCGGTGGAGGTCGATCTTGAGCGCCTCTGACGCGATGTAGTCCGGCGGAACGTACGCGTCGACCCGTGCGTCGACGCGGACGGGGCGAGCGGCGACGCGGCGCTGGCCGGAGAGCTCTGCGACGGCCTCGGCGAGCATCTCGACGTAGAGCTCGAAGCCGAGCGCGGCGACGTGGCCCGACTGCTCGTCGCCGAGCAGGTTGCCGGCGCCGCGGATCTCGAGATCGCGCATGGCGATGGCGAAGCCGGCGCCGAGCTCCGTGTGGTCGGCAAGGGTGGCCAGGCGCGCACGCGCTTCAGGAGACAGCTCCGACATGTCCGGATAAAAGAGGAACGCATGAGCGGTCACGTCTGAGCGGCCGACCCGTCCGCGAATCTGGTAGAGCTGCGACAGCCCGAGCTGGTCCGCCCGCTCGATGATCAGGGTGTTCGCCTGCGGGATGTCGAGCCCTGACTCGATGATCGTCGTCGAGACGAGAACGTCCGCATCGCCACGCAGGAACGCGTGCATCTTCTCCTCCAGCTCCCGCTCGCGCATCTGGCCGTGTGCGGCGAGGAAGCGAAGATTCGGCGCGAGCTGTTGCAGCTTCTCCAGCATCTCGTCGATCGTTTCGACGCGGTTGTGGAGGTAGAACGCCTGGCCGCCACGCTCGACCTCACGCTCGAGGGCGAGCTTGATCGCCTCCTCGTCGTACTCGCCGACCGTCGTGCGGATGGGGCGGCGCCCCTCCGGTGGGGTTTCGATGATCGAGATGTCGCGCAGCCCGGAGAGCGACATGTGCAGCGTGCGCGGAATCGGCGTCGCGCTCAACGTCAGCACGTCTACTTCGAGCCGCAACGCGCGGAGCAGCTCCTTCTGCGCGACGCCGAAGCGCTGCTCCTCGTCGAGGATGACAAGTCCAAGCTCCTTCGGGATGACATCCCGGCTGAGGACCCGGTGCGTGCCGATCAGGACGTCGACCTTGCCGGCCCTGAAGTCCGCGAGCACCTGCTTGACCTCCCGCGGCGGCCGGAAGCGCGAAACCATCTCGACACGGACAGGGAAGTCGCGGTAGCGCTGGCGGAACGTGTGCCAGTGCTGCTCGGCGAGAATCGTCGTCGGCGCGAGCATCAGCGTCTGCTTGCCGTTGACGGCCACGGCGAAAGCGGCGCGGATTGCAACCTCGGTCTTGCCGAAGCCGACATCGCCGCACACGAGGCGGTCCATCGGACGGGGCGCCTCCAGGTCTTCCTTCACCGCCTCGATCGCAGCCTGCTGGTCCGGTGTCTCTCGGTAAGGGAATTCCGCCTCGAGCCGCTCCAGGTACTCGTGGCGCAAGTCGTACGCAAAGCCCGGCGCCTGCTGCCGTTGCGCGTACAGCGCAAGCAGTTCGCCGGCGAGCTCGCGCACCGATTCCCGCGCGCGGTTCTTGAGGTTGTCCCAGGCCTTGCCGCCGAGCTTCGACAGCGCCGGCGCGGAGGTGTCCGCGCCGATGTAGCGCGACACCTTGCCGAGCTGCTCGTGTGGGACGTACAGCCGGTCGTCGCCCCGGAAGCCGAGGAAGAGGTAGTCGCGCGTGACGCCCGCTACCTCCTTCGTCTCGAAGCCGAGCAGCTTCCCGACACCGTGGTCCTCGTGGACGACGAAATCGCCGCTCCGGAGATCCGCGAACGACTGCAACGCGCGCCCGCCGACTCGCCGCTCGCGCGGCGGCCGCTTGCGGAAGACCTGCGTGTCGGGCAGCAGGACGAGGCCGAGATCGCGCCACACGAAGCCTCGTCGCGCAGGCGTGACGGCGAACATGAGCCTCGCTTCGCGCGGCAGCTCCTCGCCGTCGGCGATCACGCGCGTTTCGATGCGGCGTAGAAGGTTCTGCTGCCGAAGCGCTTCGCCGAGGTGTGGGAAGGCGACGACAACGCGCTGCCCTGAGCGCACGAACGCGCCGAGCTCGTTCTCCGCTTCCGCCAGCCCGCGCGCTACGAGGGCCGGCCGCTGCGCTTCGAAGGCGAACGGCTGGCCTGCCGGAAGGGTGTCAAGCAGCGCCGCTTTGCCGAACGGGACCGGCTCGAGGCCCTCTTCTTCCCAGACCGTGCGGACCTCGTCCGGCTGCCACACGAGATCGGGTCCGCCCGGCACGGGTCGCACCAGGTCGGTCGGCACCGGAATCGCCTTGCCGTCGTCGACGAGCGTCGGCTCCACCAGATCCAGGCGGCGCTCGGCGGCCGGATAGATGACTGCCGCCTCGACCGGATGCAGTGCGCGCTGTGTGAACGGCGAGAACGCGCGCATCTGCTCGATCTCGTCGCCCCAGAACTCGATGCGGAGCGGCTCTCGGCCAGTCGTCGGGAAGACGTCGACCAGGCCGCCGCGAACTGCGAACTGGCCGCGCTCGTCGGCGCGCTCGACACGTTCGTACCCCGCGAGCGCGAGCGTCTCGGAGAGCTGCTCGAGGCTGATCCCCTCGCCCGGCGCGATCCGGATCGGCTGAGGGCGCGCGTTCGGAGAGGGCATCGGCTCCGCGAGCGCCGCGGCCGAAGCGGCGACGAGCCCGCCTGCGGCGAGGACGTCGAGCGCGCGTGCGCGCTCACCGACGAGGTGCGGCGCGGGATCGAGGCCCGAGCCCCAGTGGACACCCCTGCTCGGCAGCATCGCGACGCGTTCGTCACCGAGAAACCACGCGGCGCCCTCGGCGGCGTCGCGCGCGTCCTGATCCTCCGGCGCCAGCAGAACGAGCGGGCGGTCAAGCTCCTCGTGGAGCGCGGCGAGCAGCAGCGGCAACGCCGGCTCGGAGACCCGGGCAGCCGCCGGAAACGCCTCGGCGTAGGCTTTGAGGCGTTCCGTCGCACGGAGCTCCGCAACGAATGGATGGAGGATCGACTGGTCCATGACGAAAGGCCGGACCCCGCGGGTTCGGCGGTTGTCATGGTACCGCCGCATGGATGTTCGACCCGCCGCGGAGCGCGAACTGGTTCCGCTCCGACGGAATCGGGACTTCGTCCTGCTCCAGATCGGCCAGGCTCTGTCCACGGTCGGCTCGGAGGCGTCCGGCATCGCCTACACGCTGCTCGTGCTCGCGCTCACGGGGTCACCGGCGAAAGCCGGGCTGGCGTCTTTCGCGCGCCTCGTGCCCTACGCGCTGTTCGCCCTTCCCGCCGGCGTTGCCTCCGACCGCTTCAATCGAAAGTGGCTGATGATCTTGGCCGACGTCGTCCGGGTCGTCGCGCTCGGCTCGCTCGGCCTCAGCGCGGCAACCGGACACGTCACGTTCCCTCAGATCCTGATTGTCGCCTTCGTCGAAGGGACGATGTTCGTCATTTTCAACATTGCGGAGATCGGCGCTGTCCGTTCCGTTGTGCCGGCGCTGCAGCTCCAGCGGGCCTTTGCGACCGAGCAGGCTCGGATGTCGAGCGTCTACCTCGCGGGGCCATCGCTCGGAGGCGCACTGTTCGGGCTCGCGCGATCGCTGCCTTTTCTGGTGGACGCGGTCTCCTACGCATTCTCGACCGGAACCCTGCTCGCAATGCGGACGCCGTTCCAGGAGGACAGGGAGGAGAGCGAGACGGCCGGCCTCCGGACCCAGATCAAGGAAGGACTCGCCTGGCTCTGGAGCCACACATTCCTTCGTACATGCGCGCTGCTATTCGTCGGGGGGAACTTCCTCTTCGGCGCGCTGGAGCTCATACTGATCGTCGCCGCGAAGCGCCAGGGCCTCTCCTCCGCGGCGATCGGTGCGCTCGTGGCCGTAACAGGTGCGTTCTCGCTGCTCGGCTCGATCGCTGCGCCGCGCTTCTTACGATTGCTCCCGATGCGCTCCGTGCTGGTGCTGTCGGCGTGGCTGGCGCTCGGGATCGTCGCATTCGTGATCGAGCCCAACGTGTTCGTGCTCGTCGCGGGAACAGCTCCACTGATCTTCTTCAACCCGACCGTCAACGCCATGGTGATCGGCTATCGCGTGGCGATCGTGCCCGACCGGTTGCAGGGACGAGTGAACAGCGTCGCCAGGTCGCTTGCCCTACTCGCCTTCCCGCTGGGACCGGTCGTCGCGGGGCTCCTTCTTGCCTCTTACTCGGTCAGAACCACCGCTGCCTCCGTCCTTGGAGGCTTCGTCATCCTGGCGGTCGCGACCACGGTGAACCGCTCTATCCGGGGAGCGCCGAGCTTCGAAGAGGTGACCGCGGCAGCTAGTTGAACTGCGCCTGCACACGCTCGAGCCCTTCAGCGTCGAGCTTCTCGACGGCGTCGGCGGCCCGCGCGACGAGTGCCTCCGCGTCCTCTGCCGCCGTGAAATTCGAGAGCACGTAGTCCGCGCCCTTACGCGGATCGCCCCGGCCCGGCCGACCGACGCCCACGCGTAGGCGAAGGAAGTCCGGGGTCTTGAGATGCGCCGCGACCGAGCGGAGCCCGTTGTGGCCTGCCAGGCCGCCACCGCTGCGGGCCTGCAGTCGTCCCGGCTCGAGATCCATCTCGTCGTGGACGACGAGGATCGCGTCGGGCTCGAGCTTGAAAAAGCGCGCGGCAGCACCCACCGACCTACCCGATTCGTTCATGAACGTCTCCGGCCTCAGCAAGCCGACGCGGTGACCGTCGAGGCGTAGCTCCGCGAGCTGGCCGGAGAACTTGCCCTTCCAGGACGCGCCGTGCCTGCGCGCGAGCTCCTCGACCACCATCCACCCAACGTTGTGGCGATTGCCCGCGTATTCGCGGCCCGGATTCCCGAGACCAACGACGAGCAACTCGAGCGACGAGGCCCGGTCGCCTCGACGCCACGGGAGGCGCATTAGCTCTCGGACGTGCTGGGCTCGCCCTGCTCGCCCGAGCCTGCTTCGCCGGCAGCCGCGCCCTCGCCTTCGGCGCCCTCCGGGGCTTCCTCGCCCTCCGCCAGTTCCTCGCCCTCCGCCAGCTCCTCGGGCTCCGGCTCGACTTCCCGAATCGGGAGGCCGACGCTCGCGAGAACCGTCTCCTCCGGATTGTCCAGGTAGGTGATGCCCTCGAGCGGCGCCAGGTCGGCCAAGCGGAGGGTGTCGCCGATCGCCATGCCGCTGACGTCGAGGTCGATGTGCTCCGGAATCTCCATCGGCAGGGCTTCGACGTTGATCTCGCGCTGCACCTGCGAGAGCACGCCGCCCTCCTTCGCGCCGACGGGCTCGCCGATCAGCTGGACAGTGACGCTCGCCTGGATCGGCTGGTCGAGCCGCACTTCCTGAAGATCGATGTGCGAGATGTGACCGCGGATCGGATCCTGCTGGTAGTCCTTGAGGATCGAGGCGTGGGTCGTCGCCTGGCCCTCGAGGACGACGTCGAGGATCGCGTGGAGGCCGCCGGCGCCGGTCAGCACACGCCGAAGATCGCGCTCGGGCACGGAGATCGCGTGGGAGCTTTTCCCCTTGCCGTAGAGGACGCCGGGAATGAACCCCTGCTTGCGCAGACGACGGGCATCGGCAGAGCCGCGCGACTCGCGCTCCTGCACAGTCAGCTTGATTCGCTCGCCAGCCATTTTCGGCGGCGAATGCTAGCTACTTCTTTACGTGGAGGTTGATCCCGAGCAGGATCAGCGGCCAGAGGAAGACAGCGAAGATCGCGGAGAGAACGCCCCGCCAGCCGTCGATGTGCTGGAAATAGTGGTGCGACGCGGCGATCGCCACTCCGACGCCGACGTAGATGAGGCCAAAGAGGCTGATTCCGGGTCCGCGGCGCATGGACGGGTCCTTACCGTGTATCGAGATTCAAAACGCCGAGAGAAACGTACGCCCGAGCCAGGCTGAACCCAGGCACGGGATTTAGAACAAAGCGTTCATATCGCCAAAGATGGCGGACACCGAGTCGTCGGAGAAGACGTTGTGGATCGTCTCGGCGAGGATGTCGGCGACGGTCAGCACCGTCACCCGCTCGGGCTTCGTGAGCGGGTCGATCGGGACCGTGTCGGTGACGATCACCTTGTCAAGGGCGCTTCCCTCGATCCGCTCGATCGCCGGCGGCGAGAAGATGCCGTGCGTCGCACAGGCGAAGACTTTCTTCGCGCCGCGCTCCTTCAGGAACTCGGCACCGGCCACAAGCGTGCCGGCCGTGTCGACCATGTCGTCGGTCATTACCGCGCACTTGCCGTCGATGTCGCCGATGACGTTCGTGACGCGCGCGACGTTGTGTGCCGGCCGGTCCTTTTGCAGAACTGCCAGGTCGCCGCCGATCATCTCCGCGAACTTGCTCGCCAGCCGTGTGCGGCCGGTGTCGGGCGCGACTGCGACGACGTCTTCCGGAAGACCAAGATCGCGCACGTACTGCGCCAGCATCGGCAGGGCGGTCATGTGGTCGACCGGCACTTCGAAGAAGCCCTGAATCTGCCCCGCATGGAGGTCCATCGTCAGGACGCGGTCGGCGCCGGCCGTCTGGATCATCTCCGCGACGAGTTTCGCCGTAATCCCTTCCCTTGGCCGCGACTTCTTGTCCTGGCGCGAGTAGGGATAGAGCGGCAGCACGGCGGTGATCCGCTTCGCGGAAGCCAGCTTGGCCGCGTCGATCATGATCAGCAGCTCCATCAGGTGCTGGTCGACCGGTGGCGAGCTCGTCTGGACGATGAAGAGGTCGGCACCGCGGATCGACTCCTCGTAGCGGCAGTACGTGTTGCCGTCCGCGAACGTACGCAGCGACACGTCGCCCACCTGGATGCCCAGCTTGTCCGCGATGCGCCGTGCGAGCGCCGGGTGAGAGCGCCCGGAGAAGAGCATGAGCCGCTTGGACGGCCCGCGCTCGATCCAGTGCCCAGGCTTCAGCTCGGGCTTGGTCTCGGCGACCTCGAGCCCAGGCAGACGAGTCAGCTCAGTCGTTGCGCTTTCCACGGAGATAGCCCTCTTTCGTAACCTGCTTCGGCGGGAAACCAGCGAGCGATTCGGGAGGGACATCTTCTGTTATGTACGAACCGCCTGCAATCCATGCATCGTCCCCGACCTCCACCGGTGCCTCGAACCCATTGTGAATGCCGGTGTGGACGTTTCGCCCGATCTTCGTCCTCCCCTTGGGGCGGTCGGGCTGGTGGGGGAAATTGGCAGTGATATTCCCGGCGGCGATGTTCGTGTCCTGGCCGATCTCGGCGTCCCCGATGTAGGAGAGGTGCGGCACCTTCGTCCGGTCACCGATCTCTGAGTTCTTGATCTCGACGAACGTCCCTGCCTTCGCGCCCGCCCCCAGCTTCGTGCCGGGCCGGAGGTAACAGAAAGGCCCGACCTTGGCGCCAGGGCCGATCTCGGCATCGTCGGCGACCACGTGCGGGCCTACCTCGGCGCCGGCGGCCACCCGGGTGCGGCCACGCAGGATCGTGAAGGGATGGATCGTCGAGTCGGGCTCGAGCTCGACATCGGGATCGATCCAGGTCGTCTGCGGGTCCACGATGGTGACGCCTGCCAACATGTGTTCTCTGTTCACGCGCGCGCGTAAGAAAGCAGCTGCGTCGGCGAGCTCCACACGTGTGTTCACTCCTTCCACTTCATCGGCATTCGGAGCCTTGAACACGACAACCTCCTCTCCTCCTTCGACCAGCAGCCGCACCGCGTCCGTGAGATAGAGCTCGCCCTGCGCGTTCGCCGGCTCGATCCGTTCCAGCACCGGCCAGAGCTTGTCAGCAGCGAAGACATAGATCGACGAATTGACCTCTCCGATCGCCCGTTGGGCGTCGTCTGCATCCGCATCCTCTACGATCGCCCTCAGGCGGCCGTCATCGTCGCGGACGATGCGTCCGTACGCGCGCGCATCGGGCGGCTCGAACGAGAGGACGGTGGCTGTGGCAGAGCCGTGCTCTGCCACCAACTGTGCGAGCAGGTCCGAGCTGATGCGCGGATGGTCGCCTGACACCACGAGGAGCGTCTTGGCGTCGCCGACGCTCTCGCGGGCGGCGCGGAGTGAGTCGCCGGTGCCGAGCGGTTGGTGCTGGACCGCGACCTCGACTCCTTCGAGAGCACCCGCCGCTTCCGGCGACAGGACGACGACCAGCGGATCCGCGCCGAGCGGACGCACCGCTTCAACGACCCAGTCGACAAGGCGCCGCCCGAGCAGCGGGTGCAGGTGCTTCGGCGTGGCGGACTTCATCCGCGTGCCGAGGCCGGCCGCCATGACGACGGCTGCGAGATCGCTTGCCACTAGAGCTGGGGCGCCAGGATTCGAACCTGGGATCGCGGGACCAAAACCCGCTGCCTTACCACTTGGCTACGCCCCACAAGAGGGAGCTTAGGTGCGCCGGGAGTCCGAGAAGAGATACACGAGGGCGATGATTGCGAAGACTACGATCGCAACGATCGCCAAGAGCCCAAGAACGAACGCGAGGATGACCACGAGGATCGCGAGCGCCTGCGACGCGGCGGCGATCCAGGACAGCTGACGAGCGACATCCCACCGCATGTTGCGGCCTGCGACCATGTAGAAGGCAAGCAGGATCACGCCGATGACGAGGACGGTCCACTTCGTCAGGTCGGCCGTGAGTGCAACGAGTAGCCCTTCGATCACGGCGACCCAAAGCGCGAGACGCAGTCGTCGTTCGCGCAGCCAGCGGCCGATCCGAGTGCTGCCGGCCTCGATCATGGGCTGGCTGTACGCCACGTGATCAACGGTACCACGCTGGTGTCGTCAGCCAGGTACGCCCTTCGGGGGAGATTTGCTTCTGCGCCGCGCGCGCTTGGTGACCGTGCAGGAAGACTGCGTAGACCGTCGGCCCGGCGCCGGTGACATCGGCTCGGAACGCACCGAGCGCCACGAGCTCCCGTGCCAGCGGAGACGATGCGAGGTCGTTCGGCGGTAGCGCTGCGAGGTCGCGGGGACGCTTGACGCGTTCGAGCGCGTCGAGCAGCGCGGCGCGCCGTTTCTCGTAGCCTCGCTCGCCTCCGCGTGCGTCGAAGTCGGCGTACACGTTCTCCGTGGACCTCTTCTTGAGCTTGCGCGGAAGAACGAGGAGGATCCAGTAATCCTGCGGGAGCTCGAGGAGGTCGAGCTCGGTGCCGTCGCCCGTGCCGAGCTGCGGGCCGTCCTCCAGGAAGTACGGGACGTCTGCGCCCAGCTCGCGCGCGAACGCACGCAGCCGGTCAGCCGGATAGGGCTCTGCTCGCAACGCGTTTGCCAACCGCAACGCGGTCGCCGCGTCGGAGCTGCCGCCGCCGAGTCCCGCGGCGACCGGAATGCGCTTCTGGATCCGCGCGGCGAAGCTCGCGCCGTTGCCGTCAGCCATGCATTCGAGCGCACGGCGAACAAGCGTGTCATCGGCGAACCCGGTGACGCGCACCTCGGTCGAGCGTTCGACCGCGATCCGGTCGGAGAGCGCAACGCGTTGGTAGACGTTGACGACCTCGTGCTTCCCGTCTGCGCGCACCGGACCGACGACCAGCGACAGGTTGATCTTGGCTGCCGCCGGTGCGCGCATCACTGCAACGCCTCGGCAAGCGCGAGAAACTCATTGGGTGCGAGCTCTTCGGCGCGAACGTTCGGCGCGCGGCCGATCAGCGCGATCGCCGCCTCTGCGGGACCGCGCGCCGCGACTCCGGCGAGCTCGAGCGAGTTCGCGAGCCGCTTGCGCCTGTGCGCGAACGAGCCCTCGACCACTCGTTTGACGCGGCAGAAATCATGTGGCAGACCGGTGCGGCGGAAGGCAACGAGCGCGGAGTCGACGTTCGGCCGCGGACGGAACACCGCCGGCGAAACCGGATGGAATCCCGTCCGCTCCGCAACGAGTTGCACGAGAACCGACACCGCGCCGTACGCCTTGGTCGAGGGCTTTGCGAAGAAGCGGTCTGCGACCTCGCGCTGCACCATCACGGTCCAGAGCTCGATCCCGGGCAGCCGATCGAGGCTCTCGGCGATCAGCGGCGTCGCGACGTTGTAGGGGAGGTTGGCCACGAGCTTCGACGCGCCCGGCGCTGCCTCGACGAGATCAAGCTTCACCGCATCGCCGAAACGCAACTCCACGTTCGGTCGGCCCGCCAACCGCTCGGTCAGCTTCGGGCCCAGGGACGTATCGAGCTCGACGGCATAGACCTGGGCCACGCGATCCGCGAGATACGTCGTCAGGACGCCGAGGCCGGGGCCGATCTCCAGCACGACATCGTCAGAGTCGAGCTCCGCGAGCCGCCCGATCACGCCGAGGATGTTCTCGTCGACGAGGAAGTGTTGCCCCAGCTTCTTCTTCGCGCGCACGTTACGGCAGTCCGAAGGCCGCGCTCGCGTTCGCGTCGATCTGCGCAGCGAGCGCGCTCGGGTCTTCGCCGCGGGCCTCGGCGAGCGCGGCGACGGTGTGGACGACGTACGCGGGCTCGTTCGTCTTGCCCCGCATGGGCTGCGGTGCGAGATACGGACAGTCCGTCTCGGAGAGAATCAACTCTGCAGGAACGGCTCGGGCGGCGTTGCGCAAGTCCTCCGCGTTTGCATAGGTGACGTTCCCTGCGAACGACACGTACCAGCCGTGCTCGACGGCCTCAGGAAGCAGCGCCAACGACGAGAAACAGTGCAGCACGACCGTCCCGTCGAACCACTGCCTCAGGATCGAGACCGTGTCGTCGTCCGCGGCACGGTTGTGGATGACGACCGGCAACTGTGCTCGCTTCGCAAGTCCAAGCTGATAGATGAACAGCTTGGTCTGAGCGTCACGCGGCGCGTAGTCACGGTAATAGTCGAGCCCGATCTCCCCCACGGCGACGATCCTGGGGTGGCCGAGCAGGCGCTCGAGCGTGCCCGCGTCGAAGTTCGCCGCAGCCTCGTGGGGATGGAGGCCCGCGACGCCGTAGACCCCGTCGTGTTCCTCGACGATCGGGAGCGTCTTCGCCCACGAGGTCGGATCCGTTCCGATCGTGATGATCCGCGTCACTCCGGCTTCGCCGGCGCGGATCACTGCCGCTGCTGGATCGTCGAGCGCGTCGAGGTGCGCATGCGTGTCGATCACGCAGCAGCGAGCGGAGCGCGGTCCACACGCGGGAAGAGCGGGGCAGCCGGTTCGATCCCGTCCACCGGGACCGTGCGCCCAGGCTCGACGTTCTCCCACGCGAAGTCCTCGGACTGGCGGAGCGCCTGCAGGATCAGCGGAGCGGTTCGCGGCAGATACGCCGCGAGCGCGACCGCAGCCACGCGCAACCCGTCGGCCAGGTCGTACAGCACGCGATCGAGCTCAGCCGAGCGCGCTTCGTCCTTCGCCAACTCCCAGGGCTTCGTCTCCTCCACATGTTTGTTGAGTGAGCGAACGAGATCCCAGATCACGTCGACCGCACCCGTGACGTCGAACACGTCGAGCCGGGTTGGCACCTCGTGTTTGACCGCTTCGATCGCTTCGGACACCTTGCTCGCTCCGGTGGCAGCCGGGATCCGTCCCTCTCGGTAGCGGGCGATCATCGCCGTGGTGCGCGAGACGAGATTGCCCAGGTCGTTCGCAAGCTCGCGCTCGTACCGCTCGTGGAGGCTGTCGAGCGTGACATTTCCGTCCTGCCCGAACGAAACGGCCCGCACCGCCCAGAAGCGAACTGCATCGCTGCCATACACGTCGACGAGATCGAGCGGGTCGATGACGTTCCCCACCGACTTGGAGATCTTCGTGTCGTCGAGCAGCAGCCAGCCATGTACGAAGAGCTGCTTCGGAACCTCGTAGCCCGCTGCCAAAAGCAGAGCGGGCCAGAACACACAGTGGAAGCGCAGGATGTCTTTGGCCAGCAGGTGGCGCACCTCGGGCCAGAACTTCTCGCGGAGGTCCTCGCCCTCCCGAGCGTAGGTCAGTGCGCTCACATAATTGATGAGCGCATCGACCCACACGTAGACGACCTGGCTGTCGTCCCACGGGACCGGGACGCCCCAGGGGTGGCCCGCGCGGCTGAGGCTGAAGTCCTGCAGGCCACCCTCGATGAACGAGCGCGCCTCGTTGTAACGGAAGCGCGGCAGGACGAAGTCCGGCCGCGTGTCATAGAGGTCGAGCAACGGCTGCTGAAAGGCAGAGAGCTTGAAGAAGTAGTTCGTCTCCTCGATTCGCTCGGGCACGGTGCCGTGAATCGGGCACTTGCCGTCGACCAGCTCGGCCTCCGCCTTGAACTCTTCACAGCCGACGCAGTAGAGACCGGAGTAGACGTCCTGGTAGATGTAACCGTTGTCGTAGATCCGCTGGATGAACTCCTGGACGAAGCGCTTGTGCCCATCGTCCGTCGTCCGGATGAAGAAGTCGTAATCGGCATCGACGAGCCTAGGCAGCTCTTTCCAGGCTTCGGCGATCTGGTCGACGTACGTCTTCGGGTCGAGCCCCTGCTCCTCTGCCACCCGGTAGACCTTGGAGCCGTGCTCGTCCGTTCCCGTCAGGAAGAACGTCTCGTCGCCCCGCTGCTTGTGATGGCGCGTGAGGATGTCCGCCGCGATCGTCGTGTACGCGTGGCCGATGTGGGGCGTCGAGTTGACGTAATAGATCGGTGTCGTGATGTAGAAGTTGGTCACCTGAATCCATGATAGGGAGCGTGTCGAGCGGCTTCCGACGCAGACGCAGTGCGACCACGCCCGCGATGACTGCGACGGCCAGCCCTGCCGGGAGTCGCCAGCCGAGGCCGGTCGACTGGGCCGTTGTCTGCGAGATCTGCGCCTGGGCGTCGTCGAACGAGCGCCACGCGACCCGCGCCGCCCGGCCGGCCGGGTGAGGTTGCGCCGCGTGGATCGCAACCAGTGAGCCCTGCGACCGCGCCTGTGGCGCCGCTGCCGCGGGCGCGGCTACTGAGCCGGGCGAAGCCAACTCGGACCTGACGGGCGAGGTCACCTCCGGCCGGATCGTCGACGTTTCGCCGCTCGCGATCCTCGGCTCGACCGGTGCGGCTGCGCTTGGAGGTGCAGCTCCGGCGGCTTCGGGAGCAGGGCTCGCAGCGGCGTCAACAACCGGCGCGGCAACGGGCGCGGCTTCGGCCGCGGGAGCCGACGCCACGGGCTCGATGGAGCCGGCGGTGTCCGCAACCGCAACAGCCGCTGCCTCAGGGGCAGGCGCCGGCGCAGACGCGACGCGCGGAGGCAGCAAGGTCAGCGGATCGACGTAGCCCTGCGGATCGCTCGTGACCCGCGCCCCGAAGTACACGTACGGCTCCGTCTGCTCGACCACGCCACTCGGCCCCACTGTCCCCACAACCGACCCTTCCCCCACGAGCGCCCCGCGGGTCACGCCGATCGAGCCGAGGTGGACGAGCGTGGCCGTATAGCCGAAAGAGGTCTGGATCGACACGGTCTTCCCGCCGGTCGGCACGGTCCCGGCAAAGGACACGACGCCCTCAACGGGGGCGAGCACCGGATTGCCGCTGGGCGCGCCGAGGTCGACTCCTCGGTGCTGCCCGCCCGCGTAAGGGTGTGCGTGGTCGAACGAGAACGGCCGCAAAACTGGGCCGTCGACAGGCCACGTCCAGGCGCGCGCGTCGGAGACGGGGAGCGCACACGCGCAAATGACCAGGATCGCAAGTCGTCGCACGATTCCTCCTTGTTGCCAATCTTGAGAACAAAGCGACCGTAGCAAGACCGATGTTTGTTGTCAATACTGGCTACAAAGTACAACGGTAGAGCTCGTTACGGGACGTTCCCGTGAGTCGCGACACGACGTCGGCAGCCTGCCGGCGTGGGACTCCCGCAGCCACCAGCTCGACGACGGCCTCGAGCGCGCCGGCGACGTCGTGTTCCTCCCTGCCCGGCCCGAGGACGAGGGTGATCTCGCCTTTCGGCGGTTCTACGAAGCGCGCGGCCACCTCGGCGGCCGGCCCTCGCACCACCTCTTCGAACTTCTTCGTCAGCTCGCGGCAGACTGCGACGTCCCGCCCAGGCAGCAGTTCGGCGAGCGAGCGCAGCGTCGCGGGGAGGCGCTGCGGCGACTCGAACGCGACGACGGGATCGGTCCAGCCTGCAAGCTCACGCCACAACGACGCCAGGGCACCTGCACGGCGCGGCAGGAAGCCGACGAACTGGTAGCGATCGGCTGTGAACCCGCTGGCAACGAGAGCCGTCTCCACTGCCGTTGGCCCGGGAAGCACTGTCACCGGCACACCCTGCTCGAGCGCCGCCTCGACCAGTCGGGCGCCGGGATCGCTGATCCCGGGCATGCCGGCGTCGCTCACGAGAGCAACACGCTCTCCCGCTTCGAGCCGTGGCAGGAGCTCCGCGGTCCGCTTGGCCTCGTTGTGCTCGTGGTAGGAGAGGAGCTTCGGACCGGAGATCCCATGCCGGTCGAGTAGCACGCGGGTACGTCGCGTGTCCTCACAGAGGATGACGTCGGCGGAGCGGAGCTCTTCGAGGAGGCGCAGCGTCACGTCGTCGAGGTTCCCGATCGGCGTCGCGCAGACGGCGAGCGGCACGTTGCTAACCGACTGCGTCGAACGCCACGAGGCCGGCGCCGATCAACCCGGCCGCGGTCCCGAGCTCTGCACGGACGATCGGGACGCGATAGCCGGCGCGCGCGAGCGCCTCACGGCGCAAGATCTCGCGCGCGGGGTCGAGCACGAAGTCGCCGGCGGCCGCGAAGCCGCCGCCGATCACGACCAGCTCCGGGTTGAAGATGTTCACGAGGCTCCCGATGCCGGCGCCCAGGCGGCGGCCGATGCCGTCGAGAATCTCGACCGCACGCGGTTCTCCTTCGTTCGCAAGCCGCACGAGCCGGTGCGCGTCGACCGCGGGCCCGAACTCCGCCGCCGCGAGCTTGCCCGCCGCGACCCCGGTGACGTACGCCTCCAGATGCCCGCGTCCCGTGCACGTCCCCTGGCAAGGCAGTCCGTCGTACTCGATCACGATGTGCCCGAACTCGGCCCAGCCGCGGTAGAGCTTCCCGTCGATGACCGCGCCGCCTCCGCAGCCCGTGCCGAGGGTGAGCATGATCATCGTGTCGACGTCGCGCGCTGCGCCGAAACGGAATTCAGCGTAGGTGGCAGCGTTCGCATCGTTTTCGATTCCGACCGGGAGGCTGAAGCGCTCCTCCATCCGCTCGCGAAAGTCCATGTCCTTCAGCGGGATGTTCACGGACTGTAGGGCCCGGCCCGACCGCTGGTCGATCGGAGACGGGAGACCGAACCCAAGCGCAACGATCTCGTCGGTCAAGAGCTCCTCGACGGCTGCGTCCAGTCCTGCCAGCAGCTCGTCCTGGGAGGTGGTTGGGGTCGGATGCTCGCGGCGCTGCTCCACGTGCCCGTCCCGGTCGACGACCCCCGCGAGGATCTTCGTGCCGCCGAGGTCGAGGCCGATGACGCGTTTTTCGTTCAAAGTGCGCGGCTACCCTACTGGCTCGCGAAGGGGACCGGTTCGCGCCGGCACCCTTCACCTTGCTCAGGAGCTTCGACTTCCTCCGGGCAGCGTCGGAACTAGTAGCAACCCAGCCCGTTGTTGTACGTGTCGAGCAGATCCTTCAGCTGGATCGCCTGCGCCCGTTGTGCCGCCGTCAGTGTGTAGGTGGCGTTCGGCCCTGTGTAGCCGATCGAAAACAAGAACGCGTCCGCACTCGCGATCGTCGGAGCGATGCAGGTGCCTGCACCGTTCTGCACGTTCAGCTTCGCCGCCAAGAGCTGTGCGGCCAGGCAGCCGGCCGCGTCGTTCGCCGACGACTTGCCGCAGTTCATGTTGGCGAACACGGCCGTCGCATCCGCGAACGTGCCCACCGTGTAGCTGGCGAGCGTGATCGACAGCAGTGACGTCGTGTGCGCCTGATGGTTCTTCCAGTAGCCCGCTGAGAGAGCATCCGCCGGCGGTACGACGACGACTGAGGTGGCGGCGGTGGCGCCGGTCGTACTGCCGCCGTCGTCGACGACCGTCACAGTGATCGTGTACGGGCCTTCTGCGGCGTAGGTGTGGCTACCGCTGGCCGCGTAACCGCCGCCCGAGCCGACGATGACGCCGAACGAACTGGGGCCGTCGCCCCAGTCGATCGTGGCCGTGAAGTCGCTCGCCGGCGCCCCTGTGTTGTCGTCGCTGAAGCTGAACGAGACGTTCGTCGGGTTCCCCAGAGACGTCGAGGACGGCACCGTCAACGTACCGCCGTGGAGCGCGGCGTCTGCGACGGTGGCCGTCGAGTTCGCGGTGGCGGAGTTGCCCGCGTCGTCGACGTCCGTGATCGTCACGGTCACGGGATACGACCCTTCTTCCGTGTACGTGTGCATACCCGAAACGCTAAAGCTGCCCGCTGAGCCGCCGATCGTCCCGGCTGTCGTGGCTGAGCTGTCGCCCCAGTCGATCGTTGCCGAGTACTCGCTCGCCGTTGCGGCGGCGTCCGGATCGGTGAAGGTGGCGACCTCGCCGCTGAAGCTCGCCGCCTCGGTCGCAGAGAAGGTCGTCCCGCTCGCGGTGATTGGCTGGTCGCCTGCTTCGACCGTGATCGGAGCCGTGTCGCCGGTCGCCGCGACCGCCACCGCTCCGGCGTCGCCACCTGCATTGTTGTAGTACGTCCCGGGCGTGCTCGACGCCGTGACGTTGAAATGCAAGGTGACGTCTCCGCCGGCGGGCACGCTGAACGAGCCGTTCCAGGTCAGGGTCTGAGCCGAGATCGTCGGGTCTGCCGTGGTCGCTCCAGTTGTCGAGCTCGCCACATACGCGAACCCAGCTGGGAGCGCGTCCGCGACGGCGTTCACGACCACCGGGGACGCGTTCGGATTGTGAATCGTGATCGTGTAGCCGTCGGGGCCGCCGGCGGCCACAGTGGACGAGTCGGCGGTCTTGATCGTCGAGAGCGGCGCGAAACCGAGCGGCGAGAACGTCGTCAGGTGGGAAACGGTGGCCGAGCCTGCGCCGGGGACGGTCACGTCCCAGCTGAGCAGGATCGCGTTGTCCTCGAGGGTGGCGCAGATGCACGTGTTCGGCCCTGCCGCCTGTGCACCGATTTGCGACCACATCGTGCTGTACCTGGCCTCCATGTAGCTGCTGCCGGAGGTGAGCGGGAACAGCTGCTCGATCCGGCTGGCTGGATCCGAGGTTGCCGTGCACGCGATCGCACTGCCGTCGACGCGCCCGAACCCGAAATCCGAGCTCTGCAAATAGCAGTCCCCGGCCGCGTACAGTTGGACGGCCCTGGAGGTGAGATTCGAGTTCGAGATCTGCACGTCGGTGCGGTACGACTCCTGGCCGACGACGTACGAGTCCGTCTGGGTGATCGTCAGCCCACTTACACCGAGACCGGCGACCGTCACGATCTTGAACGGGTCAAGGGTTGTGCCGGTCCCCGTCGGGCCCACCTGGCTGATCGGCGTGAACGCCGTCCTTGGACTCGCGCCACCTCCGGCAGGGATGCTGAGGGGGCCGTAGAGCGTCGCCGTCGACTGGTCGACCGCAAGCGTGCCGCACGCGGTGCCGCCGAACCACTCGGGACTGAAGTCGCCCGTATGGAAGACGTTGCAATTCAGGTCGGCGCTGATGGTGATCGACGTCAGCGGACCGGCGGACACGATCGACGAGGCCGATGCTGTAGACGACAGAGCGAGTGCCGCACCGGCCAGCAGGCAGACGGTGTACAAGAGCCCGAGCCCGCGCCGGCTATGTGATGACGCCTTAGGAAACGACCGCATTCAAGTGCCCTCCTATCAACCAGATCCTGCTCGCGCTACGGCATTTGCACGTTCAGTTCGGCGACTAGCCCAAAAGCCCTCGCAACGGGTCAGCTTGCGGTGATGTAGTCGTGCGGCATCGACCACAGGAACCTGGCCAATCCGCCTGTCGGCGGCTGGGACTACCCTTCTGGCTCGATGGCGACCGAAGAGAAGCCCTACCGCGTCTACCGGGGCGGGCGCGTCAAGGGGAAGGTGCCGCTGGAGCGTCCGGAGAAGGCGCGGCCCGACCGGAACGGACGCGGCCCCCGCGAGCCGAAGATCCGCAGGCCGCGCCGGCGTTGGAGCTGGAAGCGCCGGATCGCCATTGGCCTCGTCGTGCTCCTGGTGCTCACGACCGTATGGGGGATCGCGGGCTACCTGTCCTTCCGCCATGGGGTCCAGAAGGCAAACGCACGGCTCGACAAGTCGGTGCCGCCTGTGCTCGCGAACCAGAAGGGACTGCTGCTCTCGAACCCGACGACGATGCTCCTGCTCGGCCGCGACCACGAGAACACCGACCGGCGGGCAAGCCTGAACCATTCGGACTCGATCATGGTTCTGCGCACGGATCCGAGCCGGCACCGGCTCGTGTACCTCTCGATCCCGCGCGATCTGCGTGTGCCGATTCCGGGGCACGGCGAGGACCGCATCAACTCGGCATTCCAGCTGGGCGGTGCCGCACTGACGGTCCGGACGATCGAGAGCCTCACGGGGCTCGAGATCAACCACGTGATGATCGTCGACTTCCGGAGCTTCAAGAGCCTGATCGACAACATCGGCGGCGTTGACATCAACGTGCCGGCGCCGATCCTGTCCAACAAGTTCGACTGCCCCTACAAAGCCTCAACCTGTACGCGCTGGCAGGGCTACCGGTTCCATAAGGGCATGCAGCACATGAACGGACAGCGCGCCCTGATCTACTCGCGCATCCGTGAGAACCAGCTCAATCCGGCGGACAGCGACATCACCCGCGGCCTGCGGCAGCAGGCGGTGATACGTGCCGTCATGGCCAAGCTGCTCGGCTTCGGAACGGTCCTGAAGCTGCCGTTCAACGGCGACTCCCTGCTGAAGCCTCTGACCACGGACCTCAGTGCGTGGCAGTTCACCCAGCTCGGCTGGGTGCTGAAGCGCGCGGGTCAGCAGAACGCCCTCCACTGCCGGCTCGGCGGGACGGCGACATCGATCGGCGGCGCGTCCGTCATCGTCGGAAACGAAGACAACCTCTCCGTGGTGCAGATGGTCACCGGCCGCGCAGCACCCCAGCCCCCCCCGCCGGGATCGGGTCAGTACGGCCCCGGCTGCGTTGTCGGCAACCGGCAGTTCCGGTAGAGGCCTGAGACTAGCCCTCGGCGGCTTTCTTCTTGTCTGCGGGCTTCTCTTTCTTGTCGCCGGACTTGTCGCCTGAGCCCGAGTCGGATCCCGACTCCGAGGACGATTCCTTCGCCCGGTCCCGCTTGCGCCCGCCCCGCCCGTAGTCGGTCGAATAGAAACCGGAGCCGCGGAAGTGAACCGGGACGGGATAGAGCACGGTCTGGACGGGCGACGCTCCGCAGACCGGGCAGGCCTCCGGCGGCGGGTCGGCGATGCGCTTGAAGACTTCGAAGACGTGCCCGTTCGGACACTTGTATTCGTACGTGGGCACGAGATTTAGGACGCTAGCAGCGCTATCGGCCTAGACACCGTCAAGAGAAAGCCCATCCAGCTGCGGGAGGTGGACGCCTTCTGGCCGGCGACGGCCGCGATCGCGGCGGCGTTGGCCGGGGTCCTGGGCTGGTTTTTGCGGACGTGGCCACCCCACGAAGACGAGGCGCTCGCGCTCTTCGTCGGCCGCGGCTCGCTCGGCCACGTGCTGCACACAGTCGTCGCCGAACGCGGAGGGGCTCCGCTCCACTTCGGGTTCGCGTGGCTGGTCGTGCACCTCGGCGGCGGGCTGACTGCGCTCCGCGGCGTGTCACTGGTCTTCGCGGTGGTAAGCGTCCCGTTGATCGCACTCCTGGGTGCGCGGCTCGCAGACCGTTTGACGGGCGTCGCCGCGGCTGCGCTCGCTTCGGGCAGCTGGGTGCTGATGTTCCACGGGATCTACGGGCGGATGTACAGCCTGTTCCTCTTCACGAGCCTGCTCTCGTTCCTCGCTTTGCTGTCGGCGCTCGACGATGGCGGGCGGCGCCGGTTCGTGCTCTGGGGGGTGGCGCTGTTCTTGATGCTGGCCAGCCATCCGTATGCGGTGCTCGTCGTCGCGGCGCAGGGGCTCTTCGTCCTTCTCCGCCGTCGGCGTCTGCGCGAAGCCGTCGTGACGCTGGCCGCGGTGGGCGTCGTGGGGATCCCGTTCTGGTGGGCCGATCTCGTTCTGCGCAACCGCTTCGACGTCGGCGTCGGCGGGGGCGGACCGCGTCTCGGGTCCCCCACTTCCGTGCTCCATTACTTCTGGTGGGTCGCCGGCGACTTCAGCGCGGGCCATCACGCGTGGTCGACGCCGGTCCTCGTGCTTGCGGCGGTGGGCGCAGTCCTGGTCTGGCGCCGTCGTCCGGACAGCATCGTGCTGTTCGCATGCGTCGTCGCCGTGCCGGCCGTTGCCTTCATGCTTGCGACGCTGAACTCGACGGCGTCGCCCGAGGCGCGCCACTTGATCTTCGCGCTGCCGTTCTTCAGCGTGCTCCTGGCCGCACCGATCGTCGAGCTCGGGCGCCGCGGTGGACGGCTTGCGCCGGCTCTTGCCCTGATCGCCGTTGCCGTACTCCTGTTCGGAGAGGTGCGCTGGACGCACGAGAAGACGCCCCCGCTCTTCGATGGCGACCCCCCGGGCGAGGCCCAGGCGCGCGACGCCGCGGGTGCATGGCTCGCGTCGACGTACCGGCGAAGCGACGTCCTGCTCGGCTACGAGCCCGTGTACCTCGAGGCATGGGAGCGCAACCGCTCGTTCTCGGACCACACGCTCCCGCGCGCGGATCCAGCGCTGTTCGCGTCGGCCTTGAAGGGCATTGCGGAACCGCTCGGCCGCGGCGTCTGGGTCTTCGACGCGAGCGACACCACGAACGTGAAGGAGCGACAGACGATTCCGCTTGTGTTCCCGAGCCCACGTTCGGCGTTCGAGGCCCGGGTCTATGGCCCGTTCCTCGTGATCCGCTCGCGTCAGCCGCTGGTGACGCGCGCGCGCTATCTCGCGGTCTCGGAGGAGGTGATGCGGCTCGGCCGCAGGCTCGAGATCGGCGATGCGGACATCAACCTGCGCACGCTGCTGCGCGCGGAATCACGCTTCTAGCTCGTCGCGCTCCTTCTCGACGATCTCGCGGTAGCAGGGCGCGCCTTCGAACGCTTCGAGGCCCTGGAAAACCGGCCGCTCGGGCTCTGCCAAGCGACGTTTGCGGCGCGCCGCGGCCAGCGCTGCGGATGCGCCCAGCACTCCGCCGACAACGAACGAGCCGAGCCGCCCGCCCCTGTGTTCGCCGTCCATGGGACGATCATAGGTCGTGCTGGTCGTAACCCTCGGCGATGCGCTTCTCGACGTGATCGTGCGTCTCGGCGAGCCGCTGGCCCCCGGAGCGGACGCCCTGGCGACCACGCAGACGGCCGCCGGCGGGCAGGCGGCGAACGTCGCCGCGTGGGTGGTGGCGCTCGGTTCCCAGGCGCGAACGGTGTCGAAGCGCGGCGCGGACCTCGCGGGTCAGCTCGTGACGGCCGAGCTCGAGGGACGCGGCGTCGAGGTCGCCGGCCCGCCGCCTGAGGGCCGCAACGGGATCGTCGTCTCCCTCGTCGGCGCGGACGGCGAGCGCACGATGGCATCTGATCGCGGGGTCGCGCCGAGCCTTTCCGCAGACGACCTCGACCCCGCGTGGTTTGCGTGCGACTGTCTCCACATCTCCGGCTACACATTGCTGGCAACGCCGATCGACGGGGCTGCGATTCGCGCCGTGTCGTTGGCCCGCGGGAACGGCGCGCGCGTGAGCGTCGATCTCTCCGCCTGGACTCGAATTCGCGAATACGGGCCGGTGCGGTTCCGAGAGCAGCTCGAGCAGCTTGCGCCGGACGTGATCTTCGCGAACGAGGCGGAATGGGAAATCATCGGCGCTGCCTACGGGCTCGCACCGACGGCGGTCGTGAAGCGCGGCGTGCGCGGCTTGCTCGTTCTGGGCGAGCAGCGCGTCGAGTTGCCGGTGCGCGAAGGCGAGGTCGTCGACGCGACGGGTGCCGGTGATGCGGTCGCGGCAGGTTTCCTCGTCGGCGGGCCCGAGCTTGCGCTCGAAGCCGCAGCACGCTGTGTCGCGAAGTTGGGAGCGATGCCGTGATCGTCGTCTCGGACGAGGTGCGGGAGGCAGATGCGGTCGTCGCGCTCGAGACGACACTCGTCGCGCACGGCTTTCCTGCGGGCGAGGGCATCGCGGTCGGGCTCGAGGCCGAACGGCGGGTTCGCGCAGCCGGCGCGGTGCCGGCGACGATCGGCGTGCTCGACGGGGAGATCCGCGTCGGCCTTTCCGAGGAAGAGCTCGCACGGTTCGACGCGAGCGCCCGCAAGGCCGGCCCGCGCGACCTCGCGGCGTGCGTCGTGCAGCGCGCCGTCGGTGCGACGACCGTCGGCGGGACGCTCGCGGTTTGCCGCGCGGTGGGCATTCGCTTCATGGGGACGGGCGGGCTCGGCGGCGTTCACCGTGGGTATCCCCATCGACCCGACGTGTCCGCCGACCTGGGCGAGCTCGCGCGCACGAATGCGCTCGTCGTCTCCGCCGGGATCAAGTCGCTGCTGGACGTCCCCGCGACGCTCGAGATGCTCGAGACGCTCGGCGTGCCGGTGCTCGGCTTTCGCACGGACACGCTCCCGCTGTTCTACTCGGCACACGGCGGGCCACCAGTGCCGGCTCGGGTGGAGTCCGCCTCAGAGGCCGCACAGGTTGCGCGAACGCACTGGGAGCTCGGCGGCGGCGGCCTCCTGCTCGCGCGTCCACCCGACGATAGTCTCGACGACGTCGAACCGCTGATCGAGGAAGCCCTGGCCGCAGCGGCGCGCAACGATGTGACGGGCCAAGCCGTGACACCGTTCGTCCTGACGTACCTGCACGAGCACAGCGGCGGCAGGACACTCGCAGCGAACCGCGAGCTCGTCGTCGCGAACGCCGCCCTCGCCGCAGAAGTCGCCACGTCTCGGTAGGCCACGCCGGGGACTGTCCCCGACACGCCTGCGGCGGACACGTCCCGCGCTGGTCCGGTTTGGACGGGATGGGTGTGACGAATATGTGAGTTTTCTTCCACAGCCGGTTCGCCGGGACACGACTTTCGGCGGAAACCCGCATACGTTTGACGGCGGCACGCCGCGGTCCTAATCCGGATTTGGACAGGTGCGCTACAGATCTCGCCGCGCGAAACCGGCAACGGCGACTGCTCCGACAAGCACGATGTACGCGACCGCCCAGAGCCGCAGCCCGACGCCGCCCTGCTCGGCGCCGCCGAAGGGACCGAGCCGGAGCAGGAAGCCCGTCAGTCCCGACGTCTTCTCGGTGATCGCGCGCAGCGCATCCTGGTAGAGCGCCTCGAACGGAATCGCCCAGGCGGCGATCTTCGCGGCGTGGATCAGGCCGGGCGAGTTGAGCACGTGCCCGATATTGCCGAGCAGCCCGGCGACGAGACCCGCGCCGAAGATCATGAAGATCGCGATCCCGTTCGCGATCGAGCTCAGAAACACCGAGCCGAGCAGCGACAACGCGGCAACGATCAGCACGCCGCCGGCGAGTTCCACGCCGGGCGTCACGATCCGGTCGGGCCACCACGAGCCCTCGAGCCCCGTGAGCAGCATCGACGCGAAGTAGAGGATCAGGACGTAAGGCACGCAGACGGCCGCCGCGCCGAGGAAGCGCGCGACGAGCAGGGTCGACCGGCCGATCGGGCGGACGACGAGCGGCTGGAGCAGCGCGCGCTCGGCATCACCGCGCACCGTTCCGAGCGTCAGGAAGATGGCCAGGACGACTCCGAGGAAGAGCGTCCCGAACATCGCCATGCCGAAGAGGAACGCACCGGCGAACGTCCGCGCATCGACGCCGGCGGGCGGTTCGACACCCCCGACGTGGTTGAACGCGTAACGCGCCCCGAGCCAGTAGAGGCCGAGGAACGCGATGGTCAAGAAGCAGACCACGACGAATACCTTGCGGCGCAGCGCCTCGCGCAGTCCGTAACCGGCGATCGTCCAGATCGCAGTCACGAGGTCTCACCACTGACTGCCTCGACGTAGACATCTTCGAGCGTCGACGTGAGGAGACGCGCTTCGTAGACGCTCTTCCCGTCGCGAACGAGCTCGGCGACGAGACGAGGGAGGTCGTCGCGTCCCGCCTCCGGATACGTGCGCTTGCCTTCATCCGTCTCGATCTCGACGCCACGCGGCCGCGCCAACTCGGCGGGAGCGCCAGCGGCCACAACGCGTCCGCCGAGGAGGATGATCACCCGGTCGCAGACGAGCTCGATCTCGCTGAGCAGGTGCGAGTTGAGCAGAACGGATACACCACGTCGCTGCAGCTCTTCGAGCAACGTGCGCACCGTCCGTCTCCCGACCGGATCGAGCGCGCTCGTGGGCTCATCGAGCAGCAGCAGCCGCGGCGAGCCCACGAGCGCCTGCGCGATCCCGAGGCGCTGCTGCATTCCCTTCGACATCGCTTCGACGGGTCGCCGACGTGCGTCCTGCAGACCGACGAGCTCGAGCAAGTCAACGCGTTCGCGCTCACCACCGTGCGAGCCGGCCAGACGCTGGTGCAGCTCGAGCAGCTCGTCGGCGGTCATCCAGCCGGGAAAGCGGAAGAGCTCGGCGAGATAGCCGAGCACAGTGCGCGCTTCACGCGAGCCTGCGCGCGCACCGCACACCTCTGCGCGCCCCGTCGTCGGCCGGACGAGACCGCAGGCGATCTTGACGAGCGTTGATTTTCCTGCACCGTTCGGCCCGAGCAAACCCACGAGCTCGCTCTCACGGACCTCGAGATCCACTCCGCCGAGTGCTTCGACCGCGCCGTAACGCTTGACGAGGCCGCTGACGGCGAGCGCTGCGGACACGGCGTCGAGCGTACACTCAGTGTCGTGCCACGCGGTTACGAAGAAGGGCCGGTCGCAGAAGAAGCGGAGGCGCGCCGCGACGCGCTCGCGCGCGGCGAGCCCCTCGAGGCTCTACCGCATGCGCGGGGCCGGCGCGCGGTCTACGGCTCGACCGACGAAGAACCGGAGAAGCACTTCCTCGGCTGGGCAGACGAGGTCGATCCGGACGAGCTCTTCGAGTCCGGGCGCGCCTGGGGCATCACCGTCCTGCGCGAGCGCGCGGACTAGCCGAGCGCCGCCAAGAATTCGTCGATCGTCAGCGCCGTGAGCGTGCGGATCTTCGTGCTCCCACGCGCACCAAGCGAGACGGAGACGCGCGCGATGGTCGCGGCGTCCGGCGCCTCGACGATGTTCACGAAGTCGTAGTCGCCGAGCGTCGCCCACTGGTGGAGAACTTTGGCGCCGAGTTCCTCGACGTCCTTGTTCACCTCGCGGAGACGGTCAGGGTTTGCCTTCAGAGTCTGAACGCCCTGCGCCGTCAGACTCGAAAGGAGAATGTACGTCGGCATCGCGCTTCCTCCTCGGTCGGGGGCCCGACTCTACTCTCGCTTCCTGGTCGACGTACAGGATCGCGGCGCCCAGCATGAAGACGGGAGTGAGCACGAGGAGCGCCAGCAGCGCCGCGACCCGCAGCGCCTGGTCGCTCAGCGCACGCAACGAGAAGAACAGCACAAGACCGGTCAGGAAGATGGTGATGAGGAGTGTCGCCAGCGAGCCCAGAGCATGGATGTAGTCCGCGCGGGCAAGCCGCACGCCGCGCCGCAGGGCGTCGAGGAAGCCGCGGCGCTCGACGAGCGCCGCAGGAACGGCTAGGCAAAACAACGCAAGCCACGCGACCGCCATCAGGTTGATCCCCGGGAAATCGCTGAAGAGCCTCGCCAGGCACACGGGCAGGAACGCGACGAAGCCGGTGGCCAGCGCGACAAGCACGTAGCGGCCGTGGCCGATCGGCCTCACCAGCGCAATCGCGCCGCCGTACGAAGCGGCGAAGACGAGTGGCCCGACCACAACATCGAAGATCGCCCGCACTGCTCCGTCGAGCTCCCGATCGGCAACGCCGAAGATCGCGGGCCCGATGCCGAGAGCGAGTGCGGGCCAGAAGCGCGCGCCGTAGAGCTTCAATGCCTCCGCGACGAGCTGCCCCACGGTGCGGGTCTCGGGTGGAAGCGGCGGGGGTAGCGGAGTACGGGGCGGCACGCGGTCGAATCTAGTGCCCCTGCCGGTAATGCCGTCGAGCTTCTGGGTCGCGAGCATCAAGCCAGGGGCCGCACTCGACCGCAGCAAGGCTGGTCTGCCTTGCTAAGGGCGAGGGTGGACACTGGCGCCGCGTGATCGCGGGCCAGAAGCCGACATGTAATGCCGGTAGGGGCACTAATTACGACCCGGGAACACTGCTTTACCGCTGACCCAGTCGACTTCGAGCTGCGTCCGTGAGTTGTGGAGCGCCTCCAAGTTGGCCACGATCTCGCGCGTACGCGTGTCGATCACGTCTCCCGCGTCGCCGACGTAGACGAAACGCCCGTCCGCACTGTGCTGGAGCGAGCCGATGCGACCGCACGCACGCGTGCACGGGCTCTCGTCGCCGGAGATCGGTTTCGAGAGGCGGATGTCCTCCAGTCGGCGCGGTGGCCGGCCGGGCAACTCGCTCACGTCGAAGACATGCACGACGCTGTTCGGCGCGTCGAGCACCCAGAGCTCGGGACGGTCCGGCGCGAGCGAGAGCCCGTGGCTCGGCGGATCAGGGCCGAAGCGCGGGTTCCAGGTGAAGCCCTTGAAGCGCGTGACGTAGAGCGTGTGGTTCGTGTGCAGGTCGAGAACGCGAACCCCGAGCAGGCCGCGCCGCGTCACGAACACGACACCGTGCTCGGTATCTCGAATGCGGAGCGTGTCGGACGCCCGCGGTACGGCAGCGGAAAGCCACGTCGCCTGCGCGCGAGCTAACGCACCAACCAGGCGCTGCTGCCGATCCATGTCGAAGAAGCACGCGGAGCGATCGAGGATCACGACCTCGTAGCGGTGCGTGCGACCGTCAGTGGGGGGGCGCCACGTGCGCACTCCCGAAACGAGGCAGCGCGGGATCGTCTCCGAGCTGAAGTACACCGTCAGACCGGCGACGGCACCCACGATGACCAGCGCGAGCGTGGCCGCTCGCAACCACACGCGCTTCATGGGTCGAGCGCGGACAGCAGCCTCGGCAGAGCGGCGTCGAGAGCGGCGAGCGCGTCGTCGAAGCGCCAGCGCGTTCGATCCGGCTCGTCGATCTCGTTGGAGACGGCGCGCACCTCGACCGCTGGCACGCCGGCGAGCCTGGCCGCCCGTAGCACGGCGAAGCCTTCCATCGCCTCGACCTCGCAACTGCTCGTCCCGCCCACCCGCGCGCTCGTGCCGATCGGCAGGACGCGCGCCTCGGGCAGCGCGCGTTGCGCCGCATCGACCAGACGCGGATCGGGGCGCTCACGCTCCGGGACGAGGCCGCCCACCAGCGCGTCTTCGTACACCGCCTCGGAGCCGATCACGAGTTGAGGCACCGGAATGCCTCGCGCGCCGGCGATCCCGACGTGGAGCAACGCGGCGGGCCGCCGGAGCCCCGCAAGTGCGCGTGCCGAGGTAGCGGCGGCCTCGACCGGGCCGATCCCGCAGGCCAGCGTTGCCGCTCCCGCGGCACCCGCGAGCTCTCGCTCCGTTGCGGCGACGACCAGGATCATCCGGGCAACCGTAGCCGTGTCACCCCAAAGGGTGAACCGGCGCAAGGATGGGCCCGCAACGGCATCTCAATTGGTAGCCGCAATACATTCGCCGCTGCCAGGCCGCAAACGGCGGCGAGGACAACCAGAGAGCCGCCCACCGCAGGGGCGGCTCTTGCCTTTCACACCCGGGTAACCCTGAAGGGGGATTTCTCGGTACCCCCGGCAAGATCCACCCGCTTCCGGCGTCTCAGAGTAAAAGCACCAGTAGTAAGCGCCCCCGAGGCCCGCCGCAGGCCAAGGGGGCAAACCATTCCCACAAAGGGCCGCGGCAGCGGCCCTTTGCGTATTTCGGAGGTATGAGATGTATGCCACGCAGATCCAAACGGGGGAGCTGCGGGAGACCGATCTACCGGCCGGCTACGGCGAGTGGAGCGACTACGCCAAGTTCGCCGTGACGTTCGCGCCGCGGGACCGGGACCTGTGCTCCGAAGCCGCCAGCGACGCCTTTGCACGTTGGCGACGGACGGGCGAAGTCCCGCGAACGCTGGAAGTGCTCCGCGCCTGCCTCTGGTACGAGCAGCGCCGATGGCGCTTCCTCGGCCGTGAGCCGGACACCGAGGGCATGCGCTACGCAGGCGCGCTCATCGGCGCCATGCGCCACTGCCTCTAGAGACCGGCCGCAATCACCGCCTGGGTCACCGTGTCGTCGACCGACGACACCGGTGACTCGCGCCCGACCCACGGGTCGCCGCCGAAGTAGCGGACGAAGATCTTCTCCGCCGTGCGGGTTGCGAGCGTCTGCGTCGTGAGCGTCGGGTTCGGGCCGCCGAGTGCGTTCGGCAACGCGGAGTTGTCGGCGACAAACAGCCGCTTGACCCAGCGCGCTTCGGCATCGGCATCGAGGACGGAATCGGCCGCACTCGTGCCCATGCGCATGGTGCTGTGGAGGTGTAGGAGGAGACCGGGGAAGTTCACGCGCACAACCTCGCGGGCGCCGGCTGCGCTGAGCAACTCGACCGCGCGGGCCGCCAGATATTCGCGATTCTTCAGCGTTCTCGGTGAGCGCGCCCTCAACTCCAGCCTCGCAATCGGGCCATGTGCATCTGGAGCCATGGCCGTGGAGAGCGTCACCCGGTTCCGCGGCAGGACGTCGTCATCGGTGATCAGTGCGACCCCGATCAACCGGTCGACGTCGCTCATGAAGCGCTTGAGCCGCTCGCCCACGAGCCGGCCGACGGCATTCGCCCCCCAGGCGCCGACGGGAGCGCCGTTGTCGTAGAAGCCGGCTATGCCCGAATCGCTCGAGGTAAGAGCTTGACCCTGCAGCCCGGGCGACACGCCCGCCTGCTCGAGCCCGCCGAAACCTGGGAAGTCCAGGCGCGCCGCCGACGTCGGGCCCTTGGACGAGCCGGTGTACGTGGTGAACCTGCCGACGAGATAGTCGAGGTAGTGATCGGTCAGACCGCGGCCGACCTGATCGTTGGGATTCGGCAGGCCGCTGTTCAGCCACAACCGCGGCGTCTCGACCGGCCCAGCGGCGAGCACGACGACCTTCGCCTCCTCCATCGTCAGTTGACCGGTCCGAGTGTTGCGCCAAGTGACGCCGGTCGCATTCGCACCTTCCGTCTCGATGCGGATCGCAAAGGAGTCCGGCAGCAGCGTGATCGCTTTCCCACGTGTCCAACGATCAGCAGTGAGAGCCATCGGGACGTAGCTCGTATGCGTGGATCGCTTCGCGCGTAGGTTCCGCGGCGACTTCACAGGCTCGACGCAACCCTGCGGGCAGAAGCCGCAGAACGTGCAGCCCTTCGCCGCGGGGTACGTCAGCTTCTTGCGGTCATTCGTCCGCCCCGCCGTTCCCTGCGGCTGGAGGATCGCGTTCTCCTGTGGCCGGTACGCGGCACCGGTGATGTCTTTGGACGTCTGGTGCGGCAGCCCGAGCTTGGCTGCACCGGTAAGGAATCGCTCTTCTTTCGTCCCCATAGCCGCCGTCTGCACGGGCAGCGTGTGCTCCACCCATTCGTAGTAAGGGATCAGCTCGCGGTAGCCGAACGGCGCGGCGTGCGCCCGGTCGTAGTCAGCCGCATCGGCGCCCCTGTAATCCGAGAAGGCTCCGGGCATCGCGCGCGGTGAGTTGGCGAAGTAGTGCACGGTCGAGCCGCCGACGCCCGCCGTCTGCCAGAGAAAGCAGTTCTGCGGCAGGTCGCGTGCCCAGGGCGGTTGCGTGCGGTCGCCGGGGCCGAAGCGAAAGACGCCGGTTGCCGGATTGTTGGCCTCGTTCTCGAAGTGGGACCATTCGAGCTCGCTGTGCTCGAAAGCGGCGCCGGCTTCCAGAAGGAGCACGTCGAGGCCTCGTGCGGCGAGCTCCTTCGCCACCACAGGCCCGCCGCCGCCCGCGCCGACGACGATCACGTCACGCACTCGGGTCTGCAGCCTTTCGTCCCCGCCAGTACCCCTTGAGCTCCTTGCGCCCGTCTGCGACGCCCGCGTAGCGCGTCAGCACCCAGCCGACGGGCCGTCGCCGGACGCGCCGGCGCTTCGCCTCGTACACACCTGCCTCCGAATAAGCGAGAAAGGCGACGAGGTCAGGCAGATTCCCGACGAGGAAACGAATCGAACCTGCGCTCTCCGTCTGCAGGCCTTCGACGGTTTGAAAGACGCGCGCCTTCTTGGCGAAGGAGAGGTTTGCGAACGGCGATGCGAACTTTCCCTTTCGCGACGCCGGGTCGACCTGTGTCGCGAACTCGTTGAGGATCGACGCCGCCGTCGACGACAGCGGCAGCGGCCCCGGGAGAAACCGATCGAGCGTCCGGATCAACACGGGCGTGGTGCTCGCCTCGATCCCACCCGGCGTTCGCGACTTCGTTCCCTGCGCGCGCGAGTAGGGATCCCGTCCGGGAACGATGAACGCGACGAGACCGTTCATCGTCTGCTGGACGACGTTCGGCCCCGCGGCGTACGCATCTTCGAGCCAGCCCTGGACACGAAGGGCATGCG
>WNEY01000215.1_pt1 | contig 31978 bp, 27 predicted proteins | sample 5400531 | NCBI WGS metagenome assembly WNEY01 (sample SAMN13153338, study PRJNA577476) | soil metagenome | isolation source: 200 cm saprolite under Douglas fir tree site 1 | place: USA:California | collected 2015-04-18
GGGCGAGTTCGAGGTCGCCGTCGAGCTTGACCGGCTCGGGCGAGGCCTCCGGGTCCTCGCGTCCGCCGGCCAGCCTCAGGAACAGCGACGATGACAGGGTGATCGTTGCCGTCGGGGCGCCGTCGAGCTTGTCGGTGGCCCGAGCCCTGCCTTCGACGATCACGTGCAGGTCGCGCTCGATCGGGCCGGTGAGCCTGATGAGGACCGAGCTGCCGTCCGGCGCGCGACCGCGTTTGCCGATGATGTAGCCGAGCGCGCCCACGACCTCGTCGAGCGAGCGCTCGGCGGCGGCGCCGGACTCATTGCCTGGCCGCCCGACGGCGGTCCTGATGTCCTGCTCGTGCATCCAGCAGTCGAAGACCCTGATCTGCATGAACCTGGCGTAGGTCCCCGGGCCGGCCGGAGTCCAGGACGGAGCATAGAAGTCCTCGACGGACATCGTCCGCAGGCTGGCCAGCCGCTGCGCCGTGATCGCGACGAATTCGGCCAGCAGGTCCTCGTGCGACACGCCGCGACGGGAAACGACCCAGGCCTCGTTGACCTTGCCGATGTCGTTGCGCACGTGATCGGCGCCAGGGGCACCGTCCGGCACGGGCGGCAGGTTCATCCCGGACAGCGCGCACTCGGTGCCCAGCATGTGGGCGAGCACATCGTGGACGTCCCAGCCCGGCAGCACCGTGGCCGACCACTCTTCGGCCGGAAGGTCAGCGAGCAGGTCCGCGATCGCCGACCACTCCGCACCGAGCAGATCGACCAGACGATCCTTGTCGACACCGCGCTGCTCGAGGTCCTCGGCAGCGGCAGCGCCGGCCTCGGCCTCGCCAGCGGCAGCGGCAGCGGCAGCGGCAGCGGCGGCTGGGCCAGGCGAATCAGTCACGGCAGCTCCGTTCCCGGCTGGCCTGGACCAGCGGACGCGGTGGCGGCCTTCGGGTCGGCGGTCCCGAAGTCCACGACCTTACCTCGGTTAATACTGAGCCAGTCCCGGCCGCGCAGGTAAGGCTGGAACGTCGTCGTGATGTCCTCGAGATCAGACAGGCTCTTCGGCCGCTGCAACTCATACACGTGTGGGAACCCGGTCCAGGCCACCACCGCGTTCCAGAGCCTCGTCGCCGCTTCCCCGAGCGGCGGATCGATGAGGACCGGCCCGAACAGGCACTGGCCGTCGGGAAAGAACAGCGTCGGCACGCCGAACCCGCCCGCCTCGATGACCCGGCGATGCTCGGCGAGCACCTCGTCGCCCGTGGTTGGATCGGCGATCGCCTCGTCGACCAGCCCGGGGTCATGACCCAGCCGGGCTATGATCTGCTTCGCGACCTCGCGGTCGTGCGGCTTGCCGCCTTGCTCGTGCAGTTCTCGCCCGGCGGCGGCGTACCAGGCGTCGAGCTGGTCCATGCTCTGGCGGCGCAGCAGCGCGCCGATCCGCATGAGTGACCAGCCGTAGGTCCACTCGCGTTCCCACGGGTGCTTTTTGCCCTCGACCCGGTTCACTTCTTCGAGGCTGAAGAACCGCCAGTTCACGGTCAGCCCGGTCTGGTCGCGGACCTCGCGTATCCATAGTGACGTCTGATACGCGTAAGGGCACATGAGGTCGAAGTGGAAGTCGACCCAGGCCGGGCGGCCTTCGGAGGGACCAGCGGCGGGGGCAGCGCTCATTTCGGCAAACTAGCTCTTGACAGCACCTGTGACAAGACTGGCTGCCCCCGAAGGGTCGCCTAGATGAACTCCGCGAACTCGCGCATCAGCGCCGACTTGGACTTGGCGCCGATTACCTGCTTGACCACCTCGCCGCCGGAGAACAACTCGATCGTCGGCGCCAACATGATCCCATACCGCTGTACTACCTGCGGATTCTCGTCGATGTTGAGCTTGACCACGTCCGCACGGTCGGCGATCTCGGCTGCGATCGCTTCAAGCACCGGACCGACCTGGCGGCACGGGCCGCACCACGGGGCCCAGTACTCCACGATGACCGGCCTCGGATTGGACACGACCTCGGCGTCGAAATCCGAGTCGGTCACGGACTTGAGTGCGTCCAAGGTTGCTTTCTCCTTCCAGATCTTTATGGTTTTGGTGTTTCGCCGCAGTGCTAGCCAAGGGGGACGACCCCCTGTGAACCCCCGCATTCAGGAGCCGCGGCGATTAGGCCCAGCGGCAAGTCGCCGAGATGCAAGGCAACGCAGTCGTCCCGGCTGCCGTGGGCACAGACCTGGACCAGGCGGCGCAGGCGGCACTGCAGCCGGGCCAGCTCGGCCAGCTGCTCGCCGACCGCGCTGAGCTTGGCTTCGGCCGCGCGGAGGATGTCGTCGGCCGAGCGCGCTTGCGCCGGACCGAGCAGCTCGGCGATCTCACCGAGCGTGAACCCCAGTTGCTGGGCCCGCCGGATGAAGGCGAGCCGCCAGAGGTCTTCCTCGGAGTACTCTCGGAAGCCAGATCCGCGCCGCTCGGGCTGAGTGAGCAGGCCACGGCGCTGATAGAACCTGATCGTCTCGACGCTGACCCCCTGCGCCGCGGCGAATTTCCCGATCGTCATACCAGCCATGCTCTGCAAGTTAACAGCCGTACTACGGTACGGAGTCAACCGCAGCCGGACACCCCGCGCCCGACCCAGCTTCCCGTACTAACAAATTTCGACCAAATCAACCGTCATGTACGCCATTGACTGCCATATGCTTAACATCTAAGTACCGCTTGCACGACTCCTTGCACGGCAAATTGCGGCGCAGGTCGAAGAAGAACCACGGCGACTGGGCGAAACATGACAAAAGGTGGTCCCGGCGAAGTGACCGAGCCTGCCGCAAGCGACGCCGCCGCGAACCACGCCGCCGCGAACCACGCGGCCTCCGACTTCATGGCCGACGTAGCGCTCACCGTCTTCCATCCGAGCGCGACTAGCGTCGAGGCCGGGTTCTTCACCTGGGACATCGCCTCGGGAGAGGTGATCTGCGACCCGGTGACGTTGCGCATGCACGGCCTGGCCGATGGCCAGATCGCGACCATGGACATGTTCCTGGGCCGGGTACCCGCGACCGATTTACCTCAGGTCAGCGAGGCGATGTCAAAGATGGTCGCCTCCGTCGGCACCTACCAGATCGAGTACCGCGTACTCGGGGAGGACGGCAGCCTGCGCTCCATGGAGGCCCGCGGCCGGATCATGCCCGGCGCAAACGGCCGGCCCGCCAGGATGATGGGCCTGGTCATGGACACCACTGCGGTCCGGGCGCAGCGCGACTTCAAAGAACGCCAGCTCCGCGAGCTGGCCGACCGGGCGAGCCGGGCCCGCGACTTCACCGCGGCGCTGGCCGCCGCCAGCACGGTCGACGCGATCATGGACGCGGCCCGTACCGGCCTGCTCGCCTACGGCGCCGACAGCCTGATCTTGATGGCGTCCCGCGACGGCCGGCTCCAGGTGGTCGCCTCCTGCGGCTTCGACGAAACGAGCGTCGCCGCGCTCAGCTCCCTCGACCCCGCGCGTCCCACGCCGCTTTCCGTCGCGATCCAGTGGCGCTCCGCGGTTCACCTTCCGTCGGCAGCAAGCCTGTACGACGACTTCCCGCACCTCGCGCAGATTATTGAGAAGGCTGAACAGCAAGCTTGGGCCGCGCTTCCGGTTCTTGATTCAGGGGGAAAGATTGGCGCGTGTCTTTTCGGATTTCCCGAGCCGCAAGAGTTCTCCCCTGATGAACGGACCTTGCTTTTCGCTGCGTCTGGCCTGCTGAGCCAGTCACTGGAGCGGGCGCGGATGTACGAGGTGCAGCACGCGATGGCCGACGAATTGCAGCGGGTCATGCTGCCGCGCGGAACGCTGACCGCGACCGGCATGTCGATCGCGACCAGGTACCAGGCCGCCACCACGGGCATCGAGATCGGCGGTGACTTCTACGACGTGATCCGGTGCACCGGTGATCGAACGGCGCTGGTCATCGGAGATGTGCAGGGACACAACCTGCTGGCCGCCTCCCTCATGGGACGGCTGCGCACCGCCGTGCACGCGTACACCAGGGAGGGCCACGGCCCGGCTCAGGTCATGGCCAGGGCCAATCGCTGGCTGTTCGACCTGAACGCCAACACCGATCCGGACACCGCGCTGTTCGCGACCTGCTGTTTCCTGGTAGTCGATCCGCCCACCGGTACCCTCACGCTGAGCCGGGCCGGGCATCCGCCGCCCATGCTGCTCGCGCCGGGAAAAAAAGAGCCGCGCGTACTCGACTGCGAGGCCGGGCTGCCGCTCGGCATTGACCCGGCGGCCGAGTACTCGACGATTCAGGTGCAGGCCGATGCCGGCTCGCTGCTCGTGCTCACCACCGACGGCCTGCTCGAATCCGATGCGGGCGATGACTTCAATCTCAGCAGGCTGCTCGACGTGCTCAGGATCAGCCCGACCGGCGATCTTGACGAGCTGGCCAACGACCTGCTGAACAGCGTCCAGCGATCTCGGCGGCACGGCGACGACGTGGCACTGCTGCTCGCACGACTGGACACTTGACTGCTTTTGAGCTATTTAAGGCGATTTAAGCAGTCACTCGTATCGGAGGACCTATGGCCACGGTTATGGTGCCTGAGCTCGACTGCCCGTTTGCCGATGAGATCAGCGTCCATGCTGATGAAGTCGACACCCGCGTCATCGACTGGGCCCGCCGGATCGGGCTGCCGCGCGATGAGGCCGAGGCCGCCCGGCTGGGCGAGGCCAAGGTCGGACGGCTGGCGGCCAGGACCACGCCGCGGGCCGGTCTCGACGCGCTGTGCTTGCTCGCCGACTGGCAGATGTGGCTGTTCCTGTTCGACGACCGGTACAGCGACGAGTCGTCGGACGGGGCCAACCTCAACCAGTTAAGCCAATTGGTCACCGGCTTCATGCTGGTGCTCGACAACGACGGTGAACGGCGGTACCGCCAGGACCCGTTCACGGTAGCGCTCGGCGAGCTGATCGACCGGGTCCGGGCCTTGGCTACCGGGCCGCAGGTCAACCGGTTCGTCAGTGCGGTGCGGGGTTACTTCCTGGCCCAGTTCTGGGAGGCCGGCCATCGAGCGCAAGACCAGCCGGCCGGGCTGGCCGAGTACACGGCCATGCGCCGGCACAGCGGCGCGGTCCCGACTTGCACCGCGCTGATAGACATGGCCAACGGCTTCGAGCTCGCTTCTCATGATTACTGGCGGCCCGAGGTCCGGGCGATCAGCGACATCGCGGTCAATGTGACCTGCTGGGCCAACGACATCCTTTCGTTCCCCAAGGAAGCGCAACGCAGCTTCAAGGTGCACAGCCTGCCCGCGGTACTCGCCGAGGAGTTGCAGTTACCGGTGACCGACGCGCTCGCGCTCGCGGCCGAGATGCATGACGCTGAGGTCGAGCGGTACCTCTATACTGAACGCCCGCTTCGGCTGACCGCCGGGCCTGCGCTGGGCGACTATCTGGACGGACTGCGTTCGTGGATGGGCGGCAATTTCTACTGGTCGCTGGAGACCGGCCGATACAAAGTCACGGCTGGATCGGCTTGCTGCCGGTAGCCGCCCAATCGGGGGATAACCTGACCTGGTGAGCGAACAAGCCGGGAGTGAACAAGTCGCCGTGTTGGCCGGACGCAGCTTCCTCGTGACCGGCGGCAACGCCGGGGTTGGTTATGCCACGGCGATTGACCTGGCCCGACGCGGCGGGCGGGTGTATATCGCCGGCCGGTCGAAGGAGAAGGTCGAGGCGGCGGTCGCGTCGATCAAGGCGGACACCGGCAGCGACCAGGTGTTTCTGATGCTCCTTGACCTGGCCAGCCTCGACAGTGTGCGGGCGGGCGCGCAGGCGTTCCTCGCGCTGGACGAGCCGCTTCATGTGCTGATCAACAATGCGGGTGTCGGCGGGCAGCGCGGGCTGACCTCGGATGGTTTTGAACTCCATTTCGGGGTCAATCACCTGGGCCATTTCTTGCTGACTCAGGCCTTGCTGCCTCGGATTGTCGAATCGGCGGCTGGCGGGTCTGGCTCTTCTGGCGGGCGGATCGTCGTGGTCTCCAGCGACTCGCATTACCAGGCCAAGGGCATCGACTTTGATAAACTGCGCTCTCGCACTAGGACAGTTACCGGGCTGCGCGAGTACTCCGTCTCCAAGCTCGCCAATGTGCTGTTCGCGCAGGAACTGGCCCGGCGCCTGGACGGTACGGGCGTGAACACCTACTGCGTGCACCCCGGCGTGGTCGCCTCGGAGATCTGGCGACGGGTGCCGTGGCCGATCAGGCCGATCGTCAAGAGCCGGATGCTGACCATCGAGGAAGGCGCGCGGACCTCGCTGTATTGCGCGACCTCGCCCGAGGTGGCCGGGGAGACCGGGTTGTTCTACGACAAGTGCGCGGTGCGGGAGCCGAGCAAGGTAGCCCAGCCGGAGCTGGCGGGCGAGTTGTGGGCTTACAGCGAGAAGTGGACCGCCGGGGCCTAACGACTTGGGGGTTCGCTGTGGCTGGGGTAGCGACGTTGGCCCCTCGTTGCTGTAGCCCCGCCGTCGCCTATCTCCACGTTGGCTCCTTGTAGCTACTGAGGTAGCCACGTCGTCTCATTGCTAAACGCTGTCGTGGGGTTGCGAGCAGTCACAACGGCCACGGGTCAGCGCTGTCGTTCACAACGGCCACGGGTCAACGCTGCAGCGCGCCGCCCGGAACCGGCAACAGCGCTGACCCCGGACCGTCGCCCTGGCAGCAGCCACGGGGTCAACGCTGTCGTGGGGTTCCGGGGAGTCACTACGGCTACGGGTCAGCGCCGTCGTCGCACTGGGGTTCACAACGGCCACGGGTCAGCGCTGCAGCGCGCGGCCCGGAACCGGCAACAGCGCTGACCCCAGACCGTTGCCCTGGCAGCAGCCACGGGTCAACGCTGTCGTGGGGTTGCGGGGAATCACTACGGCTACGGGTCAGCGCTGCTGCGGAACGGGAGAGATTTAGGCCTGTGGCATGACTGGGGGATGCTCCTGCGGGCGCTGTTGGCGGTCAGCGGTAGCCTCGATAGCTCAGGCGGCCAGTCGCATTATCCGGAAGAGTTTAGGGTGTTATTTGACGCTTTCTCTTCCTGATGACAGCGGCTAGGGCTGGGTTAGGTCGAAGTACTCGCGGGGCGGGCTGGTTCGCGGCTAACCGGAGCCGGTCCCGGTCAACTCGCCGATCCGGGCGAGCGCGGCGGCGACGCAGCCGGGCTGCTCAAACCAGGGCAGGTGCCCGGCCGCATCTCGGCAACCCCGCCGTCGTCCACGGCACCGAGCGGATCGACGATCACGAGTCCAGTGACCCGGTCCGGGTGAGCAAGCGCGAGGTTGAGCGCGAGATAGCCGCCCCACGAGTGGCCGAGCACCATGGCCCTATCGATCCCGAGTTCGTCGAGCACCGCGACCGCATCCGCGACGTGCTGCACGACAGAAAAGGGACCGCCCACAGCCGACGGGGCAAGGCCGCGCTGCTGATACTTGACCCACCGCCAGCCCGTCAATTCGGGAGCCAGCAGTTCCGTGTAGTCCGACATCGCCGGACCGCCGTGCAGAAGGAGCAACGGCGCACCGATTCCCTGCACCGAGCCCACAATCGGCCCGTCCGTCGTGTTCGCGGTAAACGTCTGCTGCGACGTTGCATCAAGCGCTTCTGCCATAGGGGCACGCTAACGTCACCGACCCGAAGAATCCCCATATCCATCCAGATTCGCGGGCGTGAATCCGCACGTTCGCGAGGTGGCCGCACGGGGGTCGGGCGTGAGCGCTAGGCCATCTGGACCAGCATGTAGCCCATCGTGAAGGCCATGGCGATCGTCGACAACGCCGCCAGCCTCGGTGCCAGCAAGCCACCCGCGATCACGCCTACGCCAGCAGTGCCGGTCGGGCCAGCAGCGGCACCCGGGCCAGCGGCACCCGCCACTGAAGCACCCGCCACCGACATGCCCGCTACCGAGGCATCCCCGACCGGGCAACCCCCGACCGCTCTGGCGGCGGAGCGCGTGCTGGCCAAAGTGTCGGTGGTCCAGACGACGTAGCCGACTAGACAGAGGACCAGGATTAGCGCGACCGCCGGGGTGACAGTGAGCAGTAGCTTCAGCCCGGTCCGGCTCATGCCGGCCATGATCTGGCCGGCCGGATGAAAGCGCCCGGCGGCATCGTCCACGGCGGGCAGCAACATGAAGATCATCGCGAGGCATTCGATCACGTGCGCCAACGGAGCTCCGCCCGCCAGGCACCCGAGCGATCCGGACGGCCGGAATCCAGTGCTCCGGGTCGCGATCGTGCGCCAGCCGAACCAGAGCACGCCGAGTCCGAATACCGCTTCCCAGACGTTCGCGGGCAGGATACGCGACTGCGGCAGCAGCATCCCCGCCATCGCGACGCCCATCAGTACATGCAGGCCGTCAACGTCGACCGACGTCCAACGAGGACGCGAACCGCGTTCACTCCGCTGGATCACCCCGCGCCGAACCCCAATCCGGACCCGGCCCAGCCGGACCGTGCCCAGCCGGACCGTGCCCAGCCGGATCGCGCAGTCGGCGGCGATCACGATCATCAGGCTCGCGAGGGCCGCATGCAGCCACAAAGGACCCGTCATACGGTCACCTCCCCCGCCGGTCGCATCGGCGCGTCCGGCGCACCCATCGAGATTAAACGGGTCACTGATTACCTGACAAGACGCCATTGAATGTTTTCTGCAATTACCACTGGGGGGTATCTAACCGGCCCCGGATAAAACCCACCGGGGGTATTAACAAAACCCCTCAGGGGTATCTTCGGCCTGGTCAGAACACTGATTTCACACCCCACCGGGGTATTCGGCTCCGCCGGCGTTTATGCATAATTCAGCTTGCCATCTGACCGGAGAATTATCGGCCGGAGGCGACGACCGGCGGAGCGCGCAACGCCGGCTGACCACAGCCGACTGACCACAGAGGAGCACGCGGACAGCCATGCCCGGGATGAACTCGGGGGTCAACATCAACGACCCCCAGGTGGTTTCTGCCTTCGGTCGGGCGTTGGTGCATCAGGGCCTGATCGCGGTACTGCTGTTCGCGAGCCTTGGCGTCATCTGGGTTTCCGCCCGGGCCTGGTACTCGCAGAGGGCCGGCCTGGAGCCGACCAGCCGGCCAGAAGAGCCGAAAGAGCCAGCGCCGCTAGAGCCAGAACCACCAGAACCAGCGGCCAGGCAGGTCCTGCGGATCGGATTCGGGCTCATCTGGGTGTTCGACGGCATCCTGCAGGCCCAGCCCAAGATGGCACTCGGCCTGCCGTCCCAGGTCATCGAGCCGACGGCGGCATCCTCACCGCACTGGGTTCAGACGGTAGTCAACTGGGCGGGCACGAACTGGTCGTATCACCCCCTGCAGGCCGCAGCAGCCGCGGTCTGGATCCAGGTCGGGATCGGCGTCTGGCTGCTCGCCTCACCCAAGGGCCGGCCGTCGCAACTGGCTGGCCTGGCCAGCGTTGCCTGGAGCCTGGTCGTCTGGGTATTCGGGGAATCCTTCGGCGGAATCCTCGCCCCGGGCCAGACCTGGCTGTTCGGCGCCCCCGGGGCGGCGTTGATCTACGCCGTCGGGACCGGTCTGATCGCGTTGCCGGAGTCGGCCTGGACCACGCGCAGGGTTGGCCGCGCCCTGCTCGGCGGCACCGGGGTGTTCCTGCTCGGCATGGCGCTGTTGCAGGCCTGGCCAGGTCGCGGATTCTGGCAAGGTACGGCCGGACACGGACTGGCCGGCCCGCTCGCGGACATGACCAGTTCGATGGCGCAACTCGCTCAGCCCGAAATCCTGGTCAAGCTGGTCAATGGGTTCACGTCCTTCGACGACGCCCACGGCTTCGCGGTGAACCTGCTCGCCGTGATCACGCTCGCCATGATCGGCTGTGCCTTCCTCCTCAGCTTCGCCAAAAGCCCGTCCGCCAAAAACCTCTCCGCCAAAACCCTCGCCAAAAGCCCGGAGGAGTTCAGGATCGGCCGGCGGCCGGTGCTCAAGAGCGCACTGATCGCCTTCGTCGTGATCTGCCTGCTCGACTGGTTGTTCATCGAGGACCTCGGCTTCTTCGGCGGCCTAGGCACCGACCCGAACAGCATGATCCCCATTATCCTGCTGGCAGTAGCCGGCTACCTGGCCCTAACCCGCCCAGCCCCCGCCCTGATCCCATCCCCAGCCTCAGCCGACACTCCAGCCCCAGTCCCAGCCAAGACCAACAACCGCACCCCTCTGCGCCTAGTAGCCAGCACCAGCTTCCGATCGATCGTCACCGCGGGCGCGATAGCCGTGATCCTGCTCGGCGCCGCCCCGCTGGCGATCGCCCAGGCCAATCAGAACGCCGACCCGATCCTGGCCCAGGCGATCAACGGCCGCTCGTCCAACCTGAACCTCCCCGCCCCCGGATTCACGCTCACCGACCAGTCTGGCCACCAGGTCACCCTGGCCAGCCTGCGCGGCAAGGTGGTTCTGCTGACCTTCCTCGACCCGGTCTGCGTCACCGACTGTCCGCTGATTGGAACCGAGTTCGCACAGACCAGCCGCCTGCTGGTAGCCGATTCACAGCGGGTCGAGCTGGTCGGCGTCGTGCTGAGTCCGTCGTATCGGTCAGCAGCGATCATGCGGGCGTTCGATCAGCATGAGGGACTGGCAACGGTACCGAACTGGCGGTACCTGACCGGCTCGCTCGCCAGCTTGAAGAAGGTCTGGGCTAACTACGGCATGACCGCGGATGTGCTGCCTGCCGGCGCCATGACTGATCATAACGACGGGACGTTCCTCATCGATCAACGAGGCAAGGTCGTGCGCGAGTTCGACGCCGACCCAGGTCCCGGCACCTCGGCGACGATCTCTTCGTACTCCGTCTTGTTCGCCAACGCCGTCCGCCAGGAACTCAGATGAAGGGCCGCCTCCAGCCCACCCCCCGGGCCACGGCCACGGTACTCACCATCGCCCTGCTCGCCACCGGCTGCGGCACGACCGCCCGCCAAGCAGCCACGCCCCCGACCGAGAACACAGCCGCCCAGCTCTCCCTGGCGACCTCGGTAGCCACGGCCACCCGCAACTGGGCCGTCCTCGTACTAGGCGACTCCGCCGACAGCGCCGACGACTTCTGGCAGCTGCTCGCCCGCCCCGCCACCGGCGGCAGCTGGCGGCTGGTCACCCCACCGGGCGTAGCGAGCAACGGCGGCCTCGTGGTCGCACCGACCGGGACAAGCTCGCTCCTGGCCGGATTCCTCCCCAGCCAGGAACTGCGCTTCACCCCGCTCGCCACCACCGCCAACGCCGGCGCCACCTGGTCAGCCGCCATTCTGAACGCCCACCTAGCAGACACCCCCGACGCCCTAGCCGCCGACCCCGGCACCGGCAAGCTGCTAGCCCTACTCACCGACGGCACCCTGCGCCAGAGCACGAACGGCGGCAGAACCTGGTCCACGATCGCCACCAAGCACGCGATCGCCACCACCCAAGCCGGACGCCACTGCGGCCTGGTCCAGCTCACCGGCACAGCGTTCAGCCCGGCGGGCGACCCGATGCTCGCCGGCGACTGCTCGAACAAAGGCCAGACCGGCATCTTCGCCCTGACCGGCGGAACCTGGCAGCCGGCAGGCCCCGAATTGCCAGCCGCTCAGTCGACCCGACCCGCCACCACGATCTCGATCACATCGTCGGCCGGAATCACCCAGGCCCTGCTGGCGCTCGGAGATGGGGCTACCACCAGCCTGATCGCCGCCAGCTACGCAGGCGATCCGGCCCGCTGGACGCTGTCACAGCCATTCACGGTCGGCAGCGAGAAGGTGCTTTCCGTATCGACCGGCAGCAACGGCGTCACCGCCGTGCTGCTGTCGGGTCGCCGCGGTCTGCTGCTCGCGGGGGCAGCAGCAGACTGGCGGCGGCTACCCAAGCTGCCGCCAGCCACGCAAGCGCTGGCGGCCGGCCCGGGCGCCGAGCTGCAGGCGCTCACCGGCACGCGCACCACAGTCGGCGTCTGGACGCTGAACGACTCGCGCTCGGACTGGACGCAGGTCCAGCATCTGTCGGTCCCGGTTCAGTTCGGCAGCTCGGGCTAACAGCAGCTACCGCAAATTCTTTTAGTTCTTTCAGCCAGAAAAATTTGCGCCCGCCACGGCCGCCAGTCCTGATCGGCTGCGGTGTAAGGGCAATGTCGGGGCGATGTCGGGGCTGCGTGCCTGGAGAGCGGGCGGGCTCTGCCTGACCATCGAAGAGCACCGGCAAACAGGCTGGTCAGAACTGGAGAAAAGGAATCGCCATGAGGTATCTAGCCCAGTCCACTGCCGGGCGTCCCCGGCGCGTCGTTGGCCTTGCCGCGGCGTGCGCCCTGGCTTCCACCGCTACGACCGCATCGCTGGCCCTTGCCACTGCACCCGCGCAGGCAGCGCCAGCCGCGACGGCCAAGATCCACTACTCGTTCAAGACGATCAACAACAACAACGACCCGACGTTCAACCAGTTGCTCGGCATCAACGACGCGGGCAAGATCGCCGGCTACTTCGGCTCAGGCGCCAAGGGCCACCCCAACAAGGGTTACACGCTGACCCCGCCGTACCACCAGGTGGATTTCCGCAACCAGAACTTCCCCGGCTCCAAGCAGACCCAGGTCACCGGCCTGAACAACGGCGACATCCAGGTCGGCTTCTACTCCAAGATGAACACGGCCAGCGGGTCGAACAACAACTTCGGCTTCTACTCGATCAACGGCACGCACTTCCACAAGGTCAACTTCCCGGCGAAGAACCCCGCGAACCCGCCGGTTGACCAGTTGCTCGGGGTGAACGACTCCAAGCTCGCCGTCGGCTTCTACCTGGACGACAAGGGCAACAGCCACGGCTACCTGTACAACATCAACACCAAGGTGTACGTCAGCGTGAGCCCGTCGCAGCTGGGCACCGGCGTGACCAGCGTGACCCCGACCGGCATCAACGACCCGGACAGCATCTGCGGTTTCTTCACCAACTCGAAGGGCAAGACGGTCGGCTTCCTGGTCCGCCGGGCCTCCCCGCACCTGTTCACCTTGAACAAGCCAGGCGCGGACGCCACGATGCCGTTCGGCGTCAACAAGTTCGGGCTGGTCGTCGGGGTCTACACGGTCGGCTCGAAGAACTTCGGCTTCACCTGGGATCGCAAGCACGGCTTCCAGACCATCAAGGACCCGAACGGCCCGAACCAGACCTTCGTCAACGGCATCAACTCCGCCGGTGACCTGGTCGGCTTCTACGTCGACAAGAAGGGCAACACCGACGGCTTCCTCGCCAAGCAGTAATCGACTCGGGCGGTGAGCCAACACCGCGGGGGTTCCCGGGGGTCGTCCCCCGGGGCCAGCGCAGGGCTCACCGTCCGCACCAACGCGCAGCTGGGCACCGTTTGGCGGGCGGCGCTCAGCTGCGTTCGTCTACACACAGACGTAGAGCCGAACGGGGGTCCGGCGTTGGGATCTGCGTGGAGGCGACGGTGAAAGCCCGTCGTTGCCAGCGCCACCACGAACTTTCCCCGTGATGGCCAGCAAATGATCTTGAAGCGACCGCAGGCCCATTGAAGTGCGTCTGGGCACAGAGCCAGTCGCCCCATCCAGAGCCAGCCGCTACATCAGAGCCCCTCCGATGTAGTTCCTTCCCAGGAAGCAGCTACATCGGAGCCCCTTTGGTGTAGTTATAACTGCCTCGCAGCCTCTCTGGTGTAGTTCCTTCCCAGGAAGCCACTACACCAGAGAGGCTTAGATGCTGTTCGGGCTCACGGAATCGTGCGCCGCGAGCGCCGACGCAAAGAATTGAGCGGCAGAATCCAGATAGAAGCTCGGGTCCTAGCCGTCCGCGGAGCTGAGCCTCGCTGCCGTCGCACCAGCGCCCGGCCCGCTCGACGAAGCCGGTCAGCTGAAGGCCACAACATCGGGGGAACCCTGCCGCTCCAGACGACAGTAAAGTGCCCCCGATGTGACCCGGGGGTTGGCGGCTAGCAAACTAGCTGACCACGCTCAGCCGCGCTCGCTGGTATCCCAGCCAGCCGGCAGCGGGCAGCCGAGCGCGGCCAGCTCGGCCAGCCCCTCGGCGGCTCGATCCGGCAGCAAGAGCAGCGTGCAGGCCCGCTCGAACCTCGCGTCGATCCGCTCCCAGCCGACGATCGACCGCTCAAGCTCGGCCCGGTCATCGTGCAGCCGCCCGGCGGCGCGGGCCAGGCAAGCGGCGGCCCAGTAGTTCTCCGCCCCAGCGGGCGCAGCCTCCTCCAGCCGGCTCGCGGCATCCGGCAGTCCGGCGACGACCGCCGCCTCAGCCGCGATCGCCCAGGCGTACGGCCGCAGCGAATACCAGTGCGGCGCCTCATACCACGGCTGGCGAGCACCGTTCAGGTCACGCACGGCGGCCACCGCCAGGTCGAGCCGGTCCTCGTACAAGGCGATGCGGGCGTTGGTGAACATGGCCGCCCAGAACAGATTCGTCCCTGCCGTCAGGTCGCCGCCGGTGCCGATCAGCTCGCTGAGCCGGCCGAGCCAGTCTCGACGGCTTTCGTCGTCGCCACGCAGGCCGTAGCCGAGCATCACCCCGTAGATGGCCGGACCCATCCACCGTGCTACCGGCCGTCCGACCGCCTGCCACGCTTCCCACATCGTCTGCGCGGCAGTGAACGCCTCGTCGAACCGACCCTGCAGCACCAGCGGAAGTACCGGCTTGCTGGCGGTCCGATGCGGCTGGCCGCCGGCGATGTCGTCACCCGCTGCTAGCCTGGCCGTGTTCAGCGCACCGGGAAGATCGCCGGCGGTGACGGCGATCTCAGTGACCATGTGGAAGGCGTCGATGATCTCCACGCCCGCCCGGGGGTCATGCCTTGGAAGAAGTTCGAGCAACTCGGCCCGCTCGGCGTTGACCTGATGGGCTTCGCATAGGCGACCACCGGCGTCGAGTGCGCCAACGACGGCATCGAGCGCGCCGCTGATCAGCACCGGGTCGGCAGTCAGCCGGGCGGCCTCCAGTGCTTCGGTCGCCAGTGTCAGGTCGGGCACGGTCTTCTCGTCCCGCGCGATCCAGGCCGCGGCAGCGGCCAGATGCGCAGTCGCGACTGGGGCGTAGGCCAGGGACCGGGCGGTCGCCTCGTCGAGCATCGCATGGAGTCGGTCGTGCGGGATCTCGGCCGTGAACTCCGCAGCGAACCGGTCAGCGATCGTGATCGCGTAACCGAGGGCGGCTGCCCAGCCCGCACGGTCGCCGGCCGCACTGGATCGCTGCGCCGACGCGAGCAGCAGGTCAAACGCTTGCTGTCCGCGCCCAGTGGTCATTGCGACGTCGGCCGCCATGCGCAAGTCGAACGCGGCCTGGCCCGGCGTCGCGGCCAGCGCCGCGGCCGTCTGGTAGTGCTCGCAGGCCTCGTTCATGAACCGCCGCGCGTAGGCAAGATGGCCCAGCGCCCGGGCCAGCCGATGCCGCACAGCCGATTCCCCGACCGCGGGCCGCGACCCGGCCGCCGGGCCAGCCCGCCCAATCACATCCGCCCTACGTTCCGAACCCCCAGCCAAGGGCCCCCACCCGGCCGCGGCACCAGCCTGGCGAACAACATCCGCCCCACGTACAGCACTGGCCCAACGCGCGGTGCCAGCCCCGCCCACAGCACTAGCCCCATATGCCGCACCGAGCCCACCAGCCGCACCGGCCCCATGTGCTGTACCGGGCCCACCAGCCGCACCGGCCCCATGTGCCGCACCGGCCCCATGTGCCGCACCGGCCCCATGTGCCGCACCGGCCCCATGTGCTGTACCGGCCCCATATGCCGCACCGGGGCCAGGTGCTGCACCGGGGCCAGGTGCAGCGCCAGCTCCATGTGCTGCTCCGGGACCACGAGCAGCACCAATCCCATGTGCAGCACTGGCCCCGCGAGCAACGTGGGTCTCACGGGTCGCCAGTGCGGCGCGGAGGTCGTCGGCAATCGTGTCGAAGGCGGCAGGCCAGGGGCGGCCGGCTTCGACTCGCCGTTCCAGGTCGTCCGCGACCTGGCCCGCCCAGCGCAGGTGGGCGTCCAGGATCGCGGTCTCCTCGTCGCTGGCGGCCAGCCGGTCGACCGCGTAGGCCCTGATCGTCTCGAGCATCTGCCAGCGGCTGCCTTCAGGCCCCTGCCGGTGAGTTAGCAGGCTCTTGTCGGTTAGCCGACCGACCAGGTCGGCGATCGCGCCCCGGTCGGCCTCTCGCCCGTTCCCAGCGACCGCTACGGCGGCGTCCAGGTCGAACCCGCCGATGAACGCTCCCGCCCGCCGGAACATCATCCGCTCGTCGTCGTCGAGCAGATCGTGGCTCCAGTCGATCACGGCGCGCAGCGACCGGTGCCGTTCGTGCGCGACCCGGCTGCCCGCGAGCAAGCGCAGATGATCATCGAGCCCCGCCAGCAGGCCGTCGACCCCCAGCGAGGCGCTGCGGGCGGCGGCCAGCTCGATCGCCAGCGGGATTCCGTCAAGGCGAGCGCAGACCTGGCCGATCACCTCGGCGGAGCCGGCGAAGCTCGGGTCGCTCGTCTTGGCCCGGTCAAGGAACAGCGCTTCCGCCTCCGACCTCGCGGTCCCTGGCGAACCGTTGACCAGCGACAGCGGCCGTACCGTGACGACGACTTCGCCTGGAATGGCCAGCCGCTCCCGGCTGGTGGCCAGCACGGTCAGGTCGCCGCAGTTGGCCAGCAGCTTTTCCACGAACGGGGCGACCACATCGAGCAGGTGCTCGCAATTGTCCAGGACGAGCAGGGACCGGCCTTTCGCCAGATGCTCGTGCAGAGCCGCGTCCAGTGACCGGCCCGGTCCTTCGGTCACGCCGAGCAGTGCGGCCACCGCCTGGCTGATGAAACCCTGGCGCACCGGCACCAGGTCGGCCAACGCCGCACCTGACTCATACGCGGGCGCGACCAGCTCGGCCGCCTTGGCCGCCAGCCTGGTCTTGCCGACCCCGCCCGGCCCGACCAGGCTCACCACCGAACTGCCGTCGAGCGCTGTGAGCACTGCCGCCAGTTCACCGTCCCGGCCGACGAAGCTGGTCCGGGTCGCTGGCAGGCCGGCCACCACTCCGGCCTGCCGCCCGGCACCCTCCGCGGCACCTACCTCTGGCGACTCGATCCTCGAGGTGGGCGGTGCGGGACCAGGCCGAACCACGCTGGTTCCCTGATCGGCAGCCAATGCCAGCAGTTCCCGGTCAGCGGCGGACAGCTCAAGCGCCTCGGCGATGAGCCGCACCGTCGACAGCCTCGGTGCGTTGCGCCGACCCTGCTCAATGGCCGCGATCGTCGCCGGGCTGATGCAACATTGCTCGGCAAGAGCCTCCTGGGTAAGGCTGGCCGCCACTCGGAACCGCCGCAGTAAGTCACCAAAGGAATCGGCCGTCACAGGAATACCCACTCCCTCCCGCCTGAGTCTAGAGCCGCTGGTTTCGGCGGGCCAGATCCGGCGCGTGACAGAAATGCCACGCGATAGGGCAGTGCCGCAAACACACTGCCGCAAACACCGTGCTGTGCTCAGATCCAGCTCCTAAGCCACATTCGGCTGAGCCACGCGCTGTAAGGGAGCACCCTGGCGGCGAGCACCGGGTATAGGTAGATGAAGTTGGCCAGCACCAGGAGCAGGTAGACACCCGACACCGTCGCCAGGACGACGCGGGACTGAAAGGTCTCATGCAGCAGGGCCAGGACAAGCGCGATCGCCATAACCAGAAACGGGTCGAATACCACGGCGTAATAGAAGAACTCGGTGCGGTGGTCGTGCCAGTAAAACCAGATCCACGGCAGCCAGCCGGCGGCGACCCCGGCCAGGACCGCGCCGACCTGCCAGTCCCGCCGCCAGATCCACCAGGCGACGCAGACGAGCAGGGCGGCGGTGCCCATCCACCAGATCAGCGGGGTGCCGATGGCCAGCACTTCCTGCTCGGTCGAATGCACCGTCTCCCCGCACTGGCGCCCGGCCGGAACGCAGTTGGCGTAGAACGAGATCGGCCGAGCGAGGATCGGCCAGCCGAGCGGGTTCGTCTGGTACGAGTGCGAAGTACGCAGACCGAGGCCGAAGCCGAGCATGGACTTCTGATATTGCAGCCAGGCCAGGATCGTCCCCGTCGGGTGACCGCCGTTGAACGCGGCTCCGTCGCGGTCATAGCCGTAGCTGGTCGCGAACCAGCCGGTCCACGACGCGACGTAGGCGGCCAGCGGCGCGAGCCCGAACCAGACCGGCAGCCACGGACCGTCACTGCGCAGCACCGCCGTATAGGCCCGGGGGGACGACCCCCAGGAACCCCCCGAAGAGCCCGGCGAAGGGGACGACCCCCCGAAACCCCCCGCAGTGACCGGGCTAACCGATCCGGCCGCCCGCCGGGCACTGTAGTCCCAGGCCACGACCAGGAACGCGAAGACCGGGAGATACCAGACGCCGTTCCACTTCGTCGCGCAGGCGCCGCCTAGGCACAGCCCGGCCAGCAGCAGCGGCCAGCGGAAGCCCAGCTTCGCCGGCCCGGCTAGGGCCGACGAGTCGGCGAGGCGGGCCTTGGCCCAGTCGCGGTCCAGGACAATCAGGCCGAAGGCGGCCAGGACCCAGAACATCACGAAGATGTCGAGGATCGCGGTCCGGCTCAGCACGAACTCCAGGCCATCGAGGGCCAGCAGCAGCCCGGCCACGCAGCCAAGCCAGGTGGACCTGGTCAGCCGCCGGGCGATTCGTGCGGTCATCAAGATGGCCAGCGAGCCGACCAGCGCCGCGGCGAGCCGCCAGCCGAATGGGGTCAGGCCGAACAGCCACTCCCCGACCGCGATCATGATCTTGCCGAGCGGCGGGTGGGCCACGTACTCGGCCTGGGTACCGAGCAGCAGGTGGGTGCCGCCGTGGGCTAGCACGACATCGGCGTTGCGGACGTGGCTGATCTCGACGCCGTGCTTCAAGATCCCGTAGGCATCGGGCACGTAGTAGGTCTCGTCGAATACCACCCCGTGCGGCACGCTCAGCCGGTCGAACCGCACAAAGGCGCCGAACACGGTCACGAGCAGCGGGCCAGCCCAGCCCAGCCAGGTGCGCGGCAACGACGGTGAGAGCCGATCACGCAGGTCAGGTTCCGCGGCAGCAGGCAGGGACTCGATCAACTGATGCTAGCTGTGGCGCGGCAAATGCTTGGGCAAGCGGTCCTGGACGTCAACCTTGGTAATCGCGAGGAAGGCGACCAGGATCGCGATCAGCACGGTGAACCCGAGCGCGACCCGGCCTCCGCCCCAGCCGAGGCCACCCAGGCTGACTGGCTTGCCCAGCCAGTCGGCGACCGAGGCTCCGAGGGGCCTGGTGACCACGTAGGCGAACCAGAACGCGCCGATGGCGTTCCAGTTGAAGAAACGGAACCCGATCGCCGGGATCATGATCATCACGGCGAACAGCACGATCGAGAAGTCGTAGCCGAGCCCGAAGGTGAACGCGGTCAGGTCGCCGAGCGCCGTTCCCATGGCGAACGTCGCCACTACGGCCGCCCAGTAGAAAAGCTCGCGACGAAGCGTGTCGACGGTGTGGATCGACAGCGTCCGCTCGGTCCGCTGCCAGGTCACGAACACCGCCGCCAGGACGATCGCGTATAGCACCGACGAGACGATATAGGGAACGTGGAAGCCGACGTGCAGTACGTCGGCGGCCATCGTGCCGAACACGCCGACCATGACCACCGCGAGCCAGTAGGTCCAGGCCAGGTAGCGGCGGACAGACAACTGCAGCGCCAGCGCGGCGACGAAACCCACGAAGCCGATGCCGACGGCCAGGACCGGGTTCATTACGTGCACGAGGTAGTCGGACGTCGACTCGCCCATCGCAGTGGACAGCCCTTTGATGATCCAGAAGTAGGCGGTAATTTCCGGAACCCGCAGCGCGCCGCGTGCGGTCCACATCGAAGGACGGTCACGATCGACCGCCGCCCGCGCGCCGACCGGGAGCTGGGCCGCTCGCTGGCCACCGCGTGTGTATTGATCCATGGCTGATCCAGCCGTCCAATCCGGATTGCTCTTCCGAGAAGTGCCTGCGACCCCTTTTGTCTACCAGAGCACCGCGCAAGCGGGCCTCCTGCTTACCAGACGCTAAACATTCGCCGACAGTTCCTTCGCTGGAGTTCGGTAGCGAAGCCCGGCGAAACCTGGCCAAGCGCAGGTCAGGCGGGCAGTCTTGAATAAGTGCCCGCCCACGTTCGCTGCTCAGCGGCGAGGTCGCCGATCCCGACTTAGCTGTCGGTCACGGCCAAATGACCGACTGCCGAGGAAGGAGGCGAGAGACAACCATGGAACCACATGGCGCCATTCACCTGATCCTGACCATCGTGTCGCTGCTTGCCCTGCGTGTCTGGTAAACGCGACGGCGCTGACGGGGGCGTAGGCCCAGTTCGGGGGTGGGCCCGTCCGCAAGGGCGGGTCAACTCCTTCTGAAGGCCTTCGATCAGAACTGCCATTGCAGGCCGTAGCCTAGATACATGACCGGATTGCTGAACCTGACGTGGGCCTCGCCCGCTCCATTGAGGCTCACCGGGTCACCTGGATGACCGGGATCGAACATCCGGACCGTCTCCCCCGACACGACCCTGATCCAGGCCGGCGGCCGGGCTAGGTCAAATCGGACCGTCAGGTCGAAGGCATTGCATTGGTACTCGGGCGTGAAGATGTAGTGCGATCTCATCGGCTCACCGGGCGGCACTCGCAAGATCAGCTCGTATTCGTGCATTTCTCCAGCAGCCAGCGGCTCAGGCAGCTCGATGAAAAAGGCGTGGCGGTTGCCAGCGGGATCGGCCCGGCGCACTAGCCGGCCGCCCACCAGCATCTCGGCCTGCAGGTTCATTCTCGGCTGGTCGTGGTCCCTGGGCACGTCGAGCCAGGCCATTACCTCAGAAAGGCCGGGCTTGGTCGACACGATGCGGCGCCGCTCGTGCGACTCTGGAGTCGGCGTGTCGAGGCGGAGCACTGTCCTGAATTCGTCCAGGTACCAGCCGTTAGCCGATGACGTGACGTGGCCGCGCCGGGTCCGCAGTTCGGTGCTGACCTCCTCGGCCAGAAGTTTTTCTGCATCGTCGATCCGGCGCAGTATGGTCCGGTCGTTGCGCGCCACCCGCTCGGCGAGCCAGGTCACCCGGTCGCCGAAGTGTTCCATCTGCCTGGTCTCGGTCAGCAGGCCGAGGCTAGCCATCACGGCCATGCTCAGATCGTCGGGCAGCCTCGCCGCGCTGCTGCTCAACTCGTTGGCCAGGCTCCGTCGAAGGTCGCTGACGTCTCCTTGCGGATCGCCGGCCAGTTCGCGCAGGTTCGGACCGATCCGTTGCTGCAGGTCCCGGGCCCGAATGCCGCGGCCCTTCCTGAGCAACCGTATCTCCGCCGCGATTAGCGAGGTGGGCGCGTCATCTTGGCTGGATGTCATATATTTGGCAACTCCGGCTTGCCATGGCATCTTCTTGCCGCATTGTCTTCTTCTCAGCGTATCGCCCGTCCCGGCAATGTGGTATCGAACGGGCCCGGAGCGTCGCGGGAAAAGATAACGACTGATTGGATCTCGAGGCTCTGCACGTTAAGTGCGGGTAGCCAGATAGCCCCACAAGCCGATCAGAGTGCCAGCATTCACGATCTGGCCCTCATTTATCAGCTGAGTAACGGATCGCAGCGGAACCCACTCAATCCGGTCGGCCTCGGTTAGGTCGACCGGCTCGGCCACTTTCTCTGGCTCATATCCGATGAAGATCGAGTTCTCGCTGTCGACCATGCCGACCGTCGGCTGGAAGGTCACCAAGGGTTCGACCCGTCCGGCCCGGTAGCCGGTCTCCTCCTCCAACTCCCGAACCGCCGTTTCTGCTGGCTGCTCATTCGCGTCGATCAGCCCGCTCGGCAGCTCCCATCCCCACCGGTCGACGACGAACCTGTGTCGCCACAGCATCAGCACTCGATCCTGACCGTCGACCAGGAGCATCACGGCGGCTCGACGCAGTCGCACAACGTGGCGCCAGAAGCGGTCACGGCCGGGGATCTCGACATCGATCTGGCCCAGCCACACCCAGGGGTCGTCATAAATAGTTCGCTCCCCGAAGGTTCGCCATCGACTAAGTCCGTCTTCTGAATTGTTCGCCACGGCCTGATGCTAGAACCTAGGGCACGATGTCGGGATGGGGCTTGATCCGAAGGACATCATCCGGCGAGGCTATGACGCTGCCTCGGTCAGCTATGACCGGGAATTCGGAGGCGCGACGAAGTATCGCGCCTGGCTCGGTCAGCTGCGCGGGGCCATTCCGGCGGGCGGCGCGGTGCTCGATCTTGGCTGCGGGAGCGGGCTGCCGGTCGCGCTCAACCTTGCCGAGGCCGGGTTTGCCGTCACCGGCGTCGATATCAGCGAGGTGCAGATCGGCCGGGCCAGGGAGCTGGTGCCGCAAGCCGAATTTATCCGAGCCGATATCACGACCGTCGAGTTCGGGCCAGAGTCGTTCGACGCGGTGGTTGCGTTCTATTCGCTGATCCACATCCCGGTCGATGAGCATCTGCCGCTGCTGCACAAGGTCGCGAGCTGGCTGCGGCCTGGCGGCCTGTTCGTAGCTACCACCGGCCATATGGCCTGGACGGGCCTGGAGGAAAACTGGCTCGGCCAGGGCGCGGCGATGTGGTGGAGCCACGCCGACGCCGCTACGAACCGGTCCTGGATTAACGACAGCGGACTGACGATCGAGCGGGAGGAGTTCGTGCCCGAGGGAGACTACGGGCATGCGTTCTTCTGGGCGCGGCGCGGGTCTTAGCGGGCCGGTCTTAGGATCGGGCGTGTGCGGCGGGAGTCATCCACGGTGGTGGTGCTGGTCGGCGAGGTGAACGACCGGCTGATTAGCGAGCTGGCCCAATCGGGCAACGTCTCGGTCGCTCGTGCGCCGGATAAGAAGGACAGGCCAGCCTGGGAAACGGGTGCGCTGGCGCTGCGGGAGGCGGCCAAGCTCCGGTCGACCTACGTCGTCGTGGCCGATGATCCGCTTGCGGACGTCGCCGCGAGCTGGCGGGCCATGTGGGATCTGTCGGGCGGGCCGGGCGCGGCCGCCGAATTCGAGCGGGCCGCCAGCGAGGCGCTGGCGGCTTGGCGGGCGAAGAAGTTCGAGCTGCCGGACTTCTACCTGGTCGCGGTCAAGGCCAGCGAGCAGGCGCCGGGACCTGACCTGTATCTGGGACCATTGCGGTCGGTGCGCTCGCACCGGGTCGCGCTCGCGGTGACCGAGCTAGGGCCGAGCGGGATCGTGTCCGGCGGGCTGGTCGCGGGCACGGCCGGTGCCGGGAGCGGGCTGACCGCAAGCGCGCCGACAGCAAGCAGCGATCAGGTGGCCCGGGTCGTCCGCGCGCTCCGGTCGCTTGAGCACGGCCCCTGGTGGCCACCGCTCGACGAGTTGCTCGACGCCACCAGGCGGTTCTACCCAGGCGCCCTTGCCGAGACAAGCTAACGCTGACCGAGACGGGCTAGATCGCCTCGTTGACTTGGTCGGTCATGGCCACGAGGTCGCCTAGATCGCCGTAGCGGACCCACATGTCCCTGTGTACCTGATACCAGTCTGTATTCCGGGGCGTCGTCTCCATCAGCCGGCGAAGCGCGATGCTGGCCCGGTTGGCATCCTGGGCCAGCCGGGTGACCATATTCGCCGCCTCGGGTTCGCGCAACGCCTGGAGCCCGGTGGCCACCTTCGCGGCTCGCTCCGCGACCTGCGCGACCAAGGCGACGGCCTGTGCGACCGACAGCCGCTCCGGATCAGGGTCCATCAATCACCACGTCCCCGCCGCGATGCCGGCACCGTTCTGGATTGAGCTTACTTACCGGCGCAAGCCAGCTAAGCGGTTGACCGGTTTGCCTAATCACGCATTACCCAAGACTCTGACCTGCGACGATGCAGAAATCCCGGGGACAGTTGGCTTAGCTAGATGGACAGGAGCGCAGAATTTTGTTCCTTCGATTCTGATATACATCGATTGGCTAGCCGCGCGAGACCGGAGGACCTGTGCGAAGAACATCGCCTAGCAGGACGGCGGCATTGGTCGCCGCAGCAGCAGTCGTCGCGACGCTCGGTACGTCGCTGCCAGCCTCGGCTACCTCGGCTGGGCCCGTGGCGCCGGCACGCGCTACGGCCGCTCACCCCATGCCGGCTAAGGCCCATGCCATCACGGTGCATCGGGCCGCCCTGCCGGCCGGCGAGCACTACGTGTGCCCGGCCGCGATCAAGCGGGGGCAGATGGAGTGCAATTCGATCCGCTCGACTCGGCCGACCGCAGCCCGTGCTGCGAACGGCAACTACGGACCGGCCAAGCTACGCAGTGCCTATGCGATCGCGACGGCCGCCGCGAAGAAGGGCAAGGGCGTGCTGGTCGCGATCGTGGACGCGTTCAGCGATCCGAAACTGGCCTCGGACCTCAGTAAGTACCGCTTGCACTTCCATCTCAGCGCCTGCACCACGAAGAACGGCTGCCTGAAGATCATCAACCAGTCGGGCAAGACGAGCCCGCTGCCGAGGCCAGACAACGGCTGGGCAGTTGAGGAGTCGCTGGACGTGGATATGGTCTCGGCGATCTGCCCGAACTGCCACATCCTGCTGGTCGAGGCGAAAGACAACAGCACCGCGAATCTCGGCGCGGCCGAACAGGCCGCGATCGCCAAGGGCGCACGGTTCGTATCCAACAGTTGGTCTGGCCCTGAGTTCTTCGGCGATGACGTCACCAATCCCGACTTCAATCACCCCGGCGACGTCGTCAACTTCGCTGCCGGTGACGCCGCGACTGGCCCGGCCTACCCGACCGACCTCCAGTACGTCACCTCGGTCGGCGGCACGTCGCTGAAGCATGCGAAGAACAAGCGCGGATGGAGCGAGAGCGCATGGGGGGTGAACACTACGTTCGGAGAGGGTACGGCCGGCGGCTGTTCGGTCCAGGAGCCCAAGCCGTCCTGGCAGCGGGCCGACGCGAATGCGTCCACCGGCTGCCTTAACCGCACCGAGAACGATGTGTCCGCCGTCGCCGACCCGAACACCGGCGTCGAGATCTTTGACAGCTACAAGGTCAGTCCGTCCGGCTTGCAGGAGATTGGCGGCACCAGCGCCGCGACCCCGATCGTGACCGCGATCAGCGCGCTGGCCGGGAAACCGACCCGCGGCTCCTACCCCGCCGAGTATCCATACCTGCACACCAGCCACCTGTTCGACGTCACGACCGGCGTCAGCGGCAAGTGCGAGACCTTCAGGCAGTACCTCTGCCACGCCAAGCGCGGCTTCGACGGGCCGACCGGCCTTGGCACGCCGAACGGGACCGCGGCGTTCGCCAACACCGCTCACCTGGTCACCCTGGTCAACCCCGGTAGCCAGGACGCCTCTCCAAGCTCCCCGTTCTCGCTGAAGATCACCGGCTTTGACACGGCCAAGGTGACGTCGCTGAAGTGGAGCACGACGGGCCTGCCAGCCGGGCTGACGATCGGCGCTATCAGCAAGTCGACTAACGCCAGGATCACCGGCTCCCTGCCGGCGACGACGGGCACGTTCCACGTCACGGTGACAGCCAAGGACGGCACGGTCACCGGCACCACGCACTTCAATATCGTGACCGTGCCGTCACTGGCTCTGGCCAGTCCGCCATCCGGGCCGTTCGTGCTGACCCAGGACAATCTCTGCCTGGACGGCGGCACGAACGCCAGCGGCCAGGCGGTCCGGATCCAGAACTGCGCTGGCCAGCAATGGATGGTCACCTCCGGCCCGGCTCCGAACGACGTCCAGACGATCTCGGTCGGCAGTCAGTGCCTTACCGTCGCGACCGGCGGCTCGCACAATGTGTCGCTGTCGGCTTGTAATGGCGCCGCCCCCCAGGAATGGGAGAACCTGGGATTCGGCTTCATGTGGAACCCGCTCACCGGCGGGTGCCTCGCTCCGTCCGGTGCGAGCGCCGGCGCCCGGGTCCAGGCCAGGACCTGCAACTTCAGCAACGCCCACCAGGAATGGTCGCTGCCGTCCGGGCCGATCACGGTCGGCGGCAACTCGCTGTGCCTGAACAACCCGAGTGGATCGAAGGTCCAGGTCGGCACCTGCAACGGCGCGGCCTCCGAGGACTTCGCCTTCCTGTCCGACGGCCTGGTCGCCTCCCAGAGCGGGAAGTGCTTGGCCGCGAGCGGCGATCTCGCGCTGACGGCGATCACCCTGCAGCCATGCAATGACCAGGATCCATTCCAGCTGTGGGTGCCCGGCTCGTTCGGGGAGATCACGAACTTCAACTTCAGTTTCTGCCTGACCGACAAGAACAATGGCGGGCCGGGCACGGCGGTCGTGCAGAACGACTGCTACGGCGACCCCGAGCAGCAATGGGGCATCAACTAGCTGGTCGAGGGTGCTCCGGGCGTTGGCCCGGAGCACCCCCTAGTTCCGGTCAGCGAGACTAGGCTCTGGCTTGGCGACTCAGCGGGCGCAAATTTTTCTGGCTAATGAAAGATCTTGGTGAGGACCGGGCGGGTTTGGCACCGGTGCGCAGGCGGAGAAGTCCTACGGCTGAGATGCGCAGGCCGGCAGTAGCCACTTTGTCGTCGCCTATCCGAACGGGCTTGACCGGGCGTAGGACACCGGCGGGGGATGCTGCGGAGTCCCTGGGCGGCGATCGGGCCAGATTCGGCGACCGAGCTGGGCAGCTGCGCGCATCCGGCGCCGGTCTCGGTTATCCATATTCACGGCGCCGCCGATAAGAACATTCCTTACCACGGGGGTTTGGGCGACGGGCCCGGTCATGTTGACGGACCGCCCGTCCCGGCGGGGCGCTGAATGGGACCCGGGTAGCGACCGGCCGGACCTGAAACAACGGCGCCATGACGTGCGATCTGCGTTGCCCGGCGGGCTACTTGTAGGCGGACATGGGTACTAAGGGCATGTCAGCGACCCGCCAGATGGCCTCTGTTCTGTGCGTCTGGGCGCGTAAGGCCATGACTTACAGGCTCTCCGGAAGCGAAGGGGGACGTTATGAGCACGGCGGAGAACGTGGTCCTCGCTCATGGTGGCTGGGTGGACGGATCCGGCTCGGACGGGGTGTACGACATGCTGACCAGCGATGGCTACGATGGCTGAGCCTGGTCTCATTCTGTTGACCGGCGCCGGCGGGGGAATCGGCGGCGTGGGCGGCAAGGTTGTGGCGTTGCTGCGTCAGCGCGGCCAGGACGTACGAGCGGTGGCGCACCATGACGACGAGCGGGCCGATGCCCTGCGCGCGCTTGGCGCTGATGTCGTGGTCGGCGACCTCACGCGGCCAGCAGATGTCGCGACGGCCCTCGATTCGGTCGAACGGATGTTCTTCAGCATGAGCCTGGCGCCGTCCTACCTCGAGGAAGCCGCCACAGTTGCGACGGTGGCTCGTGCCGTCGGCCACTTGGATGGACTCGTCTCCGTCTCCCAGATGACCGTGTCCCAAATGGACGCGCTCAGCATGAGTGAGTCACATCACCAGCGGCTGCACTGGCTGTCGGAGCAGGTGCTCAACTGGTCTGGGCTACCGGTCGTACACGTTCGCCCGACTCTCTTTTTGGACAATCCGTTGTTCACGACCGTGGCCGCGCGCTCAGTTGCCGATAGCGGCACCATCCGGCTCCCCTTCGGGACCGGCCGCACCTCGCCGATCGCGGTCAACGACGTCGCGCGGGTCGTCTCTACTATCCTGACCGACCCAGGGCCGTATATCGGCCGGGTTCTCGAGCTGACCGGCCCCAGATCGCAGGACATGAATGGCGTCGCCGAAGAGTACGCCCGGGCGCTGAGCAGATCGGTGTCCTACGTCGACCTCCCGCCCGACGTATGGGCCAAGCAAGTGCTCGCAGCCGCCAGGCTCGGGCCGTACGTCGATGAGCATCTCCTCACCGTGGCCCGGCTACATCGCGAGAATCGGTATGACCGCATGATTACCACGGTCGAGGAAATCACCGGCCGACCTGCGGAGTCCGTCGAGGAGTTCGTCACACGGCAAAGCGACCTGTTCGCCGAGTGACATATCAGCACAGCCACCTTCTCGCGCCTGCAAGCTGCGGTAACGCGCGTTGGTCAGGCGGCTGTTCGGTGGCGGAAGAGCCAGGAGGCCGATCCGATCGCGACGATGGCGATGCCCGCGCACCAGACGATCGCGATCAGGGCAACGCGTCCGGTGCTGGCGCCGGTCGAGGTCTGGCCCATCCACAGGCCGCGCATGGTCTCGACGATGTAGGTGAACGGCTGGTGCTCGGCGAAGGCGCGCAGCGGGCCGGGCAGGGTCTGGGCCGGGACGAACGCCGTGCTGACGTAGGGCAGGAACATCAGCGCGAACGTGAAGGAGTTCGCGGCCTCCGCGCTGCGGGCCAGCAATCCGACCGCCGCCGCCAGCCAGGACATCGCCAAGATGAAGCCGACGATCATCGCGGCGGCGGCGAGCCACTGGGCCGGTGCGGCGACCGGACGCCAGCCGATGCCCAGGCCCACGGCGATGACCAGGGCGGTGGCGATCAGGTTGCGGGCCAGGCTGGCCACGATGTGTCCGACGAGAACGGACGAGCTGGTGATCGGCATTGACCTGAACCGGTCCACGATCCCGTTGGACATGTCGGTGGCGACCGCCACGGCAGTGGTACCCGCGCCAAATCCGGCGCAGAGCACGATCAGGCCAGGGACTACATAGTCGACGTATCTGACGCCGGTGTTCAGCGCGCCGCCGAACACGTAGACGAACAGCAACATCAGCACGACGGGCAGCATCAGCGCGGTGAAGAAGGCCTCTGGGTCGCGCAGCGACCGGCGGACGCAGCGGGAAACCATGACGTTGGCATCGGAGATGGCGTAGCCGAGGCTCATCGGGTCAGCTCCATCTGGGTTACCGGGGCGGTTGTTGCCGGCGCGGTCAGGGACAGGAAGACGTCGTCGAGGCTCGGGCGGTGCGTGGAGACCTTGGCGACCGGGGCTCCGGCCGCCTCCAGCTGGCCCAGCAGGTCGTGGACATGGGCGGCGGTCCCGTTCGATGCGACCTCGATCAGGAGCAGCCGACGGTCGCTGCGGACCGGATCAAGTCTGAGCAAGGCGCGTTCGTAGCTGTCGGCGTCGCCGAACCGCAACTGGACCACTTCAGCGCCGACGCTCGACTTCAGCTCGTCAGCGGTGCCCCGGGCGACGATCTGGCCGTGGTCGAGCAGGGCGATGGTGTCCGCGAGCTGATCGGCCTCTTCCAGGTACTGGGTGGTCAGCAAGATCGTCACGCCGTCGTCGGCCAGCTCGCGGACGCTCCCCCAGACCTGCTCGCGGCTCCGGGTGTCGAGTCCAGTGGTCGGCTCGTCCAGGAAGATCAGCTCTGGCCGCTTGATCATGCCGATAGCGAGGTCCAGGCGGCGCTTCAGGCCGCCGGAGTAGGTGCTGGCCCGGCGGTCGGCGGCGTCGGTGAGGTCGAAGGTGACGATCAGGTCGGCGGTCCTGGCCCGGCCCGCCCCACGGCCCAGGTGCAGGAGCCGGCCCATCATCTCCAGGTTTTCGCGGCCGGTCAGCTTGTCGTCGACGGCCGCGTACTGGCCAGTGAGGCTGATCGCGCCGCGTACCGCGTCCGGATCACGCAACAGGTCGTGGCCGGCGACGGTGGCAGTGCCGGAGTCCGGCCGCACCAGCGTGGCGAGGATTCTGATCATGGTGGTCTTGCCGGCGCCATTCGGGCCGAGAAGGGCGAAAACTGAGCCTGTCTCGATGGCAAGATCGACGTGATCGAGAGCAATGTGCCCGCCGAAGGACTTGGAGATCCCCGAGGCATTAACTGTGTATGACATATACTGAACCGTATGCGTCGTACACAGTTAACGTCAAGCGCGTGGTTGGATGGGGCCGGGCGTGGTGGAGTGAGGCGGGACAGAAGGGAGCAGGCCGATGACGGAGGAGCGACCTCCGCTGCCGCCGGGCCTTGACCTGCTGTGGGGGCGGCGTGAGGCCGGCAGTCGCGGGCCGCGGCGCGGCCTGTCGGTCACCGAGGTGGTGGCGGCGGCGATCCGGCTGGCCGACGCCGAGGGACTCGAGGCCCTGTCGATGGCGCGGGTGGCCAAGGAACTTGGCTTCACCACCATGTCGCTGTATCGCTACGTGAGCAGCAAGGAAGAACTGCTGCAGTTGATGTGGAACGACAGCGCGCAGGAGTCGGGTGAACTGGTGCTGGACGGCGACACCTGGCGGGAGCGGCTGCGGTCGTGGGCGGTCACTCAGCGACGCCTCATCGACCAGCATCCGTGGATCACCCAGATGCCGATGGCCGCGCCGCCGCTGGCCCCGAACTCGCTGACGTTCGTCGAGAAGGGGCTGGAGGCGCTCGACGGCTCTGGGCTCGCCGACGAAGACAAGCTGCGGGTGATCGGATTGCTCAGCTCGTACACGCTGAGCGAGGCCAGAATGGCAAACGACGCGGCCCGGGCGGCGGCCGAGGCGATCGCTGCGGGCGACGACACCGCGTCCGGATGGACCTTTGAGTCGCTGCTGCGGGAACTGGTCGACGCCGATCGGTATCCGCGGCTGCACCGGCTGGCCTGGAACGCGCAGATCGGGAATGCACCGTCGGGCGAGGACGAGACGGCTGAGTTTTTGTTCGGGGTGGACCGCATCCTAGATGGAGTACAGACGTTGATCGAGGAGAGAAATGGTGAGTGAGAACGCGGCCAGATTGGCGGTGCTGATCGACGCCGACAACGCCCAGCCGGGGATCGTTGATGAGTTGCTGGCCGAGGTCGCCCGGTATGGCACCGCGCACGTCAAGCGCGCCTACGGGGACTGGACCGGCACGAGCCTGAAGGGCTGGAAGGACCGGCTGCTGGCCCAGTCGATCCAGCCGGTGCAGCAGTTCGCCTACACGACCGGCAAGAACGCCACGGACTCGGCCATGGTGATCGACGCCATGGATCTGCTGTACTCCGGACGGTTCGACGGCTTCTGCCTGGTCTCCAGCGACAGCGACTTCACCCGCCTGGCCTCGCGGCTGCGCGAGTCGGGCCTGACCGTGTACGGGTTCGGCGAGCGCAAGACTCCGAAGGCGTTCGTGGCGGCGTGCGACAAGTTCATCTACATCGAGAACCTGCGCAAGACGGGCCCGGACACGGCGGCCGGAACAGCCGGAGCGGCGCCCGCGGCCGGACCGCGCGCGTCCGCTGCTCAGATCAAGCGGGACACCGCGCTGATGAGCCAGCTCCGCGACGCGGTGGAGGCGGCGTCGGATGACGACGGGTGGGCCGCGCTCGGGTACGTCGGCACGCTCATCACCAAGCAGCGGCCGGATTTCGATTCTCGCAGTTACGGGTACGGCAAGCTGAGCGACCTGATGACGGCCACGACCGTGTTCGAGCTGGAACGTCGCAGTGCGGGCGACGGCAGGCAGGGCGCGCTCTACATCCGGGACAAGCGCCGACGCTCGGCGGCTGCGAAGGACACTGCGACGTCGGCGGGGCCGGCGAAGGCAGAGTCCACGCAGGCCGAGTCCGCCAAGGCAGAGTCCACGCAGGCCGAGTCCGCCAAGGCAGAGTCCACGAAGGCGGTGACCAAGAGGGCTGGCCGTAGCACTTAGTTAGAAAGAGAGTCAAATAGCCCTTGCGTGCCATTTTGGTCGTGTTGTGAAATTGTTGAAAGGCCGCCTCAATAGCACCTCTTAGAGCGGCGGGCATGGGTCCACGGCAAGCCCCATGGAGCTCACATGACGGCCAGTGGCGTTGAGTTCGGAGTTCTTGGGCCAGTGCAGGCGCTGGTGGTCGGCCGATCGGCGGATTTAGGTGAGCGCAAGCAGCGCCTAGTACTGGCCATGCTGGCGCTGGAGGTAAACAAGGTCATCCCGGTCAGCCGCTTTGCCGACATCCTCTGGAGTGACTCACCGCCGAACAGCGCCCGCCGGATCATCCAGGCCCATGTCAGCAGGCTGCGTACGGCGTTGCACGAGGCAGGCGCGGCTACCGACGGCACGGCGCTCGTCCGGCGCGGCTCCGGCTACCTGCTCGCGACCGATCCGGTGAGCGTCGACGCGCACCGGTTCCGCTTCTTAATCGAAGACGCCGAGCTTCGAACCGACGATCTCG
>WNEY01000216.1_pt1 | contig 31969 bp, 18 predicted proteins | sample 5400531 | NCBI WGS metagenome assembly WNEY01 (sample SAMN13153338, study PRJNA577476) | soil metagenome | isolation source: 200 cm saprolite under Douglas fir tree site 1 | place: USA:California | collected 2015-04-18
TAGAGGCCGGCCTTCAGGCCGGCCCGTTCATTGGCCCGGGCGGCCCGCGGTCGCCTGGAAAACGTGGGAATTCGCATAGCCGACAATCGCCAGCCGCGTCGCCATTCCGGCGCCGGCGAAACGCACACGATGCCACGTCTGTACTGGCGCGTATACGATGTCCCCCTGGTTGGCAACGAAGATGGGCACCGACCCAACCTTGAATTCCATCTCGCCTTCCAGGATGAACCAGAACTCGGGACCAGTCAGGTGAAAGTGGCCCAGGTCATCTTCCCGCGCGGGCGGCTGCGTTGCCGGATCGCCCCTGATGATGTTCGCGATGCCGACGTTGACATAGCCGCCGTCATGAGCGTCGCCGACAAATTGATCTTGATTCTTCTTGGGTTTCGGATGTCCAGCGATCGTCTGGTTGTAATCGATGAAAGGAACGTTCGCTTCATCGTACGCCCCCTTCGCGCTCGCCACTGTCGCCCTCTCGAACTTCACGCCAGGCGCCGGCGGTGGCGTCTCATCGATCGGATACATCGTGTTCGAATTGGCCATGGTCACCTCGAACCGCAGCGACGGTTTGTCTCCCACCGTCTCCATGCTGTAGACGAGGCGTTTCGGAACCTGGACCAGGAATCCTTTCGACGCGACAAACGGCTCCTGGCTTTCGATCGTGAAGCGGATTTGCCCGTCCTGCACGATCCAGAATGCGCGGTTGTCCTGATGGAACCGTCTCGGGGTCTTCGCGCCGGGTGCCATGGAGATGTAGTCGCCGTGGAACAGATTGTCGTTGACGATGGTTTCCGTCCAATTCCGCTCGCCCTTGTGTCTGGCGAGCAGGGCGGCGATTTTCGTGAGGGGTTTGTTCGGAGGAATGAACGGGCTCCCTTTTTCGGGAAGCGGCGCCCACACCTCCATCTGGCGGGGGGCGCCACCGGCCCCGCGCTGCTGGCCATGGACTTCCGCCTGCCTGGCGGGCAGCGTCGAGAACAGACCCAAGCCCAGGATCACGAACGCCATTCGTTGACCTGATCGCATCTCAGCTCCCTTCTGGTCACCCGCGCGCGACGGAGACTCATCGAGGCGAGCTCGTCGCCCGCTTCCTCTTGTCCCCCGTCTGCTCCTTCTCGCGATTCAGTTCCACGATGTCGACGCTCTCTGCCGACTTGCCGAGCAGCTGGCGGCAGAAGAAGTCGGATCGCAGCCAGAACACGTAGTCCTGCGCCGGCTGGAAGCTGTGGCGCAGGCCGGGGAGCAGGAAGAACTCGAACCGCTTGTTCGCCTTGATGAGCGCGTTTGCGAGCCGATAGGTGTTGGACGGGTGAACGTTGTCGTCGATGTCGCCGGTGACGAGCATCAGTCGGCCCTTCAGGTTCTTGGCCAGGTCGGAGTTCCTCTGGATGTCGTACTCGAACTTCACCGAGCCATCCGGCGCGTCGACCTCGGTGATGCCGTGGTGCTTCTCGCTCCAGGTGTTGTTGTAGATGTTGTTTTCGTGGTTGCCCGACTCTGAGAAGCCGGCCTTGAAGAAGTCGGGGTAGACGAGCATCGCCGCCGCAGTCATGAAGCCGCCGCCGGAGTGACCCCAGATGCCGACGCGGTCGATGTCGATGTAGGAGAAGCGCCGGGCAAGCTGCTCGATCGCCGCCTTCTTGTCAGCGAGCCCGTAATCACGCAGGTTGCCGTAGCCGTACGTGTGGTACCACTTCGACCGATTGGGGTTGCCGCCCCGGTTGCCCACCTCGATCACGATGAACCCGAACTGCGCGAGCGCGATGTTCTGACTCTTCGAGAACGTCTTGGTCACGCTCTCGGTCTGCGGGCCAGGATAGACGAACGCGATGATGGGGTACTTCTTCTCGGGGTCGAAGTCGAACGGCTTGTACATCACGCCGTACAAATCGGTCACGCCGTCGTCGGCCTTGACCTTGAACGGCTCGGGGAACTTGAATCCCGCATCGAGTGCGGCCGAGAGGTCGGTCGCTTCGAGGTCGGACAACACGGTACCGGCCGCGTCGAAGAGCACCGACCTGGGCGCGCTGTTCACGCGAGACGATGTGTCGACGAAGTATTTGCCCGAATCGCTGGCGCTGACGGAGTGCGTCGCGTCACCCTGATCGAGCAGCTTCATCGTGCCGGTGTCGATCGACACGCGGTAGACATGTGTGTAGTACGGATCTTCTCCAGCCTCGCGGCCCGCGGCCGTCATGATGACCGTGCGCGTCCTGTCGTCGATGGAGACGATCTCGTCGCTGACGAACTCGCCCGACGTGACCTGCCGTTTCAGCGTGCCGTCGGCGCGGTACAGATAATAATGTCCCCAGCCGTCGCGTTCAGACCACCAGAGCAGTTCCTGCCCGCTGTTCAACAGGCGGACTGGCTTCGTCTCGATGTAGACGTTCAAACGCTCTTCGATGACAGTCTTGACGTCGCCGTTCCGGGCGTCCGCGAGGCACAGGTCGACTCTGTGAAGATCGCGGCTGCTTCGGATGAAGTACAACTTGTCGGATCCGTCCGCCGCCCACTGCGGCTCGGTCTTCTCCTTCTCGCGCCCGATGGCCGTGGTCGGCGCGGCTGAAATCTGAAGCGACTGATCGGTGAAGCGATCCGCCTTCACCTTCACACGCCCCCTGGTCGCGAGATCGAAGACCTCAATCTGCGGCTGCGGGATATTGGCTTCGCCCGGCATCGCGTACCGGTAGGTTTCGAGCGTCGGCCGCGGCGCCGACAGCGCGTTGATCACGAAGAGGTCGGCGACCTTGCGCTCGTCGCGTCGGACCACCGCAAAGCGCTTCGCATCCCTCGACCAGAACACCTGGATGGCCGGGACCCGGCGTCCCATCTTGTGTTTGTCGTCCTTCGAGTCTTTGCGGAGCGCCTTCTTGTCTTCGTCTTGAAGCCGCCGATCGTACCCGAAATGCTCCTCGCCGTCCGTCGTGATCTGCGTCTCGACGACGGAGTCGTCTCCAGGCTTCAGACGCGCCTTCGCGTAATTGGCCGAGTCCATCATGAACAGGTTGTGGCCGCGCGCGAACACCACGCTGTTGTCGTCGGGCGACATCGACGCCCAGCGCGGTTTTTTCGGATCCTGGAAGTCCGGCAGCAACGTCAGCTTCGCGCCTGCGAGGTCGTACTCGAAGAACACCGGCTTCTTGTCGCCGTTCTCGTCGTCTTCGTCGCCCGCGTCGCCGCCAACGCCGCGCCGCTGCTGGGGCGAGTCATCGTCCAGGTCGTTCTCATCCCCTTGTGGTCCACCTTGTTTCTCGCTCGTGGTGGTGGCCGGCTTCGGCGTTTTGTTCATGCCGGGAATCTCGGCGTTCTTCGGCACTTCGACCTCGAGCCGAAGCGCGGTGTCGTTCTTGATTGCCTTCACCGTTTTGATCGGCAGATGCTGGGCGTCCATCGGGACCAGCGTCGCCGCGGTCAGCATCGCCGCCAGCTTCGCGTTGTCGAACAGGGGCGTCTTCGATTTCTTCAAGGGGTCGACGAGGAAGTAGCGCTTGCCGTCGCGGGTGTCGTAGCTGTACCAGAAGCGATCGCTCGTCTCGAGCCAGTGCGGCGTGACGCTGGTGTCGAACACCGCCTTGTTGATCTTGGATGTGGTCCAGCGCGACGCGAGCTCGTAGTTCGGCGTGACGGCGCCGCCACTCGCCGCGCCGATCGTCGTGTTCGCCGTCGGCAAGAGCGCAATCGCCGCGGACAGCAGCAGCGCGCGCGTGAACACGGTCCGCGGGCGCCCGGCCGGTTGAATCTGGCTGGTCATGAGGATCCTCCTGGAAGGTGCCTGGACTATACGCGCCCGTTCGACATCGGGCAAGACGGTCGCCGCGTGAGCGCACGAAGCATGCTGAGGAGGACGCAGAGAAGATCAGCCACGCTTGTTCGCCACCGTGCGCTCGGCCGCCTCCGTGTCTCCGTTCGAAATTGACGATCACGGAACGGTTTGATAAGTTCCGACACGTCGGTCAGTCTTCTTCAGGAGGGACCGTGATGATTCGTCGCCTCCAGGCTTGTTCGCTCGCGCTGCTCGTTTCCTGCCTGCTCTCACAACCATTACACGCGCAAGTCGCCCAGGCTGAGCTGCGCGGGGACGTACTGGACGAAAGTGGAGCGGCGCTGCCGGGCGCCACGATTACGGCGGCCCACGTCGACACAGGGACGGTCCGCACGACCGTCACCTCGCCGACAGGCACCTATGTGATGCCTGCATTGCCAATCGGCGTCTATAAGATTTCAGCGGAGCTGACGGGCTTCGGTACCATCACGAAGGAAGGCATCCGGCTCGCGGTTGGCGACTCGGCGTCTCTCAACTTCACGTTGAAGGTGGCAGCCGTCGCGGAAACGATCACGGTCGAGGGCGAGTCGCCGCTCATCGACACGAAGAAATCCGAGTTGTCCGGGCGTGTCGAGCAGCGCCAGGTGGAGAGCCTGCCGGTCAACGGCCGCGACTGGCTCGGGCTGGTCTCGCTGGTTCCTGGCGCGCGCGGCAACCCGGGTGCGATTCAAGCCGGCTCGTCGGGCAGCGACATGGCGAAGTATCAGGTTGACGGCGTGGACGTCACCAACCAGTGCTGCGGCGGCTCGAACCAGGGCTACAGCATGGAGAACATCGAGGAATTCAAGGTCGAAACCAACCGCTACGACGCCGAGTACGGCCGCGTGAACGGCGCCGTGATCAACGCGGTCACCAAATCGGGCACCAACACGTTCCGCGGAACAGGATTCGGCTTCTACCGTCAAGACCATTTCTTCGGTCCGTTCCACGACGCGCCCAGCTTCTTCACCGGACAGATCGCGCCTTTCGACCAGAAGCAGACCGGCCTCAACAGCGGCGGCCCCCTCGTGCGGAACAAGGCGTTCTACTTCGCGAGCTACGAGTACCAGAAGCTCGGCGCCACGGTCCGACCGAACACGGGGTTCGCGCAGTTCGACGTCGACTTGCCCGCCGATACCACTTCCCACTTCACGACGGCGCGCGTGGACGTCCAGCCCAACGCCGCCCATCGCCTGTTCGGACGGATGTCGATTTACGACTGGAAGCAGCTGAACGTCGGCGTCGGCGGCACGACGACGCAGTCGGGCGGATACAGCCGGCCTTCGTCGAATCACGATTTCTCGCTCGGCGACACGTGGGTCGTCAGCTCGCGCGCGGTCAACGAAGTGCGCGCCGGCTTCTCAGCCATCAACAACAAGCTGGATTCCAACTGCTACTGCGTGCAACTGAGTTTCCCGTCGGCCATCATCGGGTCGCCCACCAACTCGCCGCAGTGGTGGAAGGAGATGAACATCCAGGTGAATGACCTGTTTTCGTACTTCCTGCCGGCGTGGCACGGTGAGCACAGCATGAAGATGGGGTTCCAGTACTTCCGCCCGCATTTCTGGGGGGCGTTTCCGGATCCGCCGTTCGGCCAGTTCACGTTTACGCGAGACCCGTCGAATTTCGACAATCCGGCGACGTATCCCGCGCCGACCCGCTACGTGACGCAGCTTGGCGACACGTCGTACTCGATCATGAACCCGACCTACGGCGGGTTCTTCCAGGACAACTGGACGCTCAGCCACAACGTCACGATCAACCTCGGCGTCCGGTACGACATCGAGACCGGCACGTCGAACACCGATGTGCCGAGCCCCATCCAGCCAGGCGTGCGGCCGCTCGACAAGAACAACGTCGCGCCGCGACTCGGATTCGCCTACGACGTGAAGGCAGACGGCCGGAGCGTCATTCGCGGAGGTGTCGGACGTTACTACGACAAGGTGATGCTCAACCTGACGAGCAACGAGCGCCGCACCATCCTCGGCCAGTTCATCGGCGTCACCATCGTCAACCCGAGCTTCAGCAATCCCCTCAACGGACTGACGTTCGAGGATTACCGGAACCAGAGAATCCCGGCCACGCTGACCGTGCTCGATAACTTCTACCAGACGCCGTACAACGATCAGGTGTCCATCGGTCTCGCGCAGCAGATCAGAAGCGGTTACGCGATGCAGGTCGATTACGTGCACAGCCGCGGCTACAACGAGCCGATGACGCCGCAAGTCAACTACTTCGAGGATCCAGTCACGCATCTGCCGCAGAATCCGGCGCGCTTCGGGCGGCCGTATCCCGCGTACACCAACATCACGATGAGCACATCGTCGGGTAAATCAGCGTACGACGGCCTCCAGCTCGGTGTGAGTGGGCGGACCAGGCGCGTCACGCTTGGCGGCACGTACACACTGTCCCGCACGTACGATAACCACAACGGCAACCGCGGCGGCACACCGACGAACTGGTTCAACCTGGCCGATGAGTACACCTACGCCAGCTCCGACCAGCGCAATCGTTTCGTCGTCAATGCCGTGACGGTGCTGCCATACAGCGTGCAGGCATCGGCCATCCTGTTTGTCGGGTCGCCGCGTCCGATCAACGTTGGAACCAATCTCGATCCCTTCGGTCTCGGCTACACCGGCCGCTGGCTCGATGCGACCGGCAGCACGCTGCCGCGGTACAGCGAGCGCACCGGGTGCGACGCGTGCTTCCCGGTCACGATCAACGGCGTCACGACGTTCGAGAGCGTGTCAGGGTGGGATCGAAAACTGGACCTGCGGTTCGCCAAGTCCGTGAGGGTGCAGCGTCTCACCCTCCAGGGGATGGTGGATGTGTTCAACGCGCTGAACATCAAGAGCGCGACCGGTTATACGATGAATTATTTCTCGCGCACCTACTTACAGCCGTCGAGCTCGACGAATCTGTTCTACCAGCCGCGCCAGATTCAATTCGGCTTCAGGGTCAGCTACTGACCGCTCGGTTGCGCAGCTTCACTCGTAATCAAGGGGAGTCGGGCCTTTGAACCCGGCTCCTCCGATCCGGCAGGTCGACTTCGTGACGGGCAAGATCATGTCTTGCCTGCGTATCGACGCGTAACCGACAATCACCTTCGTCATCCCGGGAGGTGACAGATGTGGAGTCGAAGACGTTTTCTTGAAATCGTCTCGGGACTGCCGCTCGTGGGCGGCATCATCGAAGCCAACACGATGCCTGCCGCGGCGGCTGCGCCCCGCAGCGCCGGCCGCGACTATTTTCGCGAGCTCGGCGTACGCCCCTTCATCAACGCGGCCGGGACCTATACAGCCATGACCGCGTCGCTCATGCCCCCTGAAGTGATGGGGGCCATCAACTACGCGTCCAAACACTATGTGATGCTCGACGAGCTTCACGACAAGGTAGGCGAGCGCATCGCCACGCTGCTGCACTGTGAAGCCGCAATGGTGACGTCGGGGGCCGCCTCTGCACTGACCCTTGGAACGGCAGCCGTGCTCACCGGCACGGATCGGCAGAAGATCGTCGAGCTCCCCAGCCTGGCCACCATGAAGGGCGAGGTCATCGTTCAGAAATCCCATCGCTTCGGCTACGAACATGCCGTCCGCAACTGCGGCGTGCGCCTCGTCGAGGTAGAGACGCGAGAAGAGCTGGAGCGCATTATCAACGGCCAGACCGCGATGATGCTCTTCTACAACAACAACAACATGGAAGGTCGGATCCGGGACGAAGAGTTCGCTCAGCTCGGAAGGAAGCACGGAATTCCTACCTTGAACGACGCCGCCGCCGACGTGCCGCCCACCGAGAACCTGTGGAAGTACACGAAGATGGGCTTCGACCTGGTGGCGTTCTCCGGCGGCAAGGGTCTCCGCGGCCCGCAGAGCGCGGGTTTGCTGATCGGTCGAAAGGATCTCATCGCAGCGGCCCGCCTGAACGCGCCCCCGAACGGCAACACCATCGGACGCGGCCTGAAAGTCAACAAGGAAGAGATGGTCGGTATGCTGGCGGCGCTGGAGCTCTACCTGGCGACAGATCATGTCGCGGAACGGCGTGAGTTCGAGGCGCGCGCCGAGGTGATCCGCAGCGGTGTGGCAACTGTACCCGGCATCAAAGCCGAGATCTTCGTACCTGACGTCGCCAACCACGTTCCGCACGTTCGGATCTCGTGGGACGCAGCGGCAAAAGGGATAGCGCCGACCGACGCAGTCAACGGCTTGCGAGCCGGAGAGCCTTCCATCGGGACCCGTTCGGAGGGGGACGCCCTCGTCATCGGAGTCTGGATGATGCGACCGGGCGAGGAGAAGATCGTCGCCCGGCGCCTTCGCGAGGTGCTCGAGAAGCGAGGATAGGCACCACAGGGTCGGTGGTGACTCCGCGCTGCGCGTCGACGTTCGCCGCCTTGTGGCTCGCCACCGCGTTGGGGCCGCGCGCGGCAGCCGTCCAGCACCAACATCTCTCCCGGCACGAGGCCAGCCGCATCTCCATGGCGTGCGAGTACGCCATCGAGGCTTATGGTCCCGACGCGGACCGATTGCCGCGCATCGTGGACGAAGCCTTCGATGAAGTGGACCGCATCGACCGGCTGATGAGTCACTACAACGCGAACAGCCCCTTGTCACGCGTCAACCGCGAAGCCGCGCGGCATCCCGTCGCAGTCGAACCGGAGTTGTTCGACTTCATCGTCGACGCGATGCGATATCACCGCGACTCCGGCGGTGCGTTCGACATCACCGTCGGTCCTCTGATGAAGGCGTGGGGCTTCTTCCAGGGCGAGGGCCGCGTGCCTTCCGACGCGGAGCTCGCGGCAGCGAGGCATCACATCGGCGGCGCCCATGTGATGCTGAATCCGATTTCGAAGACGATCGGCTTCGATGAGCCCGGCGTGGAACTGGATCTCGGAGGCATCGCCAAAGGCTACGCTGTCGATCGGGTCGTCGCGTTGTTCAGACGGCGGCAGATCGCTGCCGCGCTGGTCAGCGCCGGAGGCAGCACCATCTACGGGCTCGGCGCGCCGCCCGGCCGCGACGGATGGGACGTCATGATCCAGGACCCGATCGATCCTCGAAAAATCGCCCTCACCGTTCAACTCAAGGACCGGGCACTCTCGGTGGCCGGCAGCTCCGAGAAGTCGTTCGAGGCCGGAGGCGTCACGTATTCACACATCATGGACCCGCGCACCGGCCGGCCCGTGCAGGGGGTGCTGACTGTTGCCGTGCTGGCGAGCAGCGGAACGGCCGGTGATGCGCTCGACGACGCGTTCTTCGTACTGGGCCCGGATGGCAGCCGAGCCTATCTGCATCGGCTTCGGGGCACGGAAGCGTTTTTCTTCCTGCCCGCCTCCGCTCGTCTGAAACCCGAGGCGAGCCTCGCCAAAGCGCCGAAGCCGCGACGGCGGCCGGACGCGAGCCGCGGCTGGACGCTCGTTCACCAGCGTTCGAAGTAGAGCCACGAAGCGCCATCGCGCTTTCCCGGCAACGAAGCACGAACTACAATCAGCGCCACATCCGGAACGCCTGACGGCCCTTTCGGCGAGCGCGCGCCTCGGTCCGTATGAAACTGATGACGGTCTGCAAGGAGGCATGACGATGCACCGCCGGGAATTCCTTCAGCACACGATCGTCGGTGGGGCCGCGATCACGTTCGGCGCCCTCACCGTCCATTGGCCCATCGGCTGCTTCAATCGACCCTGGACGGCGTGGAGCTTTGACGACGCGCTGGCGCAGATCAAAGCGGCAGGCTACGAGACCGTCGGGCTCCTCACGCGCACGAACGACGAGCCGTTCATCGGCGCTGACGCGACGCCGGCATACCTGGCCAGGTTGAAACAGCGGCTCGCCCTCAGCGGGTTGAAGGCGAACATGGGCGCGCTGCGCACGCGGCACGACATTCCGATGGACGAGTCGATCAAGGAAGTCCGGAAGCAGATCGAGAACGCCGGCGCGCTCGCGCTGACATACCTGCTCACGTTCGGCGTCGACAAGCCGGAAGAGTACGAGCACTACTACAAGGTGATGAGCGATGCGGCGGCTCACGCGCAGGAGCGCGGGATCAAACTGGTGATGAAACCGCACGGCGGCAGCAGCGGCGCCTCGAACGAAATCGTGACCGTCATGAAAGCGGTCCGGCATCCGAACTTCAAGATCTGGTATGACGCAGGCAACATCATTTACTACACGGGTAAGGACCCCATTGAAGAGCTGAAGCCAATCGCTCAACACGTGACCGGCTTCTGCGCGAAGGACTGCGGGGCGGTCAAAGGCGATGTGATGATTCAGTTCGGGGCGGGGAAGGTGGACTTCGCGGGTGTCTTCGGCACGCTGAAAGCCGCCGGATTCGACGGACCAGTCATGGTCGAGTGCTGCAAGGTCGGCGCAACCGCGGAGGAGACGATGGCGAATGCGCGGGCAAATCGGAGGTTCCTCGAAAACCTGCTGGCGCAGCTGTAAAGATATTCCGTCTCATTTCCCGCGCAACCTCGCGACGGGTCCATCGACTTCATTCGGCAACTGCGTGCTCGCAAGCTGGTCTTCGTCCCCCACTGCCTGCTTCAGCCGTATGAGCTCGGCCTTCAGCGTCGAAGTCAGCTTGTCCTGCCCTGGTTGGCCGTAGATGACGATCGTGTTCTTCGCGAGCGCGTTGCGGTCGAGGAAGTCGAGCACGCGGCCGACGCTGTCGTCGACGGATTGGACGGTCGCCAGATAGTCCTGCATGTAGAGACTGGCAGCGCCGCGGACGTTTCACCGCGACGTCCTGAGATCGATCACCGCATACGTCGCGATCCGGGGAACCGAAAACTCCGTGGCTCCGGCCGCAACGACCTGCTCCTGTAGTGCGAGACGCCCCGCGCCCGCGACGTGTGCCTCCCCATCGCCATAGATTCCGCGCAGCCGAACGCGGAGCCCCTCGATCTCGCGCCCGCCGTAGTTGACGAGATGCAGCCTCGCCCGCCCGGCATCCGCCGTGAGGCGGCAGATGACGACCTCGCTCCCGTAGACTCGCAAGGTTCGCTGTTCGTCGGTGAGCTGACCACGGATCTTGAGGGCGAAGCCACTCGGATCGGCGGCCTCTTCACGCGGGTACTCGGGAGTCCCGATCCTGACATTGACAGGAAATCGCGGGGACGGTGCCTGGACGACCTGGAACAGAAGGTTGCGTCGGGCGAGCAGATTCATCACCTCGCCCGCAATCGACGACCCATCGTCGACAATCGCGACGTCCGATACCGTCGGGAGATCGACAGCCGGGAGCGCCTCCAGGAACGCCAGCATCCCGCCGAGGATTCCCACGTCCGCAGGATCGATCTTGAGGACCGCGTCCGCACCATACGCAACGGCCTCCGCCGCTGCGAGCGCCGCCTTTCCGGCCGGAACGTCGTAGACGTATTTCGCTCCTGGATGCCTCGTGAAGCGCCAGCCGCTTGCGACGATCCACGGGCTGCGGGTCGGCGAGGCGAGCCCGGCGCGCGGCGCAATGCCGGGCGAAGGGAGCGCTTCGCGCGAGGCAAGCTCCGCCGCGCTGAGCGGGGTCACCGTGAAACCGGCGGCCCGCCAGGAATCGGCGCGCTCGGGCGCCACGCAGAGCCGCTTGATCGCGGCCGCCTCGAGCGTGGCTCGAGTCTCGATGCCCTGCGTCCAGTACACACACGGCAGGGAGACGACGAGCAGGAGCGCCGTCATACGGTGATGTCCTGCACTTTGATCCGTCCCCGATCGTAGACGCCGAGGCCGAGCGTCGATGCATACTCCACGTGGCCTGGTTCGCGGATGATGATGTTGACGTTGGGATCGGCATCACGCGCTCGCGTGTCGTCGATCTTCAGAGAGCCGGGCGAGCGATCCCAGATCGAGATCGCGCCATGCGCGCGCCGCTGCTCCTCGATGACGTCGAGCAGCAGGCGATCGATTGCGACCGGATCGGTGCCAAACAGGATTTGGCGGGGGTAGAACACGTAACGCGTCGTTCGCGCGAAGGGGCCGCCATGCCACACGCCGCGCAGCCCGTCCATGATCTGCAACACCGTCCTGGAACGCAAGGGCTCGACCGCTGCCAGCGTCCCGACAACCGAATAGGTGTGGGACTTGCCTCGCTGATGCGTACGCGCGACGTTGGAGAAGCTGCCGTACGCGATATTCTTCAAGCACCCCGTCACGCCGGTTGCGCCGTGGTCCTTCATGTTCGGGATGTTGATGATCTTTGTCAGGCTGCGTGACACGAGCCGCATCATGTTCGAACGCGTGTCCTCTTCCCCGAAGAGATCCGCCTCGAGGTACGTGGCGGGATCGTAGCCGCCGTTGTCGACGTTCCGGTTGGCGCGCTCGGCCGCGACGATCTGCACGCCTTGCGGCAGGTGTGGCGCGTAGTCGACCTCGTCGAGCTGACTCTGAAACCGCTCGTACACGTAGATCCGGGACACCGGCACGCCAATTCCCGTGAGTTGGCGGACGACGTCCGCCACGATCTCGTATGCCGAGACGCAGAACGGATAGCCGCCGCAGTTGACTTTGATGCCGACAATGTCCGAGGGCTCGAAGAAACGCCGCCAGGCGTCAGACGTCGTGCCGGCGCCCGTCAACGTGCGCATGCCCCGCGCCATCATCTCGCGCACGACCTCGTCGTTGGCCCGACCCGTGACGGTGTCCACACACTTGTCCGACTTCACCGACACGACGCGGCCTGGGTACGGACCGGGCATTCCGGGAGCCGCCGCAGGCGCGTAGGTGGACACGACACGGAGGGGGGGGATCCCCGGGAGATTCCGAGAGGTTCCGGGCAGCGGAGCCTGATTTTCCTGCTTCGCGGCCACATCGAGGCTCGCCGCAGCCTTGGCCCAACCGGCCGCCGCGAGCAGTCGAACGAACGATCTGCGATGCATAGGCACGCCTCCGAAAGGCGCACGCGAGCCCGCTCGCGAGCGCCTGATCCTAGCACCTCAAATGCCGTCTCCCGTAACACGTACGACAGGCCTTGACTCACGGCTCCAGCTGCGCCATGGTTACGCAAAATTTGCGGCGCCCTCGTCCGTTGATTCGAACGACGGCCGGAGGGAGACACGGTCAAGCGTACGGAGGAGACATGAGAACCCCATGGCATTTGATGTCGAAGGTGCTCCTGCGCCTTGCGATCGGCTTCCTGCTCCCGGTCAGCGCCTTTGCCCAGACGGGCGCCGGATCGCTGACGGGCATCGTCAGCGATCAAAGCGGCGCGAAAGTACCGGGGGCGATGGTGACGGCCATCAATCAGGCCACGAACGTCGCGTACACCGCCGTCTCCAACGAGGCCGGCAACTACAGCATCACGTCGGTGCCGGTCGGGACGTACGTGCTGAAGGCCGAGCTGGCAGGCTTCAAGACGGCGACGACCAATGCAATTCAAGTCGAGGCGAAGGCCACCGTGCGGCTCGATTTCGACCTGCAGCTCGGCGCGATCGAGGAGACGGTCCTGGTCGCCGGCCAGTCGCCTCTTCTGCAGACCGAGTCGGTGACGGTCGGTCAGGTGATCTCGGGCACGACGGTCGTCGGGCTGCCGCTGAACGGGCGCAACACGGGGCAGTTGTCGCTGCTGCTGCCTGGCGTGGTGAGCGTGAACCCCGGATCCTTCACCGCCGTTCGCAACTTCAACGGCGGGCGGCCGTACGTGAACGGCAACCGCGAGCAGACGAACAACTACATGGTCGACGGCGTCGACATGAACGAGTCGATCGACAACCTGGTGGCCTATCAGCCCAGTCCCGACGCGCTCGCCGAGATCAGCGTCGAGACGAACAACTACGCCGCGGACACGGGAAACGTCGCGGGCGCCGTGATCAGCAACGTCACCAAGTCCGGCTCGAACCTCGTGCGGGGCAACGTCTTCGAGTTCTACCGCAACAGCGACTTCGATGCGAACACCTGGGACAACAACCGGTCCAACGCGCCGAAAGCGGCGCGGACGCAGCACATCTTCGGCGGCACGCTCGGCGGCCCGCTGAAGAAGGACAAGTGGTTCGTCTTCGCCGACTACCAGGGCACCAGGTTCCACGCGCCGGGATCGGAGGCGGTCTCGGTCGCGCCGGACGAGTGGCGTCGCGGCGATCTGTCGGGCGTGAGCTCGGTCGTTCGCGATCCGGTCACCGGCCAGGCGTTTTCGGGCAACCAGATTCCCCTCGCCCGGATCAGCCCGATCGCTCGCGCGATCCTCGGCAACACGGCGCTCTACCCGTCGCCCAACCGGAGTGTCGGCGGGGTGAGCGGCAATTTCGTGGGTGACGCGCTCACGACCACCCGTGCCCATCAGGGCGACGTGCGCGTCGACTGGAACGCCACGGCGAAGGACAAAGTGTTCGGACGCGTCTCGATCTCCGAATACGAGTCGAGCAACGACAAGCGGCCCTTTCCGCTGCTGCTCGGCAGCCTCACCAGCTCGCCGTTCCGCAACGTCGCGTTCAACTGGAATCGTATCTTCAATTCGTCCCTCGTCAACGAGGTCCTAGTCGGCTTCAACCAGATCACGATCGTGACCAAGGCGCTCGACTGGGGCGGCATCGGGAACGCGAACACCACGTTCGGCATTGCCGGCGGTCAGCCGATTCCCGGTCTCAGCCAGCTCACCTTGAACGGCGGACTCACGACGGTCGGCACCGGCGCAAGCGACACGGACACGCTCGACCGGACGTATCAGTTCAACGACAAGGTCACGTGGCTGAAGGGCGACCATGCGCTCAAGATCGGCGGTCAACTCCTGCACTACGCGCAGCGCCGCTTCTACGCCGGCAACAACGGCTTGCTCGGGATATTCACGTACGGCGGCGCCTTCACCGGGTTCCCGTTCTCCGATTTCCTGCTCGATCAGGTGACGACCAAGGGTCGCGGCAGCGCTGCCGAGGCGTGGACGCACCTGCACAACCGGATCGCGCTCTTCGTGCAGGACGACTTCAAGGTGACGCAGGCGCTCACGCTCAATCTCGGGATGCGTTGGGCGTACACGCAGCCTGTCGTCGAGGCGGACAACCGTCAGGCGAATTTCAGCCTGACGACCGGCCGGGAGATCATCGCCGCCGACGGCGATCGTGAGTCGCGCGCGCTCTATCAGCCGTACTACAAAGGTTTCGAGCCGCGGCTCGGCCTCGCGTGGCGGCCCGACAATCGCTGGGTGCTGCGCGGCGGCTACGGCATCTCTCAGTACATGGAGGGAACGGGCGCCAACCTTCGTCTGCCGCTCAACCCTCCGTTCTTCTTCGAGTCGGCCGTCACCTACGATGCGACGACCGGCGGCGGCAGCCTCGCGTCCGGTTTCGCGGACCTGCGGCCGCTCGACCAGCCGTCGGGCCAGGTGCGCGCCTGGGATCCGAACCTGCGGCCGCAGTTCACGCAGCAGTGGAACGTGTTTGTGGAGTACCTCGTGCGGCCGTCCATCACGGCGAACGTGGGATACGTCGGTCATCACGCGACGAACCTGGTGACGCCGGTCGAAGGTAATCAGCCGCTGCCCGGCACAGGCGATCCGTCCACGTGGGCTCCGCTGCAGAATCGACGTCCGCTGTTTGCGACGGCGCCGCTCATCACCAACATCTCGACGACCGCCTCGCGCGGCAGGAGCGATTACAAGGGTCTGCAGATGAGCCTGCGGCAGCGGGCGTCTCACGGTCTCGAGTATCTCGCGTCATACACGCTGGGCAAGGCGAACGCGAACCAGCTTGGTTACTACGGCTCGGGCGGCTTCACGGCGGCCGAGGGGACGTACTGGATGAACGCCTACGATCCCGAGGCGAATTACGGGCCGGCGTTCTTCGACGTCCGTCACAACTTCGTGCTCTCGGCCAGCTACGCGCTGCCGTACGGACGCGACAGCCGTGGGTCGAGCGCGCCGAGCGCTCTGCTCGGCGGCTGGATCCTGGCAGGCATCTTTCAGGCGCGGAGCGGATTCCCGATCACGGTCCTCGATGGACGCGGCTCGTCGCTCCAGGCGGTGCGCGGAGGCGAGCGGCCGAACTGCACCGGCGACCCCATTCCCGCCGACCAGACGCTCGACCGCTGGCTGGACATCAACGCCTTTGCCCGTGCGGCGTCCGGTACGTGGGGCAACTGCGGCGTCGGCATTGCGCGGGCGCCCGGCTATCAGAATCTGGACCTGACCTTGTCGAAGCGATTCGCGATTGGCGGTCCGCGCTACGCCGAAGTCCGCGCGGAGATGTTCAACGTGACCAACAGGGCGAACTTCCGTGCGCCGGGGCGCGACATCAACTCGCCGAACACTTTCGGTCAGATCACACAGACGCTCAGCACGCCGACCGTCAGCACGGCGCGGACCGGGGAGCTGGTGCTGAAATTCTTCTTCTGACGACCGGACACCCTGATCGTGAGACCGGTCGTCAACGAACGTTGCGCGGGGAGGCACACCATGCGTCCAGTCTCGTTGCTCCTGATGTCGTTCGCCCTGCTGCTCGCGACGAATGCATCGGCACAGCTGGCTTCTCAAACGGCGCTGGTCGGCCTGGTGACCGACACCGATGGCCTCGCGGTGCCCGGAGCGCAGGTCGTCGCCGTGAACGCCGGCACGCGGGATACGTACGAAGCGGCCACGAACTCCGAGGGGTACTACACCATTCAGTTCGTGCACACCGGCACCTATGAGATCACCGTGACGCTGACCGGCTTCCAGGCGTCCAAGGTGAGCGGCGTCGAGGTCGCCAACAACCAGGTCGTTCGCACCAACGTCGTCATGAGGCTCGGCCAGTTGAACGAATCGATCACCGTCGTCGCCTCCTCGCCGGTACTCGACACGGACAGCGCCAGGATCTCGGAAACGATCGGCCAGCGCGCGGTGAGCGATTTGCCCCTCAACGGGCGCAATGTGTGGAACCTGGCGACCACCACACCGGGCGTCGTTGCCGCCCCGAACAGCGACATCGGCCTCAGTTTCAGGGGCGCCGGCCAGAGGGAGATCCAGAACAGCCTGTCGCTGGACGGCATCAACTCCTCATCCAATCTGCTGGCGGCGACCAGCATGCGTCCGATCGCAGACGCGGTGACGGAGATTCAGGTCCAGACCGGCAGCACGTCAGCGGAGTACGGCTCCTACCTCGGCGTCCACATCAACGTCGTGACGAAGAGCGGCACCAACCAGGCGCACGGATCGATCTTCGAGTTCTTCCAGAACGATGCCCTCGACGCCCGCGGGTATTTCGAGAACCCGGCGAACCCGAAGAACCCGCGGCGGCGCAACCAGTTCGGCGCGGAGATGGACGGACCCGTGATGATCGGCAGACTCTACGACGGCCACAACAAGACCTTCTTCATGGGAGCGTACGAAGGGGTTCGCGCGGACGGGCTGACGGCCGGCTTCATCTCTGTTCCCACGACGCTGATGCGCCAGGGGAACTTTTCCGAGATCAGCGCGGCCATCAGGAACCCCCTCACGGGCCAGCCGTTTCCAGGCAACATCATCCCCCGGACGCAGCTGTCGCCTGTCGCGCTGAAGCTTCTGGAGTTCTACCCGGCGACGAACCTGCCGGGGACGGCGTCCAACGTGCAGACCAACGCCGCAACCACGGACAACATCGACCAGGTTCTCACCCGCATCGATCAGAACCTTGGCAACAAGGTCAGACTGTACTTCCGCTACAACTGGCACGACAGCTACACCGGCAACATCGGAATTCCCCCGGCGGCTATTCCGATCCAGGTGATCACGCAGCCCCGTGTGAACAAGAACACGCTGTTCGCCTATACACACACGTTGAGGCCGAACCTGTACAACGACTTTCGGATCGGTTACCACCGCATCGACTTCGACACGTTGAACTACTTCTCGGTGAACGGCGTGACCTCGGCCGGCGTGGATCTCGGCATTCCCGGCTTCAACGGTGACGTCGCATACAACAATCCAGGCCTACCGACCATCAACATCAGCAACTTCAACGGGCTCGGGACGGCGGGTGCGAACTGGTACCAGTTCGACACGACATTCCAAATGTCGAACGTCGCCGCGTATATCCATGGATCGCACAACATCCGGGCCGGCTTCGATCTGCGGCGCATGGCGACCGGACGCCGTGCGGCGAACGACCCGCGCGGGCGCTTCGACTTCACCGGCGACATCACCGGTTACTCGGTCGCTGACTTCTTGCTGGGGCTGCCGCGAACGGTGATTACGCCCACGGACCAGCTCCAGGGTCACGTGGGCGGCTGGCGCAACGGGTTCTTCGTCAACGACGTCTGGCAGGCCTCGCGAAACCTCACGCTGAGCCTCGGGCTGCGCTACGAGTTGAATACTCCCGTGCAGACCTACGCGGGATTCGCCTCGATGCTGGCTGACGATCAGGAGACCATCATCCCGACCAGTTTCCCCGCCGTGGGGTTCACGTTCACCGAGCCGAATTACAAGGACATTGCGCCGCGCCTGGGTGCGACCTATCGCCTCGGTCAGAAGACCGTGGTCCGCGCCGGTTTCGGGATCTACTACAACCCGAACCAGATGAACTCGTTCACGTTCCTGACCAACAACCCTCCTCTGGCCGCGGTGTCCACGTTCAACTCGGATCCCGCCAACCCTACGCTGTCCTTCGAGCGCCCGTTCGGTGTCGTGGGCCCGGGCGGACCACCAGATGTCATCTCGCCCACTCGGGACCTTCCGAACGCGCGCAAGGACCAGTGGAGCTTCGACGTCCAGCGGGAGCTCTGGGCCGGCGCCGCGCTGGACCTGCAGTACATCGGCTCGAACACCAGCCATCTGGATCGAAGCTTCTTCAACAATACGCCGCAGCCGGGTCCCGGACCTGTGGATCCCCGGCGGCCGAGCCAGCGCTTCCGCAGCCGCCGCATCATTCAGAACGATCTGATTGCCGACTACGACGCGGTCAGCGTCATCCTCCGCAAGCGGATGAGCCACGGCCTGCAGGCTGATGCGCACTACACCTGGTCGCGCACGCGGGATATGGCGACGCACTCCAACGGCGGCGGCCAGACGATGAACAACTACGACATCATGGCGGACTATGGTCCCGCGAACTGGGACATTCCGCACCGGTTCGTGGCGAGCTACATCTACGATGTGCCGTTCTTCAAAACGTCATCGCGGGCGATCTTGAGGTATGTCGTGGCTGGATGGCAGATCGGCGGCGTGAGCACGATTCAGAGCGGCACGCCCCTCAACGTGACCATCAGCGGCGACCGGGCAAATATCGGCATTTCGGGGCTCCAGCGCCCGAACCTCGTCGGACCGGTTCCGGCGCTCGATTGCCAGACGAACCCGACGACCCTCGAACTGATCAACTGCTTCGACGCCTCGGCGTTCGCGCTCCCGGCGCAGTTCACCTTCGGCAACGCGCCCCGCAATCTGCTCAGGGGCCCCAAGTTCGCCGCCACCGATCTGTCGCTGATGAAGAACGTCCCGCTCGGCGGCAACGTGCAGTTCCAGATCCGCGCGGAGATCTTCAACGCGTTCAACACGGTCAACTACAACTTTGCCAACGCCAACGGAGTGTTTGGCTCGGCCGCGTTCGGTCGCCTCAGCTCCGCCAATAACATGCGACAGATGCAGCTTGGAGCGAAATTGATCTTTTGAACCGGCAACCCGAGCATCAGGAGCTCTGTATGAACAAACCGAATCGACGCAGTTTCATCAGGCGCGGCGTGACGGTGGCAGCGGCCGTGACGGCGGCAACGCTTCCCGCGACAGCCGCCGCACAGGGTGAGAAGGCAGTCAAGAAAGTCCACTACCGAAACGGCCGCAAGCCGGACAAACCGCCGCTCATGAACGGGACGGTGTCCTACGGCAATCTGGTGTTCATCGCAGGAGTCGGCTATCACTCCGAAGGCGACATCAAGGTGCACACCAAAGCCGTCCTCGATCAGATCCAGCAGCAGCTCGAGAGCGTCGGGTCGTCGATGGAGAAGGTGTTGAAGTGCAACGTGTACTTGAACGACCTGAAGGACTACGCCGGCATGAACGAGATGTACCAGGGCCGCTTCGGCGCCGAGCCCCCGGCGCGGACGACCATCGCGGCGGCCGGCGGCATTCCCGCGAACTCGCTGGTGGAGATCGACGTGATCGCCACGCTGTAGGAATTTGGAATTCGGAATTTGGAATTTGGAATGCACGGTAGCGCGACGGCGCGACACGAATTCCTGATTCCACATTCCAAATTCTTGCTTGCGCAATCACGCAACCTGGGAGGATCAGGGAGGATCAGATGCTCGACATGCTGACACGCCACTGGACCCGCCGCGAGCTGTTTCGCCGATCGGCCCTGCTGACGCTGCCGGGGCTCCTGCGAGGCAACACGGCGGCGGCTGCGACGCCGGAGGCTGCGCCCGCAGCGGCCGACGGGCTTCGCGTCGGCCCCGACATCTATCAATCGATCGGCGTGCGCCCGCTCGTCAACGCCCGCGGCACCTTCACCATCATCAGCGGCTCGCTCATGTTGCCGGAAGTGCGCGCGGCCATGGACGCCGCCGCCCAGCACCATGTGCACCTGGACGAACTGATGGCGGCGATTGGCGCTCGCCTCTCGGAGCTGACGAAAGCGGAATGGGGCATGGTGTCGTCGGGTTGCGCCGCGGCCCTCACGCATGCGACCGCGGCGTGCGTGGCGGGCGGCAACCCCGATCTCCACGTTCGGATTCCGAACCTGACCGGATTTCCGAAGGATGAAGTCATCATCCCGAAGCACTCGCGCAATGTGTATGACGCGGCCGTGCGCGCCGTCGGCGTGCGCGTCGTCGAGGTGGGCACCGGTGAGGAGCTCGAAGCGGCATTTGGTCCGCGGACGGCGATGATCTACATCCTCGCCGGCCCGGAAGCAGACAAGAGCCCGCTCAGCACGCGAGCGATCGCGCAGGTGGCAAATCAGAAGCGCGTTCCGGTGCTCGTCGACGCCGCCGCGGAGATCCTGACGGTTCCGAACGTGCATCTCGAGAACGGCGCGACGCTGGTCGCCTATAGCGGAGGCAAGTGCATACGGGGGCCGCAGAGCGCGGGGCTGCTCCTGGGACAGAAAGATCTCGTCCGCGCCGCGTGGGTCCACAGCGCGCCCCATCATGGTTTCGCGCGATCCATGAAGGTCGGGAAGGAAGAAGCCATCGGGATGCTCATGGCCGTTGAAATGTGGGCGAAGAGGGACCATAAAGCCGAATGGAGCCGGTGGCTCGCCTGGCTCAACTCCATCGCGGCGCGCGTGTCCAGGCTCGAGGGCGTCAGCACGTCGGTTTCAGAGACCACCGAGCTGTCCAACCGCACTCCGTCGCTCACGATTCGATGGGACCGGAAGCGCCACGGCATCAGCGGCGCAGCCCTCGCGAGGCATCTTCTCGATACGGAGCCGCGAATCGCGACGCCCGGCGGACGAGACCGCGGCGACGAAGCCAGTATCTCGATCACGCCTTACATGATGTCCAACGGCGAGGACACAATCGTGGCCGAGAAGATCTACGCGGCGCTCTCGAATGCGCCGCGACAGGAAGCGCCCGCACCCACGAACGCTCCGGCATCGGACGTCACCGGCCAATGGGATCTGCGGATCGAGTACGTCGCGAGCACGTCAACCCATACGCTGTTTCTCAAGCAGGTGGGCAACCGGCTCGAAGGGTCGCATCAAGGCGATTTCGTCTCACGCGATCTGTCAGGAACCATCGAGGGCAACACCGTTCAGATCTCCAGCTCGTATACCGAGCGGCACGGTGATGCATTGAGCTTCCGCTTTACAGGCAGCGTCGCAGGCGGCTCGATGTCGGGCGCGCTCGATATGGGCGAGTACCTCACGGCGAAATGGAGTGCGAAGAAGCACGATTATCGGGGCTGATGTTATGAGATTGAAACCAGGGCATGCGGCCGCGATCTGTCTTGTCATCTGCTCGATGACCCGAGCCTCGGCGCAGCAGAAGTACGACCTGCTCTTGAAGGGCGGCCACCTCATCGATCCCAGAAACAAAATCAGCGCGGTCCGCGATGTGGCCGTCGCGAACGGAAGGGTCGCGGCAGTCGCGGCGAACATCGATCCGGCCGAAGCCTTGAAGGTCGTTGATGCGTCGGGATACTACGTGACGCCGGGGCTCGTCGACATTCACGTCCATGTGTACGCCGGAACGGGCGAGCGCGGATCCTATGCCGGTGACAACAGCCTCTATCCCGACGGCTTCTCGCTACGCGCAGGCGTGACAACGATCGTGGACGCGGGATCTTCCGGCTGGAGGAGCTTCGACGATTTCAAGCAGCGCATCATCGATCGGTCCAGGACGCGCGTGCTGGCGCTTCTCAACATCGTCGGCTACGGCATGCGAGGCGACAAGTTCGAGCAGAACCTGAGCGACATGGAAGCCGGGCCCACGGCGGACATGGCGGTTCGGCACAGAGGCCTGATCGTCGGTATCAAGACAGCCCACTATGCCGGCCCCGAGTGGGCACCGGTTGAGCGTGCGGTCGAAGCGGGCACGCGGGCGAACATTCCAGTCATGGTGGATTTTGGAAGCAATCGCCCCGAGCGCCCGATGGCAGAGCTCGTGACCAGGAAGCTGCGGCCCGGCGACATCTACACCCACGCCTATTCAGGGCTTCGCAACGAACTGGACGAGTCTGGCCGCGTGAACCCGGGTATGTGGGAAGGGAGAAAGCGTGGAGTGATTTTCGACGTCGGCCATGGAGGAGGGAGCTTTGCCTGGCGGATTGCCGTGCCCGCCATGAGAGAGGGATTCCTGCCCGATTCCATTTCCACCGATCTCCACATCGGCAGCATGAACTCCGGAATGAAAGACATGCTCAACGTGATGGACAAATTCCTCGCGATGGGAATGTCTCTCGACGATGTGATCCTTCGCTCCACGTGGAATCCGGCTCGGGAGATCGGGCACGAGGATTTGGGTCATCTTTCGGTCGGTGCGCCGGCTGATATCGCCGTGATCCGGCTCGAGAACGGCAGCTTCGGCTTCGTCGACATGTATGGAGCCCGGTTGCGAGGCACACAGCGGTTGACGTGCGAGTTGACGTTCCGGGACGGGAAAGTCGTCTACGACCTGAACGGGATGACGCGGCCGGACTGGAACACGCTGCCGCGCGATTACAGACAGACCGGCGACGCGCGCTGGGATGCCATCACGCCCGCGCCTGTCCGGCAGCCCAGACGCTGAATCTTCGGAGCGACCACACTGCGAAGGCACAGATGATGCGAGTCGCCGCGCTGACCGTCTGCATGATCCTCGGCGTCGGTTTGCCGGGGCGCAGCGGCCAGAACGCCGAGCGCCCTCAGGCCGGCGCCGTCGAACCGGGCACGAGAAATCCTTTCGAAGATGTCGCGCGGCCGAAACCGGGCACGTGGCCGACCTACCATGGGAACCTGAGCGGCAATCGCTACAGCCCGCTGGATCGGGTCAACCGCACCAACGTTCATCACCTCGCGCCCAGGTGGATGTTCACCATTCACGGGACGCCGCGCGACCTTCAGATGACACCGGTCGTGGCCGGCGGCGTCATGTATGTCACGTCGGTGAATGAAGCCTTCGCCCTCGACGCGCGGAGCGGCCGCGAGCTCTGGCACTACCGCCGCGCTCGCACGCCAGGCCTGGCGGGCGATGCCGCGAGCGGGATCAACCGCGGCGTCGCGCTGCTTGGCGATCGCGTGTTCATGGTCACCGACAACGCTCACCTGATCGCGCTGCATCGCACAACAGGCCAGCTGCTCTGGGATGTCGAGATGGCCGATTCTCGCCAGAACTACGGAGCGACCAGCGCGCCATTGGTCGTCAACGATGCGGTCATTTCCGGAGTGTCAGGTGGAGACGAAGGCGTTCGGGGGTTCGTCGACGCGTATCGGGCCGCAACCGGCGAGCACGTCTGGCGGTTCTGGACGGTCCCGGCGAGGGGCGAACCAGGTTCCGAGACGTGGATCGGACGAGCGATCGAGCACGGATGCGCGGCAACGTGGCTCACGGGCACCTACGATCCGGAATCGAGGCTGCTCTACTGGCCAACTGGCAATCCTTGTCCCGACTACAACGGCGCCGAGCGCAAGGGTGACAATTTTTACAGCGACTCGGTCCTGGCGCTCGACCCCGATACGGGCAGACTGAAATGGCATTACCAGTTCACGCCTCATGATCTTCACGACTGGGACGCCACCGAAACTCCGATGCTCGTCGACGCGCAGTTTCATGGCCAGCCGCGCAAGCTGATGCTCCAGGGAAACCGAAATGGGTTCTTCTACGTGCTGGATCGTCTGACGGGCCAGGTGCTGCTCGCCGAACCATTCGTCAGGAACATCACGTGGGCGAGCGGCATCGGTCCCGACGGCCGTCCCAGGCTGTTGGCGGGCAACGAGCCAACTGCAGAAGGCCAGCGCGTCTGTCCCGCGGTCGCGGGAGCCACCAATTGGCCATCGACGGCGTTCAGCCCGGCCACGAACTTTTTCTACCTGTTCGCGGATGAATCGTGCTCGATCTACACGAAGAACGACGAGTGGTGGGAGGCGGGCCGGTCGTTCTACGGAGGCGCCACCCGGCGTGCCCCCAGCGACCCGGCGGCCGGCGCGGTTGTCAAAGCGCTCGACATTCAGACCGGAAGAACCGCGTGGGAGACCCAGGTCGGAGGCGGGATTCTCGGAAGCGGTCTGATGGTCACGGCGGGCGGACTGATATTTTATGGAGACGGCCACGGCGCCTTTGTCGCCGCGGACGCGACGACCGGCGAATCGCTGTGGCATTTCAATACCGGAGAGCGCTGGAAAGCAGGGCCGATGACCTATACCGTCGACGACAACCAGTACATCGGCATGGTCGCAGGCTCAACCATACTTGCGTTTGGACTGGACACCCTGTCGCGGCTGGTTGTTCGCTTTCCGCCACGCCTCTTCAGAGATCACCTCGATCGTCCGGAGCTTGCTCGCCGTCAGCTGACGGTTCAGCGCGGGAAGCCGCCGGCTGGTGACGCTGCAGAGGCACGCCAGCGCTTGCGTCAGGGGGCAATCGCCTGGGGCGGCTGGTAGCGTGCAACGAGCATGAATGCGTCCGCGAGCGCGCCAATCACCGCCATACCGGCGAACATCAGAAGGAGGGACCGGATCCCCCGCCGCTGCGATGTATCCGACCAGCAGCGGGGCGACCGCGGACGCGAGACGAAGCCAGCTCGAGTCTAGAAGGCGAGGCGGAATCCCAATTGGACCGTCCGCGGCGCGTACGAGAGATTCGTGCTCGCATCGGGCTTTCCGTAATCGGGGCTGCTTTCATCCACGATCCACGCACCGTAGTTGGCGCGGTTGAACACGTTGAAGACTTCCACGAACCCTTCGACCGCCGCACGGCCGCGCAGCGATACGCGCTGCTGCAGCCTCATATCCACGCGGTGGATCGGCTCACCGACAAACGCCTCGCGCGGGATGATGGTGCCGTCGTCCCGCAGGCGATCGATGCTCGAGATCTGGAGGCCGCGCGCGTCGCAACCGCAGATCGCCTGCGTGCGCACGCCGGAGCCGTAGAAGTAGATGCCGCTGAGCTGCAACCCGTGGCCGGCCTGCACAATGCCGTTGAACACCAGCCGATGGCGCTGGTCGGTTTCGGCCAGCGATCGTTCTCCTCCCAAATCGTTCGCGACCGGGAAGGTCACTTCTCTGAACCCGCTGAGCGGCGCGGGGTCGCGGCTCCACAGGCCCGACAGCGTGTAGGTGAGCGAGCCCTGCCAGCGGTTACTCATGCGTTTGGTGAAGTGCGTCTGCAGGCCGTGATAGTCCGACTGACCGGTGTACGGGAACATCCCGACCAGACCGTAGAGCGGGAACGCGCGATGGCTGACATCGTCGTACGGATACGGCTCGCCGGTCGCGGGATTGAACGTGATGTTGACGTTGTCCTGGATCGATTTTTCGTTGCGGCTGCGGGTGTTCACGTAGTCGGCTTCGATCGCCATGTTCTGTCCGAATTGGCGGGCGATGCCGATCGACGTCTGCCAACTGTGTGTGATATGTGCGTAGTCTGGAATGGGCGCCTGCTCTGCAAGGTTACGCTGCAGACACCCGGGGACGCTGTTGACGTTGCAGAACCGCTGCAATGCCTGCTGGTAGGTCGGCAACGGGCCGTTGAACGGGTTGGCGGCAAAATCGGGACGGCCATCGTTCGGCACGTCGATGACAGCAATCGTCAGCGGACTCATGGGCCACAGCACGTTCGTGTTCAGGACGTCGTTGTAGTACAGCCCCGAGCCGCCGCGGAGCACCGTCCGATCGTTGATCTGGTAGGCAAAGCCCACGCGCGGCTGAATGTTTTTCGCGTCCTGCGGCCGCCCGGCCTCGGCGAAGGGCGCGAAGGTGACGTTCTGCGCGAACGCGTTCCAGATGAGGTCGTAGCGGACGCCGACGTTCAGCGTCAGGCGCGGATTGACCTTCCAGTCGTCCTGGAGCCACGCGCCGTACTTGTGCATGCGGATCGGGGTCAGGAATGCTGATGAGTCCGAGATGCCGACCGAGTAGAGCGTCGTGATCGAGGAGATCGCCGCCAGATTCCAGGTATCGGCGTTGAAAGGGTCCGGAAAGAGCGCCTCGAGGTTGGCGGGACGGGGTCCGCCGCGCGCATTGATGGTGCCGCCGCATTGGTTGCAATTGCGGGTGTCGTCGGCAAAATGCAGGTACTCACCACCGGTTTTCAGATCGTGACGGCCCTTCGCCTCGTAGGAGAAGGTGACGTCATCGTGGACCGTGTAGACGTCCTGGTTGCGGTACCGCGGGAGATTGTTGTTGCGGGGGAAGGTGAAGCCACGGAACGAGATGCGCGGCCCGCCGTTGGTGATGCCGTTGGCCGCCTCCCAGTGTTTCGACCATGTCGTCAAACTGCGCTGATCGATGCCGTACGACGCGTAGCCGACCCTGAACTCGTTCAGCGCCCGGCTGCTGATCACCTGCGACATTTGTCCGACAACGTCGGTCGAATGCTCGCCATTGCTGTTGGTCGCCGATGGATGATTCGCCGTGCCGGAGCCGAACGGCTCGAACCTCGTCGACCGCGACGCCTTGCCCATCAGATGTACGTTCGGCGAAATCTGATTGTCGAGGCGGAATCCCCCGAGCTTCACGTTCCTGATGCCATCCAGCTCGATATTGAATGCCGGGAACGGTGTGTTCCAGATGGACGTCAGCGGCTGACGCTCGTATTCGTAGTTGCCGAAGAAATGCAGCTTGTTGAGCACGAGCGGGCCGCCCAGCGTGGTGCTGATCTGCTGGTTGGAATACGGGAGCACGCGCTTCAGGACGGGGTCTTCCGCGTTCCACGCGCTATTGCGGAAGTTGCCCAGCAGCGATCCGGACAACTGGTTCGTGCCTGATTTCGTGACCGCGTTCACCTGCACGCCTGACGATCGGCCCTGCGTGGCGTCGAACCGGTTCGAGATGAACTGGAATTCAGCGATGGAATCACGGCTGTACATGGCCTGATTGCCGGTTCCCAGGTTGGCGGTGACCGGGAGGCCGTCGACGTTGATCTGGAACTCGCGCACGTCAATCCGGTCCTGAACAGGCGTGCCGCCCTGATCGTTGGTCCGGTTGCCCGGTGCCAGCAGGACGAGCGACATCCAGTTACGCCCCTGCGATGGGAGCTCCTGGACCTGGCGGGGATCGATGTTGCCGCCGAGGCTCGACGTGCTCAGATCAATCAGCGGCGAAGTCGCATTGACCGTGACCGATTCAGCGACGCCGGCCGGCGTCATCTGCAGGTTGATGACCTCCGTCTGCCCCACCTGCACCTCGATGCCGGCACGGGTTGTCGTGTTGAAGCCCTGGAGGACGGTCGTAATCGTGTACACGCCTACACGCACCGGCATGCGATAGGCGCCGCGGCCATCGGTGACGGCTTCGAACGTATTGCCCGACGCTTCGTGCTGGGCCTTTACGGCGACGCCGGGGAGGATCGCACCCGTCGAATCGACGACCGTACCGCTTATCAGTGCTTCTTGTGCGTACGCCGCAGCAGGCAGCGCCAGAATCGCGGACGCTAAAATGCACGCCTCGAGCAACCGTGATCTCATGGGGATCTCCAATTTTCGACCCGCTGATCTCGTACAGGTTTTTTCGCAAGGGCAAGCGTGTTCGACGCACGCTGTATATCCCTGCCTTTGAGCAGCGGCAAGAAATTTGTTCGTAAGGATTTAAGAGACTCATGAAATCTTCGTGGACTTCTTATGGTTTCTTTGCAGACGATTCGACGGCGTGAACAGCAAGGTCGCATTGCCCGTCGACGTGACGAGGTGTTATTGTCCGCGAGCGACAAGACACAAGGAACGAAACGATGACCGACCCCAAGGCGCTGACCAAGCCGTGGTCCATGAACTTCTACTACGAGCTGCGACCGAAATGGGAGCTTGGCGAGTTGTCGTGCTCCGGAGATAACCCGAACTTCACGGCGTTCGAACGCTAGTCTGCATCGGGAATCTCCAGGTCGAGCAGCGCTGAGCTCGACGGCGGATCGATCCGGTCGCCCGGGTATCCGGCGCCGCAGCCGATCCGGATCGTCTTCACAGCGGAAACACTCCGAGGATGACGCACGCCACAGTCATGAGGACCGAGGCCGCGAGCAGAAATGGCGCCGTGTAGCGCTGGTGCTCGCCGAGCTCGATGCCTGTGAGCCCGACGACCAGGAACGTGGCAGGCGTCAACGGACTCACCGGAAATCCGGTTGTCATCTGGCCGAGAAGCGCCGCCTGCCCGATTTGGATCGGCGGCACGTTCAGCGTTCTTCCCACTTCCGCGACAACCGGGAGGGCCCCGAGATAAAAGGAATCGGGATCGAACAGCAGGCTCAGGGGCATCGACGCCAGGCCCAGCGCAAACGGAAGATGCCGCGCCATGGCCGGCGGCACGGCCTGCCCGATCGAGGCCGCCATCGCCCCCAGCATGCCGGACCCCTTCATGATGCCGCCGAAGGCGCCTGCCGCGAGCAGCATCGCGGCCATCATCATCGCCGGCTGCGCGTGCGCATCGACGCGCGCGCGCTGAAGATTCGACCCAGGATAGTTGACGACGAGCGCCACCGCCGTGCCGACCATGAACACGACGGCGGGATCGACGACGCCGCTCACCATCACGGCTATGAGCCCGACGGTGAGCAGCACGTTGATCGAGAACCGTTCAGGCCGCCGAAGCGCCAGTTGCTCGTCGACCCGTTGCTGGACGGGCGCGATGGCCGGCACGGCGCCCCGCAATAGCAGACGTCGCTCCTCTCGTCTGCCGAGCAGATAGGCGACGGCGAAGACGAACGTGAGACCGACGATCTGTACAGGAATCAGCGGCCGAAACAGGTCGGTCGTCGGGATGTGCAACGCAGCCGACGCGCGCAGTGTGGGTCCGGTCCAGGGCAGGAAGTTCACCCCCGCTGCCATCGAGACGACGCAGGCGAGAATGCGCCTGTCCATCCCGAGTCGCTGGTACAGAGGGAGCATGGCCGGCACGGTAACGAGAAATGTGACTGCGCCCGATCCGTCCAGATGCACCAGAAGACCCAGCAGGGCCGAACCGATGACGATGCGAGTCGGCCGGGTGCCGGACGCGCGCAGAATCCGGTCGACGATCGGATCCAGCATGCCGGCATCGGTCATGATGCCGAAGTACAGGATCGCGAAGACGAACATCGCAGCCACCGACGCGGTCTGCTGCAGGCCGCTCACGATCAACTGCGCGGTGGTCAGCCCGAAGCCGCCGACCAGCGCCGCCGCAGTCGGCACCGCGATGAGCGCGACGAGCGGCGACACCAGCCGGCTCATGATCAGGGCCAGCAACAGCAGCACGGTCGCGAGGCCGAGCAGCGCGAGCATTCGCGGGGTTACGCGCGGACGCCGCCGGGACGCCCGGCACATTGAATCATCTGGCTATCCCCTGATGCTCACCAGCCTGGACAGCAGCGTACGGGAGCTCGTCGAACGCACGCTGGAACAGGAACGGCTGTCGGTGACGGTCGCCCACGAAGCGGCGTACATGACGACAGCGGTTGAGCAAGAGTCGCGACGGCAACAACGTCCACGTTTAACCGCGGAGAACGCTGAGAACGCCGAGAGAATCCTTCTCTCTGCGTGCTTTGCGTTCTCGGCGGTCAGTCGCGGGCACGTTTGCAACCTGCTCTCAGATCGGGCGGTGCGCATCTCAAGAGACAACGTCCACGTCTAACCGCGGAGAACGCTGAGAACGCCGAGAGAATCCTTCTCTCTGCGTGCTTTGCGTTCTCGGCGGTCAGTCGTGGGCACGTTTGCCGCGCGCTCTCAGAAGCGGAACTGCGCCGCGAGCCGGAGGATGCGCGGCTGCAGGATGCTCGTCGGTGTGCCTCCCGAATTGGGATCCGACGACAGAAATGGTGCCACTGTGGTGCTGAGTGCCGTGCCTTCGGTCAGGACCGGGTTCGCATTCAGCGCGTTGAACAGGTCGACCTGACCCTGCACCGTCACGCCGTGCCCGGCTCGGAACGTTCGCCTCAATCCGAAATCGAGCTGGTTCCACCGCGGCTCGTACCTCGTGCCGGGTGACGCCAGCCTGACGACAATGGCGGGATCGCCGGCGAAGCGGGACGGGGCGACGATCGCACCGGGCGTGCATCCGGGCACGGTGCAATCGGTTGGATACCGCGTGCTGCCGCGATTGATCGTCCAGTTCACGCCGCCGTTGTCAATCGCGTTCGTCGTCGCCTTCGGCGCGCCCGGGTAGCTCTGGAGCGACGCGCTGACCTCGAATCCGTACCACAGCGGCACGTTGCCATTGAGCTTGAATCCGTGCTGAAACGGAATCGTCGCGCTCTGGCCGAGGTCCTGATAGGTTGCGCCCGATTGATCGCAGAAGCGGAGGGTGTTCGGGCTGTTCAGGGTCACCGATGCGTTGGGAGTGTTCATCGTGCAGTCGACGTCGACAATGCGCTCCATGCCCCACCCGCCGAAGACCAGAATCCGCCGCGGCAGCCGCGCGTTCATATTGACTTCGAATCCACTGAAGGTGTTCTGGCGCAGACGCGTATCGGTCATGTTGCTCAGGTAAAGGTCCGGAGTGATCCCGTTCTTGTTCTGATTGATCTGAAAGACGGTGATCGGCTCGCCGTTGAGCGGGTTGACAATCGACGTCGTCGTCCAGTCGTTCGTCGGATCGACGGCTCGATTTCTCGTGAAGGCCGTGTCGTACAGCTGCCGGCGGAACCAGTTGAAGCTGATCGCGGTGCCGGGCCTCAACTGGTGCTGGACGCCCGCGCCGTACTGCACGTTGTATTCGCGGGCAAAATTCGCGTCGAGCGAGCGATTCGTGATTTTGCCGAAGTTCGGATTGTTGCTGGGACCGATTTCGTTGTCCTGCGCGATATTGTCGCCGTTGGTCGGCAGCGCTCGGCCCGCGAGGTCGGTGTCGGTCCACGTGCGCGTGTCGTTAAAGGTGGCGATCGGATTGAACAGGTTGGCGAACGTGCTGACGTCGGGAGTCATGTACTTGCCGAAGTTCGCCTTGAGAGCCGTCGTTCCGTTGCCGAACAGGTCGAACGCGATACCGAGCCGCGGCGACCACGACGCCCAGCAGGTCATGCCCGGCAGCGACCGACAGGTGATGGCGTCGAAGTCCTGGGCCGGCACAAAGCGGCCCGCGTCGCGGTGCGCCGCCGGGATCTCTTCCTTCAGGTACTCGAAGCGGACGCCATAGGTGACCGTGAGCCGGTTGATCACCCATTGATCCTGCGCGTACAGCCCGAGATTCGCTCTCAGCTGAGGCGATCGCGTAATCGGCGTGTTGTAGACGCGAACCTGCACCGGACGGCCGAGGGTGTACGCGCCGTTGACCAGCGTGCCTCCCTGGTAGATCTGATACAGGTCGGCGTTCATGTCGAGAACGGAAGGGTTATTGCCAAAGCCCCAGAGCATTCCGGTCCTGATGTTGTGGGTGCCCGTCACGTAAGAAAGCGCGGCGACCGCGGAATGTTGATCCGGTGTATTGAGCTGGTTGATCTGCCCGACGCCGGTGCGGACCAGCGTGCCGCCGGCGATGGTGTCGAGCCGTGATGCGTTTGCGAACCATGCCGGAACTCCGCGTGGCTGCACTGTCCCCGGCTGGTCGACGTCCGCGTAATGGAGGATGTCGCCCGAGTAGCCGACCTCCATCAACAGTCGATTCGTGATCGGCGAGGTCCACTTGGCTTGCGCGATGTAATAGAGGACCGGTTCACGATAGCCCGACGTCTGTTCCGTGAAGATCGGCACTCCTTCCTGCCCACCTCCGATAAT
>WNEY01000339.1_pt1 | contig 31955 bp, 36 predicted proteins | sample 5400531 | NCBI WGS metagenome assembly WNEY01 (sample SAMN13153338, study PRJNA577476) | soil metagenome | isolation source: 200 cm saprolite under Douglas fir tree site 1 | place: USA:California | collected 2015-04-18
CCCCGACTTCGTCTTCACCGTGACGCGCGATTTCGTGCGGAATTGCCGGACGCCCTTACTGATCCTGCCGGATGATATACCGGAGCATCCGTACGCCGTCGCCATGGAGGCCGCGATGCTCGCGCCGAAGGCCGAAGTGAGCATGTTCCCGTGGAAGGAGCCCAAGGAGCGGATTCCCCTGGCAGTGCGCCAGATACGTTCCTTCCTTCGGGCGCATCGGCCTGCTTCTGCTTAGGCGGCGGTGTCGATACGACAGGTCGGCAGGCGCCAGGTCTGCCGCTCTGTCGTCTACTTTGCTTCCGGACGAAGGGTCACCTGCACGTAGCGGTGCGCATTCAAATATTCCCGCGCGGCATCGTGCAGGGCTGCAGTCGTCAACTGGTCGTAAAACGGCTGCAGGTTGAACACGTCGGCTACGTCTTCTCCATATTCGACCTTGGTCGTCATTTCGTTGAGCAGGTCGGCATTTCCCTGAAAGCCGGTTTCGAGCTCGCGATCGAACGCATGGCGAACGCCCGCCAACTGTTCGCGTGACGGGCCGTGTTGCGTGAAGTCTTGAATCGTTTTCCAGGCCGCTGCGGTGAGATCGTCAACCCGCCCCGGGTCGCAGCTGAAATCGATCGAAATCTGATACTCCGCGGTCGGATGTTTCGAAAACTTCGGCTCGACAGAAACGCCGTAGGTGCCGCCGAGATCTTCGCGCAGCGTCCGGTGCAGATTCCCGCCGAGCATCTGGCTCATGGTCTTGAGCAGCAGGCGATGCATCTGGTCGTTCTGAAATGGTCCGCTGAAGACGATGGCCACCTCGCTTCTGGGGTCCACGCCCTTGACGACCTGTCGTTCAATGACCCCAGGCGGCGGGCGAATACCGCGGTCCACCGCGGCTTCGATACGATGGATCGACGGCAGGCTGGCCAGGTAACGCTCGACGAGCGGCTTTATCGCCTGCACGTCAAAGCTTCCGACAAACACAAACGTGAAATCGCTGGCGTCGGCGAACCGGCTCTTGTAGAAGGCCATCGATCGGTCGAGATCCATCTGGTCGACGGACGCCGCCGTCAGCGGACGCGCCCTGGGATGACCTTGAGTCAGCGCGGAGGCGAGCGCGTCGCGAAACGCCGTTTCCGGCCGCGCCTGCTGATTGGCGAGCATCGGGCGAAGGCGCGCCTTCAGCGCCTCGAACTGCGCCGGATCGGCGCGCGGCGCGGTGAACGTGAGATAGATCAGTTGAAACATCTTCTCGACGTCCTTCCGCGCGGCGCCGCCGCGCACCCCCTCCTCGACCTCGTCGATGTCGGCCCGGACTCCCGTCGATGCCCCGGCCAGCGCCTTGTTCAAGTCGAGCCTCGAGAACTGCCCCAGTCCGCCCTCGGCGATGACCCGCTCGGCTGTTTCAGCCGCGACCAGATCCTGATCGCTCGCGAGCGACGTGCCGCCGGGACTGACCGCGCGGAACAGAATCTCGTCTTCTTTGTATGGCGTCGGTTTGAGAATGACGCGAAGGCCATTGGACAGTTGCCACTCCGTCACGCCAATGGCGTCGCGCGTTGAGGCGCGAACCACCGTGCCTGGCGTGGGCAATGGAGCGAGCAATGGTCGAGCGTTCACGCGATCGACGTAGGCCGACAGAGTCGCTGTGTCGACGGCCGCCATCACCGCAGCCAGCCTGGCCGGCGTCGGCAGAGCGAGTCCGGCGCGATCGGGCGCGGTCACCGCCACCACGCGATTACCTTCAGGGATCCACGAGCGCGCCAGACTGTTGACCTCGGCCAGAGTAATGTCCGGCAGGAACCGTTGCGACATCGCCTGTTCGTAGACGATGCCAGGAACCGGCTCGTCCTGAACCACGTGGCGCACCAATTCGTCGGCGAGCGGACCCGATGGACTCTTGTCTTTCTCGAGGAGAGCCTCGTCGAGGTAGCGCTGACTATCGAGCTTTTCCCGGTCGAGTTCGGTCGCCGTGAAACCGTACCGGACGACGCGTTCCGACGCGGTGAAGATGGCCGCGAGCCCGCGCTCCGCGCCGCCGTCTGGAACCAGCGCCGCGACCGTCGTGACCACCGCGGAGCGGACGAAGAGCCGCCGGCTCGTCCGCGCCGCGAGGAATGGCGCGTCCGGCCCATGAGCGACCTCGTCGAGCCTCGCCGACAACAGGCGGGTGAACAGACGTTCGACCATTTGTTGCCGATAGGTCCCGACCGTGCGCTGATCGCCGGCGGGCATCACGGCGAACACGCTGACGGTTGTGGCCGTCGCCTCTCGATCGGCCGCCAGCGAGTAGAGGGTGTCCGCGTGCGGGGGCACCGTGTAGATCGTCCGTGCCCTCGGCGCCGCGGGCGCCGGAATCTGCTCGAAATGAGAGACGATCATCGACTCGATCGACGCCGGGTCGAAGTCGCCGACGGCAATCACCGCCATCAGGTCGGGGCGGTACCAATCCGTGTAGAACTGTCTCAATCGAGCGGGGCTGACGTTCTGAATGATCTCCGGGCGCCCGATCGGCGAGCGGTCCGCGTAGCGCGCGCCTTTCAACAGTATGGGCATCTGCGCATCGCGCAGGCGCGACTCGGCGCCCAGACCGAGCCGCCATTCTTCGAGGACGACGCCGCGCTCCTTCTCGATCTCGGCGGGGTCAAACGAAACGTTGTGAGCCCAGTCTTCCATGATCAGCAGCGACCGATCAACGACGGCGCGGCTGTCGGTCGGGATCTGGAGTTGATAGACCGTCTCGTCGAAGCTCGTACGGGCATTCACATGCGCGCCGAACCGCATCCCGAGCGCCTGGATGAACGCGGCGACGTCCTGCCCGGGAAAATGCCGCGTACCATTGAAGCTCATATGCTCGACGAAATGCGCCAGGCCCCGCTGGTCATCGTCCTCGAGCACCGAGCCGGCGTTGACCACGAGTCGCAGTTCGGCGCGACCACGGGGCTGCGCGTTCGCCCGAACGAAGTACTGCAGGCCGTTGGGAAGCCGGCCGACCCGGACCTGCGGGTCGACGGCGATGATCTGGGTGAGTGGAGCCTGCGCCGCCCTGCTGGTCGCCGGCGTGGGCTGGGCAACGGCCATGGGGGCCGCAGCCGCCACGGCGGTGATCGTGAGAAGCAGGCAACGCATACGTGTAGGCATGAATCCTTCCCGGGGAAACAACGCAGCCTGGCGGCAGAAGCAGGCACCGGGCATGGTCACGGTCTCAACGCGCTCACCCCACGCCGCGCGGGCACAGGGCTTACACAAGCCTACACCGCCTGTTGCCGTCAGGTGGCCTTCTTCAGTTTCCAAATATGTTCCGCAGGCCATCTTCGAGCCCAGGCAACTGGCACGAAGTCCGAGTATGTCGTCGTAGCGTGCGCCGGAGCCCTAAGCTCTACGAGATCTTCCACCACAAATGCGTGCCGACGAAAGAGACGAATCCACTCACCATATGGAAGCTGATATTCAACCGACTCGCCGTCGTCGAGTACCGAGAGCTTAAAGTAGTCGGCCGTGAGCCGCGACCGGACGCCGCCTACGGTCGGATCGACGCAAACATCTCTAATCGGAGTCGACATGCAGAACGCAAAAAGACCGGCGGGCCGGAGCACTCGGGAGGCCTCCGCAACGGTGTTCTCCGGAACCGCGAAGACCGTTGCTCCGTGATCACAGAACACGACATCGAATGCCTCGTTTCTGAAGGGCAAGTTCTCCGCGTTGCCCTGCACAAGGGGAATGGCGGCGGTAACTAGTCGCGAAAGCGCACGTGCATGGGTGAGTTGCTGGTCAGATAGATCGAGTCCCACCGCGCGCGCACCTATTTGAGCCAGAGCAAGCGCCCACTGCGCAGCCCCGCAGCCTAGCTCAAGGACGTCGCGTCCTTCGACTTGCCCAAGGACGCGGAGCTCAGCTTCGGGAATTCTCCAAACGCCCCAGGCCAATGCCTTTTCTTTGAGCCTCGCCCCGTGCGCCGATTGATAGGCGTCGCTTGCGGAATTCCAGAACGCGCGATTGTTCGTACGTAATGACATATGGAAGCCCCACCACTCGCTGGCCAGGCGGCTCCTCGATGATCCCACGTGATTCCAACACCGCGTCGGCGTCGTCCCTCAGCTACTCGGGAAAGAAGGTCAGCATGGGTGTTCGTGTTCGTCGCGCAGCAGCGATCCGGTCCCTGTTCGTCGTAGTCGTGCTCCTGGCCCTCACCTATTTCAGCTCATTCCGAAACGTTGTCGCGCACGACGAACCGCCGCCCGGCTCGGGCGGTTCTTACACACCCGATACGTGCGTCCAGGGCCATGACGTGTGCGGCGACTTCCAGCCCCTGACGCCGATGCACGGCGCCGAAGGCGTCCATGCCGGACTGATTTGGAAAGATCGCGCGGCTATGCCGAAGATGCTGTATTGGGCTCGCTTTACCGATTACAGGGGTATCGACGTTGTCGATCCAGCAGTCATTCAAGCGAAGATCGACGCCGGCGCCCTGACGGACAAGAAAAACATCAACGATTTCAATGCGGCGATCCGGGGAGGCGATTTCCCGGGCGGGGCGACGAACACCTTCAAAGCCCTCGTTTACGGCGGCTTCAACATCATCCAGGGGCTCAGCCAGAGCGTGCCCACGCGCATCCTCGGTGAATTGCAGCACGACCGCGCCCAGATTTTCGACATCTCGCATCCCGACGCCTTCAAGAATGCCGACAAATTCGACACGGTTTCGCTCGATGACAGCGACTTCGCCCTCAATGCCGCCGCCTTCAAGGACGCCGGCCAGTCGGCGGGGTTGCACTACAACCTGTATTGTTCGGGACACGCCGCCCTGTCAGACGGCCGCCTCGTGATGGTCGGCGGTCACGACATGAACAGCAACAACGGACTCTTCAAGGTCAACATATTCGATCCGCAGACGGAGACGTGGGCACCACGCGCACAACCCTGTACTCAGGCGAACTGGAGGCGCGATCCGTTCGGCGCGCAGCTGTTCGCGAGTGATCCTGCGGCGAAATATTATCCGGGGTGCAATCCGCTCGACATCACCAGCACGCAACCGGCGGACCAGTCGGATATGAGGTATGCGCGGTGGTATCCGACAGCCATAGCGCTCCCTGGCGATCTCGTATTGGTGCTCGGCGGCACGGACCAAGACGCGACCATTGGACCGAGTCCGGTACCGTTTCCCAATCTGGGACAGAGCGATGCCGCGTTCCGGGGATCGAAGCATCACATCACGGTCCCGGAAATCTACGATCCTCACACGGATCGCACGATCGCGCTCGAAAATGCGCGCAAGATTTTCCCGATCTATCCCCAAGCAGAAGTCGTACAGACCGGACCGGAACCCAATGACTGGAAAGTCTGTGCCGTCGGGGCACCTGCCCGTCCACTGGCGAATGACGACCCGTTCCTGAAAGGCGAGCCCTTTGCCAAGTACGACGGGCCGTACACCGGCAGCACGTTCTGCCTCGACGTGCGCGGCGCCATGAGCGATCCGAATCGCGAGGTGCCCGGTCAAAACTACTGGACCCACGTCTCGGACATCGCGGACGCAGAGGACTATTGCTGTCCGACTGCGAGTCTGACCGAGCTCGGGCCGAACGGCAAAACGCTTTCCCACAAGGTCGTCATCTTTTCCAGCAAGATTGGTGCGAATGGGAATCTGCCGTCAAAAGCGGTCCAGATGATCGACTACGCCAGTACCGTTCCGTTGTGGGAGAAGCAAGGCGATCTGATCCAAACAGGCAGCTTTTACAAGGCGATCGCGCTGCCCGATGGTAAGGTGCTCGTGACCTCCGGGAAGGATGGCACGCGGCCGCTGCAAAACTACGAAGAGCGTAATGTGCTGCCCGTGCAGATGTTCGATCCGAGTACCGGAACGATCACGAAGCTTGCGAAGACGACCGTTTCCCGGGGGCTGCACGGCAACGCGTTATTGCTACCCGACGCGACGGTCATGATCATGGGAGACGATCGTATCAACCTCGTCCCTCCGGGGGATCGAGCCTACCCGCCGGGCGATCCCGATCAGGGCGTGGCCAACGGTCAGATCTTCAAGCCGCCCTACCTGTTCAGCGGACCGGATCAGGAGGCGGTGCGCCCGGTGATTCTCGAGGCGCCGTATGAGATCTCGTACCGCGGGCATTTCGACGTCGAGGTCGCCGGACCCGCCAGCCAAATCAAGTCGGTGTCAATCATTCGAACCGACTTCGATACGCACAGCCTCGAGTCTGGCGAAAAGTATGTGAAGCTCTCGTTCCGCGTCAAAGGCAAGGACAGAGACGGCCGGTTGCGGATTGATTCGCCCGAGCTGCCGGCGCAGGCGCTCCAAGGGCACTACATGCTCTTCGTGCTCGACGCGGCTGGTGTGCCCAGCGTCGCGAAGCACGTTCGCCTGAGACCCGACGATGAGGACTACCGCGGCGACGATGGTCGACGCGACAGGTAGCAAGCGGAGGTTGTCTCGACGGCAGTCAGCCTTGCGGGCTGCAATGCGGTTTCCGAATTGCCAACAGGCCGGTCAACGGTGACCGGCCTGTTTCTTGGGCGTTGAGCGGCGAACTCCGGCGCGAGTAAACTCGCTGCTGGCAAAGCTCGTAGGCGAAAGAGGCTGTTTGACTCCAGGACACACGCTCGCTTTGCGGTCGAAGGGACTGTAGCGCCGTACCAGCCTCATGGCGTGGATCGCGACTCGCCACACCACCTTGCGCTGCTGACGCTCGCGATTAGAATCCCGTCGGCAGGCCCAGTATCGCTATTCGCCCTCTCTCTCGAGAGGGCTAGAATTAGTCCGATGACAACCATTCGAGCCATGACACTGCTAGCCGTCGCCGTGGGCATGGGCGGGTTCACGAGCCCGGATCGATTGGATCGGACGATGGTTACGGTCAGCCGCCTGGCCGACGGTGGCATTCAGCCGCAGGCTGCGGTCGACGGACTCGGCGGCGTTCACGTAATCTTTTTCCGCGGCGAGCCGGCGCACGGAGATTTGTTCTACATCGGTTCGACGGACAGCGGCCGCTCCTTTTCATCCGCGATCCGTGTGAATTCGACGCCTGGCGCCGCGATCGCGATCGGCACGGTCCGCGGCGGGCAGATCGCGGTTGGTCGGACGGGTCGCGTACACGTCGCATGGAACGGGTCGCGCTCTGTGGGTCCGGCGTCCACGCCGATGTTCTACACACAGCTCAACAACGACCGCACGGCGTTCGAGCCCGAGCGCAACGTCATGCACGGCGCGTACAACATCGACGGCGGAGGCGCGGTTGCCGCCGACCGAAACGGACACGTGTACGTCGCCTGGCATGCGAACGCCCCTGGAGAGCGCGAAGAAGGTAAGCGGCGGGTCTGGGTCGCCCGATCCGTCGACGAGGGGCGCACCTTCGAACCGGAGCGGGCCGCGTTTGATGAACCCACCGGCGCGTGCGGCTGCTGTGGCCTTGGCGCATTCGCCGACCGGCGCGGAGTGATGTATGTGTTGTTCCGTTCGGCGTTCGATGTGATGAACCGCGATATGTACCTGCTCACGTCGCGCGATCTGGGAACGCACTTCTCTGGCAGACGCATCGATCGATGGGACGTCGGCGCGTGCGTCATGAGCACGCAGGCGTTTGCCGAGGGCGCGTCTGGTGTGTTCACCGCCTGGGAGACCAAAGGACAGATTTACATGGGCCGAATCGATCCCGACAGCGGTAACGTCTCGAGCGTCACTGCTGCGCCCGGCGACGATCGCACGCGAAAGCACCCCGCGCTCGCCGTCGGTGCCGATGGAAAAGTTCTTGTGGCGTGGACCGAAGGCACCGCGTGGAACAAAGGCGGGACAGGGGCCTGGCAGGTGTTCGGCGTTGACGGTCAGGTGATCGGATCCGCCGGCCATGCTGAGGGCGTCCCGGTGTGGGGTTTAGTGGCGGCCTATGCGCGAACGGACGGCTTTACGATCGTGTACTAGCGCAACCAGGTAGGCCAACTGATGGTCCGAGGCTCCGGCGAGGTAGCCGCCAGCAAATTAGAGCCAGCGCCCGGACATTGGTGCGCCGGCAACAAGCAGCCGGCGCGCTCCGCAGCTGCGATTCGCTATTTCGACGTTTTCGGCATCTCGATCTTCGAGACCCGAATCGTGTCGCCTTTCAGTTCCCCCGTCAGGTTCACGGTGTGGCCGGCGTGCGTCCGCAAGTCGGCATCGTGGTTCATCAGCTGATACACCTTGCCGTCTGACACCAGCACGTACGGTGCGCCGCCCTTCGCGCACGCTTGTGTGCAGTCCCGATCGATCATCTTTTCGCCCATCGCCTTGTGATTGGCGCCGCACATTTTGTCGCTGATGCTGCCCGTCCACGTTTGATCGGCCGCGAATGCGGCCCCGGCGATCGGCGCCGACATCGCTGTAACCAAAATCACAACCTTCATAGATGCTCCATTCCGAAAACCGTCACGATTATTTGTGCGAGGGTGGCTTTGCCGCAGCGCCAATTTGGATCAACAGCGCATTGGTCGTCTTCTCAGGCACGTCGACGACCACGCGATCGCCGACCTTGACGTCCGCGAGAAATGCGGCCTTGGTCACGGCACTGAATGCTTCATCGGCATGGCCATGTTATGGCCCGCCATCGGCTGCGACATCCGCATGTTCCACATCCGTCCCATCGAGCCGGCAGGCGGTCGCAACCGGAAGAACACGTGAAATGAGACCGGATGAGCCGAGTACAGCGATTGCAGCGCGTCCGGTACGCCATAGACACTGACGTCCGCTCCGACGCCGCCTTCGAATCCACGCCACGCGCCGATATCGCGAACGCCACCCACTGTGAATGCGAATACCGGGTTCTTCAGGTCCGCAGCCGGCCCCTCCACGACGGTATCGGTCTGGAGAAGGGACGTTTCGACCTGCACGGCTTCGAATCGGCTATACAGCGTATTCCCGTCGGCGTGCCGTGCTCCTTCGACGAACACGGCGCTTCGGTCGCCGTGCAGGGTGTTGTTTCGACCATAAGCCGCGGTGACAGAAGAAATGGCCATGCCATTCTTGCGCGTCCAAGATGTTGAGACCGTCGAGCGGACGATGGTACCGGGCTCGAGCTGCTCCGCGTCCTCGAGGCGACCACTGGACGCCTGGACCTCCCACTCGTCATTGGGCCGGTACCAGAGGCGTCCGGAGAACGAATCGAGCCGCCCAAATTCAAGATCCCACCGGTTCTCGTCGGGCTCACGGCCGTTGAACAGCGAGCCCTCGGCGACCCATGGGCCGTGATCGACGGCCGCGGTGACGACGCCAAACGCGATGTGGGTCGAATCGAAGGTGTGGTGACCGAGCGGCGCGGTCGGATTGTCGGCAGCTGACGCCCGATGCATGAATGCCACCGGGCCGAGGGTCGGCTCGCCAACCGGCCCTCCCGCCACCGTGAATCCTGTTGACGCGGTAACCGGCATGCGCCAGACCGCCCCGAGCTGCATGAACAGATCGTGCGGATGCTGGCGATCGATGAGCGGCCGTGCGTTCAGCGCCTCACCAGCCTGGAAGATTTCACGATATCCGTCCTTGCCGACGGTCGCAGGATCGAGGCTCAGCATGCCGGTGAATGTCAGTCGGCCGGGTGAAAAGTCCCGGTTCGCCATGCCCATCCACCAATTGGGCACGACGAACTCGTTGCCGCCGCGCGGACCGCCCTGATGATTGAACTCGGCGAACACGATGCCATCCTGCATGAACTGCCAACCGCTGTTGGCGGGCATGTTCATCTGCATGTGATCGTGCGGTGTGTCCTGCGCGATCGCCGCAACTGAAACGACCGAGAAGGACACCGACCACAACGCCAGCACGATCTGGCGTCGATCCAAACCCATAAGATCCCCTGTCCATGAGACACACGTCGTCCGACGCGCATCAGCTCAGTGCGCAGCAAGAGACTCGGCTGACGGGTGTCTAGATGCGCAGGGGCAGCGACCGTCCGTCGACCGCTGGAGAAGATCCTGGCGGAGCCTGTCGCAGAACACGCCGATCGGAACCGGCCGGTGTGAAAGGATTCGGAATAGCACCGACCGCGACCACGGAGCCGATCGCGCGTCCCACTGGCGCGGCGCTCTTCGCCGACGTCATTGCGGTGGCGTTATGGTCGTGACCACACGGCGTCGGCACCTGTCCTATGCGAGCCGCAGTGGACGTGGCGTGATGGCAACTCGGCGCGCTTGTCATCGCCTCCTGATGCGCCTCGCACGTCGCCGCGCACCGGTCCAACACGGCCGGGAACGCCGCGACCGCAAGCGCGACCGCGGCTGCCGTTGCCGTCTTCGTGACCCGGGACATAACGCGATTGTAACCTGTCAGCGAGTCTCGAACTGTTGAGCCGGCGTCAGCTTGGTCACGGGCCCTGGCGTGCGTCTCCCGCAGGTTCAACCCAGGTACTGCTCGTCCCGTCGGAGTGCCGCTGATGCGAATCAGCGCGCGACACGGCCCCGCCGTGTTCCAAGGCTGACTCGGGCTGCGTTGGTGCCCTGCGCTATCCTCCGGCCATGCTGATCCAACCGGTCGATTGCTTCCTCGTCGTATGGCTCGCGCCGCGGCCTCGACGGACTTCGTGGCGTGGGACCAGCACACCACGAACAACAACGTGGAGATGAGCGGCGGTGGCGGTTTGATGATGATGATCGAGGTCGCGTAAGTTTCGTTCGGCCTCCAGGGTTAGTGACCGTGGCCTCCAAGACCGTGCCCGGTGAGGTGCAGTACCACGAACCCCACGACGATCACACCGATGGCGGCGAGGAAGAGCTTGAGTCCTAACGAAGGCGGCCGGCGGTCGCTCGTACTGAGAATCCGGAAGCCGCTCCTGCTGCTTACGCGGCCCGTCGCCGGTCAGACCCCATGGTTTGTACACGGACGGTGTGGTGGTCACGAACTGCAGAACCAAAGACCGGAGCGAAGGCGTCGATCGCGCGGAAAAATGTTGGAGACATTCTGGACATGCGATCGGCGACGACGGGAACTGATGTGCAGGAAACAGTTTAGTGGAGCGGGCTGCGGGGATCGAACTCTTAACGCGTGATTTCAAGTTGGTGATGGCGCGCGACTTCTGGCGATAAGGGTTTGATTCTCAATCGATTGAACCCGCTCGCACGTGCCAATGTGTCAGCGGTCACACGGTACCGACAAGTATCACGATGCTTCTGCCCTGGACCGTGCAGAGAGAACGATTGAACGGCGGACGCTGGCTCTCATCGGGGATGTCGAGGGGGCGGGGCAGGAAGGTGTCGACGGCGATGTGCCAGGCGCGTTGGGGATCGATGGGGACTTCAAAGGCGAGCGGCTCCCAGAACATGTTCATCATGACGTGCACGTCCGCATCACGACCAAAACCGGCGATCGTGCACGCCAGCGCTCGTCCCTCTGGATCGTCAAAGGCCGGGCTTCCTAGTTTCGTTCCGTGCCACGTAATGTCGGCAAAGCCCCGTTCGTTGACCTCGCCCCGGTAGAAATGCGGCCGTCGGAGCGCCGGATTCGCCTTCCGGAACGCGATCATCCGTTGCACGTACCGCAACACGTCCTGGTTCGTGCCGGCCATCGTCCAATCGAACCAACTGGTGGCGTTGTCCTGGTTGTACGCATTGTTGTTCCCGCCCTGCGTGCGACGCATCTCGTCGCCGCCGAGCAGCATCGGCACGCCGCGCGACACCATCAGGATGGTCACGAAGTTCTTGATCTGGCGCGTTCGGAGCTCCACGATCTCCGGATTGCTCGTAGGCCCCTCGCTGCCGCAGTTCCAGCTCAGGTTCTCGTTGATGCCGTCACGATTGCCTTCGCCGTTCGCCTCGTTGTGCTTGTCGTTGTACGAGACCAGGTCGTTGAGGGTGAAGCCATCGTGGACCGTCACGAAGTTGATGCTGTTCTCGGGCGACTGGCCGCGCGCCTGGTACACATCGGCGCTGCCGCCGAGTCGCGACGCGATGGCGCCCGTCAGGCCCGGATCGCCTTTCACGAACCTCCGAACATCGTCTCGATAGCGGCCGTTCCACTCGGCCCAGCGGTCGCCCGGAAAATGCCCGACCTGATACAGGCCGGCCGCATCCCAGGCCTCCGCGATGAGCTTCGTGTCGGCGAGCGCATCTTCGAGCTCGATCTGCCAGATGACCGGGGGATGGACGAGCGGCGTGCCGTCTTCTCCGCGCGCGAGGATCGCGCCTTCGTCGAACCGAAAACCGTCGACGTGCATCTCCTGCACCCAATGGCGCAGGCAATCGACGATGAACTTCTGCGGGAGCGGGTGATTCGCATTGACGGTGTTGCCGGCGCCGCTGTAGTTCAGATACACGGCGGGATTGTTCGGGTCGAGGAGATAGAACGTGCGGTTGTCGATGCCTCGAAACGAGTGCGTGGGTCCAAGTTCGTTTCCCTCGTCCGTGTGATTGAAGACGACATCGAGGATCACCTCGATGCCCGCCTTGTGAAGCGCCTTCACCAGGTCGCGAAACTCGTTCATGTGCGACACCGCATCGCGGTCGACACAGTAGCCCGAGTGCGGGCTGAAGAATCCCACCGTCGCGTAGCCCCAGTAGTTGCGAACGGTCTCGCCAATCGCATTGAGCGCGAGATCGGAGTCGTCGAACTCGCAGACCGGCAGCAGTTCGACCGCCGTAATGCCGAGCGCTTGGAGATACGGGATCTTCTCGATCATTCCGGCGAAGGTGCCGGGCTGTCTGACCCCGGAACTCGGCGAGCGCGTGAAGCCGCCGACGTGCACTTCGTAGATGACGGACTCGTGGAACGGCCGCTTGAGCGGCCGGTCGCCTTGCCAGTCGTAGTTCGAGGGATCGACGAGAGCGCAGCGCATCGACGTGGCGAGGTTATCGTCAGGACCCACGGCATCGGCGCGCTTCCACAGGCTCTTGGAAATGCCCCTCGTATAGGGGCCGATGAGCACTTTGTTCGGATTGAATCGGTGGCCCGCCGCGGGATTCGCCGGTCCATCGACGCGAAAGGCATAGTAGATCCCCGGCCGACACCCGCGAACGAACACGTGCCAAAAATGGAAGGTCTTGTTTTGAAATGGGTCCAGTCGAACGACTTGAGCGGGTTCGATCGCCGACGCGCCATCGAACAGGAGGAGCGCCACCTCGGTCGCGGCTTCCGAAAAGAGCGAGAAGTTGACACCGTCGGCATACATCGTCGTTCCGAGCGGATGGGCGGAACCGGGCTCGGTTTCAAAGCGCAGGGCGTCAGGCATGATGTATCGATGCGTCGTGCAGCAACCCTCGCAGCGTTCGCACGTCGTCGTCGCTCAGCGTCAGATCCATAGAGTGACCTCGGCTGCAAGATAAGCTCCAACGGCGCTCAAGGTGTTCTGAGCCCTCCCGATCATCGGGGTGTGAATGGGCTGGCGGCTGCCAGCGGGCTGGCAGTCGCGTCCGCTGCCCTTCGCGCGCCCTTTCGCGCATTCGTTAACGATTTTCATCGTCGACTCGATCGCGCCCCCGGTGCATCGATTGCACTGACGAGTGGCGGAGGGCGGGAAGCGTTGATGATGCGCGTCACTCGAAACATCACGATCGGTTTGATCTACGCGGTTATCGCGTCGCCTCTGATGGCACAAACGACGGTTATCAGACCGGGCCAGACGGAGACGACGACGGCGACCATCCGTCAGGTTGATCTGAAGACTCGATCCGTGGTGCTGCGCGGTGACGACGGATCCACACTGCGTGTCCTCGTTCCGCAGGATTTTACACGCCTCAACGAACTCCGGATCGACGACACCGTAACGATCACCTACTACGAGTCGATCGTGTATCGACTCAGACGACGCGGCGCCCCCAAGCCGCCGGTCAGGGAGGAAGTCGCGGTGTCGGAAACCACCGCGCCGCTTCCAGGCGCGACGCTGTCGCATCAGCTGACCGAAAGAGTCACGGTGAAGGCGGTCGATCGAGATGCGCCGTCCATTACGGTGACGGACCGTTACGGCCGCACCGTCTCCAGGCACGTCGAGCATGCGTCGGATCTCGACGGCGTCAAGCCAGGCGACCACATCGACATCACCTACACCGAAGCGGTGCTCGCGACGGTGACGCGAGCGAAGTAAACCAACAGCAGTCACGAAGGAGAGAAGGCAATGGCAGAACTGATCGTCGTGGGATTCAAGAAGGACATGTACCGGGCATCCGAAGTGCTCAACACCCTGCAGGACATGAACAACAGCTGGGTGGTCGACCTGCATGACGCGGTCGCCGTGTACCGCGACTACAACGGCAAGCTGCGCGTGGACCAGAGCTATCAGATGACGACTGGCGAAGGCGCGGCGTGGGGCGGCCTGTTCGGCGGCCTCATCGGCGCCCTCATCGCGGCGCCGTTCACGGCGGGCGCGAGCGCGGCGGTGGCGGCGGCGGCGCTGGCCACCGGATCGCTCAGCGGCGTCGCGCTCGGCGCGACGGCCGGCGCGATCGACGCGGAGGACTGGAAAGAGGACTACGGCATCTCGGAGGACTTCGTCCAGCGGGTGAGCACGATGGTTCAGCCCGGCGACTCCGCGATCTTCGCGCTCCTGCGGAGCCTGGATCCGGATCTCGTCGCGGCGCAGTTCAAGGGCTACGGCGGCACCATCCTCCGCACCACGCTGAGCAACGAGCAGCGGGCGAAGGTCGAGGCCACGCTTCAGGGACGGTGACGAACATGGCTATCACGAAAGCGCAGTCACACGAGGACGCGATCGGCACGCAGATGCGCGAGGCCAAAGCCAAGCTCGAACAGTTCGCAGCAACCGCCAAGGGTAAAGGGGGCGCAGGTGCAGGCCGCAGCCATCACGGGCCTGAGCACCGCGACGCAGTACATCGACCAGAAGGTGCAGGACCTCAAGACGACGAGCGAGCAGCACCGCTCGCGCGCCAAGGCCGACATTGCCGCGGACGTCGCGACGTTCAAGGCGTCGGTCGACAAGCTGGGCCGCTCGTTCAAGGGGTGAGCGGCACGAGACGGCATGGAACGACGGACTGATGAAGAAGGAGCAGCTATGAGAGCGGAGAGAATCGTACAGGGTGTCGTCCTCAGCGTCGTGGGCATCGCGGCGTCCTGCCTGCTGAGCGCCGCCGTGGCGGCGGCCGCCAAGTCGGAAACGCTGATCTACGCGGTGTACAACGGCCAGAACACGGCGACCGACGTGTTCAAGACGATGCGGTCGAACCAGAGTGCAACAGGCGAGCGCATCGAGGCGTACGCCGTCGTGTCGAAGGATCTCAAGGGCAAGATCCGCGTCCGCGATCAACGCAAGACGGATGCGGGCGTCGGCGCGGCCGTCGGCGGCGTGATCGGGCTGCTGGGCGGCCCCATCGGCGTCGCGGTCGGCGCGACCGCGGGCGGAGCCGTCGGCTTCCTCAGCGGCGAGGCAGTCGGCATCCCGCGCGACAGCGTGCAGAGCATGAAGGACTCGCTGATTCCCGACAGCTCGGCGATCGTCGTCGTGCTCGAGGATCGCTGGGTGAAGGACGTTCAGCGCGACATGAACCAGGCGAACGCCCGCCAGGTGATCGCGAACCAGATCGCCAACAAGTAGACGACAGTGGGGAAGTAGGGAGCGACGCCCTGCCGCGTGAGGCCGGGCGTCGCGTTCGCTGACAAGGAGCGACTGGCATGTGCAACACGATGTATCAACGGTGGGCCACGGCCTTGACCGTGTCGTCGCTCGCCGCGATTGCGTTCGCGAGCGCGGTTGGAGCGGCGGACGGTCGCAACATGGACGACGAGCAGCAGGTCGGCCAGGAAGTGTTCAACGAGCTGAAGGCGAAGGGGGAGATCGTCGCCACATCGCCGTTGTACGACGCGCTTGCGCCGATTGCCGTCGCCGTAACGCGCACCGCGCAACCTCGTTACAACCATCCGTTCAAATTCTATCTCGTGCACGAACAACAGCCGAACGCCTTTGCGACGCCCGGCGGCAACGTGTACGTGACCGATTCGCTCCTCTATTTCGTCAAGAACACCGAGGAGCTCGCGGGCACGATCTGCCACGAGGTGTCGCACACGATCCATCGCGACTCGATGAACCTGATCGAGAAGGAGCGGAAGATCGAACGCCGCGAGATCGGCGCCGCGATTCTCCTTGGCCCCACGCGCGCGCACGTCTTGGCGATTGCGCTCATCGGCAAGCTGCGGTCGCTCGGCTATTCGCGTGAGGCCGAATCGGCCGCGGACGTGACCGGGTCCGACATCTGCGCGGCAAGCGGCTACAACCCCTGGGGCCTCGTGTGGTTGTTCCAGGACTTCGACGCCGCGGATACCGCGCAGATCCCGCAGCTCTTGTCGGACCATCCGGGCAATCAGCAGCGCGTCGACACGCTCGAGCAGCACTTCCGCCAGAACCCGTCGGTCTTCGCGTCGTATTCATCCGACGTGAAGACGGCGAAAGCATTTGTCGCTCCCAAGAACGCCGCCGAAGTGTTCCTGCGGTGACGGGAGCATGAGGTGTTGACGCTCGACGATCGCACCGGCAATGTTCTGACGACCATCACGGTGTTCGCGGCCGTCGCGGCCATCGCGTACGTCGCGAATGCCACGATCGTCGTGTTCGTCCTCGCTCTGCTGCTCGTGTACCTGCTCGAGCCGCTCGTGGCCTGGGTGGAGCGCCGGCTGCCGCAGCGGCTGGCAAGCCGCACGAGTGCGATATGGCAGCCCTTGGCTTTCCGTATCCGCTCGTTCTGGATCTGATCGCCGGCGCGCTCGAGTTCGTCCCCGTCGTCGGGTGGATCATCGCGTCGGCGATCGTGCTCACCTTCGGCTGGCTCGCGCACGCGCACTGGATCTGGATGGCCGCGGTGATAGCCGGTTGGCAGACGGTGCTGAATCTCGTCATCTGGCCGCGCATCATGGGCGACCGGCTGCAGATGGAGCCGATCACCGTCATGTTCGCGCTGATGGCCAGCGGTCAAGTCGGAGGGCTGCTCGGCGCGGTGTTGTCGGTGCCCGCCGCTGCTGTCGTACGCATCGTGTGGCTCGAGCACAAAGCGCGACGGAATGCGCCGGGCCGCGTAGTAGTCACGCTGGCACCTCACATGCACAGTCGTGATCCGTTGCTCGATGTCGACCTGATTTCAAGCCCGGTTGACGATCGTTTCACATGCCCCCCGAGCACCCGCCAATGCTTGAAGCCGATGAACGTTCGGTGCGCAGCACCGGCCGTTCATCGCCTCCTCCGTGCCTCCCGGCAAATCATCTGATCGCTCGGCTGAAGCCTTCGCGCTCCGTCGTCGACGCACTTCGTCGCTCGTGCGCTGACGGCATCCGGTTTGTGCCAACGGGCTAGCACACGCTGGCCCGCCAGCAGCCATTTTCGGTTCGACGCGCCCGACTCCCACAAATTCTGTGGATTACCGGACGCGTTGCGTGGTATCCGCCGTGCACTGCAGCCGGTCATGGAACGCATGCTGGTCGTCGTTTTCGAGAGCGAGCACAAGGCGCAAGAGGCGTCGGACATCCTTCATGGTCTCGAGGATGAAGGCGTGATCCGGGTGTACGCCGACGCCATCGTCACCAGGGACAGCCGCGATGCGATCACCGCGATCAGCACGCACGGCCCGATGCCCGAAGGCGCGATGGGCGCGACGGCCGTGGGCAGCATGATCGGCATGCTCGCTGGTCCCGCGGGCCTCGCAGCCGGTGCGATCGCCGGCTTCGTTCTCGGCGCCACGACCGACTTCGCGCACGCACGCGTGGACAACGACTTCGTCCACGACGTCGCCAACTCGCTCGAGCCGGGCAAGGCGGCGATCGTCGCCGAGATCGACGAAGACTTCAGCGAACCCGTGGACGCGCGGCTGAAGCCGCTCGGGGGATTCGCGTTTCGTCGTCCGCTGTCGGAGCTCGTCGACGCCGAGTACGGGCAGAGGGTCACGGTGTTACGGGCGGCCGTGGCGCGGCTGAAAGCCGAGCGCGCGCGCCGCCGCACCGAACACAAAACACGGGTGGGAGCCCAATGAGGAGCATAGCCATGAGCGTGACGAACGTAGCCAGAAAAGCCATTCACGACAGGATCGAAGCGCAGATCAAGATCGCCCAGGCGAAGCTGGAGTCGCTGAAAGCGAAGGCGGAGTCGACCAAGGCGAAAACCGAGCTCGCAGTGATCGTGGAGCTGCTGACGAAGAAGCAGGCGATCGCGCAGAAGGTGAGCGAGCTGAAGACATCGGGAGAGACCACGTACGAGCGGGCGAAGAACGACGTCGAGTCGCGCATCGCCGATCTGGAGAAGTCGGTACAGGCGATCGAAGCCAAATTCAAGGCCGCCTAGGCGGCCGGGAGAGGAGTTGTCATGAGCTCAGAGACGATGAGCGCGAATACGTTCGCGGGCGGCGACAGTTTCGGAAGCGTTCGGGGATGGGTGATCTTCGCCGGGATCACGAGCCTGGTCGTCGGGACCGCGGCGGTGATCTATACGGGGACCGCGACGATTGCGTCGGTCGTGCTGTTCGACTGGCTGCTGATGGTCGCCGGCGTCATGCAGACCGTGAATGCGTTCCTGGTCCGCACCTGGAGCGGGTTCTTCTTGTATCTGCTGGACGGGATCATTCGCACGGTGGTGGGCGCGCTGCTCGTGCTCTATCCGGACGCCGGCGCGCAGAGCATCACGCTCCTTCTCAGCCTCTACTTCATCGTCGCCGGACTGTTCAAGACATTCGGCTCGATCGCACTGCAGTTCCCGAGCTGGGGCTGGAGCGTGGCGTCCGGCGTCGTGTCAGTCGCGCTCGGCGTGATGCTCGCGATGCAGTGGCCGACGTCCGCGACCTGGTTCATCGGGTTCGCCGTCGGGCTCGATCTGATCCTCTACGGCTGGGCGCTGCTGATGTTCGCCGCGGCAATCAAGAAAGTGTCGGATGTGTTCGCGTAGGAAATGGAGAGACGAGGCATGAAGCCCGAAAGACAGAACATCCTCGTTGTCGCGGTCGCGCTCGTCGCGATCATGGTCATCGCCGGGCGTTCGCCGCAGGCGAGCGCGGATGATTCCCGTGAGAAGCAGGTGAAAGACGCCGCCTCGCAGTCCGCGAAGGCGGCGAAAGCGTTCGACGGCATCATGCAGGTGCCCGACAAGGCGATCCCGCGGGACCTGGTGGCACAGGCCAAGGCGATCGCCGTGTTTCCGGAAGTGATCAAAGTGGCCTTCGCGGCCGGCGGCGGCGGCGGCCGGGGGGTTGTCAGCCGCCATGTCGGCGATGCGTGGGGCGAGCCTGTGTTCTTCCGCGCGCGCGGCGGCAGCGTCGGGGCGCAGATCGGCGCCTCGTCCACCGATTTCGTCCTGCTCCTGATGGACGACGCGAGCTTGGAAGCGTTGATGAAGGACAAATTCGAAGTCGGGGCTGAAGTCGGCGCTACGGCCGGACCGGTGGGCGCCAACCTTGGGGCTGGAACGGGCACGCGCCCGGAGGCGCAAATCCTGTCCTACTCCCGGAGCCGCGGCCTGTTTGCCGGCGCCAACGTGAAGGGCGTCGTCATCAGGCCGGAGGACGATCTCAACATGACCATCTACAGCAAGACCGCACGCGAGCTGCTGGGCCACCCGATCGGCGCAGACGCGACTCCGGCGGCGGGATTGAAGGCCTTTCCGCAGGCGCTCGGCCGCTACGCGCCGGCCACCAGCGAAGATCGGTGACGTGACGTGATGAGCGTGAGCGACTTCCTTCAGCTGCCTCCTGCCGCGAGGACGGTGTTCGCGGTGATGCTCTGGCCTGCGATCTGGGCAGCGGCGCTGATGGTCGTGTCGTTGGCCGGCGATGTCATTCGACAAAGCAAGCTGCGAACATCGCCGGCCCAGCGCAAGGTAGCGTGATTTCCGGAGGACACATGTCACGAAGCGACATGCAACGCTGCATCGAGGAATGCCAGAAGTGTCACGACGTCTGCTTGCAGGCAGTGGCGCATGGTCTGCGGCGGAGTGGACACTACGTCGAGGCGACACACATCATGACGCTGCTCGACTGCGCTGACATGTGTGCGACCAGCGCGAATTTCATGCTGCGCGATTCCACGCGCCACCGGCGGACGTGCGAGCTGTGCGCCGAGGTATGTGACGCGTGCGCGAAGAGCTGCGCCGCCTTCCACGACGATGACGAGATGCGCCGGTGTGAGGCCGAGTGCCACCGCTGCGCCGAGTCGTGCCGGGAAATCGCCCGCAGCACCACACCCGCCTAAGGTCAATAAATGTAACCGCCAATCACATTGGGAGAGGCGCAATGCCGACGAACACCATGAATTCCTACGACAACACACGCGGTCCGTTCCCGGCGGCAACCGCGGGCCAGACCAGCGTCTTCCTGAATGCGGTGTACGGCTGGATGTGCTTCGGTCTGGTCGTCACCGCCGCCACCGCCTGGTTCACCGCGTCGTCGCCGACGCTCGTCCGGACGATCCTCGCGAACGGACCGCTGTTCTGGGGCCTCGCGTTCGTGCAGCTGGCGATCGTGTTCGTGCTGTCGGCGCGTGTGCAGCAGTTGTCGTCAACGACCGCCGCGATGCTGTTCATCGCCTACTCGGCGCTCACCGGTCTCACCCTCTCATTCGTTCTGCTGGCGTACACGGGCGAGTCGATCGCGACGACGTTTCTCGTCAGCGGCGGCACGTTCGCCGGGCTGGCGATCTACGGCACGACGACGAAGCGCAGCCTCAGCGGACTGGGCCAGGTGCTGTTCATGGGCCTGCTCGGCGTCGTGCTGGCGTCGATCGTCGGCATCTTCTGGCACAGCGACGCGCTGCAGTTCGTGCTGTCGTTCGTCGGCGTGATCGTGTTCGCGGGGCTCACCGCGTACGACGCGCAGCGCCTGGCCGTGATGGCACGCGAGGCACCGTCCGACGACGTGTCGTCGTATGCCATTGTCGGCGCGCTCGCGCTGTATCTCGATTTCGTGAATCTGTTTCTGTTCCTGCTGCGCTTCACCGGGAACCGCCGGCAGCAGTGAGGCCACGGCTTCACATCTGGCCGTCTGACGCCGCGGATCAGCCATGAACACGAACGCGCACAAAGTCGTGATCGCGGAAAACGGTCCGTATCTCGTGTCGGGAAGCGTGCCGATCGCCGTGCAGGTGATCGCTCCCAACACGGAGGGCTTGTCGTGGGACTGGGTGCAGGGGCGATTGTTCCAGGCCGAGGCGAGCTACGCGCTCTGCCGGTGCGGCGCCTCGGCGACCAAGCCGTTCTGTGACGGGACCCATGCCAAGGTCGGCTTCGACGGCACCGAGACCGCCAGCCGGGAGACTGTCGCGCGGCAGGCGGAGACATACGACGGACCGACGCTGACGCTGCGCGACGCCGAGAGCCTCTGCGCCTTCGCGCGCTTCTGCGATCCGGCCGGCAAGATCTGGTCGCTCATCGAGCAGACGGACGACCCGGCCGCACGCGCGCTCGTCATCCCCGAAGCTAATCATTGTCCTGCCGGCCGATTGGTCGTCCACGACAAGAACACACACAAGGCGATCGAGGAACCGCTTCCGCCCTCCATCGGCGTGGTCGAAGATTCGGCGCTCGGATGCAGCGGTCCACTCTGGGTGCGCGGCGGCATCGCGATCGAGTCGGAGGGTGGGACGCGCTACGAAACGCGGAACCGCGTGACGCTGTGCCGCTGCGGCGCGTCGTCCAACAAGCCTTTCTGCGACGGTAGCCACGCGGCGATCAAATTCGACGACGGCCTGGTAGAAAAGTAGGCGCGCCCATGGGATCACCGGCGTCAACGACCGTGCCTGCACCGTCGCAATCGCTGTGGCACCGAGTCTGGCAGTCGTTCATGTCGGCGCTCGGCGCAATCGTGTTCGGGATGGAGGACGGCACCGTCTCGATCTTCGGGCTGGTGTTCGGCGTCGCGGCCAGCGCAGCCAACAGTCAGACGGTGCTGCTGGCCGGCGCCACCGGCGCGATTTCGGCGGCCGTGTCGATGATGGCGGGCACGTATCTGGACGTCTCGACAGAACGCGATCGGGCGCAGTCCGCGATCGCGAAAGAGCAGGACAAGATCACCCACGAGCCTGAGCAGGAGGCGCAGGAGGTGCGCGACCGACTGCTGCAGGCGGGCTTCACGCACGCGGACGCGGCGACGGTGACGATGATCATTCAGCGCACGCCGGGCGCGATGCTCAAGTACGAGACCGCGTTCGACCTGCATATCGGCGATTCCGCCGGCCAGAATCCGTGGGTGCAGTCACTCTGGATGTTCGCCGCGGATCTGTTCGCCGCGTTCGTGCCCGTGCTGCCGTTCGCGTTCCTGCCGCTCGGATTGGCCCGCACAGTTTCCCTAGCAGTGACCGCGGTGCTGCTGCTCGTCCTGGGGGTCGGGCGCGGCATCATCGGCAACAAGAACGTGGTCGTCACCGCGCTGCAGACGCTGGCGATTGCCGCGGCCGCGGGCGCAGCGGGTCTGCTGGTGGGCTCGCTCATTACCGTCCGGATCAGCGGATGAAAACCGCGATCCTCGCGGGTGTCAGCGGGCTGGCAATTGCGCGCCCGCTGGCACCGAGGTCGGCCCGACGATGTCGCGATCAACGAATTCACCCACGATCGTTGCGCCGCGCGCGTGGCAGCGATTATGCGGAACGTGTATGCCGTGCGCGGCCACGCACGGCCGCGACGAAGAAAGGACAGGAATCATGCAGGATACCCAGGTCAGAGACGCGGTCGACCAGGTTCGATCAGCCACACAGCAGCTGCACAAGGCGATCAGCGATGCCGCGGCGAAACGCGGCGGGGCCGCGAAGGCCGATCTCGAGGCGGTGCCGATGAAGGCGAAGGCGGCGATCGACTCCATCAAGAGCTCCGTGGCGACGCAGAACGCCGCCGCGAAGAAGCACCTCACCGAAGCCGTCACCTTTCTCGAGGCGACGCGCAAGCACGCCGCGGAGGGCGTGAAGACGTCCGGCAAGGAGTTCCAGACCGCCGTCAGACAAACCATCGCGGACGCGCGCGCGGCCGTGCAACAGGTCAGCGAAGCGGTGGCGGCCAAACGTACGGCCGGCGCGACCGCCAGCGCCAAGAAGTAGGAGAGAACGATGCGTAACTACGTCGCAGTGGTGTTCGACGATACCAGCAAGGCGTACGAAGGTCTCCACGCGCTCTGGCAGATGGACGACGAAGGCGCGATCACGGTGCACGGCACGACGGTCGTCCATCGCAACGACTGGGGCGAGTACCAGGTCGATTCCAAGGACACGCACCCCGCGCTGGCGACGGCGGTCGGCGTCGGCGTCGGCGCGCTGTTGGGCGCCCTGGCGGGTCCGGCGGGCGCGGCGGTGGGCGCCGCCAAAGGCGCGGCGATCGGCGCGGCGTCGGGTGGCGCGGGTGGCGCGGTCGCGGATCTGAATCGCGCGGACACGCGCGATGAATCGCGCTACGAGACCGGGTGGGTGCTCGGCGCCGGGCAATCTGCCGTCATCGCCGACGTGAGCGAAGACACGACGTTCCCGATCGACGAGCGGATGCGCAGGCTCGGCGGATCGGTCCATCGTCGTGCCTACGGCGACGTGCGGGACGACAAGTGGTTCGGCGATTACCCGTACGACTACTACCTCTACCCGTACGAGTACGTCCCGCCCTATTCGCCGTGGTGGGCCTGAGACATCCTGACCAATGGGCGGCGCCACGATGTCGCGGCGCGTCGACGAAGGCGCGGGTCGTGGCGTCGCTCAACCACCGAATGAATGTCCTCACCACCGAGCATCTCGGCCGCGGTGGGGCGAGTCGAGATTTGCTGACCAGCGTCGGACTGTCCGGGTATGCCGATCGCGATGTGGCCAATCTCTCCGGCGGCGAGGCGCAACGTGTGTCGCTTGCGCGCGCGCTCGCCAATTCGCCGTTCGTGCTGTTGCTCGACGAGCCGACGTCCGCGCTGGACGACGAGGCGAAGTCGCAAGTCGAAAGTCTGATTGGCGACATCATCCGCGACACCGGGCTGACGTGCGTCGTGGTGACCCACGACTTCGCACAAGCGGCGCGCATGGCGACTCGAGTGATGGTGCTGCAGGCAGGCCGGGCGATCAGAATCGGCCCTGTCAGGGAGACACGCGCGCGAGGGGCGTCCCCGGATCGCTGCGAGTGTCGACCGTCGCCATCACGTGCGGCGCGGGATTGGTCATCGCCATCATGACGCTCGGCGTCATCGACACGGCGATCACCACGCTGATTCCGGTCGGCAGCATGCTGATCGCGAACGCGATGAATACCAACGGCCTGGCACTGAACCGATTCCGCTCGGACGTGCCCGCGCACATCGGCGAAATCGAAACGGCTCTGGCGCTGGGCGCCGATCCGCGGCAGAGCGTCGCGGAATACGTGCAGGAATCCTTCGAGGCCAGCCTGATACCCGCCATCGATTCATTGCGCTCGCTTGGCATCGTCAGGATTCCCGGGTTGATGGCCGGCATGCTGCTGTCCGGCTCCCGGCCCATTTATGCCGCGATCTATCCTCGCCATGATCTTCGCGGCGTCCGGCTTGACGGCCCTGGTCAGCACGCTTCTGATCCGCACCCAGGCATTCACGGCCGCCGAGCAGTTGCTGCTGCGCCCTGGCGCGGTCGCCACTCACTCGCAAGGGTGATCGGAGCGCTCTTTCGAGGCTACCAATGAGGCTGTTCATCGTGTAGCATCCCGTCCTTCGCAATTCACGATTCACCCGGAGGCCTTCAGTGAGACGGGGGATTTACGAGTGCTCCTTCGCGGCGTTCATCGGAGTGCTGGCGCTGGCGTCGTTGGTCCATGCCCAGGCAGCGAGCGCGACGGTTGGCGGCGCGGTCCTCGACGAAAGTGGCGCGGTCGTTCCCAGCGTGCGCATCGCCATCGTCAATCTCGGAACTGGGCTCGAACGGGACTTTGTCTTATCGGGCACGCGGCGGTCGCGCAGGTCTCAGGCGGATCCATCAACGACATCGTCTCCGACGAGCAGGGCTTGCCGTTACCTGGTGTGATGGCAACCGCGACGTCGCTGCCCGTGCACAAGACCGTCACCACTGGGAACGACGGTTCAGGCGTTGCGCTTATCGACGGCGCTGACGCGACGTCAGTGTTCCAGGGTTCAACGCTGCACTCCCAGTGTGGGCGCGACACGGTCAGCGGCATCCAGGTGCAGATCATCGACCAGAGCGCATCATGACGAGATCGATCCTGTCACGCCCGCACATGGTCGCACGTGCCGCAACGTTCTCAGTGCTATTGGTGTACTTTGTGCCGGCCGGATGCTCTTCACCAACAAATGCAGCTCCAACGGTTGCTTTCAGCAAGGTCCCCGCCGCATATCAGGAGAGTCCCTACAAGACAGACATACTCGAACGTGACTACAAGACAGGCATGATCGAAGGCCGTGCCACGGGGGCTCAATCCGGGCAGCGAATCGTTTTGTACGCAAAGACAGATGGACGATGGGGCGTGTGCCGGCAATCAGGTCAGCCGTTCACGAATATCGAAACTGACGGCCGGTGGAAAGCTTCAGTTCACCTGGGAATACAATATGCCGCTCTGCTGGTTGATCCAACCTACAATCCGCCAGAACAAACTGAATCGCTGCCGATCGTCGGCGACGGCGTGGTGGCGCTGGCAGTTGTTAACGGGGAAGGCGCAGCGCCGGTACTCCCGTCGCGCAAGATACTGAACTTTAGCGGTTACGAGTGGACGACGAGCACGGGGACAATGTTTCACGCTGGGTCAAGAAACTTGTTCGATCCTGCGAACGTTTGGACGGACGAAAGAGGCGCATTGCATCTTCGCATCTCGGGAAGTCCAGGAAAGTGGACCGCGGCGGAACTGAAGCTCACGCGCAGCCTGGGATACGGAACATACAGGTTCCAGGTGCGCGATGTCTCTCATCTCGAACCTTCCGCCCTTCTAACTCTAATCACCTGGGACGGCGTTGGTACAGAGAGCAACAGGCACGAGTTGGACGTTGAGCTTGGTCGTTGGGGATACGTTGATAATGACAACGTACACTATGTTGTCCAGCCTTACTACGTTCCAGCTAACTTTGTTGCCTTCCGAGCGCCGGCTGGTCCCTACACACATTCGTTTCGGTGGGAACCGGGAAAAGTAATGTTTGCGACGGTAGCAGGATCGGACAATACTGGCGGCGGCCGTGTCATTAACCAGCATGTGTTTACCTCCAGTGTGCCTTCACCGGGAGGAGAATCGGTGCGCATCGCTTTGTATGTATTTCATCTAGGCCCAATACCCCTGACAAACGAAATTGAGGCCATAATCGACAGATTCGAGTACCTCCCGTGATGTCCTGGTTGAAGCACACTCGATGGACTCTTATTGCAATCGTGCTAGCGGGCCTTGTCACCGATGTACGTGCGCTCGATCCCAATCGTCTGCCTTCTCAGTACGTCCGCGAACAATGGACTGGCGGCAGCAGATTTCCCGGCGGCGCTGTCAACACCATCGGCCAAACCGCAGATGGATACCTCTGGATTGGAACAGACAGAGGCCTGCTACGTTTCGACGGCTTTAATTTCAGGCCTGTCTCAATCGCTTCCATCACCACCGCTTCGAACGTTCCCATATTGCAACTGCTTGCGGGTGCTGGCGGAAAGCTGTGGATCCGTCTACAGGGCGCCGATCTCGTACGCCAAAAGGATGGCAAGTTTGAGAGCGTCAGATACGGTCCAGACGCAATCACCGCCCTGTCAGAAGATAGCCACGGCGGCCTACTGGTTTCGGACATCGAGCAGGGCACATTGCGTTTCATGGAAGACCACGTTGAGACATTGGGACCCATTTCACCGCCAGTAATCTCTCTGGCAGAAACCGCCGACGGCAGGATTTGGCTGGGAACACTCGGCGATGGCCTTTTGCTTCTGACGGGCGGGCGCGCTACGCGGGTGAACGCAGGATTACCCGACCGAAAGATCAATTGTCTGCTGGCGATCGGTAGTGACGAGTTGTGGGTCGGTACCAACAGGGGCTTGTATCGCGGAAACGGCACAGGCTTTCGTCGGCTCGAATTGCCGTCGTTCCTCGGTGATGTCCAGGTGTTGGGCCTCCTGCGCGATCGTCACTCGAATCTCTGGGTGGGTACGACGCGTGGGCTACTGCGCATCGACGGGAAAGGCATTTCGTTCGCCGAGGAAAATGAGCTTCGCGGAGACGGCGGAATTAACGCTCTGTTCGAGGACCGCGAAGGAAACCTCTGGATTGGAGGTGCGCGAGGGCTAGGCCGGATTCGGGACAGTGCGTTCGTAACCTATTCATCCGTTAGCGATCGTCGTTTCGAACACAATGGCCCTGTATATGTCGACCCGGAGGGACGCACCTGGTTGGCTCCTATTCAGGGTGGGCTGTATGTTCTCCAGAATGGACGCGTTGAGCCCGTTACATCTATACCAGCCGATGAGGTCGTCTATTCCATCAGTGGAGGGGCAGATGTGGTGTGGGTCGGACGTCAACGCGGGGGACTGACCCGTCTACGATTTCGCGACGGAGTGATAGCGGGCCAGAGTTATACCGAGGCAAACGGACTGGCCCAAAACAGTGCCTATGCTGTTTATGAGAGCCGCGATGGCTCCGTGTGGGCCGGCACGCTAAACGGCGGCGTCAGCAACTTCAAAGATGGGCGCTTCACCACTTACACGACGACCAACGGCCTTGCTTCGAATACCGTCTCGTCCATCCTTGAAACCCTTGATGGTGCCATGTGGTTTGCCACACCTGGCGGGCTGAGTTCGTTTTCAGACGGCCAATGGAGAACCTATACGGCGGTGCAGGGTTTGCCTTCGCCAGAGGTGAACTGCCTTTTCGAGGATTCATCTGGAACCCTCTGGAGTGGAACGTCGAGTGGTCTTGCCTTTTTTGCCTCTAACCGTTTTCAAGTTCCTCATGAGTCGCCCGACGTCTTGCGCGAACAAATAGTTGGAATGGCGGAGGACAAGGGCGGAAGGTTTTGGATCGCCACCTCAGATCATGTTGTGCGCGTTCCGCGCGACAAGTTGCTAAGCGGTGTTGTGAAAGCCGTCGATGTTCGCGAGTATGACCAGGCCGATGGTCTCGAGAGCACTGAAGGAGTGAAGCGGAGCCGATCGGTGGTCTCGGATTCAGCCGGCAGGATCTGGTTTTCACTCAGCAGCGGCTTGTCGGTCGTTAATCCATCCCAGATCACTGACAATTCACTTCCCGCGCTGCCTCACATCGAGGCGATCACTGCCGATAACAACACCGCACACCTCGCCGCCTTCGTTCGAATTCCTCCATCTCCCAGGCGAATCACGTTTGAGTACACGGGGCTGAGCCTCGCGGTGCCCGGGCGGATTCGCTTTCGGTATTTTCTCGAAGGTTTCGACAGTAGCTGGAGCCAGCCGGTTGCAGCGCGAGAAGTCGTCTACACGAACCTTGGGCCCGGCTCCTATCGATTCCGGCTGGTCGCCAGCAACAGCGAGGGGCTGTGGAACGGGCCAGAAACCGCGATCACCTTGAGCGTGGCCCCCGCCTACTACCAGACCGCCTGGTTCCGTCTCTCGTTGGTGGTCGCTGTGCTGACGCTGATCGGCGGGCTGCATCAACTGCGGCTGCGGTACGTCGCGCAACAATTCAACGCGCGCCTGGAAGAACGCGTCAACGAGCGCACGCGCGTCGCACGGGAGCTGCACGATACGGTGCTGCAGACCTGCCACGGCGTGCTGTTCAGCTTTCAGGCCGCGGTCAACATGCTCCCGGAGCGTCCGGCTGAAGCGAAGCAGAAATTGGACACCGCGATCGATCGAGCGGCGCAGGCCATCACCGAAGGCCGCGACGCGATTCAGGGCTTGCGCGCGTCCACGGTCGTCACCAACGATCTCGCCGTCGCCATCAGCACGCTCGGCGACGAGCTTGCCACCAGCGGCGCGAACGGGAAGGGCACCGTCGTCCACGTGGCCGTGGAGGGCACACCGCAGGATCTCCATCCGATCCTCCGCGACGAGATTTACCGAATCGCCGGCGAAGCGCTACGCAACGCCTTCCGCCACGCGCAAGCGCGCCGGATCGAAGTGGAGATCACATACGACGACCGGCAGTTCCGGCTGCAGGTCCGGGACGATGGCAAGGGCATGGACGCGCCGGTACTGGCCGACGACCGGCTCGGACATTTCGGCCTGCCCGGCATGCGCGAGCGCGCCGAGCTCGTCGGCGGCCGCCTGGACGTGTGGAGCGAGGTCGGCGTCGGCACCGAGATCGATCTGACGGTTCCCGCGGCCAAAGCGTACGCCGCGGCTCGTGGTCGTCGCCGCGCGTGGTGGTTTACGAAGAAAACGGGAACGAACGCATGAGCGCCGACTCCGTTCCGATCCGAATCCTTGTCGTCGACGATCATCCCTTGCTGCGCGAAGGGATCGCGGCGCTCGTGGGCGGTCAGGCCGACATGACGCTGGCGGCTGAATGCTCCAACGGTCGCGAAGCCGTCCAGGCGTTCCGCACCCATCGTCCCGACGTCACGCTGATGGATTTGCAGATGCCGGAGATGGGCGGCGTGGATGCGATCGGCGCGATTCGCGGCGAGTTTTCCGATGCCCGGATCATCGTGCTCACTACGTACAGCGGCGACGTGCAGGTGATGCGCGCCCTCCAGGCTGGCGCCCGGGCCTACCTCCTGAAGAATCAGGTGCACAAGGAACTGCTGGATACCATTCGCGCGGTCCACGCCGGGAAGAAGATGGTGTCGGCCGAGGCCTCCTACGAACTGGCCGAGCACGCCACCGACGACGCCCTGACAAAAGCGGAAATTGACGTCCTGCGGCTGATTGCCGCCGGGAACGCGAACAAGCAGATTGCCGATCAGCTGTCGATCACTGAAGAAACCGTAAAGGGGCGCGTCAGGAACATCCTCTCGAAGCTGGGCGCCAACGACCGCACCCACGCCGCCATGATCGGGCTGAAGCGCGGCATCATCGAGCTCTAGCTCACTCGAAAGAGTCACAGCGCCCCTCTTTCGGGGCTTTCCCCGGAATCTGGGATTTCGTACCGTCATGAAGGGTTCCCTTGCGAAGACTCTTCTCGACATTCGCTTCTGGTTTGCCGGGCCTCGGCCTTCTGCTGATGCGCCTGGTCACCGGGATTTCACTGATGTACCGTGGGGTCATCGGGCTGGAGGGCGACCCGTCGAGCCTGCTGATTGGACTGTCCGTTCTCCTGATCGGCGGAGGGTTTCTTCTCCTCATCGGTCTCTGGACACCGATCGCGGGAACGCTGGTGGTGGCCGTTGAGACGCTGAAACTCTTCCTGCTGCCTGCCGACGCGTGGATTTACATCCTGCTGGGAACCCTCAGTGCGGCCCTGGCGCTGCTCGGGCCCGGCGTCTGGTCGATCGACGCTCGCCTGTTTGGGTGGAAGCGCGTCGACATTCGCGACCGGCGGAGCCGCCCTCCCGCATCGTCAGAGCGTTAGCCGTTCGTTACACTCTTCAGAGCCTATCTCGCCGCTCGAATGAGCCGCCGCCCGTCACGATCGAGTCCGCCACATACCCCATCTAGGGTTGCTCGCAGCAGGCGCTGCCTCCACAATGCTCCGAAACCGGCGTTCTCTCGATGCATCGGGAGAGAGAAGCGGTGATGAAAGACGAGGCGGTGGATCATGAGCGCGCACGCAGTCAGTCTCGCCGAAACGGATCGATTGGAATCTCTTATTGTCCCGTTCATTCCAGCCCCGCGCGCGGGCTCCGAGATCGCCACACTGCCGCTCGCCGATGTGGGTCCGGCAGACATGGTCTACGAGGGCATCGTTGGCCGCAGCCGCGCGCTGCGCGACCTCGTCGATCAGATCAAGCTGGTCGCGCCGACCGAGTCGACCGTCTTGATCTGCGGCGAGACGGGCACGGGCAAAGAGCTCGTTGCGAGTGCGGTGCACCATATGAGCGCCCGACGCTCGCACGCGTTCGTCAAGTGCAACTGCGCCGCGATTCCGACAGGCCTGCTTGAAAGCGAGCTGTTCGGGCATGAGAAGGGGTCGTTCACCGGGGCGGTCGCCCAGCGGATCGGCCGCTTCGAGCTCGCCAACCACGGCACCATCTTTCTCGACGAGATCGGCGAAGCGCCGCTGGAGCTGCAGCCGAAGCTGCTCCGCGTCTTGCAGGAGCGCGAGTTCGAGCGCGTGGGCAACTCGCACACCCAGCGGACGGGCGCGAGGGTCGTCGCGGCGACGAACGTCAATCTGAAACAGATGATCGGATCGAAGCGTTTCCGCGCGGATCTCTACTACCGCCTGAACGTGTTTCCGATCGAGGTGCCGCCGCTGCGCGAGCGGCCGGAGGACATCCCGCTGCTCGTGCGCCATTTCGTGCGCGAGGCGGCGCGGCGTATGAACCGGAAGGTGACGAGGATCGCCTCGACAGCGATGGACGCGCTGGTCGCGCACCCGTGGCCAGGGAACATCCGCGAGCTGCAGAATGTCGTCGAGCGCTCGGTGATTCGATCGGCGGGCGACGAGCTGCGCGTGCCGGTGTCGGAACTGGATCAGCGCATGGGTGCGTCGGAGAGGCCCGTCGCAGATGAGACTCTCGAGGAGGCCGAGCGCGCGCACATCGTCTCGGCGCTGAAGGCCACGAGGTGGATGCTCTCCGGCCCGCGCGGCGCGGCGACGCGGCTCGGCATCAACCGCAGCACGCTGCAGTTCCGGATGAAGAAGCTTGGGATCGAGCGGCCGACGTAAGAGGCCTGAACCGTGAATTCGATCGACATACGAAGGGAGAGGCACATGACCGCGAAACTCATAAGAACGCTGTTGGTGGCGAGCGCGGCGCTCGTCGTGGTTGCGTCGACGGTGGCGCGGCGCAAAGCGCGCGACCGAAAGAAGGGGCCGATCGAGCGCATTCTGGCGACGCTGAAGTAATCCGGCTGCGTGCTGAGCTCGATGGATATGCCGAGGAGCGCGCGGAGAGACAGTTGAGGAGTGATCTGCCGGCGGACACGATCAAGGAGCGCTTCGTGCGATCGGCCGGCGCCGACGGCCGGAACCGTGGCCACAAAGCGACGGCCGTCGAGCTCAGGTTCGACGTCAGGCGATCGTCGCTGCCGGCCGGCGTCAGAACGCGGCTGATCG
>WNEY01000222.1_pt1 | contig 31940 bp, 27 predicted proteins | sample 5400531 | NCBI WGS metagenome assembly WNEY01 (sample SAMN13153338, study PRJNA577476) | soil metagenome | isolation source: 200 cm saprolite under Douglas fir tree site 1 | place: USA:California | collected 2015-04-18
AACATCACGCTCGAGGAGATGACCGAGGCGCTCAATCGCGGCTGGGCCGAGCGTGACTCGCGGGTCGCGATGCTCCTGCAGGAAGAGCGGGCCGGCGTCGAGATTCGCGTGCCGGAGGCGGCGATCCAGGAGGTGCTGGCGCTCGACAAGACCGGGCCCCGCTGACGCCGCCGGGAGATCGAGGGGCGCCCCGGCTGCGCCGGGGCGTCTCCGAGCGTCAGGGGGCTTGGGGGGCCCGTCGAGGTCCCCCATGTCAGACGGCGGGCCCGTCGAGGCCCCCCATGTATCTCAGAGCGCGTCGGGCGCGGCGGCGATCCGGTCGAGCTCGGCGCGGCTGTAGGCGCCGAGGCTGCGGAAGTTCAGCTCGGTGTAGTTCTTGATCCAGCGCATCGCGCTCCTCGCCGAGGAGCCGCTTCACCAGTACCTCGTCGTGCGGGGCGCCAGTGCCGGTGTCGCGCGCGCGATGGATGATGCGCTGGGCGATCTGCGCGACCGACATGCGGCCGGTCGCGAGATCCTCCATGAGCGCGGGATGAATCCCGGGCTTGCCCTCGAGGCTGTCGATGCTCTTGGCGCCGCGCCCGCCGAGCCAGCCCTCGACGTACTCGATCAGCATGCGCGCGTTTCGCCGTGTGCCCTCGACGGTGACGGGGCCCTCGGGCACCTTGATCGCGACGGGGTAGTTGTCCGGGTGCGCCATCTGCTCCGTCGGCTTCCAGCCGGAGCCGATCAGCTTCTTGAACGGCTCGCTGGCGGTCTTCATGTGGAAGATGTGCGCGACCCAGCCGCGGATGAAGCCCTGCTCGGCCTCCCACTGCTTGTCTGCGCGGATCGCCTCGGCGGCGGCGCGATTGACGTCGGGGTCGGGATTCGGAAGCGCGGTGGCCATGCCGCCGATCGGGACGGCGCCGCGCTTCAGGGAGATCGCGACGAGCCGCCGGAAGATGTTCGCCAGGAAGGGCGTCGTCTTGATGTCCACGCCGAACCGGTCCGGCCACACCTGGTCGGGATCCGTCATGACGAACTCGAAGATCGAGGCCTTGAGGTCCCAGCGGGCGGCGTTGAGCCCCGCCGCGTAGGGGCCGAGCTCGTACAGCATCTCCTCCATCTCGTACACGCAGGGCAGCGACTCGACGAGCACGATCGCCCGGATCGTCGCCCGCGCGAGAGACGGGAGCTGCTGCTGGCTCAGCTCGAACAGATCCCGGTACCAGCGCGCCTCGGCGGCGGCCTCGAGCTTCGGGAGATAGAAGTAGATGCCCTGGCCGCGATCGGCCTGGGCGCGACCGGCGTAGAACAGGGTCAGCGCGGTGCCGAGGAGCGCCGCGTTGACCGGGGCGCCGTCCACGGTGACGTCGAGCTCGTCGAGATGCAGCCCACGCTCCCGGTGCATGAAGAACGGCAGCTCGCCGTCGGCGATCGAATAGCTGCGGTTGCGCTCTCGGTCGACGAACGACAGCTCGCGGTTCACCGCGGCCAGGCGGTTGTTGGCCGAGCGTACCGTGTCGATCAAGCGATGGCCGCCCGAGTCCTCGTCGTCGTCCAGATCGCCGACCGCGCGCTCGCCCTCGGGCCCGGGGTTGAGCGCGTTGATGAACATGGACGTGATCGAGCACGGGCCGGAGATCTCGATGCCCGGCTTTTTCAGCTCGTCGGGCATCGACGGAACCTGCCACGATCCGGAGTTGGCCGGGCTCGCCGCGGGGTGGGTCGGCAGGGTGTGCTGCCGTAGCGCGCGCTCCAGCACGGCGAGCCGTCGGTGACGAAGCTCGTGGGCCCGCGCGTCCAGGTGGTCGTGGAGTCGCGTCAGATACTCGCAGAAGGCGGGCGTGAAGAGCGCCGCCGCCCCTTCGACCGGGGCGAATTTCACTCGCGTCGACATCAGCAATGAAACTTTTCGCATGGCAACGGCGCGGCTGTCAATGGCAGAATGCCCAACGGTTTTGGGGAATGAACAGGCGATTTCGTGGCATGGGGAAGGGACGCAAGACCCGTCGCGCCCTCGAGCGCGGCGGCGCGGGCCAGGCGCAACGGCTCAACGAGACGCTCGCGCGTTGGCCGGACGTCCGGATCACGCCGATGTTCGGGCGATGGGGCTATTTCGTCGGCGAGACGCTCTTCGCGTGCTTTCCCCTGCGCGAGAAGGAGCGCGATCTCTGGATCCGGCTCACCGGAGAGGATCAGGCCCGCGCACTCGGCGACGCCCGGGTTCGCCCGCACCGGCGCTTCTCGAGGAAGGGCTGGGTCGAACTGGACGTGGAAGGCATCGAGGACCTGGAGCGAGCGCTGCGCTGGCTCCGGCGCGCCCACGCGGCGGCCCGCGGCCAACGAAACAGAGACTGACCGCTAAGGCGCCGCCGCCGCGGCGTGCGCCGCCGCTTCGTCCCGGGCCTTCGCCTCGATGCGGTCGATCCTGACCAGCGGGACGAGAAACCAGGTAATCGCCGTCATCGTCGCTGCGATGTACACGAGCGGTTCGTACCCGACCATGTCGTACAGGCGTGCTCCGACGTTCTCCGAGAGCTGGACGCCCAGGTTGAACACGGACATGAGGAGAGCGAAGAACGTCGCCTCGACGTGGCGCGGGCACGCCTTCGCGGCGAGATCGAGGAAGGCGAGTTGCATGATCATGCTGATGCTGCCGAACGAGACGGTGATGATCACGGCGGAGGTCGTGCCGCGGTAGAGGAGATAGGCGAGCGTGCCGGCGACGCCGAAGCCGATCGAGAAGTTCATGATGCGCTTGAGCGGCACCTGCCGGGAGAGCGGTGCGTACACGAAGGCCCCGACGACCCCAGAGAGGGCGCCGATCGCCGCGAGATGGCCGATGAACTGCTGGCTGAACTTCAGGGTGTCCGTCTGATAGTACAGGAACGCGGGGCCGAAAGACGGGCTGAACCAGAAGAAGAAGATGAAGCCGGCGACGAGCCAGATTTCCCGCGCGCCCAGCGTCGCGCGGATCGCCAGCCACGTCTGGCCGAACGCCGCCCTGTCCGCGCGGGTGGGCGTCTCGCGGACGAAGAACACCCCCATGATCAAGGAGATGAGCGGAAAGCACGCCGCCAGGAAAAAGGCCACGCGCAGGCTGCGCGTCTCCGCCAGATACCCGCCGAGCACGCCGACCAGCACCGAGGCGACCGTGATGCACGCCCACTGGACGGACTGAAACGCACCCGTGAGGCCGCGCGGCCGACCGTTCTCGACCATCATCGCGTCGGTCAGCACGTCGGTGAACGCGAGGCCGAGGGCCGTCGCGGTGAAGAGGCCGACCCCGGCAACCAGCGTGAACCTTCCGACGCCAAAGACGTCGAGCGTCCGGATCGCTCCCAGAGCGATCGCGTCGCCCCCCGCCAGCATCAGCCCGGCGGCCGCCGCCAGGGAACAGGCGAGCAGGAAGTAGCTCTGCCGCCGCCGTCCGAAGAGCGGCACGAAGTCGGACAGGAGGCCGTACGCGGGTTTGATCAGCCACGGGATGATCGAGATGAGGAAGAAGTCCGCGACCTGGCCCGCGGTGAGCCCGCGTTCCTTGAGGACGATCGTGATCGACTGGTTGGGCAGGTACCACATGCCCTGGGCGAAGTAGACGACGCCGAAGAGAACGGCGAGTCGCTTGGCGTCGGCGGTCTTGAACGGGTTGAGCCGCACGACGAGAGCGAGCATCCGCGGGCATGATACCTTCATTTCCAACCCCGTCCAGGTCCACAAAGCGTAGTTTTCGCGCGGCGTCGGGCGCGGGGGTGGCCCGGCCGCAGCGGAAGGGGTTGCGCGACCACGCGGCACGCGTCCGCTGCTCCGGTGCGGCTGGGCTCCATCTGGGCGCGGCCGCGTCCGTCTCCAGTTGGAGGGAACGAGTCGCGCAACCCCTTCCGCCGCGGCCGGGCCACCCCCGCGCCCGACAGTCGGCGAGAGCGCTCTTCAGAACGAGGGCGATGTGGGTGGGCGCGGAGGGTGGTTGGGGTTAGCGGATTCGGTCGACGTCGTGGCCGGCGGCGGCGAGGGGCGGCGCTTCACTTCCGATCGGGTGGGCCGTTGCGGTCGCCGTCCGTACGGGCATCAGCTTGAGCAGCACCGGGAGCACGACGAGCGCGGCCACGAGACTCGTGATGGTCCCGAGCGTGAGCAGGAGACCGAGACCGAAGATGCCGCGGTGATTGGCGATCATCAGGCTGCCGAAGCCAACGATCGTCGTGAGCCCGCTGACGAGTACGGCCATCATCGTCGAGCGCGCGATCAGAGGTCCGCCGTGATCGCGGCCCTCCATGAAGCGCATCACGATGTTCAGACCGTACTCCGCCGCGGCGCCGAGAATCAGCGGGAGACCGAAGACGTTGCCCATGTTGAACGTGAGGTCGAAGAAATACATGAGCCCGAACGCCCATAGGAGGCCGAGGCCGAGCGGCAGCAGCGCCAGCACCGTCTCGCGGACCCGGCGCAGTGTGAGCGCAATGGCCAGGCTGACCAGCACGATCGCGTAGATCGTACCCTGCTGGTAGGCGCGCTCCATCAGGCGCAGCGCTTCGAACGTGATGATTGGAGTCCCGGTCACGTCGGGGTCGACCGATCGGAGGTCGCCGACGAAGCGCTGCGCGCCGTCGCGGTCCCAGATGTCGACCGCCGGGTGGATCTGGAGGAGAAAGCGCCCGCGATCGCTGACGAACTTGGATCGGAGATCCTTCGGGACGTCGGCGAGACCGATCGGCCGGGGCACGAGGTTCCCCTGGAGCCGCTGGAAGCTCCGGACGAAGTCGCTGTAGACCTGATTCTGCAGATGCGTCAGCGCCGGCTCGCTCACCTGGGGATCCAGCTGGCGGATTCTGAGAATCAGCCGTCGGATGTCCTCGACGACGAGTGCGAGCTTCGTCTTGGCCTCGCCCTCCGGCGCCTCGTTCGCCGCGATGCCGAAGCGGCGCTTGAGCGTCTCGAGGGCGGAGACGAGCCGGCCGAGGTCCACGGATGTCGGCCGGCCCACCCGGACGGACGCGACCAGCGGGGCGAAGTCCCCGATGATCTTGAGCTTCGCGGGCTGGTCCTCGGGAATGAGCAGCAGCACCGAGTCCACTTCCGAGACGCTCGGGAGCGCCCGCAAGGCCGCGTGCTTGCGCCGAAGCTCGTCGAGCGAGTCCGCGCTCGCGAGGGCCGCAAATCCGGAACGCCCCGCGGTCGCCAGGATGCGCTTTTCCCACGCGACGGATTCGGTGCCGTAGGCCTGCAGGTTGAGCAGGTTGTAGTCGAACCGAATATATTGAAGACCCCACGCGGAGAAGCCGGTCAGGGCGATCGTCATGATCGCCACCGTCTTCGGGTAGGCGACGAGCCGCTCGACGAGCGGCACGTGGATACGCTCGAGCGCGATCGCGCGCGGGATCGTACCGGCCGGCCGGCTCGCATGGCGCCGGTCCACGAGGACGAGCGCCGCTGGGAACACGGTCATCATCGCGAGCCAGGCGAGCAGGAGGGCGGTGCCCGCGATGAAGCCGAGCTCGCGCACGCCACGGAAGTCGGTGAGCCACAGGACGTAGAAGGTGCCGGCCGCCGTCACGGCGCCCAGCAGCATGCCCGGGCCGCTGCGCGCGGCGGTGATTTCGATCGCCTCCCGGAGGTTGCGGCCGAGAAACAGCTCTTCCTCGTAGCGGAACAGGAAGTAGATGCCGTAGTCGATGCCGATGCCGATCACGATCGAGATGAACATTATCGAGAAGAGCGAGAAGTGTCCGATCACCAGAGTCGCGATGCCGAGGGACCAGCAGAGGCTCGTGGCGAGGACGGCGAGCATCACCACCGGCTTGCCGACGCGCAGGAACGCGACGAGCACGAGCCCGAGCGTGAGGGTGAAGGCCAGCACCGTCGCACGCCCGCTGTCGCGGAAGGCCGCGACCATCTCGTCGTTCTGGAGCGCGGGCTTGCCGGTCACCCCGACCGCGACGTCGGGGAAGTCGCGCTTGAGTGACGCGATCACGGCCCGAATGCCCTCGATGGCGCGCTGGTCGCCGGTGAAGCTCCCGCGCTCCGTCTCGGGCTCGGCCAGGATGAAGAGCAGGCGCTGGTCTTCGGACAGGAAGTAGCCAGCGCCGGGACGGTCGGCGCCCTCGACCGCGAAGAGCGTCCCGAACGGGGACCGGTACGGCCCCGGCCGCTCGAGGCGAGTCGAGATCTGGCCGACCAGATCCTGCACGAATCGAAGATCGTCGGAACCCTTGGCGTCGGAGAGACCCAGGTCGATGAAGTTCGAGACGAAGGCGGTCGCGATCTGAGTGGCCATGCCCTCGACCAGCTGGTCGAGCGTCGGGCGGGCCGCGAACGCCTCCATGAACTCCTGGTAGTCGAAGATCTTCTCGCGGATCGCGCCGAGCTTTTTCGTCGAGAGGTAGAGCAGAGCCCGCCCCTCGAACTGCTTCGGGTCGATCCGGTACGAGATCTGCTTCAGCGGGACGTTGCTGTCGCGCAGCTGGCGGACGAGGCGCGTCGCGTAGATCGTCGCCTCCGTCAGGGAGGGTGCCTCGACGACGATGGCGATGCTCTCGAGGTCCGCGAACTCCTGGTCATACTGCGTGAACCGTTCGACATAGGGTCGGCCCGGCGGCAGCAGGGCGCGGGTGGAGGTGGCGAAGGCGAGGTTCTGGAGCGCGTAGACAACCGAGACGATCGCCAGGGCGAGAGCGATCGCGACGGTCAGGGCGGGTCGCGCGCAGGCGATCCGTACCAACCGGCGGAGCGGAGGCCCTATTCGTGCAGCGAGCGCCACCTACTCGTCGCCGGCGATGAACCGCTCGAGCCGCTGGCGAGCGGCGTCGTCGCTCCACTGTTCCGGCGGCGACTTCATGAGGTAGGCCGAGGGCGCGAGCAGGGCGCCTTTGATGCCGCGGTCGAGGGCGATCTTGCAGGCGCGGATCGCGTCGATGACGACGCCCGCCGAGTTGGGCGAGTCCCAGACCTCGAGCTTCAGCTCGACGTTGATGGGCTGGTCGCCGAACCCGCTGCCCTCGAGCCGGATGTGCGCCCACTTGCGATCCGCGAGCCAGGGCACGTAGTCGCTCGGGCCGATGTGGACCGCGTCGCTCGGCAGCTCGTGGCCGAGCTGCGAGCGGACGGCGTCCGTCTTCGAGATTTTCTTCGACGCGAGGCGGTCGCGCTCGAGCATGTTGTAGAAGTCCGTATTGCCGCCGAAGTTCAGCTGGCTCGTCCGGTCGAGCCGCACGCCCCGATCCATGAAGAGCTTCGTGAGCACGCGGTGGATGATCGTGGCCCCGACCTGGGACTTGACGTCGTCGCCCACCACCGGCAGTCCGCGCTCCTCGAAGCGGCGACGCCAGTAGGCCTCGCGCGCGATGAACACCGGGATGCAGTTGACGAACGCGCACCCGGCGTCGAGCACCTGCTCGACGTACCACTTCGTCGCCATCTCGCTGCCGACCGGCAGGAAGTTGACGACGATGTTGGTGGCGGTGTCGCGCAGGGTGCCCGCGATGTCGGCCGTGGAGCCCGGCGCCTTCTTGATCATCTGCGCGAGGTAGTGCCCGAGGCCATCGTGGGTCATCCCCCGCTGGACGGGCACGCCGAGCGGCTTGACGTCGGCGAAGCGCACCGTGTTGTTCGGCGCCTGAAAGATCGCCTCGGAGAGGTCCCGCCCGACCTTGCGCTCGTCGATATCGAAGGCCGCGGAGAACTCGATGTCGCCGACGTGATAGTCGCCGAGCCGCGGGTGCATCAGGCCGGGGATGAATCGATCCTCCGGCGCATTCCGGTAGTATTCCACGCCCTGGACGAGGGCCGACGCGCAGTTGCCGACGCCTATGATCGCTACTCTCACGGATCTCACTGCCGCCTCCTCAGATGTTGCTCGGCTAGACGTTGCTCGCTCGAGCGGATGCCTAATGTGCGCTGAGTCTACCATGCGCTGCGAGCTTTCCGGAGTGCCGCGCGTGACCCGGCCGCCCGCAGGGCGATGGCCCTTCACTCGACTCGCGTACCCTGCCGGAACCGGTCCCGGATGGCTCGCGGCGTGTGCGGGATCCGCGGGGCCGGCGTCTCCGTCGTGGTGACCTTCACCAGGATGAAGTGCGGGCCGGCGTCGAGGCGAGCCGCCCGCAGGGCCGCGGCGATCGCGTCCGGCGTTGTCGCGGCCGTCGCCGTGCGATAGCCCGCGCTCAGGGCGAGACGATCGAGCCGGACCTCGCGCGAGGGCGACCGCTGCCCCCCGGTCGAGCCGTAGACCTCGTTGTCGAAGACCACGTGGATGAAGCTGCGCGGGCCGAGACTGCCAACCATGGCCAGCGTCCCGAGGCTCATCAAGAGATTGCCGTCGCCGTCGAAGATCACGCACGGCCGCGCCGGCCGGACCAGGGCCAGCCCCAGTCCGATCGCGGACGCCAACCCCATCGAGCCGATCATGTAGAAGTTCTGCGGCCGATCGTCCGTTGCGAACGACTCGCGGCAGATATAGCCGTTCGCATGAATCACAGGTTCGTCGCCGAGCTCCTTGATGGCCACGGCGAGCGCTTCACGCCTCGAGATCACCGGATGCAACTCCTCGTCCGCCGCGCTGGGCGTCGTCGCGACCGGAGCCGGAGCCGGGGCAGGGGTCGCCGGACCACGCGGCGCGCGTTCGCTGCTCCGCGGCGGCTGGGCTCCATCCGAGTGCGCGGCGTCGGTCGCGACGATACCGGGCGGGACCAAGATCGCGACAGGCGTCTCGCGGGCGTCCATCTCTCGGCGGGCCCAGGTGAGGAGCTCGTCGGCCGACTCGGGGCGTAGGACTCGATAGGGGATGCCGAGGAGGTCGAGAAGCTTCGGCGAGATCTCGCCCATCAGGAGGTGTTCGGGGGCATCCTGGCCGCCGAAGCCGCGCCAGGTGACGATCAGCAACGCCGGCAGTCCGTACATGAGCGACAGGGACGCGAGGGCATTGAGGCTGGTGCCGAGCCCCGAATTTTGCATCACCACCACCGGGCGGCGTCCGCCGAGCCACGCGCCTGCGGCGAGCCCGAGGGCGACGTCCTCACGCACCGCCGGAATCCAGGGGGCGCGCCGGTGACACTCGAGCGCCGCGATGAGGTCCTCGACCAGCGAGCAGGGGACGCCGGTGTAGAAGTCGAAGCCGTGGCGGTCGAGAAGGATGGCGAGCTCGGCGCCGGACACTATACGTGGCTCAGCATGCGTGGTCAGCGCTGCGAGGTCCGCTTCTCCTCATGAAGGAACTCTCCCTGCTTGGTCTTCATCTTCTTCACCAGCTCCTGGTACGACGAGGTCGTGATGATCTTGTTGAACTGGGTCCGGTAGTTCGAGATCAGGCTCACGCCCTCGATGAGGACGTCATAGACGAGCCACTTGTCGCCCCGGGCGTGCATCCGATAGTCGATGGGGATCTCGCTCTCCTGCTTTGTCACGAGCCGCGTCCGGACGATCGCGCCCTCGGGGTCGACGGACTCGCCCACGAACTTGATTTTCTCGCCCCCGTAGAGCTCGATCTTCGAGATGTAGGAACGCTCGAGAAGGTCCGTGAAGAGCAGGACGAACTCGTCGCGTTCGGCCTGTGTCCGCGACGCCCAGTGCCGCGCGAGCGAGCGCTTGGCCGTCTCCGAGAAATCGAAGATATCGTTGGCGACCTGGCGAACGGCGGCCCGTCGCTCCCGTTGCTTCCCGGCCTTTTTGAGCTCCGGGTCCTCCAGGATCTTGACCGCCCGGTCGATCTGCGCACGGAGCTGGTCGGTCGGCGCGCCCGCCCAGACCCCGCCGGGGCCGGCGAGGATGACCAGCAGCGCAGTGGCGAGCGCGAGCGCGCGGGCGAAACGGGCCATCGGCAACCTCCTACACCCTACACCTTGCCGAAGATGTACTTGGACAGCAACTCTTCGAAGTCCACCGGCGCCTCGACTTCACGGATCTTGCCGTTCGGGGGGATGATCTTCTCGGACCCGCCCGGGCTGATGCGGATGTATTTCTCCCCGATCAGCCCCTTCGTCTTGATCGACGCGATCGCGTCGTCCTGCAGCTTGATCCCGGTCTGCACGCGAAGCGTGACGCGGGCCTGGTAGTCCGCCAGGCCGATTGACTCGACACGCCCGATCTCGACGCCCGCGATCTCCACGGTCGAGCCCGACTTCAGTCCGCCGACGGATGGGAAGTCGACGGTGACCACGTACCCGCGGCCGCCGAGAAACGAGACCTGGCCGAGCTTGATCGAAAGATAGCCTAGCGCCACCATGCCGAGTATGACGAAGACTCCCACCGCGATGTTCGCGCGCGATCGCTCCATTAGCGTTCCTCCGAATTGTCCGGCTCGCCTCGGATGAACTGACGCACGACCCGGTTGGGCGAGGCCTGGATCGCCGTCGGTGATCCCACCTCGGCGATCCGGCCCTCGTGCAGCATCGCCACCGTGTCGGCGATCTCGAAGATCTCGGGAATCTCGTGACTCACCACCACGGCCGTGAAGCGGAACCGGCGGTGGAGGTCCAGGATGAGGTGGTGGATGGTGTTCACCAGCACGGGATCGAGGCCCGTCGTGGGCTCGTCGAAGAACACGATCTCGGGCTCGGTCACCAGCGCTCGCGCGATGGCCACGCGCTTGCGCATGCCGCCCGAGATCTCGGCCGGGAACTTGGCGCCCATCCCTTCGAGGCCCACCTGGGCCAGGGCCGCCTCGACGCGCTTGGCGATCTCCGCCGCGGGCAGGCGCAGCTTCTCCCGGAGCGGGAAGGCGACGTTGTCGTGGCACGACATCGAGTCGAACAGCGCGCCGCCCTGGAAGACGACGCCGTAGCGGCGTCGGATGTCGTCGAGCGCGCGCCCGCGCAGCGCCGTGATCTCGACGCCGTCCACGAGGACGCGGCCCGCGTCGGGGTACAGCAGGCCGATGAGGTGCTTGAGGAGCACCGACTTTCCGCCGCCGCTACGCCCGATGATGACGGTGATGGAGCCGGTGGGGACCTCCAGGGACAGCGCGCGCAGCACCTGCTGGCGGCCGAAGGACTTCGTGAGCGCCTCGACCTTAATCATGCGTAATCGTTGGCCGCGATCATTGCAGAATAGACCCCATGAAGTAGTCACAGACGAGGATCAGCACGGAGGAGAGGACGACCGCCTGCGTCGTCGCGCGCGCCACGCCCTCGGCGCCGTGGCCGACGTGGAACCCCTTGTACGTGCAAACCCACGTCACGACGACCCCGAAGGAGACGGACTTCCAGAACCCCGTCATGATGTCGTTCAGGTCGACGAACGTCTTCATCTCGCCGAAGTACGTGCCCTCCGAAAGCCCCAGGAGCTTCACGCCCACGAGGTAGCCGCCGAAGATCCCGACGACGTCGAAGATCGCGGTCATCAACGGAAAGGTCACCAGCCCGGCCAGGATCGAGGGCGCGACGAGGTAGCGCATCGGATTGAGCGCCATGACGGTCAGCGCGTCGATCTGCTCGGTGATGCGCATGATGCCGATCTCGGCCGTGAGCGCCGACCCGGCGCGGCCCGTGACCATCAGCGCCGCCAGCACCGGACCGAGCTCCCGGATGAGCGAGAGGGCGACGGCCGGACCCAGGAACGCCTCCGAGCCGAACCGGACGAGCGTCAGATAAATCTGGAGCCCGAGGACCATGCCGGTGAACGTGCCGGTGAGGAGAATGATCAGGAGCGAGCGGTACCCGATGTAGTCGATCCGGTCGACGAACGCCCGGACCTTGAACGGCGGGGTGACGGCGGCGCCCAGCGCTTCCGCGAAAAAGGTGCCGAACCGACCGAGCGAATCGACGAGCGCGATTGTCCAGCCGCCGACGGCGTCGAACGGGCGCAACGTCGGCGCGAGCGGTCGCTCAGGCATGCGCGCGGCGGTAGATTCCCAGAGCCCAGAGGGGGAAATACTGCGCGTACAGGTGGTACTTCAGATAGAAGACCCGCGGGAAGCCCGTCCCGTTCCAGAGCGCATCCTCCCACGAGCCATCGGCGTGCTGCGTCCGCAGCAAGTAGTTGACACCGCGCTCGACGACCGGGCCGCTCGTGCGCCCGGCCGCGAAGAGCCCGAGCAGCGCCCACGCGGTCTGGCTCGGAATCGACTGGCCGACGCCCGCGAACTCGTAGTCGTCGTAGCTCTCGCACGTCTCGCCCCAGCCCCCGTCCTTGTTCTGGTGACGCTCGAGCCAGCGAACCGCGCGCTGGACGTATTCGTGACGCGGGTCCTCGCCGATCGCGGCGAGGCCACGCAGCACGGACCACGTGCCGTAGATGTAGTTCACGCCCCAGCGGCCGAACCACGGCCCGTCGTGCCGCTGCGCATGGCGGAGAAAATCGATCGCTCGCTGAGCGGGCTCGAAGTCCTTCCGATAGCCGAGCGTGCCGAGCAGCTCGAGCCCGCGCCCCGTCAAGTCCTCCGTCGACGGATCGAGCAGCGCGCCGTGGTCGGCGAAGGGGATGTGGTTCAGATAGAGGCGGTTGTTGTCGGCGTCGAAGGAGGCCCAGCCCCCGTCTCCGCCCTGCATGCCCAGGAACCAGCCGAGCCCCCGCTCCTTGGCCGCCCGCGTGGCGTCGCCGCCGAGCCCGTGCACCTTCTCGAGCGCCATCACGACCATCGCCGTGTCGTCGAGGTCCGGGTAGAAGTCGTTGCGATACTGGAACGCCCAGCCTCCGGGCTGCACGTGCGGCCGCTTCACCTGCCAGTCACCGGGCACGAGGACCTGACACTCGATCATCCACTCGGCGGCGCGGCGCAACACCGGATGATCCGGTTGCAGGTCGCTCTCGATCAGCGCGTTGACCGCGAGGGCGGTGTCCCAGACGGGTGAGGGGCAGGGCTGATAGTGAACCGAGTCGCCGTCCTCGGCAGCGAGCGCCTCGATCTCCTTGAGCTGTCCCATCACGAGCGGGTGATCATCCGGGTAGCCGAGGAGCCGCATCGCCAGGATCGAATTCGCCATCGCCGGATAGATCCCGCCCAGGCCCCCCGGTACCGCGAGCCGCTCTTCGAGGAAGACGCGCGCCGCCTCGATGGCGCGCTTGCGCAACGGGCGCGGCGAAAACCGTTCCCAGATCTTGAGGCCGTCGTCCACGGCGATGAAGAAGCTCTTCCAGAAGAGCCCACGCCAACTGAAAGGCTCGGGCACGCGTGGAAACCGCAGGCTGGTCTCCTCCCGGGGCACCGGCCACAACTCGTCGAGGGAGAGGTGCGGCGGCAGCCACTTCACCGGCTTGCGGTCCATCAGGACCAGCAGCGGCACCAGCACCGTGCGGGACCAGTAGGAGATCTCGTAGATGTTGAACAGGAAAAAGGGGCGCGGCAACAACATGATCTCGACCGGCATCGTCGGGACGCCGTTCCAGTCGTACTCGCCGAAGAGCGCGAGCTGAATCTTTGTGAAGACGTCAGCCTTCGCCGGGCCCCCCATCTCCTGGATCCGCTCCCGGGCCGCCACCATCGCCGGATCACCGAGCCCGACTCCTGCCATCTTCATGGCGAAGTACGCCTTGATCGTCGCCGACAGGTTGGCCGGGCCCGCCTCGAAGAGGCTGAAGCCGCCGTCGGGGAGCTGTTGGCGCCTCAGGTATCGCACGGCCCGCGTCTCGCGCTCGCGATTCACCTGGTCGATGAGATGGCAGAGAATCAGGTACTCGGAGGTGATCGTCGTGTTGGCTTCGAGCTGACCGACCCAGTGGCCGTCAGGAGCCTGTTGGCCGAGTAGGTGCGCCTGGGCGCGCACGATCGCGTCCTGCAGGTCCCTCACGGGCGTGATGGTAACATGTTGACTGGACGACGGAAACTTCTCGCATGGATCTTCTCGTCGGTACCGTGACGTTGCGCCCGTACGTGTTCGCATTCCTGGCGCTGTTCCTGCTGGCCGGGCTGGCCGATCTCGGCTGGCGGCGCACCCTCGGATTCGCCGGGTGCGTCTGGCCGATGGCCTGGCTCTCGGAATTCTCGTCCACGCGGACCGGCGTCCCGTTCGGACTCTACCAGTACACCCTGCTGACGCGTGGCCGTGAGCTCTACATCGCCGACGTGCCCCTGATCGACCCTCTGTCCTTCGGGTTTCTCGCCTACGCGTCGTTCTGTCTCGCGCGCGTGGCGCTTTCCGCCCGGGCTGCTCCGCGATCGGTCATCGCGGTGGTGGCCGGCGTGCTCATGATGGCGCTCGACATCGTCATCGATCCGCTCGCGGTGCGCGGCGACCGGTGGTTCCTCGGGCACCTGTTCACCTACGCCGAGCCCGGGGTCTATTTCGGCGTGCCGCTCTCGAACTTCGCGGGGTGGGTGATCGTCGGCGTCGTCGGAGTCGGCCTCTACCTGGCGCTCGCGCCCAGTGCCTCCGGGCGGGCCTGGCCAGGAGTGGCGTTATACTACGTCGTGTTAGGGTTCAACCTCGCCATGACGATATGGATCGGCGAGTGGGTGTTGGCGGGGGTGGGTGCGGCGATCCACGTCGCAGTCGCCCTGACCATCGTGTACCTGTACCGGCGTTCCGGCGTGATGGCGCTGGGCCCGGAGAGCGGAGGGATTCAGCGCGCATGAGTGTGCCTGTGTCACAGATGTGGGCGGTGGCGTCCTATGTCATCAAGCAAAAGCTCACCGGTCGGACGCGGTACCCGCTGGTGCTGATGCTCGAGCCGTTGTTCCGCTGCAATCTCGCCTGCGCCGGCTGCGGGAAGATCCAGTACCCGGCGCAGATCCTGAGAAAGCATCTGACGGTCGAGCAGTGCCTCGCGGCGGTGGACGAGTGTGGCGCACCGGTCGTCTCGATTCCCGGCGGTGAGCCGCTCATGTATCCGGACATCGGGCGCCTCGTCGAGACCCTGGTGGCGCGTCGCAAATATGTCTACCTCTGCACCAACGCGATCTTGTTGAAAGCGAAGCTCGAAGCCGACCTCTTCACGCCCTCGAAGTACTTCTCCTTCAGCGTGCACCTGGATGGGCTCCGCGCCGAGCACGACGAAGCCGTCTGCCGCGACGGGGTCTACGTCCAGGCGGTCGAGGGGATCAAGGAAGCGCTCCGGCGGGGCTTTCGCGTGACCACGAACTCGACGCTCTTCGCCGGCGTGAGCCCGCTCAGAATGCGCGAGTTCTTCGACGAGATGATGAATCTGGGCGTCGAGGGCATGATGGTCTCGCCGGGTTACAGCTACTCCAAGGCGCCCGATCAGGAGCACTTCCTGCGTACCCAGCGCGCTCACGAGCTGTTCTCGGCGATTCTCTCGAATCCGAACCGGCGGTGGCGGTTCAACCAGTCCCCGCTGTTCCTCCAGTTCCTCATGGGCAAGCAGGACTTCGAGTGCACACCGTGGGGCAACCCGACTTACAACGTCTTCGGCTGGCAGCGCCCCTGCTATCTCCTCCAGGAAGGGTACGCCGCGAGCTTCACGGAGCTGCTCGAGACCACTCGCTGGGAGAACTACGGGCGGCGGAGCGGCAACGAGAAGTGCCGCGACTGCATGGTGCACTGCGGCTACGAGCCGACGGCCGTGAACCACACGTTCGCGTCGTGGCGCGGATTCCGCGACACCGTCCACGCCACGGTGACCGGGCGTTTCTGACGCCGAAGCCGGTATGACGGACGGAGCCACGCTCGAAGGTTGGGCGCCCGAGATCGGCGGGGCCGTGTCCCTCGAGGCGGTCGTCGACAAGGCGTTCGACTACCGCGGCAACGTCACCGTGGTGAAAACCGACGGCTCGGAGACGGTCGGGTACCTGTTCAACCGCAACTGTGATGTTCCGGTGCCGTTCGTCCAGATGTTCGACGTGAACGGCGCGGGGCCGTACACCATCCCGTACCTCGAGATCCGCACGATCCGGTTCACCGGCCGGGATACGGCGGCGGGCCAATCTTACGCGGCGTGGCTCCGCGCCAAGGAAGCGGCGAAGAGCGCACTCCACGCCGGGAAGGACTCCGGCCGCACGCCACCCAGGGACGCGTGACCCGCGTGCTCGTCGTCACTGCCGTCGATCTCGAAGCCCGCGGTCTGGCTCGACACCTGGGTCTCGAGCGCGTTGCCGCGAGTGCGTGGCCGCATTTCCGGGGGGGCGCGCTCGAGCTGGTCTGCGCGGGCCCGCGGGCCGCCCACCTCGAGGCGCGGATCGCCAGAGCCGTACCGGCCTCGCTCGTGATCTCGGCCGGCGTCTGCGGCGCGCTCGCGCCCGATCTCGTCGAAGGCGATCTCGTCGTGCCCGAGGTCGTCGTGAGCTCGACGGCCACGCGTCACGCCACCGCCGCCGTGCCCGGGCTCCGTCGCGCTGGAACGCTCGTGACGGTGGATACGATCGTCGGAACGGCCGAGCGGAAAGCGCGGCTCTGGGTCGAGACCGGCGCGCTCGCCTGCGACATGGAATCGGCCCTGATCCTCGAGTGGGCCGCGGCGCGCGGGCTCGCCGTCGCCGTCGTACGCGGGGTGTCGGACACCGCGAGCCGCGGCGTCTCCGCCGATCTCGCCGCGGTGGTCGAGCCCGACGGGCGCGTCCGTACGACGCGGGCCGTACGCGTGGTGCTGTCGCGCCCGCGAGCCATCGCCGAGGCGATGACGCTCCGGAGCGGGACGAACGCCGCGTTGAAAGCCGTCGCCGCCGCCCTCGGGAAGGTAGCTCGAGCATGACATCTGAACGCGGCGTCAGCTCGGGCGTATCGGAGCCACGCGCTCCTGTGTCAGGCCACCCTCGGTCCAAGCCGACCTCATGGCCCCCGCTACAATAGACGCACTTGTGACCGGGGGGACGGGCTTCGTGGGCGCCAACGTCGTCCGCGAGCTTCTGCGTGAGGGCGGCACCGTCCGCGTGCTGGTGAGGCCTCGCGGCGACCGTCGTGCGCTCGCCGGGCTGGCGGTGGAAATGTGTGACGGCGACCTCGGCGACCCCGCATCGCTCCGCCGCGCCGTCCAGGGCGCGCGCACCGTCTTCCACGTCGCCGCCGACTACCGGCTGTGGACGCGTCGCCCCGAGGAACTGTATCGGACCAACGTCGAAGGCACGCGCGCCGTGCTCCAGGCCGCCGCCGATGCGGGTGTGCGCCGCGTGGTGTACACCTCGAGCGTCGGCGCGCTCGGCATTCCGAAGGATGGGACACCGGGGACGGAGACGACGCCGGTCACGCTCGCCGACATGGTCGGTCCTTACAAGGCCTCCAAGTTCCTCGCCGAGCAGGTCGCCATCGGCTTCGCGCTCAAGGGGCTTCCGGTCGTGATCGTGAACCCTTCGACGCCAGTCGGTCCGTGGGACGTCAAGCCGACGCCGACCGGACAGATGATCGTCGACTTTCTCCAGGGGAAGATGTTCGCGACGCTCGACACGGGGCTCAACCTGGTCCACGTGCGCGACGTCGCGCGCGGTCATCTCCTGGCCGCCGAGCGCGGCCACGTCGGCGAGAAGTACATCCTGGGCAACGCGAACCTCACGCTCGCCGAGCTCGGGACCTTGCTCGCGGAGATCAGCGGGAGCCGCCCGCCGCGCGTCCGGATCCCCTACGCCGTGGCCTGGCTCGCCGCCGGGTGCATGGAGGTCGCCGCGCGCGTCACCGGCGGCGCTCCCCGAGCGTCGCTGACCGCGGTGCGCATGGCCCGGAAGCGTATGTTCTTCAGCCCGGCCAAGGCCGAGCGCGAGCTCGGGCTCCCGCAGACCGACGTGCGCGAGGCGCTCCGTGACGCGACCGACTGGTTCGCCGCGCACGGGTACGTCACGCTCGCCAGGAAGATCGCATGATCGGGCATCTGGCGGCCCGCCTGACCCGCAAGAGCCGCTCGAACTTCTACTACGCCTTCCTCGCGCTCCCCAAGCGCCGCCGGGCCGCACTGTACGCCGTGTACGCCTTTTGTCGGACGGTGGACGATATCGCTGACCTCGGGGGCGAGCGCGGCAGCAAGTGCGCGGACCAGCGGCGCGAGCTCGAGCGCTGGCGTCGTGACGTCGCGCTCTGCTACGAGCCGTGCGGCCGCCCGACGGACCCGATCGCGTCAGGTCTGGCGCAGGCCGTGCGAGCGTTCGCGATCCCGCGCGATGCGCTCCTGGCGATCATCGACGGCGTCGAGATGGACCTCGACCAGGTCCGGTACGAGACGGCGGAGGAGCTCTATCCCTACTGTTATCGCGTCGCCTCGGCGGTCGGCCTGTGCTGCATCGAGATCTTTGGCTATACGGATCCGCGCGCGCGAGAGTACGCGATCAAGCTCGGCACCGCGCTCCAGATCACGAACATCATCCGGGACGTCGGTGCCGACGCCCGCGCCGGGCGTATCTACGTGCCGCAGGAGGATCTCCGGAAGTTCGGCGTGACCGCGGAGGATCTGCGGACGGGGCAGTACACCGAAGAGTTCGTGGGGCTCATGCGTCACCAGGCAGAGCGGGCGCGACAGGCCTACCGAGCCGCGCAGGAGAGCTTCCCGGCGGTGGACGCACGCTCGCTCGTGCCGGCGGAGATCATGGGCCAGATCTATCGGGCGCTGCTGGAGGAGATCGAGGCACGCCGCTTTCGGGTTTTCGACGTGCGCATCACGGTGCCGACGGCCCGCAAGGTCGTGATCGCGCTCCGCTGCTGGGCGGCGGCGCGGTTCGGTCCCGCCTCGCGCCGGGCGCGGGCGGCGTGAGAGCCGCCGTCTACCGCGGCGCCGGCCGACTCGCCGCCGAGGACTGGCCGGAGCCGTCGATCGGCGCCGGCGAGGTCCTGTTGCGCCTCAAAGGCTGCGGCCTCTGCGGGTCGGACATCGCCAAGATCGTCGATCCCGCGACGAAAGTCCCGGCGGTCTTCGGTCACGAGGTGGTGGGAGAGGTGGTGGTCGTTGGCGCCGGCGTGGCGAACTGTGTGGTCGGCGACCGCGTCGTGGCGGCCCATCACGTCCCGTGCGGGAGCTGTCACTACTGCCGCCGTGGCAGCGAGTCCATGTGCCCCGCGTTCAAGACGTCGAATCTCGACCCGGGAGGATTCGCCGAGTACGTGCGGGTCCCCGCGCCCAACGCGCGCCACGCGATGTTCCGCGTTCCGGCGCACGTCCGGGACGAGGCCGCGTCGTTCGTCGAGCCGCTGGCCTGCTGCGTGCGGGCACTGCGGCGCGCCCGGATCGAGCCCGGCGACACGACGGTCGTCGTCGGCCTCGGGTCGATCGGCTGTCTTTTCGTCCAGCTCCTCAAGCGCGCGGGTGCCGCGGTCGTCGGCTGCGACAACCTCTCCGACCGCGTCGCGCTGGCCGGCCGGCTGGGCGCCGACGCCGGTGGGCCGGGCGATGTGACCGGACAGGCCGTGCGAACGCTGAGCGGAGGCCGCGGCGCCGATCAGGTGATCGTCACGGGAGGAGGCTCGGAGGTACTGCCGTGGGCGGCGGACATCCTTCGCGATGGCGGCACCGTCCATTACTTCGCCGGCGGCGACGGCGACACCCTCCCGCTCTCGCTCGAGCGGCTCTATCACCGCGAGCTGACGATCACGGCGACCTACTCGTCGTGCCCGGCCGACCTGGCCGAGGCGTTCCGCCTCATTTCCGGTGACGAGATCGCGGTCGAGCGCCTCGTCACGCACCGCGTGCCGCTCGAGAGCCTGGCGCGCGGTGTCGACCTGATGCGCCGCCGCGAAGCGCTGAAGGTGTACGTCACGCCGTGAGAGCGATGGTGTTCCACGGGCCCGGCGACCTCCGCCAGGAGGAACTTCCGGTGCGCCCGCCGGTGAGCGGGGAGCTCGTCCTGCGCATCGACGCGGCCCTGACGTGCGGCACCGACGTGAAGACGCTGCGCCGCGGGCACCCGGTGATGATCCCGAAGATCCCCACCGTCTTCGGCCACGAGTTCGCCGGCACCGTCACCTCGGTGGGCCCCGGCGTCTCGCGGTTCCGCGAGGGCGATCGCGTGGTCGCAGCGAACTCGGCGCCGTGCGGCGACTGCCCATCGTGTCGCGCCGGCCGGCCGAATCTCTGCGACGACCTCCTGTTCGTCAACGGTGCGTACGGCGAGTTCATCGTTCTGCCACCGCGTCTCGTCGCCCGCAATGTCGTCCCGCTGGCGGCGTCGCTGCCGGCCGAGCGCGCCGCCTTTGCCGAGCCCCTCGCCTGTGCCTTCCTGGCGATCGAGCGGGCGAGGGTCGAGTCCGGGCAGACGGTGGTCGTGTTCGGCCACGGTCCGCTGGGCTGTCTGCTCGGGATGGTCGCGGCGTCGCGCAAGGCGCGGGTCGTCATGGTCGGCAAATCGGGCTGGCGGTTCGATCGCCTGAAAAACCTGGGTTTCGCTCGGTGGCTGGACGCGGCGACCGCGGGCGATGTCATCGAGGACATCCGCAGCGCCACCGACGATCGCGGCGCGGACGTCGCCGTCGACGCCACGGGCAAGCCGGAGGTCTGGGAACAGGCCGTGGATGCGGTAGGGCGCGGCGGCAGCGTGGTATTCTTTGGCGGCTGCGCACCCGGAACCTCGATCCGCCTCGACACCCGGCGGACGCATTACGAGGAACTGACGCTCCTCGGAGCCTTCCACCACACGCCAGAGATGTTCAGGCGGGCGGTCGAGGCTCTGGAGTCGGGTGCGCTGGTACCGGACAGTCTGATCACTCATCGCATGCGGCTCGAGGAGGTCGGGCGAGCGCTGGACCTCATGGCGAAGGGCGAGGCCCTCAAGGTCCTGATCAAGCCATGAAGGCCCATCGGGGTGTCGTCACGTGTGCCGTCATGCTCACCCTTGCCGCGGTCGCCCCGTCGGCCCTGGCGTTCGATTCGAGCCTGACGTTCGCGAAGGGCGCGTACGTGCTGTCGGCGGAGGGCAGCTACGGCAAGCAGTTCAACCTCGAGGGATTCCGGGAGTGGAGCGAGATCGAGTACTGGAATCTCGGGGCCCGCGTGTCGATCCTACCCTTCGGTCCGACGGGCCCGAGCGTGCTCCGCGGCGCAATCGAGGTCGGTCTCGAGCCGCTCTACCAGCACTACACCGGCTCCCGGCGGGCATTCTGGGCCGGCCTGGTCGCCGTGTCCCGGTACCACTTTCTGTCGCTCGGGCGCCTCGTCCCCTACGCGGAGGCCGGGGCCGGCGCGGGCGGGACCGATCTGAAGGTCCGGGAGATCGACTCCAACTTCTCGTTCCTGCTCTGGGCCGGCATCGGCGCATCGGTGTTCCTCACCGACGCGACCGCGGTGTACGTCGGCTACCGGTACGAGCACAACTCCAACGCCAACACGGACAAGCCGAATCGCGGCTGGGAGTCCCACGTCGGGCTCGTGGGCGTGTCATACTATTTCAAATGAGGCGGGGATCGCCATGAATGCACCCATCTCCGAGATTCTCCTGGCTGGCCCACGCGGCTTTTGCGCCGGTGTGGAGCGGGCAATCGACATCGTCGAGCTGGCGCTCTCCGTGTGCCGGCCTCCCGTCTACGTCCGCCGCGAGATCGTCCACAACCGGCTCGTCGTCGAGACGCTCCGGAGACAGGGCGCCATCTTCGTGGACGAGCTGGACGAGGTACCGGACGACGCGACCGTGATCTTCAGCGCCCACGGGATTGCCCCGGAGGTACGGCAGGAGGGGGTCCGCCGTGGCCTTCGCGTGATCGACGCGACGTGCCCGCTGGTGACCAAGGTGCATCTCGAGGCGGTCCGCTACGCGCGCGAGGACTACTCGATCATCCTCATCGGTCACGAGGACCACGACGAGGTCATCGGCACGCTCGGCGAGGCGCCCGAGCGCATCTTCGTCATCGCCCACGTGGACGAGGTCGCGACGCTCGAGGTGCCGGACCCCAACAAGGTCGCTTATCTGACCCAAACCACGCTCTCCGTCGACGACACGCGCGACGTCATCGAGGCGCTGCGCCGGAAGTTTCCGAGAATCGTCGGACCCTCGCGCAACGACATCTGCTACGCGACGCAGAATCGCCAGGCGGCCGTCAAGCGGCTGGCGAACGACGTCGATGTCCTGCTGGTCATCGGCTCGGCCAACAGCTCCAACGCGATCCGGCTCGTGGAGGTTGCGCAGACGGCCGGCACCCGCGCCTACCTCATCAACGACCTGGGCGACATCCGCCCCGAATGGCTCGAGAATGCCCACCGCGTCGGCATCACTGCGGGCGCGTCGACTCCCGAGATTCTCGTGACCCAGGCGGTGGAGGCGTTACGGGGGCAAGGTGTCGCAGTGCGGGAAGTCCACGTGGTCGAGGAGGACGTACGCTTCGCGCTGCCGCAGGAGCTCGCACGCATGGCCGAGGAGCGCGGGATGACCCTGCCGGCCCGGACGGCGATGCGCCAGACTATTTGAAGATGGGGGGCCTCGACGGGCCCCCCAAGGCCCCCGCGCTCGGAGACGCCCCGGCGGAGCCGGGGCGCCCCTCGAAATCGCTTCGCGGTGTGGGGGGCCTCGACGGGCCCCCCAAGCCCGCGAGTCCGGTCTACGGCTCAGCCACGCTGCATTTCGAGCGGTAGCAGCGTGTCCACCAGTGACGCGCCGCCGTCGGCGTAGATGAGTTGGCCCGTGATCCACGCAGCATCCGGCGAACACAAGAGCCCTACGACGTTGCCGATGTCCGCTGGTGTCCCCATCCGCCCCATAGGCGTCCACCCGCTGGCGTGCCAGGCTCGGGCGGTGTCGACGGCGGCCTGGGGGAAGCTGTTCAGCACGCTGTCATCGGTGAGACCGGGACTTACCGAGTTGACCGTAATACCGCGCGGCGCAAGCGTTACCGCGAAGTAACGGACGAGGGACTCGAGGGCGGCCTTGGCCGAGCCCATTGCAACCCACGGTTGCCAGGTACCCTTCTGCCCACCCGGAGCGTAGGTGATGGCGACAATGCGGCCGCCCTGGCCCATGAGCCCGACGGCCTCCCGCGCGCCGACCAGGAAGGCCTTGGCCTGCGAGTCCATGGCGTGGTCCCAGGCCTCGAGCGTGATGTCCATCGGCTTCTGGTAGAACCTCGCCGCCTCGGGGCGAGCGTTCGCGACGAAGATGTCGAGCGTGCCAAAGGCCTTGCGAACCTCGCCGAACATCGACCGGACGTCCTCCACCCGCGACACGTCGGCCTGGACGAGGAAGCCGTCGGCGCCGTGCTTGCGCACGCGCTCGAGCGTATCTTTGGCGGCGGCGTGGTTGGCGTAGTAGTGGACGGCGACGCGGGCGCCGCCCTCGGCGAGCTTGAGCGCGATACCCCGGCCGATTCCCCGCGACCCTCCTGTCACCAGTGCGTGCTTGCCCTTGAGAGACATGGTGTCCTCCTTTGTCCTGAGGGCGATTCGTCTGGACGATCCTTACCACAAAGAGCTGAGATACACTCCATCCTCGGATGGTCGGTCGCTTGGGGAGCCACATGAGCTTCGTCAGCCACGTCGAGTGCACCATCTGCGGCGCCCGCCACGATGCCAAGCGCCTCCTGACCGTCTGCGAGAAGTGCGGGCAGATGCTCGCGGTGCGCTACGACCTTGCGCGCGTCACGGCGAGCCTCACGAAGGACGCGCTCCGCCTGCGCGCGCCCGGCATGTACCGGTTCCGCGAGCTGACGCCGCTCGACGACGCCGAGCGGCCGGTGACGCTCGGCGAGGGGGGGACCCCGCTCCTCGAGCTCCCGCGGCTCGCCGCCCACCTGGGCATCGGGAAGCTCTGGGCGAAGGACGAAGGTCAGAACCCGACCGGGTCGTTCAAGGCGCGCGGCCTCGGAATGGCGATCACACGCGCGCGAACGCTCGGCGCCAGAGGCTTCGTCATCCCCTCGGCCGGCAATGCGGGCGGCGCGGCGGCGGTCTACGCGGCGCGGTGCGGCCTGCCGTGCGTCGTCATCGTGCCACGCGGGACGCCGTCGGCGGCGGTTGCCGAGGCTCAGATTGCCGGTGCCCACGTCTTCACGATCGAGGGCTCGATCGCTACCGCCGGCAAGGTTGCGGCGAAAGTTGCGCCTCAGCTGGGCTGGTTCGATCTCTCTACGCTCCGGGAGCCGTATCGACTGGAAGGCAAGAAGACGATCGGACTCGAGCTGGCCGAGCAGCTCGGATGGCGGATGCCCGACGTCCTGCTCTATCCGACGGGCGGCGGCACCGGACTCATCGGCATCCCGAAGGGCTACGAAGAGCTCGGGGCGATGGGCTGGCTCTCGGGTGCGCTGCCGCGCTTCTTCGCCGTCCAGGCCGAGGGCTGCGCGCCCGTGGTGAAGGCGTTCGCCGACGGCGCCGAGACGACGACGGCCTGGGAGAACCCGACGACACACGCCGCCGGGCTTCGGGTACCCTCGCCCTTTGCGGGCCGCCAGATGCTTCGGCTCCTGCGCGACACTCGGGGCGGCGCGGTGGCGATCGGCGAAGCGGCGATCCAGGAGGCGCAACGCCTCGTGGCGCGTACCGAGGGCATCTGGACCGCGCCGGAGTCGGCCGCGCTCGTCGCGGCGCTCGCCGAGCTCAAGAATCGCGGCGAAGCGTCCCGCGACGCCGAGATACTGCTGATCTTCACCGGCGCCGGGCTCAAGTACGAGCCCCCACCCCTCGCGGCGCCGACCGATCTGGCGGGCACGGAGGAGGAAGTCCTCGCCCGGGTGCGCCGGGTGGCCGGGGCTTAACAGCGTCTGCCCTTCGGTGGTAGGATCTGCTCCACCGCATTGCCCGTCCCAGGAGGCAGGTCAATGGCGATCGAGATCGGGAAGATCCGGAACGTCGGCGTCGTCGGTCACGGTGGCGTCGGCAAGACGACGCTCGTCGAGGCCATGCTGTTCGCTGCCGGCGCCGTGACGCGCCTGGGCCGCGTAGACGACGGCTCGACCATCACCGACTTCGACCCGGACGAGATCAAGCGGAAGATCTCGATCAACACCTCGGTGGCGTATGGCGACTGGAAGGGCCATCGGATCAACCTGGTCGATACCCCCGGATACGGCGATTTCATCGCCGACGCGCGGGCCGGGCTCCGGGTCGTGGACGCGGCGGTTGTCGTGGTGGACGCGGTCGCCGGCGTCCAGGTCCAGACCGAGAAGGTCTGGAAGTTCGCGACGGAGTACAACTTGCCGCGCGTCGTCGTCGTCAACCGTCTCGACCGGGAGCGCTCCGACTTCTTCCGCACCTTCGAGTCGCTCGGCCGGCGGCTCAAGGGGCGCCTGGTGGCGCTCCATCTCCCCGTCGGCGAGGAATCGGGGTTCCGGGGTTTCGTGGACCTCGTCAAGATGAAGGCCGTGACCGTCGCCGGCGGCAAGGCGACCGAGGCCGATATACCTGGCGACCTCGCGGACCGGGTGAAGGAATACCGCGAGAAGCTCGTCGAGGCCGCCGCGGAGACCGACGACGAACTGCTCAGCAAGTACCTCGAGGAAGGCTCGCTCGGCGAGCCGGAGATGTTGAAGGCGCTCCGTGCCGGCATCGCCGAGGGCAAGCTCGTGCCGGTGGTGTGCGCGGCGGGGTCCAGGTCGATCGCCGTCCACGCGCTGCTCGACCTGATCGTCGAGGCCCTGCCGTCGCCGGCAGACCGTGGTGAGGTCGCCGGAACTGACCTCAAGACGAAGCAGGCGGGCGTCAGGACCGCGGACGCGAAGGCCCCGGTGACGGCGCTCGTGTTCAAGACGCTCAGCGATCCTCATATCGGCAAGCTCTCGCTCTTCCGCGTCGTGAGCGGGACCCTCAAGGCCGACTCGACCCTCCTGAACCCAGGCCGCGGCGCGCGGGAGCGGATGGGCCACGTCTCATGGCTCCAGGGGAAGACCCAAAAGAACGTGGAGACGCTGGGGCCCGGCGAGATCGGGGTCGCCCAGAAGCTCAAGGAGACTCTCACCGGCGACACGCTCACCGAGGAGGGCCAGCCGTTCGAGCTTCCGCGGATCACGTTCCCCGAGGCGGCGATCTCGTTCGCGATCCAGCCGAAGACGCGCGGCGACGAGGACAAGATCTCGACCGCGCTGGCGCGGATCGCCGAGGAGGACCCAACGGTCCACTACCACTTCGATCCCGAGACGAAGCAACTCCTGGTCTCGGGCGTCGGGAGCCTGCACGTCGAGATGGTCGTCGAGCGCATGAAGCGCAAGTACAACGTGGACGTGAACCTCCTGCCCCCGCGCATCCCCTACAAGGAAACGGTGAAGGGGCGCGCCGAGGGCCAGGGCAAGTACAAGAAGCAGACGGGCGGGCGCGGCCAGTACGGCGACACGTGGCTCCGGGTCGAGCCGATGGCGCGGGGCGGCGGGTTCGAGTTCGTCGACGACGTCTTCGGCGGCGCGGTCCCGCGCAACTTCATCCCCTCCGTCGAGAAGGGCGTCCGCGACTGCATGAAGAGGGGGATCCTCGCCGGCTACCCGGTGGTGGACATGAAGGTCACGCTCTACGACGGCTCCTCCCATGACGTGGACTCCTCCGACATGGCGTTTCAGATCGCGGCCTCGATGGGGCTCCAGAAGGTGTTCATGGACGCTCGCCCGATCCTGCTCGAGCCCATCATGAACGTGGAGGTCACGACGCCCGCGGATCACGCCGGTGACGTCATCGGCGACCTGAACGGCCGCCGCGGTCGGATCGTAGGCATGGAGCCGGCGGGCGAGACCGCGGCGGTGCGCGCCGTGGTGCCGATGGCCGAAATGCTCACCTACGAATCGAGCCTGCGCTCGATGACCGGCGGCCGCGGCGGCTACTCGATGGAATTCTCGCACTACGAAGAGGTCCCGGCCTTCCTCGCCGACAAGGTCGTCAAGGAAGCGAAAGCGGAGAAGGAGAAGGCGGAGAAGCACTAGAGCCGGCGGGGCTCTCCGACGTAGAATAGGCCGCGATGATCTTCCAACAGATCCTGAACGAAGAGTCCGGGTGCCTCTCCTACTTGATCGGCTGTAGCGAGGCCGGGCGAGCGCTCGTCGTCGACCCCGGCCGTGACCGCGTCCCCGAGTACCTCCGCCTCGCCGCGAAGAAGGGCCTCACGATCAGCCACATCCTCGAAACCCACACGCACGCCGACCACATCTCGGGCAATCGCGACCTGGCCGAGGCCGTGCGGGCGCCGATCCTCGTTCACCGCGCGGCGGGCGTGGCCTTCGAGCACGAGGACCTGAGCGACGGCGACGAGATCCGGATCGGGACCGTACGCTTGAAGGTCGCGCACACGCCGGGCCACACGCCCGACTCGATCTGCCTCCTGGTGACCGATCTCTCTCGTGGCGAGGCGCCGTGGTTCGCTCTGACCGGCGACCTGCTGTTCGTCGGCTCGGTCGGACGCCCCGACCTCGGCGGTGCGCGCGCGGCGGAGGACGCCTGGGAGAGCCTCCACCGCGTGCTCCTGCCGCTCGACGACAGCGTCGAGGTCTATCCCGCCCACGGCGCCGGTTCGGCGTGCGGGCGCGCGATGTCGTCGAAATCCGGCTCGACGATCGGCTTCGAGCGGCGCTTCAACCCGGCCCTCCAGCTCCGCGACCGTGCGGCGTTCGTGGACTTCATCATGCGGGACCTTCCGCCGAAGCCGCCGTCGTTCGAGAAAATCGTGAACAAGAACAAGGGGCTGGTCTCACTGGCGGCGGCGAAGCCGCGCCCGTACACCGCGCGCGAGGCCTCGGAGGCGGTGCAACGCGGCGAGGTCGTCCTGGACTTGCGCGATCCGGGCACCTACGGCGAGGGGCACATCCCCGGCGCGATCAACGTGTGGATCGAGAGCCCCCAGTTCGCCGAGCGCGTCGCCGGGATGGTCCCGGGCGGCGCGCCGCTCCTCCTGCTGGCGCAGGGGCCGTCGGATCTCGAGCGCGCCGTCCAGGCTCTGTCCCGCGTCGGGGTGGACGAGGTGGCCGGCTTCCTCCAGTGGGGCATGATCGAGTGGCGCAGCGAGGGCTTCGCGGTCGAGTCGGTTCCCCAGATCACGGTGCACGAGCTCACCGAATGGATCGAGCAGGGGCGTGAGATCACCGTGATCGACGTTCGCGAGCATTCCGAGTGGCTCGCGGGTCACATCGAGGGAGCGATGCACCTGCCGATGCTGGAGGCTCCGGCGCGCCGGGCCGAGGTTCCGCCCGACCGGCCGAAGGCCGTGCTCTGCGCGGGTGGCCTCCGCTCGAGCACAGCGATCAGCGCGCTCAAGCGGCACGGCCTCCAGGGCTGGTTCAACGTCACGGGCGGCATGACCGCGTGGATGCGGTCGGGCTATCCCGTGGTGCGCTCGTCCGACCCCGGCACCTCTCAGCGCACGTGATCGCGTGACGGGTGTCGGCTCGTTCGCCCCCCAGTACGCGGCGCTCTTCGCGCGTCCCTGGGTGGTGTGGGGCTCGGGCGTCCTCGTGGCCACCCTGAACGTGTTTCTCTTCGCTTTCGATCGTCCCTGGACGGCGTCGGACGGACTTCGGAACTGGGGAGACTGGACGCTCACCGCTGTCGGCCTCGTCCGCCGTCCCGACCTCCTGCCGCCCTGGCTCTATTCGGGTTCCCTGCTGAACCTCGGTGTGATCGTCGGCGGAGCGATCGCCGCGCTTCTATCGAGGGAATTCGCGATTCGCGTGCCGCCGCGCGCCGAGCTCGCCAAGGGCGCGGCCGGCGGGCTCTTGATGGGCGTGGGCGCCGTGCTCGCCTTCGGCTGTAACATCGGCGGGTTTTTCTCGGCGACCAGCGCGCTGTCGCTGTCGGGGATCGGGATGATGCTCGGACTCGGGATGGGGGCATTCCTCGGCTTGCGTTACCTGGTCTGGGAGGTGGCGCACCGGCCCGACTGGTCCCGGGGCGGTGGGCGCATCTATCTACAAACGAGCGCGCCGGCGGCGGGCCGCCAGCCCTGGGCAGGCGCGCTCGTCCTAGGCCTGGTCCTGGCGACGCTGTGTCTCTACGCACGCGCGGGCTACGGAACGCAGGGCATCTTTCTGCTCTTCGGCGCCGCGTTCGGCGTGATCTTCCAGCGCTCGCGCTTCTGCCTCGTGCGCGCCTTTCGGGAGCCCTTCATGACGGGCGATGCCGAGCACACACGAGCGGCGGCGCTGGCGCTCGTCGTGTCGACGCTGGGCTTCGCCATCTTGAAATACGCCGACCTCAAGGATAAGAGCGAGTGGGTGTTTCCGGCCGTGTGGCTCGGCTCGCTCGCCGGCGGTCTCGCGTTCGGCATCGGGATGACACTCGCGGGCGGCTGTGGCGCCGGCTCGCTCTGGCGAGCCGGTGAGGGGCAGGTGAAGCTCTGGGTCGCCGTCGCGTGTTTTGCGTTGGGCGCGTCGCTCGTGCGGCTCGGCGCGGTGCAGACCGGGCTTCTGCAGAAGCTCGGCGCGGCGGTTTTTTTGCCGTCGACGCTCGGCTGGGCCGGTGCCATCGTGTTGATCGTCGCGATCGCGCTCGGGTGGGCTATGCTGGCGACCTGGAACGAGGCGACCGGCCGGTTCAGCGTGGCCTAGGTGTGGTTCGAACGCAGTCTGGGGAGGGTCGGATGAAGGCGTCGACGCGCAGAGAGTTCCTCCTGACCTCGGGGACCGGGCTCGCGCTGCTCGCGGCGGGCTGTGCGCCCACGGTCTCGGACTTTGCCCAGAAAACCGGTCGCCGCGTCGTCGTGATCGGCGGCGGATGGGGCGGTGCCACGGCCGCCAAGTACGTGCGTCTGGCCGATCCGTCGATCGAAGTCGTCCTGCTCGAGCCGAATCGGCAGTTCGTGTCGTGCCCGTTCAGCAACCTCGTGCTCAGCGGCGTGCGATCGATCGAGAGCATGACCTTCGACTACAGCCGTCTGCGCGATCACGGGGTCCGGGTCCTGCACGAGATGGCGACAGCCATCGAGCCCGAGACCAGGCGGGTCAAGGTGGGCGGCGGTTACCTCCCGTACGACCGGCTCATCGTGTCGCCGGGCGTTGAGTTCCAGTGGGAGCAGGTCGAGGGGCTCGCGGCCGCCCAGGACCGCGTGCTTCATGCCTGGAAGGCCGGACCGCAGACCGTCGAGCTGGCCAGACAGCTCCAGTCGATGGCCGACGGTGGGGTGTTCGTCCTGACGATTCCTCCGGCCGCGTATCGCTGCCCGCCCGGTCCGTACGAGCGGACGTGCCAGGTGGCCTGGTATCTCAAGAACAACAAGCCGAAGTCGAAGCTCATCGTGCTCGACGCCAACCCGAACCTGGTCTCGAAGGCAGCGCTGTTCCGTGCCGCCTGGGCGAGCTATCCGAACATCGAGTACCGTGGCTCGAACAAGGTCGTGAAGGTCGACCCGGGCGCGCGCGAGGTGACGACGGAGCTCGGCGACAAGGTCAAGTACGACGTGCTCAACCTGATTCCGCCGCAACGCGCGGGGACCATCGCCGTCACGGCGGATCTGGTCGGTGCGGACAAGCGCTGGTGCGAGGTCAACCACCTCACCTACGAGTCGGTGAAGCACAAGAACATCCACGTGATCGGCGACTCGACGATCGGGTTGCCGGTGCCGAAGTCGGGCAACATCGCGAACGCGATGGGGAAGATCTGCGCGGTCGCGGTGGTCAACCTGCTCAACGACAAGCCGGTTCCGCCGATGGCGCCCGGCAACACGTGCTACAGCTGGGTGAGCGACCGGGAAGCCATCGCGGTCGTCAACAGCTACAAGATCGAGGGCGGCAAGGTCGTTCAGATCGAGCAGAAGCTCACTCCCGGCCAGTCCGAGATGTGGGCGCAGAACGCGGTCGGGTGGGCCAACAGCATCTGGCAAGACGTGCTCGGCTAGGCCGGCGGGAAAGGACAACGTGATGCCGATCATCCTTATCAGCCTGCTCCTCGTGTTCGGGCTCACCGGCCCCGCCGCGGCCGGACCGCTCGACGGCCCGGGCGCTCCCCAGGCACTCGTCTGCAGCGCGTGCCACGGCTTCGCCGGCCAGAGCCAGTCGAACACCATGCCGATCCTCGCGGGCATGGCCCCGTGGTACTTCAAGAAATCGATCCAGGACTATGCGGCCGGCAAGCGGACGTCGCCCGAGATGGAGCCCTACGCGAAGATGGTCCTGCAGTTCGGCGTGGACGACGTGGCGGCTTACTTCGGCGCGCAGAAGCGCACCGCGTCGCCCGTCAAGCTCTACCCCGCGGCGGTCGAGCGCGGCCGCGCCGCGGCCGTCCAGTGCACGCTCTGCCACGGCGTCTCGGGCAAGGGAGACCCGGCCAAAGGGGTCCCCGATCTCACGGGCCAGCCGCCGGGGTATCTCAGCAACCAGATGCGGCTCTTCAAGGAGGATCGCCGGAGCCCGGGCGACGCCCAGCTCAAGGTGATAAAGGCGCTGATGCTGACGATTCCCGACGAGCAGCTCGCCGACCTGGCGGCATACTGGTCGAGCGTCAGGTAGCGGCCATCGAGCTTCCCGCGGCCGGAGCGCTGCGGTCGCCGGCTCGGCAGGCCGCGTGACGCTCGCCTTCGGCGTCACGCTGCTGGGCCTGGGGTTCGCCGGCGCGTTCGTGGCGGGGCTGCTGGGGGCGGGCGGCGCCTTCGTGATGATCCCGCTGCTCCTCTACGTCCCGCCGCTCCTCGAGGTCGGCCACCTCGACGTCAAGGCCGTCGCCGGCGTGACGATGGCGCAGGTGCTCGTCGCCGCGTCGGCCGGCATGCTCGCCCACGGGCGTCACGGCGCCGTGAACGCCGATCTCGTCTGGGCCGGTGGCGCCTCGATGGCCAGCGCATCCCTCGTCGGCGCGTTGGCGTCGAAATACGCGAGCGAGCGTGGACTCCTCCTCGTCTTCGCGGCCATGGTGACGGTGGCGGCCGCGCTCGTCTTCGTGGGCACCGGGCGCGACGCCGCCAGAAGGGACGAGGCGCCGCTGGCCTTCAGCCGCGTGCGCGTCGGCGCTGTCGCGGGCGGCGTCGGCCTCGCCGCGGGTCTCGTCGGCGCCGGCGGCGGATTCCTCCTCGTGCCGTTGCTCCTCGTCGTCGTCGACATTCCGATCCGTGTGACGATCGGGAGCTCGCTGGCGATCACGGCGCTGGCGGCGATCGCCGGCTTCGCCGGCAAGCTCCTGACCGGCCAGATCCCGCTCGCCCCCACGCTCGCGGTCATTGCGGGCGCGATCCCCGGTGCCCAGCTCGGCGCCGCCGTGAGCCACCGGCTGCCGCCTCTCTGGCTCCGCGTCGCGTTATTCACATTCGTCGCGCTGACCGCGATCAGAGTATGGGCGGATCT
>WNEY01000217.1_pt1 | contig 31904 bp, 28 predicted proteins | sample 5400531 | NCBI WGS metagenome assembly WNEY01 (sample SAMN13153338, study PRJNA577476) | soil metagenome | isolation source: 200 cm saprolite under Douglas fir tree site 1 | place: USA:California | collected 2015-04-18
ACGATCTACGTGACCCACGACCAGACCGAGGCGATGACGATGTCGGATCGGGTGGCGGTGTTCCGCAACGGCAGGATCGAGCAGGCGGGATCGCCGCTCGAGGTCTACAACCGGCCGGTCAATCGCTTCGTCGGCGAGTTCATCGGCGACAGCAACTTCTTCGCCGGACATGTCGACCCGGCGCGTCCGGGATGGATCGAGCTCGACCGCATCGGCGCGGTGCGGATCGCCGCGGCAAACCTTCCCGGCGGCGAGGTCGACCTGATGATCCGACCCGAGCGGCTGCGGCCGCGCCCGGCCGGCGGCAGCGACGACAACGCCTTCGGCATGACGGTCGACGACGTCATCAATTACGGCGATTCCATCCTCGTGCTCGGCAAGACGCGCGGGCTGCCGTTGCGCGCGCGCATCGTCGGCGGCGCGCCCGACGCGTTGCGGCCGGGAGCGATCTTGCCGCTCGCCTGGGCGCCGGCGGACGCGCATGTGCTTCCACGCAGGTCCGCGAAATGAGTCTTATCCCTTCCCTGCAAGGCAGGGCGATCGCATATGCGCGGCTCGATCGGCCTTCTTATCCCTCCCCGAAGGGGAGGGTGGCCCGCCGAGCGTAGCGAGGCGGGTCGGGTGGGGCTTTCTTCGGAGCGCCGTGCGGAGCGAATTGATCCCCCACCCGGCCTCGCTTCGCTCGGCCACCCTCCCCCGCTTCGCGGGGGAGGGATAAGCCGCTCGGCCAAATCCGATTGCCCTGCCCACAAGGAGAAGGCGAAGATACCGAATACGTCGCGCGATATCGCATCAATTTCACCGGAGCATGCGCCAGACCATGTTGATGACCGGCCAGGAATACCTCGACAGCATCCGCGACGGCCGCCGCGTCTATATCGGCGGCGAAGTGGTCGAGGACGTCACCACCCACCCGGCGTTCCGCAACGCGGCGCGATCCTTCGCCATGATCTACGACCGCAAGCGCGCGCCGGAGAACCGCGCCGTCATGACCTTCGAGGAGGACGGAGAAACTTTTTCGACCTACTTCCTGCTGCCGCGCACGCGCGAGGATTTGCAGCGCCGCTTCGAGACCCATCGCCGCATCGCGTCCTGGACGCACGGGCTGCTCGGCCGCTCGCCGGACAACTTCCCGAGCTATGTGAGCGGCCTGGTGATGGACCCCGCCATGTTCGATCGCATCCGGGCGGGCTTCGGCGACAACATCCGCAACTACTACCGGCACATGCGCGGCAACGACATTTTCGCGGCCCACACCGTGACCAATCCGCAGGGCTGGCGCCGGCCGAGCGAGGCCGCGGGCGAGCAGCGCACGCCGGCGACACTGCGCGTGGTCGACGAGGACGACCGCGGCGTCACCATCAACGGCCTAAAGATGCTGGGAACCGCGGCGGTGTTCTGCCACGAGACTTGGTGCGGCAACCTGCAGCCGGTCGCTCCGGGCGGGGAGAAGGAATCGATTACCTGCGTGGTGCCGCTTAACGCCCCCGGCGTGAGCATCTGGTCGCGCAAGCCCTACGAGCGCTACGCGGTGAGCGAGTTCGACAACCCGCTCGCCGCGCGCTTCGACGAGACCGACAGCGCCGTGCTGTTCGAGAACGTGAAGGTACCGTGGGAGCGCGTGTTCTGCCACGACAACGTCGAGATGACGCGCGAGATCTACATCCGCACGCCCGGCCACGCGATGGCCAATCACCAGGCCAACGTGCGCTTCCTCGAGAAGCTGAACCTGATCGTCGGCATCGCGGAGAAGCTCGCGGAGACGAACAACGCGCGCCATATCCCGGCGGTGCAGTTCACCCTCGGGCGGCTCGCGGCCATGCAGGCGACGCTCGAGGGATTGATCATGGGCCAGATCAATTGCGGCGAAGCGCAGGCCGCCGGCTTCCACACGGTCAACCGCCGCTACGTCTACGCCGCGCTGCATTGGTGCACCAACCACCACGCGGAAATCTGCGATACCGTGCGCGAGCTGATGGGCGCCGGCGTGTTCCAGATGCCGGCCGACGTCTCGGTGCTGAGCAATCCCGGCATCCGCGACGCGTTCGAGACCTACTGGTCGGTGCCGGGACAATCGGCGAAGGAGCGCATGAAGCTGTTCAAGCTCGCCTGGGATCTGCTGGGCTCCGATTTCGCCGGACGGCACATGCAGTACGAGAAGTTCTATGCCGGGCCGGGCTTCGCGATGAACAATTACAGCTATCTGGCCGCGCCGTGGAAGGACTGGACCGGATCGGTCGACGAGCTGATGGCAAGCTACGACGCGCCGGACGGCGCCTCCTCGTAGGATGGGTTGACGCCCGCTTGTGCGCATAGGCGCTAAGTCAAGGTCGCTCGGCCGTCATCGTCCGCCCCCGGGTCCGGCCTGCGGCCGGCCCGAGGGCAAGCTCAGGCGGACGATCCAGTAATCCGGGAGCCGGGGTAGTAGGCACTGACTTCGCCTCGATCGCTCGCACCTGGGGTTACTGGATGCCCGCCTACGCGGGCATGACAGCGGAGAGGTTTCCGCGGGCGGTTGTGCTCAAGCACCCCTCGGACCGTGACGGCACTTGCCGACCCCGAGCGGCGGCCTTAGCCTTCATCGCGACCGAGACCGATCGATCATTCCATTGATGAGCAATCTGCCGATCTACGAGGTGCTGGCCCAGGCGTTCGCAAGCGAGGGCGTCGACACGCTGTTCAACCTGATGGGCGATGGCAACATGCATTGGGCCACCGCCATGTCGAAGATCGACGGCATTCGGGTGTTTCATGCCCGGCACGAGCACTGCGCCTGCGCCATGGCGATGGGATATTACAGCGCCACCGGCAATACCGGCGTTGCCTCGGTGACCTGCGGTCCCGGCGTCACCCAGATCGCGACGGCGCTCACCACGGCCGCGCGCGCAAACGTGCCGCTCGTTGTGTTCGCCGGCGAGAGCCCGATCAACGCCCGCTGGTACAATCAGGCGCTCGACCAAGCCCCGCTGGTGCACGCGACCGGGGCGCATTACGTGCGCGCGCACAGCGTCCCGCGCATGCTCGAGCACGTGCGCGAGGCCTTCTATGTCGCGCGCTTCGAGCGCCGGCCGGTGGTGCTCGGCATCCCCTACGATCTGCAGAAGCTGCCGTTTCCGGGCGCGTCGAACTACGTCGCATCGGCGTCCTTCATTCCGCAGACCGGCCGCACGCCGCCCAATGCCGAGAGCGTCGCGGCGCTGGTCGAGCGGCTCGCCGCCGCGCAACGGCCGATCATCATCGCCGGCCGCGGCGCCGTGCGCTCGGGAGCGCGCGAGGCGATCGAGGCGCTCGCGGCGGCAAGCGGCGCCCTGCTGGCAACGACGCTTCCGGCCCGCGGCATGTTCGACCATGATCCGTTCTCGATCGGCGTCGCCGGCGGCTTTGCGGGCGAGCTCGCCCGCGAGCTGTTCGCACAGTCCGACCTGGTGATCGCGGTCGGCGCCAGCCTCACCTATTACACGGTCGACGGCGGCAACCTCTTCCCGAAAGCGAGCGTCGCGCAGATCGACGAGCGGCCGCTCGGGCTCAAGGACGGAATGCGCACGGGCGATCTGTTCGTCAAGGCGGACGCGCGCGCGGGCGTGGAAGCGGTGACGCGCGCGCTCGAGGCGCGCGGCGCGACCAAGGCAGGCATCCGCTCGCCCGAGCTGGCGCGGCGGATCGCCCAATCGGTGCCGGACAGCGCCGAATTTTCCATCGCGCCGGGCACCTTCGATCCGCGCGAGGTGATCGCCGCGCTCGACCGCGTCATCCCGAAGGACTGGGACATGGTGAGCGGGTCGGGCCATTCGGCCTATTTCCAGACCCACGTCCGCGGCCGCAGGCCCGAGCAGTTCCACGTCATGCGGGAGTTCGGCGCCATCGGCAACGCCATCTCGATCGCGATCGGCGTGGCCGCGGCCAAGGACAACGGCAAGGTCGTGCTGATCGAAGGCGACGGCAGCCTGATCATGCACATCCAGGAGCTCGAGACCATCAAGCGGCACGGCCTGCGCCTCCTGATCTGCGTGCTCAACGACGGCGCCTATGGCGCGGAAATCCACAAGCTGCGCCAGGACGGCCTCGACGAAAGCGGCGCGATCTTCGGGCGGACCGATTTCGCCTCGATCGCCCGCGGCTTCGGGCTCAAGGGCGCGACGGTCGCCGATCTCGACGAGCTCGAGGGCCTGATGCAGAGCTATGATCCCGCAGGTCCCGCGGAAATCTGGAACATCCCGATCTCCGATCGGGTCACCTCGCCCAGCATGCGCAGGCAAACCGCCCGCGGCCACGGCGTGATGTAGAGCACGTTTCGGTCAATTGGGATCACCGCGGGCGGCAGACTCGGTCTGCTCCCTCCCCCGCTTGCGGGGGAGGGCTGGGGTGGGGGCGGACTGGCACCAGTCTTCGAGTGTGCCCCCACCCTAACCCTCCCCCGCAAGCGGGGGAGGGAACGCACCGAGTGTGCCGCGCTGTTTGTGGATCAACCTGACCGGAACATGCGCTAGCCGGGAACCAACGGTTGCAAGGATGTGATCGGTGAATGTGCTCGCAACCTTCATCCTGCTTGGCTATTGGTCTCGACCGCCCTGCGGGCTTGATCGACCGCGGCGGCCGAGTTGTCGCCGGGCCTGAACGACGGTCATCGTGGTGAGCAAGACGGATCCCTCGACGCAAGCGAACGGCCGCATTCGCGTAGCCGGGCTCGCCAAGAGCTACGGTACGCTCCAGGTCTTTCGCGACATCGATTTTTCGGTCGGCGACCGGGAGATCGTCGCCATCGTCGGGCCGAGCGGCTGCGGCAAAACGACACTACTCCGCTGCGTCGACGGGCTGTTGCCGGTCGACCGCGGGGAAGTGCTGGTCGACGGCGCGCCGGTGACGGAGCCGGTCGCCAACATGGCGATGGTGTTCCAGCATTTCGGCCTGTTCCCCTGGAAGACGGTCTACGACAACGTGGCCTACGGCCTGCGCATGGCGGGGATCGCCAGGGCGGAGATCGCCCGTCGCGTGCCGGCGTTCATCGATCTCGTCGGCCTCAGCGGTTTCGAGCAGGCCTATCCCTACCAGATCTCGGGCGGCATGCAGCAGCGCTGCGGGCTCGCGCGCGCGCTCGCGGTCGAGCCGAGCGTGCTGCTGATGGACGAGCCGTTCGCCGCCGTCGATGCGCAGACCCGCGAAATCCTGCAGTTCGAGCTGCTGCGCATCTGGCAGAGCCGGCCGACCAGCATGGTTTTCGTCACCCACTCGATCGAGGAAGCCGTGCTGATGGGCGATCGGGTGCTCGTCCTCAAGGGACGGCCGAGCTCCATCCACGAGGCGATCGACATCGACCTGCCGCGCCCGCGCAGCCGCGACACATTGCGGCAGCCGCGTTTTGCGGAATTGCGGGAGCGGGTTTGGGGTACATTGATGAGTGAGGCGCGGCGTGCCGAATTCGAGCTCGAGCAAGCGCAGAAAATCCGGTCCTGAGGTCGGAGAAGGAGCCAAGGCGATGATCGGCAAGATGAGCATCGGATGCGCGGGCGCGCTCGTCGCGGCGCTGGCGTGCGCATCCCCGGTGACGGCGCAGGGCCGGAAAATGGTCGTCGCGGCGCCCGGAATTCCGCCGATCTTCGCATCGGTGCAGCTCTACGTCGCCGACAAGGAAGGGCTGTTCAAGAAATACGGCGCCAACGTCGAGGTCCGGCCGTTCGAAACCGGCACCGCGGCGGCGCGCGCGGTCATTACCGGCGACATCGACGTGTCGGTCTCGCCGTCGGCGCTGATCATCAACCAGATATCGAATGCCGACGTGAACGTGGTCGCGGTCTACGGGATGACGAACACCGACTTTCTCCTGGCCTCGAGCAATCCCGCCAGGACGTCCTGCAAGGACGTCGTCGGCCAGCCGGTCGGGGTCGATACCGTGGGCGGAGCGCGGTCGATCGCGTTGCGGACCATGCTCGCCGGCGGCTGCCCCGGCGTGAAGATCGAGGATGTGCAGCAGGTCGCGCTGAGCTCGAACGTCGCGCCGGCGATGCTCGCGGGGCAGCTCGATCTGGGAGTCGTGCATCTCGACGACGTCGCCGTGCTCGAAGCCCACGGCAAGAAGGTCGACAAGCTCCTGACCGTGCAGAAGACCGACCCGAACGGTCACTATCTCCTGTTCGTGGTGCGCCGCGACAAGCTCAAGGAAAACCGCGATTCCTACGTACGGCTCCTCGCCGGCCTGATCGACGCGGCGCGCTTCATCCGCGATCCCAAGAACGTCGACCGGGTGGCGGCGGACGCGGCGCCGACCGGATTGGACCCGGCGATCGCCAAGGCAACGATCAAGCCGCTGCTCGAGGTCGATTATTGGCCGGCGGACGACGACGGCCTCGACCGCAAGCGGCTCGAGAGCCTGATCGGCGTGATGAAGAAGGCCGGCGGCATCCAGGCCGACAAGACGCCGGTGCAATACGACCGCCTCGTCGACGTGAGCGTCTGGAAGGACGCGGCGGCGATGGTGAAGTGATCGCTGGAATGGAAGCGTCGGGCACCAGGCGGGCCGTGCGGCGCGAGTTCCTCCGCCGCCATGCGCCGTTCGTGCTGAGCCTCGCCGCCGGCATGGCGCTGTGGGAGATCGTGGGGCGGCACACCAGCGCCGCCTTCATGGTGCCGCTGTCGGCGACGCTCGCGCGCGTGGTGTCGATGGTAGCGAGCGGCGAGCTCGTCCGCCAATTCCTCGATTCGGCGGCCTTGTTCATCACCGGCTTTGCGCTCGCTCTCGTCGTCGGCGCGCCGCTCGGGCTGCTGCTCGCCCGGCTCCGCGCGCTCCGCATCGCGGTCGAGCCCTATGTGATGATTCTCTACGCCACGCCGATGGTGGCGCTGATCCCGTTCATCCTGTCGATGATGGGCTTCGGCTTCGCCCCGAAGGTGCTGGTGGTCTTCCTGTTCGCCGTGTTCCCCGTTCTCTACAATACCGTCGAGGGCGCGCGCAGCATCAAGCCCGAGCTGATCGAGGTCGCCCGCTCGTTTCGATCGAGCGAATGGGCGCTGTGGCGCGACGTGATGGTGCCCTACACGCTTCCGTTCACCATGACCGGCGTGCGGCAGGCGGTCGGCCGCGGGCTCGTGGGCATGGTGGCGGCGGAGTTCTTCCTGAGCTCGACCGGCCTCGGACAGATCATCATGGCGGCGTCGCAGAACTTCGATACCGCGGGCGTGTTCGCCTCGATCCTCGTCATCGGGCTGATCGGGGTCGCCCTCATGCGGCTCGGGCTCCATGTCGAAGCCCGCTTCGCGCGCTGGCGGCGCTAGCCATGAGCGAGCTTGCCATTCGGCCGGTCGAGATCGCAACCGCGCGCTCCGCGGCGGGCGCCGCCGTCCCGCGGCTCATCGCCGGCCTCGCGATCCTGCTCCTGTGGGAAGGCGTGGTGCGCGCGTCGGCGCCGGCTTACGTCGCCAAGCCGAGCGGAATAATCGCGGCGATACCCTCGGTGATCGTCAGGCCCGAATTTCTCGATGCCACGGCGCAGACGCTCCTCGCCGTGGCCGAGGGCCTCGCCATCGCGCTCGCGTTCGGAACCGTCATCGGGCTCGCGATGGGCCGCAGCACCGTCGCGGAGCGCGCGCTGCGCCACTACGTCAACGGCTTCTACGCCGTGCCGATGATCGTCGTGCTGCCGCTGGTGTCGCTGTGGTTCGGCTATACCGGCGGCGCGCGGCTCGCCACCATCGTGTTTGCCGCGCTGTTCTCGATCATCGTCAACGTCGCCGACGGCGCGAAATCGGCGTCGCAGGACTATCTCGAGGTCGCCCGTTCGTTCCGCTCGGGCCGCCTGCGCACGATCGTCGATATCGTGCTGCCGTCAGCGACGCCCTATTTCCTCGCCGGCCTTCGCCTGGCGGCCGGGCGGGCGCTGATCGGCGCGGTGGTGGCGGAATTCTTCACGGCGATCGGCGGGCTCGGCTTCTTCATCCTCTATCAGTCGCGCACCTACCACCACGACGAAGCCTTCGTCGGCGTATTGTTGCTGGCGGCCTTCGGGGTGAGCTTCGAGCTCGCCGTCGTCTGGAGCACGCGGCGGTGGCTGCCCTGGTACCGCCGGGACGAAGCCGCCGAGTGACGCGAATGGACTCTGATCGATGACAAGGATGTTCGCCGCAATGGTGCTGTCGCTGGCGGTTGCCGCATCGGCCGCCGGCGCCGAGGAGTGGCCGACCCGTGCGGTGCGCGTGCTCATCCCGTTCACGGCCGGCGGCACCGCCGACACGCTCGGCCGCATCGTGGCGGAGAAGCTTTCCGCCGCCTTCGGCCAGCAATTCGTGCCGGAGAACAAGCCGGGCGCGAGCGGCCTGATCGCCGCGGCCGAGGCGGCGCATGCCGCTCCCGACGGCTACACGCTGTTCGTGTCCGGCGTCGGCGGGCTCATCATCGCCTCCGCCATCAGCCCCAATCCGCCCGCCGACGCGGTGACCGGATATACCCACATCGCCGATTTCGGCGGGCCGCCGGCCGTCCTGCTCGTCAACAACGACGTGCCGGCAAAGAGCCTCGAGGAGCTCATCGCTTACGCCAAGGCCAATCCGAGCAAGCTCAATTACGGCTCGCCGTCGCCGGGATCGCTGGCCAATCTCGCCTTCGCGCTGTTCCAGAAGGAAGCCGGCATCGAGCTGCAGGGCGTGGTCTATCGCGGCGCCAGCCAGGCGATGACCGATCTCATGGGCGGCCATATCGCGGTCACCTGCACGGCGCTCACCTCGGCGGCCGGAACTATTCGCGGCGGCAAGGCGCGCGGGCTGGCGGTGACCGCGCGCAAGCGGGTGCCCGACTATCCGGGGATCCCGACCTTTGCCGAGAAAGGGTTTCCGAATCTCGTCGCCGAAGTCTGGTTCGCCCTCTCCGGGCCGCGCGGCCTTCCCGAGGAGATCGTTCGCAAGATCAACGCGGCGGTGGTCAAGGGGCTGCAGGAGCCGGACGCACGGGAGCGGCTCGCGCGCGACGCGATCGATCCCGAGCCGTACGATCCGGCCGCCTTTGCCGAATTTTACCGGGCCGAGAACGAGAAGTGGGGCCGGCTCGCCAAGGAGGTGATCGGCGTGGAGCGATAGCGCCGATGCGCGTGCCAATACCGGATCGGCACGCTCAGACCCGGCGGTGCAGGCGGTGCTCCATCCACAACAGCAGCGCGTTGGCGAGCGCGGCGAAGGCAAACAGCAGCACCGCGATCGTCATCATCTCCTCGGTCTGCAACAGCGACATCGCGTTGATGATCAGGAAGCCGAGCCCCTGCTTCGAGGCGAACATCTCCGCCAGCAGGACGCCGAGCAGCGTCACGGTGAAACCGATTCGCAGTCCGGCCACGATCTCCGGCAGGGTCGCCGGAAAAAGCACCGTCAGAATCGTCTGCCATCGGTTCAGCTTCATGACGCGCGCCGACTTCAGATGCACCGGCGAGATGTTGCGGATCGCGGCCATGGTGAGAAGCGCCACCGGCAGGACGCCGTGCAGCGCCCCGAACGCCACCTTGCCCGATATGCCGAGGCCGAAGATCAACAGCACCATCGGATAAAGCGTGATCTTCGGCAGCGAGTAGAGCGCGACCAGAATCGGCTCGCCGACCGCGCCCGACAGTCGATGGGCTCCCATCCACGCGCCGATCGCGAGCCCGATGCCGTAGGCGAGAATGAGCGCGAACGCGAACGACGTCGCCGTGGCGGCGGCGTTCTCGGCAAATCGAGAGGTCGGCACCAGCCGGACGAGATAGGCGAGCGTCGGCGCCGGCGCGGGCAAGGCGGTTTCGCCGACCAGGTGATGCAGGGCCTGCCAGGCGATCAGCAGCACGATCACGATGAGGAGCGTATCGGCGGCTCGCCGCGTCATGGCGGGCCCCGGCCGCGCCGCTCGCCCCAGCGCAGATCCCAGGCGTGCAGCGCCATGTTGACGACGGTCGCGATCAGCAGCACGAACAGCATCAGCGCATACATGCGGCGATTGTTGAAATCCGCGTAGGCATCGGCGATGTCGCGCCCGAGGCCGGCCGGCGCGAGAATGAACTCGGCCGCGATCACGGCGATGAAGCCGTAGCTGACCGAGAGCTTGACCCCGGTGAACAGGTGCGGCGCCGCGGCCGGCAGCTGCAGGCGAATGGCGGTCGCGAGCCGGCCCATGCGGTGCACGCGCGCGATCTTGGTCAGGACGCGCGGGACGCGGTCCAATCCGTTCAAGGTCGCGATGATCATCGCGACGATGGCGGTGGCGACGCCGATCAGCAGGATTGGAACGAGCGACAGGCCGAAGATCGCGATCAGCACGGGGTAGAAGATGAAGATCGGCACCGCATAATAGGTCGCGAAGAACGGGTCGAGCGCCTCGCGCAGCCTCGGCAGCGCGTGGATCAACAGACCGAGCGCGAAGCCGAGGGTGATCGAAAGCGCCACGGCGGCCGCGACGACGCCGAGCGTGCGGGCGATGTCGCCGTTGATGGTGCCGGACGCCAGGATGCCGATGAGCGCGGTCGCCATCTCCGACGGCGAGACCATCACGCGCCGGTCGATCAGGCCCGCCCGGCAGGCGAGCTCGAGCACGGCGATGGCGGCGGCGATGACGGCGAGCCGGAGCCAGCCCGCCCGCGTCATGCCGCATCCGCAGGCCGGCCGTTCATTTCTTCACGGCCTGCAGGTCGCCCGGGAGAAACGACGCGTCGATCATCCTGCCGAGATCGACGTCGCGATCGAGCGATCCCACGTATTTCATGGCCCGGACCGCGTTCTCGAGCCCCTGCATCTCGATCTGCCCTTCGCTCCAGAAGCGCGCCTCCACCAGCTGGTTGACCAGCGTCTCGACGTCCTTCGGCGGCAGCGGCTCGTACACCTTGCTCAGAATTTTGGTCGCGTCCGCGGTGTGCTCATAGATGAACCTGACGCCCTCGCGCCGGCCTGCGAGCAGCGCGCGCAGCTTGTCCGGGTGATTCTTCATGAGACCGCTAGTGGCGATGCCGATCGCCGGCGGCAGCAGCGGCAGCTCCTTCGGCCCCAGCAGGACGCGATACTTGCTCTCCCCGCCCCGCATCATGAACAGGATGCCGGGGATGCTGGTGGCATCGACGACGCCGTTCTCGAGCGCGGTGAGCGCGCCGGAAAGGCCGCCGAGCGCAACGCGCTGCACGTCGTCGGGCTTGAGTCCGGCCTGCTCGAACACCAGCACCGCCGTCATCTCGCCGAGCGATTTCGGATTGCTGATCGCGAACTTCTTGCCTTTGAGATCCTTGACCGACTTGATCGGCGAGCCCGGCATGACAATCACGACGTTGTCGGCGAGCGAACGCGAGCCGAGCGCGACGATCTTGATGTCCTCGCCCTGCTCGATGGCGGCGATCACCGGCGCCGGCGACACGTCGCCGTAGCCGAGCTCGCTCGCAATCGCGCTGCGCACCGAGGTGCCGCCGCCCGCGCCCGAGATCACCCCGGTAATGTCGATGCCGGCCTGCTTGAAGAAACCCTTCTCGATGGCGACGCCGTAGGGCGCGCCCGACGGGTCGGCCTTGTACTGGGTGATGACCACTTCCTCCGCCTGCGCCGGCAGCGCGAGGCAGAGAGCGGCGACCAGCGGCGTGAGCTTCGGCATGCTTTCCTCCCGGCGATCACGATCAGCCTAGAGCATTTTCGGGAATAGTGGGAACGGGTTTTCCGTCCGAAAATGCGACCACGCAAAAAGACTGGAGCGCATTCAGCTTGCGTCGAAACTGAATGCGCTCGAGTGGAACGGGGGATCTTGCCCGGCACCGGGGAGCCTCTCTCCCGCGCGGCGCCCTGCGGAAACGTGATCGGCGGCGGCCGCGATCACCCGGCCGCCATCAAGACGGCATCGGCGCCGACGCAGGCGACGCCGATCGAATCCAGGCTCTTGCGCGTCGCCTGCATCGAGCCGTCGACGTCGATCCCGCGGCAGGCATCCTCGATCACCACGACCTCGAAGCCCTCGCGCCTGGCGTCCTCGGATGAGTAGCGGACACAGAAGTCGAAGGCGAGGCCGGCAACAAAGACGCGCGTGAAGCCGCGCTCGCGCAGATATCCCGCCAACCCGGTGTGGGTCGTGCGGTCGTTCTCGTAGAACGCCGAATAGGAATCGATGTCGCGGTGATAGCCCTTGCGCAAAACGAGCTCCGCCGACGCGATCCGCAAATCCTCGTGGAACTCGGCCCCCGGCGTTCCCTGCACGCAATGATCCGGCCAGAGCACCTGCGGACCATAGGAGGCCGCGATGGTGTCGTAGGGCTTGCGGCCCGGATGGCTCGAGGCGAACGACATGTGGCCGGGCGGATGCCAATCCTGGGTGAGCAGGACGTGCTCGAATTTTTCGGCCAATCGGTTGATCAGGGGCACGACCTCGTCGCCGCGGGGAACCGCGAGCCGCCCCGCCGGACAGAAATCGTTCTGGACGTCGACGACCAGAAGGACTTCGCGGGGCTTTGCGGTCATGCTCCCACCCTTTCATGCGGAGCCCGCCGGCGGTCGACCTCGCCTGCCAGCCGCAGCAGCGGATCCGCTACCTGAACCGGATAGGCGGCGCCGGGTTCCAGGCGGCGCATTGGCTCCGGCAGTCGCTCGAGCTCGCGCGCGGCGCGCGAGCGGATTTCGGCGACCGTCGGGGCCGGCGCGACGCGACGGCCGCCCTGCATGACCAGCTCGATCAGCGGAGCGCCGCTCTGGTGGTCGGTCTCGATCGACATGACGTCGCCGGCGATCCGGCCATCGGGCCCATACCGGCGCCAGACCTGCTTGCGACCCGGCCAAGTCGCCTTGCCGGCCGAGAGCTTGCGCCGCGGCAGCCCGGCATATTCCTGCAGCTTGTAGGCGCAGTCGAGCCCCGGCACGTCCGCCGACGTGGTCAGGCTCGAGCCGATGCCGAAGCCGTCGATCGGGGCCTCGGCGCGGAGCATCGCGACGATGCCGTCCTCGTCGATGCCGCCGCTCGCGAATATCCTCACCTCGGGGAACCCGCCGGCATCGAGAATGCGGCGCACGCTCTTCGACAGCGCGATCAGATCGCCACTGTCGATTCGCACGCTCCGGATCGTGATGCCGCGCGCCTTGAGGCGCGGCGCCAGCGCGACGACATTGCGGGCGGCGGCCTCGGTGTCATAGGTGTCGATGAGCAACGTCAGGTTCTCGGGACGCGATTGCGCGAAGCTCTCGAACGCCGCGACCTCGTCGTCGTAGGCCTGGATGAACGAGTGCGCCATCGTGCCGAACGTGGGGATGCCGAACCATTTCTCGGCCAGCACGGTCGCCGTTCCGGCAAAGCCCACGAGGTAGCTCGCGCGCGCCGCCATGATGCCGGCCTCGGCGCCATGGGCGCGCCGCAGGCCGAAATCGACCAGGAGCTTGCCGGGCGCCGCAAGCATCATGCGCGCGGCCTTCGACGCGATCAGCGATTGAAAATGCAGGATATTGATGAGCCGGGTCTCGATGAGCTGCGCCTGCGGCAGCGGCGCCGTCACGCGCAGGATCGGCTCGCCCGCAAAGAACACCGTCCCTTCCGGCATCGCGTGCACGTCGCCGGTGAAGCGGAGCTCGGCGAGATAGTCGAGCAATCCGCTGCCGAAGCGGCCGCCGCGCCTGAGCCAATCGATCTCCTCGGCCGAGAAGCGCAAGCCTTCGAGGAAAGCGAGCACCTGCTCGAGCCCGGCCGCCACCAGGAAGGAACGCCGGTCCGGCAGCTTCCGCACGAAGAGCTCGAACACCGCCGTCCCCGTCTCGCCGTGATCGAGGTAGGCCTGGAGCATGTTGAGCTGATAGAGGTCGGTGAGCAGCGCAGATGCGGTGTCGTTCATTCGGCACCCTCACGGGGCTTCGGCGATCATTCGAGCATATCGCCCCGCCGGTGACGGCGCCATGCCGGCGCGAAGCGTCGCGAAGATCGCGCCATGGCCCGACCATTTGTCGGTGCGGTGCGCGGCCCTGCGCATCGGTCTCGGCGCCGATTTCCGTCATCGGAGCTATCGTCTCGACCCGCAGTCGGACGACTATGTCGGTCGGCGCGGCACCAGGAGATTCCCGGTGAAGACCTGCACGACCTGACCGTCCTGGTTCAGCGTCGTCGTGCGCACCTTGATCAGTCCCTGGTCCGGACGCGACTGCGACGGCCGCACGTCGAGCACCTCGCTCTCGACGCGCAGCTCGTCGCCCGGCCGCACCGGCCGCGGCCAGCGCAGCTCCTCGAAACCGGCGCCGATGACGCCGCAGACGGGCTTGAGCTCGCTCTCGACCAGGAGCCGCATCGTGACTGCGGCGGTGTGCCAACCGCTCGCCGCCAGTCCGCGAAAAATCGTGCCGCGCGCAGCCTCCTCGTCGAGATGGAACGGCTGCGGATCGAACTCGCCGGCAAAGCTCTTGATCCGCCCCTCGGTCAGCCGCAGCCGCCCGGAGCCGAAGGTCTGTCCCACGGCAAAATCCTCAAGATATCGCCCGGTCATTCCCGCCTTCTCCCGCGCCGGAGAGAGACGTGCAGCCGCGACCACCTCACGGGGCCGAACCAGGCGCCGCCGGCGACCGCCGCGGCGTTGATCAGGCCGAAGGCCGCAAGCGCGACCGCGAGCGAAAGAAAGACATGGGTGAGGTCGCCACTCCAGCGCAGCGCCAGCCAGCCGCCCGCCGCCGCGATCGCCAAGCGCGTAAGATTCGCAACGAGCGGCCAAAGCAGCCGCCCGGCGCCCTGCGAGGCGAAGTAGAGGCCCATGCCGAGCCCGAACAAGCCGTAGAGCGGACCGACGACGCGCAGATAGCGCGATCCGGCGTCGAGCATGGCGGCATCGCTGTCGAACAGCGACAGCCAGGCGTGCGGGAACGCCGCCGCCAAGAGGCCGATGATCTCGCAGAGGCCGGCGGCGATCGCCGCGCCGATCCAGGCCGCGCGCAAGGCTCGCTCGCGCTCGCCGGCGCCGATATTGGTTCCGACCATGGCGACGAGCGGACCGCCGAGCCCGAAGACGAGCGGGACCAGGAGATACTCGATACGCGAGCCGGTGCCGTAGCCGGCGATCGCGGCCGCCCCGAACCGTCCGACGAGGCCGGTCGCAACCGCGATCGTCAGGTTGGTCCCGACCGTGACCAGCGCGGCGACCGCGCCCACCCGCAAGATGTCGCGGAAGAGCGCCCAGCGAAAAGCGAAGCCCCGGATCGAGAGGCGGATCAGGCTGCGTGCCGATCGCAAATACGCCGCCAGGACGAGGCTTCCGAAGCCGTAGAAAGCGACCACCGCCACGGCCCCGCCGGCGATGCCGAGTCGCGGGAATGGCCCCCAGCCGAAGATGAGACAAGGCGAGAGCGGGACCAGCGCCGCCGCACCGAGAGAGGTCACGGCAGCCGGCACCGCCATGTTGCCGGCGCCGCGGATCACGTTTGCGAGCGAATTGAAGATCCACAGCAGGATCGCACCCGAGAAGATCACGTCGGAATAGGTCAGCGCGGCGGCGAGCGACGCCCCCGTCCCGCCCAACGCGCCGTACAGCCATCGACCGCCGCCCAGCACAGCGAGCGTGAAGGCGAGCCCGAAAGCGACGGCGACGGCGAGCGCATGGATCGCCAGCGCATCGGCGTCGTCCCGGCGCCCGGCGCCGAGCGCGCGCGCGATCGCGGACGAGATGCCGCCGCCGACCGCGCCCGCCGACATCATCTGCATCAACATCAGCACCGGAAACACCAGCGCCACCCCGGCCAGGGCATCGGTGCCGAGCCTGCCGACAAAATAGGTCTCGACGAGGCCGACCGAGGCCTGCACGACCATCACCAGCACGTTCGGCGCCGCCAGCCGCAGCAGCGTCCGGGCGATCGGCGCCTCGACGAGCTGCCGCGTTCGCGGATCGAGGCGCGCAGGAGCCGCCGGCCGCGCAAGGCTCTCGCCGGAGCGTCCCGCATCTCTACCCAGCGCGCGCGAAGACATCCGCGGCCCCGTCGTGCCTTGACATCTGCGTATATGCTCCTAAATTAGGCGCATATACATGTTTGTCAAGCGGGAGCATGGACCATGGCCGCCGGCACGCCGACCAAGCCTGAAGAATGCATTTGCCTGGCGGTTCGCCAGGCGGCGCGGCACGTCACGCAATCCTACGACCAGTTCCTGGCGCCTGCGGGACTGCGCACGACCCAATTCTCGATCCTCGCGAAGCTGAAACGAAAGGGACCAATGACCATCAACGCGCTCGCCGCCGACCTGGTCATGGATCGAACGACGCTCGGGCGCAACATCCTTCCGCTGGAACGCGACGGCTTGATCAGCGTCGCGCCGGCGGCAACCGACCGCCGCAGCAAGGAGCTGCGCCTGACCAAGCAAGGCGACAAGCGCCTCGAGGCGGCACGCAAGGGGTGGAGCGAGGCGCAGGCGCGCTTCGAATCCGCTTTCGGCAGCAGGCGCACGTCGGACCTGCGCGCGCTGCTGCGGGCGGTGGCGGCGAGCAAGCTTGCTCCGGCCGATGGCGCCGCCGGCCGAGCTTCCGATATCTGAAATGACCGGCGGCAACGCGCGCCCGGCCTCGGAAGGCCGAGCGGCATTCGGAGACGTTCGCCGCCTCAAAGGCCGAGCTCGCTCAACGAGGGATGATCGTCGGGGCGGCGGCCGAGCGGCCAGCGATATTTTCGTTCTTCCTCCTTGATCGGAAGATCGTTGATGCTGGCGATGCGCAAGCGCATCAGGCCCTGCTGATCGAATTCCCAGTTCTCGTTGCCGTAGCTGCGGAACCAGTTCCCGCTGTCGTCGTGCCATTCGTAGGCAAACCGCACGGCGATGCGGTTCTCGCGGAAGGCCCAGACCTCCTTGATCAGGCGGTAGTCGAGCTCGCGCTGCCACTTGCGCGTCAAGAACGCTTCGATCTCCGCGCGGCCGTGCAGGAATTCGGCGCGATTCCGCCAGCGGCTGTCGGTCGTGTAGGCAAGCGCGACGCGAGCGGGATCGCGCGTGTTCCAGGCGTCTTCGGCGAGACGCGCCTTCTGCGCCGCGGTCTCGGCGGTGAACGGGGGAAACGGCGGGCGGCTCATGGCGTTTTCCTCGGCTGAACTCGCAATGCAAGCGCGGCCGACGGTACATCAGGCCGCCGGCCGCGTCGATGCGAGAGCGAACGCCCGATCGCTTCAGGCTTCCGCGAACGTGATCAGCTTGCGCGCGCGCGCCGGATCGCGCAGCTTCCCGAGCGCCTTGGCCTCGATCTGGCGGATGCGTTCGCGCGTCACGCCGAAGACCTTGCCGACCTCTTCAAGGGTGTGATCGCCGGCGCCGCCGATCCCGAAGCGCATACGCAGGATGCGCTGCTCGCGCGGCGTCAGCCCGTCGAGCGCCTCGGCCACGAATTCCGAAAGCGCACTCGCCTCGACCGCGGCGTGCGGATCGACCGCATCCGGCGCCTCGATCAGGTCGCCCAACGTGGCGTCACCGTCCTCGCCGATCGGAAGGTCGAGCGACGTCGGCTCCTGCACCAGCGACAGCACCTGCTCCACGCGCGTGACCGGAAGGCCCGTGCGCGCCGCGATCTCCGTTGCCGTCGCCTCCCGTCCATGCTGCTGGTAGAGCCGGCGCCGCTCGCGCAGCACCTTGGCCGCGATCTCGGTCATGTGAACGGGGACGCGAATGGTGCGGCCCTGATCGGCAATGGCGCGCGCGATCGACTGCCGGATCCACCACACGGCGTAGGTCGAGACCTTCACGCCATGGCGATAGTTGAACTTCTCGATCGCGTGCATGAGCCCCATATTGCCTTCCTGGATCAGGTCGAGGAAGTCGAGGGAGCTCCTGCGGCGGTACTTCTTGGCGATCGCCACGACCAGTCGAAGATGGGCCCTCACCATCTGCTCGCGTGCCGCCGTCAGCGCCCGCCGCGCGGAGCCGACCTCGGCAACCGCGGCCCGGAAGTCCGCGATCGGCAGGCCCACCCGCGCGGCGATGGCCGCAAGCTCGTCGCGTAGCGCCTTCACCTCGTCGGAATGCTGCCGCGCCAGCGCGCGCCAGCCCGGCGCGGGCAGCGCGGCCGCCTGCGTGAGCCAATCGGGATCGAGCTCGCGCCCGAGATGGCGGTCGAGCGCGTCCCGCCGCGGGATGCCGCAGCGTCCGGCAAGCCGCAGCAGCTCCTGCTCGACATCGCGAAGAACCTGCTGCTCGCGCTCCAACGCCGCGAGCAGGTCGGACATTCGATCGGGATGAAGCCATAGGCCGTCGATCTCGGCCGCGAAGCTCGCAACCAGCTCGTGCAGGCCCGCGCGGGCGCGCTTGGAAAGGTCGCGGCCGCGGCTCGCAGCCGTCACGCGCTTTCGGCTGGTCGCGGCGATGTCATCCGCGAGCGCGGAAAGTCGGTCGAGGCGCGCGGTGACCGCGGCCAGCAGCGCGCGCTCGGCTACGTTCTCGGCGCGCTCCTGCTCGGCCGCCGAGCGCTCCGGTTCCTCCCGCTGCGCGCTCCGGCCGCCGCCGAGGACGAGCGCGGCCGGTTCGGCGGGCATCTCGTCGTGGCGCAGCAGGTCGTGGAAGGACAGGTCGATGAGATCGCGCAGATGCAGACGACCCGCGCGCAACTCCCCTCCCCACCCCGCGATCCGCTCGAGGAGCATGGGCACGCGGCAGAGACCCTTCAGAACGGCGACCTGTGCGGCCTCGATGCGCTTCGCCAGCGCGATCTCGTCCTCCCGAGAGAGCAACTCGGCACCGCCCATCTGGCGGAAATAGGTATCGAGGAGGTCGCGCGAGAATTCCGGCTCGCGCCGCGCGACAGCCTCGCCGGGCGCGCGCGGCTTGGCACGCGCGCCGTCGCGATCCGACTCCGCTGCCGGCTCGAGCGGACTGTCGAAGACGTCGAAGGTATCCTGGCGCTCGAGGGTGCGGGGTTCCTCTCGCAGCAGCCCATCGATCTCAAGAGCCATCGGACGACAATTCCTCTCAACCTGCGCCCCAAGGCGCCGACCTGCGGATGCAGGGGTGACGCAAAAAGCCGCCGACCCACCAAAAGCGGCCCACGTTCGACGGTGAGCCAAGGGCTCGGTCGGCGCCGGTCGGCAAAAATGGGAAATCTGGCGTTTCGGGCGGCCCTTTGGGCGCGCCCGCGCCGGCCTTTCGAGCCGAAAATGGTGCGCGCGAGCAGGAAAATCAAGCGGTTTATGGGGGTGCCGACCCGCCCCGGGAACCCGGCTCCAGGGACGCCCGCGCCATGCAATTCGGCGGCAGCGTGACGATACCAGCGATCGGTCGCCCCCGGCACCGCGCTCGCGAAGCTCCCTCGGCTCCGATGCTGGCCGGAGGGAGGCTGTATTGCTTTGAAACCATTGAATTTTTGTCCCATTCCCGGCGATCCCCAGCGAGCGGGAGCCGTGGCGATCAACGCGAACGCGGATCGAGCGCGTCGCGCAAGCCGTCTCCCACCAGATTGAAGGAAAGGACGGCGAGAAAAATCGTAAGCCCCGGCCAGACCGCCATCCAGGGCGCGTTGACCAGGAAGCGCTGGGCGGCATTGAGCATGCTTCCCCATGAGGGCGCGGGCGGCTGCTGACCGAGGCCGAGAAAGGACAGCGCCGCCTCGGCGATGATGGCCGCGGCGATCGAGAGCGTCGCCTGCACCAGCAAGGCGGGGAGCACGTTCGGCAGGATGTGAACGAGCGCGATGCGCCAATGCGGATTGCCGACGGCGCGCGCGGCCTCGACATAGTCCTCGACCTTCACGGCCATCACCTGCCCGCGCGTGAGCCGGATGAAGATCGGCGTCGTCGTGACGCCGATGGCGATCATCGCATTGCCGAGGCTCGGGCCGAGAAAGGCGGCGAGCACGATGGCAAGAATGAGGAACGGGCAGGCCAGCAAGGCATCGGTCATCCGGCCGAGCAGCGCATCGACGAAACCGCCCATGTAGCCGGAGATCAGGCCGAGCGGCACGCCGACGAACAGCGCGATCCCGACCGAGATGACGCCGGCCGTGAGCGAGGCGCGCGCCCCGTAGATCACGCGCGCGAGCACGTCGCGCCCGAGGTCGTCGGTCCCGAACCAATGCAGCGCGGAGGGCGGCTTGCGCACGGCGCTCCAGGTCTGCAGGTTCGGATCGTAGGGCGAGATCAGCGGCGCGAGCAGCGCCAGCGCGATCAGCGTCGCGATGACGGCCAGTCCGAGCACGGCTCCCTTGCGGCGCATCAACCGCCGCAGCGCGCGTCTCGCCGGCGTCTCGATGATCTCATCGTCCGCCGCCCCGCCGAGCCCAGCTCCGACAACCGCGTCGATCATGACCTCAACCGCGCAGGCGCGGATTGACCAGGATATAGGCCATGTCGGCCAGCAGATTGAGCGCGATATAGGCCGTCGCCGTCACCAGCACGACGCCTTGAACCACCGCGTAGTCGCGGTTGAACACCGCGTCGACGATCAGCTTGCCGAGCCCGGGAATGGTGAAAATCTGCTCGGTCAGGACGGCGCCTGAAAGCAACGTGCCGAACTCGAGCGCGCCGAGGGTAATGACGGGAGTGAGCGCGTTGCGCATGGCGTGCTTGAAAATCACGCTGCGCTCAAGCAGCCCCTTGGCGCGCGCCGTGCGGACGTAGTCGCTCTCCAGCACCTGCAGCATGGCGCTGCGCGTGTGCCGCATCAGGATCGCGGCAATCGCATTGCCGAGGACGAAGGCGGGCATGATGGTGGAGGCAAGGCTTGCGCGCCAATCCTCGAGCGGTGGCACATATCCCGAGGCCGGCAGCCAGCCGAGCTTCACCGAAAACAGAAAGATCAGCATGATGCCGAGCCAAAAATTCGGCGTCGAGATCCCCCATAGCGCGAAGGCGTTCGCCGCGTAATCCCAGACGCTGTCCTTCTTCACCGCCGAGACCACGCCGGCGCCGATGCCGATGACCAGCGCGATGACGATCGCCATCGACGCGAGTTGGATCGTGACCGGCAGCTTTTCGCGAATGAGCGAGAGAACCGGCTGCTTGATCCGCATCGATTCGCCGAGATCGCCGGACAGGACGCCTTTGACCCAATAGACGTATTGGACCGGCAGCGGCTGATCGAGACGATATTGCCGCCGGATCTGCTCGATGACCTCGGGATCGCGCTCCTCCCCGGCCATGACGAGCGCGGGGTCGCCCGGCAAGAGCTGCTGCAGCGAGAAGATGATCACCGACAGGAAGAGCAGCGTCGGGACGAGCTGCAGCAGCCGGCTGCCGAAGAATGTCAGCATGGCGCGCTCCGCGAACCGGCAATTGCCAAATACCCGCGATCCCTATCGGAGTTTCAGCCCGACCACGCGCACGAGGCCGTCCGGCATCTGCCGGTAGCCGTCGAGCCGGACCGTATGGGCGATCAGCACGCGCCGATGGTACAGGTAGAGCTTCGGCGCGTCCTCGAGAATGATCTTGGTCAGCTTTTCGTAGATCGCCTTGCGCTGCGCCATCTCGGAGGGAATGCGCGATTCATCGAGCAGCTTGTCGACCTCCGGGTTGCAATAGCCCGGATAATCCAGCGGCGCCTTGCACTTGTGGAAGATATAGACGTTGCCGTCGGGATCGGTGCGGCCGCTCCAGGCGAGCATATAGGCCTGATAGTCGCCGGCCTCGGCCTGCTTGAGCGAGGTCGCGAATTCGGTCACGCGGATCTTCATGTTGATGCCGATTTCCGCCGCCATCGCCTGGATGACCTCGGCGACGGCCTGCTCCTCGGCGCCCTTCGGCACCATGAAATCGACGTCGAAGGGAGCAGTCACGCCCGCTTCCTTGAGCAACGCCTTGGCCTTGGCGACATCGCGCCCCGGAACCGGAAAGGCCTTCTGGTAATAGCGATGCTCGGGGCTCACCCACTGATTGCCGGGAACGAATTCGCCGTTGAACACGACCTGATTGAGCGCCTCGCGGTCGAGCGCGGCGTCGAGCGCGCGGCGCACCTTGGCCGAGCTGCCGAGCGGATTCTTCGCCCGTTCGCCGTTGCCGACGTTGATGTCCAGGCCCTGATAACCGAGCTCGAGCGCGGTCGAGAGCCTGAGCCTGGGGTCGGCACGGACCTCCTTGATGTCGGTTGCGAGCACGCGCTCGATCAGATCGACGCCGCCGCTCCTGAGATTGGCGATGCGCACCGTCGCGTCGACGATCGGCAAATAGACGATCCGATCGATATGAACGTTGTCCTTGTTCCAATAATCGGCGAATTTCTCGACGACGATGCGATCCTGCTGCACTCGCTCGACGAACTTGTAGGGCCCCGCGCAGACCGGATGCAATCCGAACCTGTCGCCCGCCGCCCTTGCCGCCTTCGGCGAAACCATCATGCCGGCGCGGTCGGTCAGCTGCGCGATCAACGGCGCGAACGGCGTCTTCAGCACGATCCTGATCGTGAGCGGATCGACGACCTCGACGCGATCGACTGGCGCGAGCTCGGGTTTGCGGAACGAGCCGGTCATGGTGACGTGACGTTCGAGCGAGAATTTGGCGGCCTCGGCGTCGAGCTGCTCGCCGTCGTGGAATTTCACGCCGGGGCGAAGCTTGACGGTCACCGCCTTGCCGTCGGGCGCGGTCTCGTGGCTCAGCGCCAGCTGGGGAACCACGTTGAGCTTCTCGTCGATGTCGAACAGCTTGTCGCAGAACGAGGCAAAAACGACGCGGCCGACATAAGTGCGCGCCAGCGTCGGGTCGAGAATATCGGGGTCCTCCGCCAGTCCGATCCGCAGCGTCGTCTGCGCCGCGGCGACGCCGCCGGAGATCAAGAGCAACGCGGCCGCGGCCGCAAGGCGGTTAGCTTTCATCCTACCGGTCTCCTTACTGCATCCCCGTCGCGGACGCGCCGGCGATCCCGCCCGTCTCCACTCTATCAAGCCCGGCGCCGTCCTGCCCATCCGGCCGGCGCCGAAAGGCGTCCACGAGCCGTTCGAGAACCGGCGGGGGGTCGCCCTCGTGCGGAATAAGATCCGCGGTCGGCGGCAATTCGTCGACGCGATGGCAGGCGGTCGCGTGCGGAGCTCCGATCAGCTCCGGCCGCTCGTTCTCGCAGCGCGCGATCGCGAACGGACAGCGGGTGTGGAACCGGCACCCCGGCGGCGGATGCAGCGCGTCCGGCATCTCCCCGCGCAGGACGATCCGCTCGCGCTTGACGCCGGGCTTGGGCACCGGAATGGCGGACAGCAGCGCGCGGCTGTAAGGATGTCGCGGACTTGCGAACAGGGCCTCGTTGGGCGCGATCTCGACGATGTGGCCGAAATTCATGACCGCGATCGAGTCGGCGATGTGCCGGACCACCGCGAGATCGTGCGAGATGAAGATGTAGGCGAGCCCAAGCCGCCGCTGCAGGTCGCGCAGGAGATTGAGCACCTGCGCGCGGATGGAGACGTCGAGCGCCGATACCGGCTCGTCGCAGACGACGAGCTTCGGTTCGACCGCGAGCGCGCGCGCGATGGCGATGCGCTGCCGCTGACCGCCGGAGAATTCATGCGGATAGCGGCGCGCCACGCGCGGCTCGAGACCGACGAGCTCCAGCAGCTCCGCGACCCGCTCGCCGCGGCGCGAGCGCGGAACGACGTCGTGGAGCGCGAGCGGCTCGGCCAGGATCTGGCCGATGGTCAGGCGCGGATTGAGCGAGGCATAAGGGTCCTGGAAGATGAGCTGCGCGTTGCGCCGCAACGGCCCGAGCTCGCGCTCCTTGAGGGCGGTGACGTCTCGCCCCTCGAAGCGGATGCGGCCGCTCGTCGCCTCGAGCAGCCGCAGCACGAGGCGGCCGAGCGTCGATTTGCCGCAACCGGATTCACCGACCACCGCGAGCGTCTCGCCGGCGGCGAGCGTGAAGCTCACCCCGTCCACGGCCTTCACGAGCGCGGTCGGGCGGCCGAACATCGAGCGCCGCGCGACGAAATGCCGGGTGAGATTGTCGACCTCGAGCAGGGGCGCGGTCACGACAGGACCTGCTCGAGCGGCGCGCGCACGCAGCGCGATCCGTGATCCCGGCCGACCGGCGCGAGCGGCGGCGGCGCCTCCACGCAAATGTCGCGCGCAAAGGGGCAGCGCGCGGCAAACCGGCAGCCGGGCGGAAGCGCCGCCATGCCGGGCACCATCCCTTCGATGGCGGCGAGCGCCTCGGCGCGGCGATCGAGCCGCGGAATCGAGCCGAGGAGGCCGATGGTGTAGGGATGCTGCGGGGACCCGAACAGCGCGTCGACGGGAGCGCGCTCGACGATTTCGCCCGCGTACATGACCGCGATCTCGTCGCAGACCTCGGCGACCACGCCGAGATCGTGGCTGATGAGAATGATGGCGGCGTCGGTCGCCGCTTTGAGGTCGCGCAGAAGATCGAGGATCTGGGCCTGGACCGTGACGTCGAGCGCGGTCGTCGGCTCGTCGGCGATCAGGAGCTTCGGATCGCAGGCGAGCGCGAGCGCAATCATCGCCCGCTGGCGCATGCCGCCGGACAGCCGATGCGGATACTCGTCGACGCGCTGCTCGGGCGAAGCGATCTTGACGCGCCGTAAGAGCTCGACGGCGCGCGCGCGCGCTTTTTGCCGCGACAGGCCGCGGTGGCGGATCAGCGTTTCCGCGATCTGCTCACCGACGGTGTAGGCCGGGTTGAGGGACGTCATCGGCTCCTGGAAGATCATAGCCAGCCGGTCGCCGCGCAGGTCGCGCATCTCCCGGTCGGGAACTCCGAGCAGATCGACGCCGTCAAAGCGAATGCGACCCGACACTTCGGCGGAGCCCCGGGGCAGCAATCCCATGATCGCGAGCGCGGTGACGCTCTTGCCGCAACCGGATTCGCCGACAAAGCCCAAGGTCTGACCGCGCCGGACCGTCAGATCGACGCGGTCGACGGCGTGCGTGGCGCGTCCGCGGTCGTCGTGAAAGACGACCTTGAGGTTCTCGATCTCGAGCAGCCCACCGGCGGCGCTCACGACGAGCCTTCGGCGGCGAGGGCCTTGATGATCTCGGTTTCGATCATGGCGCGATCGGTCAACCCCACCCGATCGCGGCGGCTCGGCAGGAAACGCCGCAGATGCACGAAGCGCTCGCGGCTCACTCGCTCGAGCCGCTCGAGCTCGGCAAGCGGATCAACGTGGTCATCGACGCGCAGATCGAGGTCAGGCCATTCCTCCTCGCCGCAAATGAGAAGCGCGGCCGATTGCTTTCCGCGCTTGTCGCCGCCGGCCGCCTCGCCCGCGCGCAAAGCGGCGATCAGCCGGCGGGGGAAAGCCAACCCGGCATTCTTCTCATAGGCCGCGACCGTGTCCTCGATCACGCGCGCGCCGGCGAGCATGTTGCCGGCGACCGAGACATGGTCGGCCGCGAGCTGACCGCACCAGTCGACGCAAGCCGTCCCGGTATGAGCGGCGATGCGACCCCGCGCATCCATCACATGCAGCTGCCGGTGGTCGCGTCCGGCGTCGGCGGCGGTCAGGCCGGCGACGACGTCCTGCGCGGTCTTGCCCTCTCCCAGCAGTCGCAAGCCGTCGACGCCGTAAAAGGGATTTGTCAGCGCCTGAGTTGCGATCGCGCCGACGCCCGACTTGACGTGCGGAACCAGTGCGCCCACGGCGAAGAACCGCGTCGCAACCGCAATTCCGAAGCGCCCGGTACGCCGGTCGCGAGCGATGATCGACCAGGTCATGCCGTCCATCCGCGACGGCTGCGCATTGTCAGCACGGCCGAGCCTTTCTAGCCTGAGTTTGCCGAGGTCGTCGACTCCCGACCCGAGCCTGGTCGGTTCGCAGCCGCGACCGGCGTCCGCGAGGGCTGCCGGGCGCTCGCCGGCGCCCCGCCTACATGGTGCCGAACATCGTGGACGTGGTGGTGACGCGCTTGCCGGTGCGTCACGGCTTTAGCCGCGACTCGGCGGACCTCTTTCTCGCCGACGTGCGGCAAGCGACCGCCCGGCTCGATGCCCACCGGCCGTCGCGACCGCAGAGCGCAGTCAACCGTCGGTTTTGCGCGTCCCGGCCGGCCGGCGGGAGGAACGCTCGACTTTTTTGTTAACCATAAAGAAATCGTCAATGAATTTCCAGTAAGCACGCGGTCATTACCAGGGTCGGCCGAACAGACGCCTCGACTTCGCCGGCGTCGGAATGCTCAGCGGCCACATGCTCGCGAACGCCGGTTGGTTCCGCAATGTCGATGTCCGTTCCGGCCCCTGCAGCGCAGCACATCCCGAGGCTTGAAATCATCCGAGGGGACTGCACCGGGCGAGCTTCGATTCCTCCGGCGTTCTCCGGCACGCACGTTGCGATCCGGCTTCGTGCGATCTCGATCGGGGCGGAGAGAAGCTGATCCATGCGCGTCAGGCTGGGTATCGTCTCCGTGCTCACGATCACCAACGTCGGCGTGTTGCTGGCAGCCGCCGGCGTCGGCTGGGACATGACGCGCCGCTATGACGAGCTGTTTTACTCGTTCAACGCGCGCAACGCGCAGAAAATTGCCGATGCGGGCGTCGCCGATCTCGCTTGGCGCGAATACGCGCAGCTCGTCGTCGAGATCGGGCGCAACATCGCGCAGGGCGATGCGTTGCGCCAAATGCTGGTTGATAGAAATGCGGAGGCAATCCGGACCAGGCTGGAGGACGATTTCCACCGCGGCGTCATCTCGAGCGGCCAAGTAAAGGTTGTCGGGCTGTCGCTCTATGACGCGGCCATGAATCCGGTCGGCGAGGTTTGGCGCGGGAAAGCCGCCGAACTGCCGCCTGCCCTGCGCGACGCGGTCGCCAAGCGCGAAGGGACCGATCGTCTCAAGATTCTGTGGCGCATCTGGCGGGACGGCGACGAACCGCGGCTCACTGCCGTCGTGCCGGTCGGCGGATTGCGCCTGGTCGGCTATCTCGGCGTGCACGCGGATCCGATTCACGCGCTCGCCACCCTCGATCAGCGGCTCGGCATGGCCGTCGAGATCCTTGCAATCGACAACGGCCGGCAGCTGCTGGCGCCGCAGAATTTCAGGATTCCCGCTGCCGCCGACCGGCGCGAGGACTTCCTCGCCGTGCAGGGTCCTCAACAACAGCCCATCGCCAGATTGCGGGTGATTCAGGACGTCACCGAGCTTACCGGCGCGCTCGACCGCGTCGCGTTCTGGTCGCTCTGCGTCTTCGTCCTGATCTGCGGCACCATTTCGGCCGCAGGAGTGGTGCTCGTGGCGCTGTTCATTCGTCAACTCCGCCGGCGGGAGGCTGCCGCGCAGAACGAGCTCGAGCAACGACGACGGGACAAGGCGGACGCGGACGAGGCGATCTTGCGGGCGGCGCAGACCGCCGAGGCGAGCCGACGCGCGGAATTGCTGCGCCTCGCCGACACCTTCGAAGCCAATGTCAAGTCCGTCGCCCAGTTCGTCTCTTCGGCATCGGCCGAGACCACTGCCAATGCGGAGTCGCTCGCCACGGTGGCGGACCACACGGCCAAGCTTGCCGAAGCGGCGGCCGAGGCCTCCGACCGGGCATGCGCGAACGTGCAGTCGGTCGCCTCCACGTCCGGCGAGTGGGCGGGCTCGATCGGCGAAATTACCCGCCAGGCGACCCGATCGACCAACATCGCGGAAAAGGCGGTGGCGGAAGCCAAGGAGACCAACGAGGCGATGCGCGGCCTCGCCGGGGCGACGCAAAAGATCGGCGAGGTGGTCGATCTCATTCGGGCGATCGCCGGGCAGACCAATCTACTTGCGCTGAACGCCACCATCGAAGCCGCGCGCGCGGGGGAGGCCGGCAAGGGCTTTGCGGTAGTCGCCAGCGAGGTCAAGTTGCTCGCGGGGCAGACCGCCAAGGCGACCGAAGAAATCACCGGCCAGATCGAGGCCATCCAATCATCGACGCAATACGCCGCCGCGGCGATCGAGCGGGTCGGACAGACCATCAACGAGATCAGCGGGATCGCGGCCAACGTGACGGTCGCCGTGGAGCGGCAGGGCGCAGCAACCGCGGGCATCGCGCACAGCGTCGAAAAGGCGGTCAGCGGCGCGCAGGACGTGGCCGGCAATATTGCCGGCGTCGACAAGGCGGCGGCCGAAACCAGCAGGGTGGCCGAAACCGTTCTCGCGACCTCGCGCGAGCTCACGCGCCAAGCCGACAGCCTGCACAGCGAGGTCCAAAGATTCCTGCGCACCGTCCGGGCCTGAACGAACGCGCCGTCGTCGTCAGCCGAATTCGAGAAGGAGAACAACCATGATCCACGTTCGCAGCATCCTGTCGGCACTCGCGCTCTTGCTCGGCCTCATGTCGGCGGCCACGGCGCAGGACGCGCCCATGCAGATCAGCGGCGCCAATACCGTGAACGCCCAGCAGATCTTCGATCTGATCACGAAGCGGCCGAACCTGGTGATCCTCGACAATCGCAAGGAGGAGGACTACGCCGCCGGGCATCTCGAAGGCGCCATTCGGCTGCTCGACACCGACGTGTCGTCCGAGACCCTCGCCAGGCACGTCGCGAGCAAGGATACGCCGGTTCTGTTCTACTGCAACGGCGTCAAGTGCGGCCGCGCCGCGAAGGCTACGGAGCGAGCCGTCCAACTCGGCTACAGCAACGTCTTTTACTACGCGCTCGGCATGGAAGAATGGAACAAGGAAGGCCTCCCGCTCGTGAAATAGCCGCACCGGGACCGAGGCTTTGTCGCCGCACTCGAGCCGCCACTCGGCATCGACAAAATATCAAAAGCCGCAAGTCCCGGATCTTCCGGTAGATTTGCTCGCGCGATCGGAGCCGGTGGTCGAACCTCGGGACCGCGAAGGCGCTCGGCCTCGACGTGCCGCCGACGCTTCGCCCCGACGAGGTGATCGAGCAATGCCGCGAGCTCATCACGTCAGCTCGCCGGAGGCCATCGACGTTGCCCGGCCCAGGGCCAGCCCCACGATGCGGTGCAGGAGGTCGGGATAGGCAATGCCGTCGTGCAGGGCCGCCGCGGCAAATTCCTCACTCTGGGCAATTTCGGGATTGGGATTGGCTTCCAGGAAGTACGGGACGCTGTCGGCGGACAGGCGAAAATCGATGCGGGCGTATCCCTCGAGCTCCAGCGTCCGGAATATGCGCTTGGCCGATCGTTCGATGCGCGCGCGCACCTCGGGGGCGAGGTCCTTGGCCGGCCCGTGCAGGATGCCGCGACGTTCCTGATAGCCGGGATCGTGCTTGACCTTCTCGGTGGCGATGCGCCATGTGCCCGGCGCCATGTTGCCGAAATTCAACTCCCAGATCGGCAGCACGCGCAGCCGCTCGTTGCCGAGCACGCCGACGTAGAGCTCGCGCCCGTCGATATATTGCTCGGCGATGGCGGCGGTGCCGATCCGCTCGTGGATGAATGCGACGCGCTCGGCGAGCTTCTCGTCGGTGTCGACCACCGAGGCCTGCGAGATGCCGTAGGACGCGTCCTCGCTCAGGCTCTTGACGATCAGCGGCAGCGCGAGGCGCTTCGGGCGGCGGACCTTGCGGTGCTTCGGGAAAACCGCGAAGGCCGGAACCGGAATCCGGTGGTAGTGCACCAGGGTCTTCGACAGGTCCTTGCCGCGCGCCAGCATCAGGCCGCGCGGATTGCAGCCGGTATAGGGGATGCGCATCAGCTCGAGATAGCTCGCGACGTTGTGGTCGTAGATGACTTCGCCGCGGAACTGCTCGAGCAGGCTGAACGCCACATCCGGCTTCCAGTTCTCGATCTCGTCACGGATCGGCTTGAGCTCGTCGTGCACGCCGAGCGGGCGAACCTCGTGCCCGGCGGCACGCAGCGTGCTTACGACGTCATACTCGGTCTTCCAGACATTGATTTCCTGCTCGCTGAACCCCTTGCTCGACTCCGGGGGTATCAGGTCCGGGTGTAGGAGCACCAGGACGCGCAGACGCTTCATAGCGCGAGCCACCTTCGCCGCAATGGACCGAACAGGGCATGCACCGTCTTGGCGGTCAACAGCACGGTGAATTCCATCACCAGCTTCCGCTGCGGACCGACCGCGCGCAGGTTCAGCTCGCGGCATCTGACGATCATATCGTCGAGGATTGCGTCCAGCGTGAGCTGGTGCTCGCCCGTCCACGTCGAGACCAGCTCTCGGATTCTCGCGCGGTGGCGCCTGATGAACGCCGACGCCGCCTGCGACCGGCGATGCCTCGGGTCGGCCGAGAACATCCGCTGCAGATCGCGATCGTAGGTTTTCGGCGTGTCGAACGCGTACAGCGCCTGCTTCTTCCGGTAGTGCTCGGCAAGAGTTTCGGTGAGCTGGCTCAGCGGGTCGACCCGCTCCCGGCGGGTGGGCAACGGTCGCTGCGCGGCGATCTCGGCCATCAGCTCGTCGACGTATTCGAGCTTCTTCAATGCCGGCCAGCCGGCGTAGCGCGTGCGCCAGTTGGAACGGGGCCGCAGCCAGACCGCGAAGGTTTCTGCGAAATCCTCGTCCGGATGGCTCTGCGCGTACCAGAGCCGCAGATGCTGGACGAAATGCCGGCTGGACGGGTTCGGCCGGTAATATCTCGGATAGCGCTTCGAGGAGGGGCCGAACAGCCGTTGCCAACCGCGCCGGCGCTGCAGCTGATAGGCGTGCTGCACGACGTGGCCGGCTTCGTGACGCAGGATGCTCATGCACTCCGACCATGTGCCGCCTTCGACGTCGATGATTTTCTTCTTCTCGAGCTGCATCAGCCGCGGATGCGCGAGATAGAAGGGGAACGCGATGCCCGGCGTGTTGTCCGGGCTGAACCATTCGCTCGAGATCCAGGCATGCGGCCGCACCCGGATGTCGCGCTGCTCGAGCTCCTCGTGCAGGGCCTTGAGGCAGTCCTCGAGCCAGGTGCCTTCGACGGTGACCTTGAGGTCCTTGAGGCGGAGCTCGAGCAGCTCCTCGTCGGGCAGGGAAGCCCAGGCGAATTTCTTGCGCGGCATGGGATCTCGAAAACCGGAGTGGGGCGCGGCCGCTCGATGGTGTCATGCCGGGCGGGCAACGACAACCGGTCGCCGTGTAGGGGACTGGCCCGCCTCTGCTCACCCTGGCAGAACGCCCATGTTGAACGCTTGATCGGGTCGTTCTCGCCTATCCGATCCTTGGCCGCCGCCACCATCGATATGTGACATCCAGGCTACACTTGGGAAGATTCACACCTCGGCTTTGCGATGGCTGTTGCGGTGCCCAACGGGCGCCATACAAAGTTACCCTCCTATTCCCACTGGGCGTGTTGTCGGGCTTGCTTCCGTCTCAACCGGTCGGCATCGGCTCGGGGGCAAGATCAGGCATGCCGGTCGGAGAGTCGCGGGATGATGCAGTTCATATCAAGCTACGGCGTCTGGTTGGTGGCGGCGTTCGTCGCCCTCGAAAGCGTCGGGCTTCCGCTACCTGCCGAGGCGGCTCTGATTGCGGCTGCGGTCTTCACCGCCAGAACACACGACTTCAATATTTGGTTTTTGATCACGGCCGCAAGCCTGGCGGCAATTTTGGGCGAAATTGTCGGGTTTTGGATCGGCAGGAGGTTTGGACCTCAGCTGTTGACGAAATATGGCGCCCATCTTGGATTGACGGAAAGACGGGTGAGAATCGGTCATTGGCTATTTGTCCGATATGGCGGCAGGTTTATTTTCATCGCTCGCTTTTTGCCGTTTCTGCGCAACATGGCTGCCGTGCTTGCCGGCACGAATTCCATGGCGCAGCATGACTTTTATTTCGCCAGCGGGACGGCAGCCGTTGCTTGGATAATGTGCTACGGTTTTGGGGCTTATTCCTTCGGTGCCGCATTTGCGAGCTTGACCTCACCGGCTACGGTTCTCCTGGGGCTGGTTGCGATAGCGATCATCTTGGCGGTGCCGGCGCTGATCGTGCGATACGAGGAGAGTCTGCACGCGAAAACCGAACGCGGAATTGCCTAGACTGCGCGAGCGCTTGGCCGCAAATCAAGTCGGCATGCCAGGTTGCACGTGAGCAAGCCTATCGGGAACTGAAGGGAATTTCTGCAGGCCGATAGCTCCTCATCTCGCGTGGTTCCTTTGTTCGTGCCTTGCGGCCGTTCCTTCGTCCCGGCCAGCACGTTGTGGTGCAG
>WNEY01000218.1_pt1 | contig 31892 bp, 28 predicted proteins | sample 5400531 | NCBI WGS metagenome assembly WNEY01 (sample SAMN13153338, study PRJNA577476) | soil metagenome | isolation source: 200 cm saprolite under Douglas fir tree site 1 | place: USA:California | collected 2015-04-18
CTGGTCGTTGTTGTTCTGGCCGGCGGGGCGGATGCCGGGGGTGATCAGCGTGATGTCGGGGCCGACCTCGGCCCGGACGGCGGCTACCTCCTTGGGCGAGCAGACCAGGCCGCGGGCGCCGGCCTGGACGGCGAGCGTCGCCAGTCGACAGGCCGCGTCGCTGACCGGGCCGACCAGCCCGATCTCGTAAAGGTCGGAGTCACAGAGCGAGGTGAGCACGGTCACACCGATGATCTTGGTGTCCGGCAGGGCCTGGACGGCGGCGGCGATGGCAGCCTGGCCGGCCGCCGCGTGGACGGTCAGCAGGTCGGGGCGGAGCTTGGCGACCGAGCGAGCGGCGCCGGCGATCGTGGCGGGGATGTCATGCAGCTTCAGGTCCAGGAAAACGTCGACGCCACGGGCACCGCGTACCGAGGCGACCACGTCGGGCCCGTAACGCAGGTACAGCTCCAGCCCGATCTTCAGCGTGCTGACGTGGGGGGTGACCAGCGCGGCCCATTCGGCCGCGGTGTCGAGATCGGGTGCGTCGAGCGCGACTGCGATCGGGGCGCGGCCTGTCATGTTCGCTCCATCCTCAGTACTCCCTGCGACACACTCCCTGAGACACGTTCCCCCTTATACGTCTGTGCTCGCTCTGACACTTCAGTGCTCCCTCCGCAGGCCAACCGCACCGCGGATGTCGTGCGCCGCGCCGATCACCTCGGTGACTCGACGGACACCGCTCTTGAGCAGCTCATCGTCGAGTTCACGCAGGATCCGGGCGCACGCCGAAGGGTCATGGAAGATCGCCGTCCCGACGGCGATCATGGATGCCCCGGCCAGCAGCAGCTCAAGCGCGTCGCGGCCGGTCATCACGCCGCCCATCCCGATGATCGGCACATCAGGCAGGGCCGCACGGACCTGGTAGATGCACCGGACGGCGATCGGCCGGATCGCCGGGCCGGACAGGCCGCCGGTGAGGCCTGCGAGCGCCGGACGCAGGGTGTCGGTGTCGATCGCCATGCCGAGCAGGGTGTTGATCATCGAGAGGCCATCCGCGCCAGCCGACACGCAGGAGCGCGCGATCGCCACGATGTCGGTGACGTCGGGCGAGAGCTTGGCGAAGACCGGGAGGTCGTGCCGGGCTCTGGCCCGCACGGCTTCGACGACAGCCGCGGCGTCGACCGGGTCGCAGGCGAACACCTGACCGCGGTGTTCCACGTTCGGGCAGGAGATGTTCACCTCGATCGCGGTGATCCCGGCGGCGTCGGACAGGCGGGCCGCCAGCTCGGCGTACTCATCGACCGTGCTGCCGGCGATCGACGCCACGGTCCGGGCCCCGCGCGACAGCAGCCAGGGCAGGTCACGCTGCAGAAAAGCATCGATACCAGGACCCTGCAGGCCGATGGAGTTCAGCATCCCGCTGCTGGTCTCGGCCATCCTCGGGGTCGGCCGGCCCGCTCTCGGCGCGAGCATCACCGACTTGGTCACGATCGCGCCGATCTTGGAGACGTCAATGAACTGGGCCAGTTCCCGGCCAGAACTCGCACAGCCGGAGGCGGTCATGATCGGATTAGGCAGCTCGGTGGTGCCGAGCCGCACCCGCAGGTCAGGTGCCATGGCCCGGCCTTTTCGCCGAGTCGCGGGAGCCGCCGGGTCGCGCTGGGCGATCCGACCGGTCAGCCGCCGACGCCGCGGCGGGCTGGCGGGGCGATCCGGGGGGTCGCGCCCCCTGGTCAGCACCGCGCCTCACCTTGGGTTCCCAGCCGGGCGCACCGAACGCGTCGAACGGGATCGTGCCAACTTCATCCCACCGGACCTGCTCGCCGCGGAAGACCGGGCCGTCCACGCACGACCGCACCATCCTGGTGATGCCGTCAGATCCGACTACCGGCAGTACGCACGTCATGCACACCCCGACGCCGCAGGCCATCGCCTCTTCCACCGCGACCTGCACGGGGATGTCGTAACGCCGGGCCAGCGCGGTCACCTGGCGCAGCATCGGCATCGGACCGCAGGCGTAGATGACATCCGTGCGCGCCTCGTGGATGACCTGGCCCAGCATGTCGGTCACGATGCCGCGCACGCCCAGCGAGCCGTCGACCGTGGTGATCGTCGCCGACCGGCTGGTGCGGCGGGCGGTCAGCGCGCCGAAGACCTTGTCGCCGCTGGCCGCCCCGAGCAGGAAATCGACCGAGCAGCGCCGCTCGCGCAGCCGGTCGGCTAGGGCGAACAGCGCCGCGCTGCCGTAGCCGCCGCCCACGAGGAGGCAGCTCACCGGGTCCCTGGGCACCGGGAACGGGCGGCCAAGCGGCCCGGTCAGGTCGAGGGTGTCCCTGGCCCGTCGTTCGGCCAGCCAGCGGGTGCCGCGTCCGCCCGCCGAGAACACGAACTCGACCGTGCCGCCGTGATCGGGCCGCACGTCGTGAATCGAGAACGCCCGCCGCAGCAGCATCGAGGTGTCGGGCCCGCCCACGGCGACCGCCACGAACTGGCCCGGCTTGAACCGGGCCGCGATGCCCGGTGCGACGATCGTGATCGCGTGGTACGCGTCGACCTGCCGGACGGTCAGCACCGTCCCGCGCACCTGCATGGGACCGGTCTCAGCCTCGTGCTCGCCCGCCGTCACGACGCCGTGCCCTGCTGCGCGCCGTCCCCTCGCAACCTCGCCGCGTGCTGCTGCAACGACCGCACGCCCACCTCGTTCCTCATGATGGCCTCGATTCCCTGAACGACCGCGGCCAGCCCGGCCATCGTCGTCACGCAGGGCAGGCCACGGCGTACCGCCGCGGTCCTGATCTCGTAGCCGTCCCGGCGCGGACCGGGCTCACCCGGCCAGCCGAACGGCGTGTTGATCACCAAGTCCACCTGGCCGGCCAGGACCCGTTCCACGATCGTGGGCTCCCCGGCCGGACCACGGCCGTCACTATGCTTACGCACGATCGTGGCATGTACCCCGTTCCGGCGCAGAACCTCGTAGGTCCCGCGTGTCGCCCAGATCTCGAAGCCCAGGTCAGCGAGCCGCTTGACGGGAAAGATCATCGACCGCTTGTCCTTGCTGGCAACGGAGACAAACGCCCGGCCCTTGACCGGCAGCGCGCCGTAGGCGGCGGCCTGCGACTTGGCGTAGGCCGTGCCGAACAGCTCGTCGATCCCCATCACCTCGCCGGTCGAGCGCATCTCGGGGCCGAGCAGCGTGTCCACCCCGGCGCCTGACTTGTCGGCGAACCGGTTGAACGGCAGCACCGCCTCCTTCACCGCGATCGGCGCATCGAACGGCAGGGTGCCGCCGTCGCCGGATGAGACGAGCATGCCCTCGGCGCGCAGCTCGGCGATCGACGCGCCGAGCATGATCCTGGTCGCGGCCTTGGCCAGCGGCACGGCGGTGGCCTTCGAGACGAACGGGACCGTGCGGGAGGCGCGCGGGTTAGCTTCGAGCACGTAGAGCACCCCGGCGGCGAGTGCGTACTGGACGTTGAGCAGCCCGCGCACCCCTACGCCGCGGGCGATCGCCTCGGTGCAGGCGCGTACCTCCTCGATGTATTCGCGGCCGAGCGTGATCGGCGGCAGGGCGCAGGCCGAGTCGCCTGAATGAATCCCGGCCTCCTCGATGTGCTCCATCACGCCGCCCAGGTACAGCTCGTGGCCGTCGAACAACGCGTCCACGTCCAGCTCGATCGCGTCGTCCAGGAACCGGTCGATCAGGACGGGATGCTCGGGGCTGGCCTGGGTCGCGCGTCGCATGTACGAGTGCAGGGTCGGCTCGTCATACACGATCTCCATGCCGCGGCCGCCGAGAACGTACGAAGGGCGCACCAGCACCGGGTAGCCGATCTCGGTCGCGATCGCGGCGGCATCTTCGACCGACATCGCGGTGCCGTGCCGGGGCGCGAGCAGCCCGGCGGCCGCGAGCACGGCGCTGAACTCGGACCGGTCCTCGGCTAGGTGGATCGCCTCCGGTGAAGTGCCGAGGATCGGCACGCCGGCCGCGGCCAGCGAACGGGCCAGACCCAGCGGGGTCTGGCCGCCGAGCGAGACGATCACGCCGACGACCTGGCCGGCCGCCTGCTCGGCGGCGATCACCTCGAGCACGTCCTCGAGCGTCAGCGGCTCGAAGTACAGCCGGTCCGAGGTGTCATAGTCGGTGGACACGGTCTCCGGGTTGCAGTTGACCATGACCGTCTCGAACCCGGCTTGCGCGGCGGCGAAGCACGCGTGCACGCAGGCGTAGTCGAACTCGATGCCCTGGCCGATCCGGTTCGGCCCGCTGCCGAGGATGATCACCTTCGGCCGGTCAGACGCCGGGACCTCGTTGCCCTCGTCGTAGCTCGAGTACAGGTAGGGAGTGGTCGCGGCGAACTCGGCGGCGCAGGTGTCGACCATGTGGTAGACCGGCCGGATTCCGCGCTCGACCCGCCACGTCGTGACCTGCTCAGCCGACAGACCGGTCAGCTGGCCGAGCTGGGCGTCGGAGAAGCCGATCGATTTCGCTGCGGCCAGATCGGCCTGCGGCAGCGAGAACCGGGCCTGCGCAATGCGTTTCGCAAAATGCTCGATGCCGTTGATCTGCTCGATGAACCACGGGTCGATGCCTGAGGCGGTCGCCAGCTCGGCGACGGTGGCACCGGCCCGCAGCGCCTGGTGCAGCGTCGAGATCCGCCCGTCGTGCGGCACCGCGCAGCGGGCAGTCAGCGTGGCGCGGTCGCCCGGCGCGCGGGCCCAGCTCAGCGGGCCGGCCGGCTGCTCGAGCGAGCGCAGCGCCTTCTGCAGCGCCTCAGGGAATGACCGGCCGATCGCCATCGCCTCGCCGACCGACTTCATGTGCGTGGTAAGCACCTGGTCGGCGCCGGGGAACTTCTCGAACGCGAACCTCGGCACCTTGACCACGACGTAGTCCAGCGCGGGCTCGAAGCTGGCCGGGGTCAGGCCGGTGATGTCGTTGCGGATCTCGTCCAGGGTGTAGCCGATGGCGAGCCTGGCCGCGATCTTGGCGATCGGGAACCCGGTCGCCTTCGAGGCCAGGGCGCTGGACCGGGAGACGCGCGGGTTCAGCTCGATCACGACCAGGCGGCCGGTGCGCGGGTGGACGGCGAACTGGATGTTGCAGCCGCCGGTGTCCACGCCGACGGCCCGGAGCACGGCGATCGCCAGGTCGCGCATCCGCTGGTACTCCCGGTCGGTGAGCGTCATCGCCGGGGCCACCGTCACCGAGTCGCCGGTGTGCACGCCCATCGGGTCGACGTTCTCGATCGAGCAGACGACCACGACGTTGTCGTTGCGATCGCGCATCAGCTCGAGTTCGTATTCCTTCCAGCCGAGGATCGACTCTTCAAGCAGCACCTCGGTGACCGGGCTGGCGTCGAGCCCGGACCCGGCGATCCGGCGCAGGTCGGCGTCGTCATAGGCGATGCCGGACCCGGTGCCGCCGAGGGTGAACGACGGCCGGACCACTACCGGGAAGCCGAGATCGGCGACCGCGGCCTCGCAGTCGACCAGCGAATGGCAGATCGTGCTGCGCGGAACTTCACCGCCGATGCCGGTCACGATCTCCTTGAACCGGCGGCGGTCCTCGCCGGCCTTGATCGCATCGATGTCGGCGCCGATGAGTTCGACCCCGTAGGTGGCGAGGATTCCGGCCTCGTGGAGATCGACGGCGGCGTTGAGCGCGGTCTGGCCGCCTAGCGTCGGCAGGATCGCGTCCGGGCGCTCGGCGGCGATCACCTTCTCCAGGATCTCGGTGGTGATCGGCTCGACGTAGGTGGCGTCGGCGAACTCGGGGTCGGTCATGATCGTCGCGGGGTTGGAGTTGACCAGGCTGACCCTGATGCCTTCCTCGCGCAGCACCCGGCAGGCTTGAGTCCCTGAGTAGTCGAACTCGCAGCCCTGGCCGATCACGATCGGTCCTGAGCCGATCACCAGCACCGAGTTGAGGCCTTCGCGCTTTGGCATTAGGCACCACGCCCCTGGCGCTGGGCCATCAGCGCGCAGAACTCGCCGAACAGGCCGCGGGCGTCGTGCGGGCCTGGCGCGGCCTCCGGGTGGTACTGCACGGCGAACGCCGGCCGGTCAGCCAGGGCCAGACCCTCGACGACGCCGTCGTTGAGGTTCACGTGCGTGACCTGCGCCGGCCCGAAGTCGGTCTCGAACGCGTGGCCGGCTCCGGCTGCTGGCATCGCGACCGCGAAGCCGTGGTTGTGGCTGGTGATGTGGACCTTGGCGGTGCGCTGGTCCTGGACCGGCTGGTTTACGCCCCGATGGCCGAACCGCAGCTTGTAGGTGTCCAGCCCCAGCGCCCGGCCCAGTACCTGGCTGCCCAGGCAGATCCCGAACACCGGCACCCGCGCTGCCAGTACGTCCCGCATCGCGGTTACCGCATAGCCGCAGGCGGCCGGGTCACCCGGCCCGTTAGAAAAGAACACGCCGTCGGGGTCGGCACCAAGGATCTGCCCGGCGGTGCTCGTAGCCGGCAGCACGTGGACCTCGCAGCCGAGCCGCGCCATCGCGAGCGGGGTCGCCGTCTTGATGCCGAGGTCGACGGCGGCCACCCGGTACCGTACCGGCGTTCCGGCCGGCGGCGGCACCACGTAAGCCTCGGGTGTGCTGACCACGCTGGCCAGGTCGGCTCCGATCATGGACGGGCTGCGCAGAACACGCTGCCGCAGCTCGTCCGGGTCGGTAGTGGTCATGCTGATGGCGGCCCGCATCGCGCCGCGTTCGCGCAGATGCAAGGTAAGCGCCCGGGTGCCGGTGATCGCGATCGCGGTGATGCCGTTGGCCGCCAGCTCGGCGTCGAGCGTCCTGGCCGACCGCCAGTTCGAGGCAATCGGTGAGGCGTCCCTGATCACGAAGCCGCTGACCCAGATCGCCCGGGATTCGTTGTCCTCGTCGTTGATGCCCGTGTTGCCGATGTGCGGCGCGGTCATCGCGACGATCTGGCGGCAGTAGGACGGGTCGGTGAGGGTCTCCTGGTAGCCGGTCATCCCGGTGTTGAAGACCGCCTCGCCGAAGGTCTCGCCGTCGGCGCCGTAGCCGGTTCCGCGGAAGGTGGTGCCGTCTTCGAGTACGAGCAGCGCTGGCGGCCGGGCCGTCGGCTGGCCGGCCGTCATCGGGCCAGCCTGCCGTCGAGCACGGTCGGCTCGCCGCGCAAGAACGTCGCGACCACCCGGCCAGGCAGCTTCATGCCGGCGAACGGCGAGTTCTTGCTGCGGGAGACGTGGCTAGCCGGGTCGACCACTCCGACCGCCGCCGGGTCGTAGAGCACCAGGTTCGCCGGAGATCCCGCCGCCAGCGGGCAACCGTGCCGCAACTCGGCTCGCGAGCTGGCGTCGAGCCGACCGATCACGGCCGGTCGCACCGACATCCGGTCGGCCACGCCAGACCAGTCGAGCTGACCGGTGCTGACCATGGCCTCGTGTACTACCCGCAGCGCCGTTTCCAGTCCGGTCATGCCGAAGGCCGCGATCGACCACTCGGTTTCCTTGTCCTCGGCCGGGTGCGGCGCATGGTCGGTGGCAACGCAGTCGATCGTCCCGTCCGCGAGGGCCTCCCGCAGCGCGGCCACATCGGTGGCGGTGCGCAGCGGCGGGTTGACCTTGTAGACGGGGTCGTAGCCGTCGGCGAGCTCGTCGGTCAGCAGCAGGTGATGGGGGGTGACCTCGGCGCTGACCCGCCAGCCCTTGGACTTAGCCCAGCGGATGATCTCGACCGAGCCGGCCGTGGAGACGTGGCAGACGTGCAGCGCCGAGTCGACGTGGGCGGCGAGCAGGCAGTCCCTGGCCACGATCGCCTCCTCGGCGACCGCCGGCCAGCCCGACAGGCCTAGGCGCGCCGAGACCTCGCCCTCGTTGAGTTGGGCTCCCTCGGTGAGCCTGGGCTCCTGGGCGTGCTGGGCGATCACGCCGTCGAATGCCTTCACGTACTCCAGCGCCCGGCGCATGAGCGTCGCGTCGGCGACGCAGCGGCCGTCATCGGAGAAGATCCGGACGGCGGCGGCCGAGTCAGCCATCGCGCCGAGTTCGGCGAGCCGGGTGCCGGCCAGGTTCGCGGTGACCGCGCCGACCGGCTGGACGTCGCACCGCCCGGCCTCCCGGCCGAGGCGCCAGACTTGCTCGACGACTCCGGCGGTGTCGGCCACCGGATCGGTGTTGGCCATGGCGTGTACGACCGTGTACCCGCCCATGGCCGCGGCGGCGGTGCCGCTCGCGACGGTCTCGGCGTCTTCGCGGCCCGGCTCGCGCAAGTGGGTGTGCAGGTCGACCAAGCCGGGCAGGGCGACCAGTCCGTCCGCATCGAGTACCCGCAGGCCGACGGCTCCCGCTTGGCCTGGCTCGGCTACCTCCGTGATCAGCTGGCCGTTTATTACCAGGTCAGCGGGCTCGCCGCCAAGCAACCTGGCGCCGGTGATCAGCCAGCCCGTCTCCGCCCCGCTCATCGGGCCGTCTCCCCGGCCGGCAGGACGGGCCGCACGGCCGACCCGGCCGCCCCGGATCCACTCCCTGACCCGCCGAGCAGCAGGTACAGGACGGCCATCCGGACCGAGACACCGTTCGCCACCTGCTCGACGATCGTGGACCTGGGCGAGTCGGCGACGTCGGCGGCGATCTCCACGCCGCGGTTCATCGGGCCCGGGTGCATCACAATCGCATGATCCGGCAGCAGCGCCATCCGGTCGTTGTCCAGTCCGTAGCGCCGGCTGTACTCGCGGACAGTTGGGAAATAGGCCTGCGACATCCGTTCGTGCTGGACCCGCAGCATCATCACCACGTCCGTATGTGGCAGCACCGAGGAGAAGTCGTAGCTGACCGAGGACGGCCAGCTGCCGACCGCGACCGGCAGCAGAGTCGGCGGCGCGACCAGCGTCACCTTGGCTCCGAGGGTATGCAGCAGCCAGACGTTCGACCGCGCGACCCGGCTGTGCAAGACATCGCCGACGATCGCCACGCGCAGCCCGTCGAGCCGGCCAAGCCGGCGCCTGATCGTGAACGCGTCGAGCAGCGCCTGGGTCGGGTGCTCGTGCGTGCCGTCCCCGGCGTTAATCACGCTTCCGGCCACCCATTCGGCCAGCCGGTGCGGGGCCCCGGAGGCGTTATGCCTGATCACGACCGCGTCGGCACCCATGGCTTGCAGGGTAAGGGCGGTATCCTTCAGGCTCTCGCCTTTCGCGACACTCGAGCCCTTCGCTGAGAAGTTGATCACGTCGGCGGACAGCCGCTTGGCCGCCGCCTCGAACGAGATCCGCGTTCTGGTCGAGTCTTCGTAGAACAAGTTCACGACCGTGCGGCCGCGCAGCGTCGGCAGCTTCGGGATCGGCCGCTCGGCGAGCCTGGCCAGTTGCTCGGCGGTATCGAGCACCGCCAGCGCGTCGGCCGCGGTCAGGTCGGCGGCGGAGATCAGATGCCGGTTCATCGGGCCACCTCCTGCCTGGCCTGAAGCAGCACGCAATCCTGGCCGTCGGTCTCGGTCAGGTGCACCTTGACCTCTTCGCGCTTGGCGGTCGGCAGGTTCTTCCCGACGTAATCGGGCCTGATCGGCAGTTCGCGATGGCCCCGGTCGACCAAGACGGCGAGCTGAACGGCCCGCGGCCTGCCGAGGTCGCCGAGCGCGTCGAGCGCGGCGCGGACGGTGCGGCCTGAGTAGAGGACATCATCGACCAGGATCACGACCTTGCCGTCGATCCCGGACTCAGGAACTTCGGTGGGACCGAGCGTCCTGGCCGGCCTTAGCCGCAGGTCGTCCCGGTACAAGGTGATGTCGAGCGAGCCGACGGGGACATCGATGCCCTCCGTCTGCGATAGTCGCACGGCCAGTCGCCGCGCTAGCGGCACTCCCCTGGTCGGAATGCCAAGCAGTACGACTTCTGCGGCACCGTCGGTGCGTTCAAGGATTTCGTGGCCAATCCTGCTGAGCGCCCGGCGGATCTCATCGGCCCCGAGAACGGGCTTCGGCGTCATCCCAGCCATCAATGGACCTCCTTCCCCGTCTCACGGGACGGGCTTTAAAGGACGTCTAACGCGGCTAACTTACCAGGAGGGCCGGACGGACGGCAGGACCGAACCGGGCGTGGCAGACGGTGTGATCTTAGTAACACGTATAGGATCAATCCGACAGACGACCTTGTACTTCACGTTCCGGGCTTGCTTCGAGCCCGCCTGCCCCGCCAGGGATCTGACCATGCCGGCGTGGACACGCGAGCATTCGCAGCGTTCTGTGATCTAGTAGGTAGGCTGTCTCCGAGTTGCGATAGCACGCGTAAGTTTAACCAGTTTTTGCCGTTCGGCTTGACCTTGTCGTGCTCTCGGCCTACCGTCACTGTCCGTAACCATCTCTCCCCCCCACTGCGTAAGGCCAGGAACCGGACCATGCCATCTGATTACGCGAAAACTCTGGGCGCCCGGCTGCGCGCCATCCGCACCCAGCAGGGTTTGTCCTTGCACGGCGTGGAAGAGAAATCACGCGGCCGCTGGAAGGCGGTAGTGGTTGGGTCCTACGAGCGGGGCGACCGCTCCGTCACGGTTCAGAAGCTTGCCGAACTTGCCGACTTTTATGGAGTGCCTGTCTCGGAGTTGCTTCCCGGAGACGCCGCGCCCGGTCTGATTGCGCCCACCCCCAAGCTCGTCATCGATCTCGAACGCATGGCCCAGCTCCCCAGGGAGCAGGCCGGACCGCTGGCCCGCTACGTCGCGACCATCCAGAGCCAGCGCGGCGACTACAACGGCCGAGTCTTGTCGATCCGCCAGGAAGACCTGCGCTCACTCGCGGTGATCTACGACAAGTCGCCCTCGGACCTCACCGAGGAATTGATCAGCTGGGGCATCCTCGACTCCGCCGCGCGCGGCGCAGTCGACTCGCCCTGAAGAGCCTCCCCACCGCGGTCGGCAATTCCGTATCTCCTCCCGGCGTCCCTGCTCCCGGCAACCGGTCGGCCGCGCGTAAGCGCTGCCTACATCGCGGCCGGCAGGGGAAGCGGGGACTGCGCGGGCACACCGAGCGCGCTCTCAGCCAGCGACACAAAGGTAGCCGCATCACGCAGCAGTTCATCGGCCTCCCGCGCGGTTACGGCTCGCGGCAGGCCGGCCTCGGCTGCGGCCCGCTTGCCGGCCCCGGCGGCGAAGAACGCAGCCCACTCGCTGAGCGTCGGCTCCACGCGCGGCAGCAGCTCCCACACACTCTGCGGGCGCTTCTTCCTCGGGGAAGCCGGCTCGGCCCTGGCGGCGACGATCGCGGCCGCTGCTCGCAGCGCGGCCAGATGCGCTCCGACGTACCGCCCGCCCGCGGACGGATCGCACTCCGCAGCGGCCAGCCCCTGGCGCGCCGACTCAAGCAACGCCAGCGCTGACGGGGCAACCCGGCACCGCAGCCGATCCTGTCGTATCGGTGCAGTTGTGCCCGTGCTCGTGCTCATGTCAGTTCCTCCAATTCCGCTGCGGGCCGGCCAGGCGAGGCGCTTCCCCACGCCCCACCCGGCCGCAGCCCGGTAGCCAGAGGGGGTTCGGCTACCTGGCCTTCCCACAGCAGTATTCGAACATAGATTCGGTTCACTGTCCATTCGTTTGCTGCTGCGTTCGAAGGTATCGAATGGGTCTGACAGTCAATGGCGGACAAGGCCGACCAGCACTTACGCCGGCCGGAACGCACGGCCTGACCAGGCCGTATCCGACCCCACGGCGGCCGTCGCGTAGGCTCGGCCAGATGGTGACCCGCCTCACCCTGTGCGACCTCACCGCTAGTCAGTTTCTCGGCCAGCTCGAGACGTCGCTCGCGATCTACGCGGACGCAATGGACGCCGATCCGTCGACCCTGCCGGGCCGCCGCGAGCTGATGCGCAGGCATGCCGGCTACCCGGCCTTCCGCGCGCTGCAGGCCCTGATCCTGCCCGCCAGCAGCAGCGACCGCCAGCCCGCCAGCAGCCAGCCAGCCAACAGCCAGCCAGCCAACAGCCAGCCCGCTAGCAACGACAACAGCCAGCCCGACAGCAACGCCCAGGTCGCCGGCTTCGCCTACGGCTTCCACGGTCAAAGCGGCCAATGGTGGTTCGACGCGGTCTGGCAAGCGCTCGCAAGAACCCACGGCGCAGGCCGCGCGGCCGTCTGGCTGGCCGACTCATTCGAGATCGCCGAGGTGCACGTCTACCAGCAGTTTCAGCGCGGCGGCATCGGCACCGCGATGCTGCTGAGCCTGACCGGCGGTCGCCCAGAGCGTACGGCTGTACTCTCCACCCCGGACCGCGACAGCACGGCCCGTCGCCTCTACCGGAGGATGGGCTTCACCGAACTGCTCACCGGCTACAGCTTCCCCGGCGGCAGCCCGCCCTACATCGTGATGGGCGCCGAACTCCCGCTCCGGACCTCGACCGGCGAGCTAGCCCGATCTCCAGCCGCGAGCCCAAGCATCTCGTAGATCTCGATGGTCGCCTTCGACCAGTTCAGCGTGTAGAAGTGCAGCCCTGGAACGCCCTCGTCGAGCAGTCGCCGGCACATTCCGGCCGCGTACTCCACGCCGATCTTCCTTACCGCCGCCCGGTCGTCGGCGTGCTCGCGCAGCCGCTCGGCCAGCTCGGAAGGGAACTTGCACCCGGACAGCATCACGGCCCGTTCGATCATCGGGACGCTGATGATCGGCATGATCCCGGCGATCACCGGAACCGTGCAGCCACGCCGCGCGACCGCGTCGGAGAACCGCAGGTAGTCCTCGACGTCGAAGAACATCTGGGTGACCGCGAAATCCGCGCCGGCCGCGCACTTGTCGACGAAAGTGTCCAGGTCAGCGTCCAGGCTCTCGGCCCGCGGGTGCCCTTCGGGAGACGCCGCGACCCCGACGCAGAACTCCCCTGACTCTCTGATCAGCCGGACCAGCTCGATCGCGTGCCGCAGCCCCTGCGGATGCTGCCGCCACTCGGCGTTCGGATCGCCCGGCGGGTCGCCGCGCAGCGCGAGCACGTTCTGCACCCCGACGCCCGCGTACGAACCGATCACGTGCCGCAACTCGGCGACCGAGTGGCTGACCGCGGTCAGATGACCGACCGGCGTGAGCGTGGTCTCTTCGGCGATCCGCCCGGTCACCCGCACGGTCCGGTCCCTGGTGCTCCCGCCCGCCCCATAGGTAACCGAGACGAACGTCGGCTTCAACGGCTCGAGCCGCCTGATCGCCAGCCAGAGCTGGGCTTCGTCGGCGTCGGTCTTAGGCGCCATGAACTCAAACGAGAACGATCTCGCGCCCGATGCGAGCAGGTCCCTTATCAGCGGCACACGGCTAGGCTGGGGTTTGGCCATCCGCCTAGGTTATCGTCACAGCCATGCCAACTAGCCCAGGTGACCTGATCAGGATCCGATCGGCGATCGGCGGGGCGCTCGATGACTTCCTCGCCCGGCAGCGCGCGATCCTGGCCGATATCAGCGACGACCTGACCCCGTGCGCGGACGCGGTCACCGACCTGCTGGCCGGGGGCAAGCGACTGCGGCCCGCGTTCTGCTACTGGGGCTGGCGAGCCTGCGGCGGAGCGGACGGGCCGCCGATCGTGGCCGCGGCCGCCGCGCTGGAACTGCTGCACGCGAGTGCCCTCGTGCACGACGACGTGATGGATGGCAGCGACACCAGGCGCGGCCAGCCGTCGGTGCACAAGCGCTTCGAAGCCAGGCACACCGCCGACCGGTGGCTCGGCGAGCCGCCCAGGTTCGGCATGGGCGCAGCGATCCTGATCGGCGACCTGCTGCTGGCCTGGACCGATGAGATGCTGCGCACCAGCGGCCTGCCCGCCGACTCGATCTGGCGCGGCCTCGCGGTGCTCGACTCAATGCGCACCGAGGTGCTGGCCGGGCAGTTCCTCGATCTGGTGGCCCAGTCTTCTGGTAGCTCCGCGCTCGCCGCGGCCCTGCGCGTGGTCACCTACAAGTCAGCCAAATACACGGTAGAACGCCCGCTCCAGCTCGGCGCCGCCCTCCACGCCGGTCAGCCAGGCGACGTCGACCAGACCGTACGGGATGCTTTCACCGGCTACGGCATCCCGCTCGGCATCGCGTTCCAGCTCCGCGACGACATTCTCGGCGTGTTCGGCGACCCGGCTCAAACCGGCAAGCCGGTCATCGACGACCTCCGCGAAGGCAAGCGCACCGTATTGCTGGCCCTCGCCAGGGAGCGAGCCGACGACGCGGAGGCCGCCGTGCTCGACCATTGCGTTGGCGACCCTGACCTCACCGAACAGGCCGCGCAGCAGGTCAGGGAGGTCATCACCGACACCGGCGCGCTGGCCGAATGCGAGCAGATGATCAGCGTGAACCTCAAGGAGGCACTATCGGCCCTGGACGGCGCGCCGATCGCCGCGACCGCGAAATCCGCGCTCGCCGACCTTGCCGTCGCCGCTACTGCCCGCGCGGGCTGAGCTGGAAAGCACCACCCAGACGTTAAGGATTTCAACGCCGTGGGAGAAAGCATTGCTCAGCGCTTCGCCAACCGGGAGGCCAGCCTCGCCGCGGCGGCCCCCGGATTCTCGGCGTCCGTGATCGCCCTGACCACGACGACCCTGCGCGCGCCGGCCTCAAGCACGTCGTCGAGCCTGCCCTCGTCGATACCGCCGATCGCGAACCACGGCCTGGTCGCGGCCAGCCCGGCCACATAGCTGACGAGGCCGAGCCCGGTCGCCGGGCGTCCTGGCTTGGTCGGGGTCGTCCACACCGGCCCGGCGCAGAAGTAGTCGGCGCCGGAGTCCGCTACCGCGGCATCAGCCTGGTCGCGCGAGTGCGTGGACAGCCCGATGACCGGCTCCGGCCCGACCAGGTGCCTGGCGACCGCGATCGGCAGGTCATCCTGCCCGAGGTGCAACACGTCGGCACCCGCCGCATACGCGACATCGGCCCGGTCGTTGACCGCGAGCAGGGCGCCGTGCTTGTCGCAGGCCAGCCGGAAGACCTCGAGCAGCCTCAGCTCCTCGCCGGCCTCAAGGCCCTTCTCGCGCAACTGCACGATGTCCACGCCGGACCCGAGCACCAGGTCGAGGAACCCGGCCAGGTCGCCCTGGCGTTGCCTGGCGTCGGTGCACAGGTAAAGCCGGGCGGCCCCGACGCGCCCGCGCAGTGTTGGCCCGGGGGCCTCCCAGCCGGTGTTTTGCACGCAGGCCATCTTGCCATCCGGCCCTGACCCGCTCGCGGGCCGTGCTGACTACGCAGTGCCCACTAGAAGCCGGGGCCGGCTGGACCGCGGCTGAGCTTCTAACTAGGTTGTGCTGGCTGGAGATCGACGTTGATCAGTAGGCCAGTGCCTGGGCGCGCCGGTTGACCTCGCTGCACCGGTGTGCGGCGATCGCCTCGATCGGACTGCCAGGCAGCGAGTCGTCCGAGGTGAACAGCCAGCGCATCGCTTCGACGTCGCTGAAGCCGCAGTCGAACAGCAGGGTCAAGGTGCCGTGAAGGCCCCGGACGACTTGGCCGCCGTCCAGGAACGCGGCCGGCACCCCGAAGGAGCCGTCCGGCCGCTGCACTCCAAGCAGTTTGCGGTCGCGCAGCATCTGCTTGACCCGGTTCACGGGCAGGCTTAGCTGCTGAGCGACCTCAGGGATGGTAAACCATTGGCCGACACTGGAGTCGGCGTGGGGGTCGATCTGTGCCACGTCCAAATCCTTTCCCCAGTTGACCTGTTTGCCAAACCAGGGAAAATTCCAGTTCACCAGCGGGTGTCAGAATCGGTGCAGCGGCTGGTCAGCGCCCGCAACCAACTCGCCCGCCGGGCCGGTCAAAGGGCCGCCGCAGCCATCACAGCGCGGCCGCCCGCAGCGGCACCGCCGGATCAGCTACCTTGACCGAGTCGACCGCCGTTCCCGCCTCGATCAGCCGCCGCCCCTGCATCAGATCCTTCGGCAGATCGACGGTGAGCACGGCGATCAGCCGCTGACCAGCCAGCCAGCACACCGCCCATTTGTCCTGCCGCGGGTCGCCGCGCCAGATCAGCTGGTCGGCGCCGGCGTGGTGACCGACGTACTGCAGCATCCGGCCGAACTGCTCGGACCAGAAATACGGCACCGGGTCGTACCGCTCGCTGCCTCCGGCCAGGTTCGCGGCCAGGACCGCCGGCGCCCGCAGCGCCCCATCCCAGTGCTCGGTCCGCAGCCGGCGTCCGAACCTGGCCGACCAGAACGCGGCGCAGTCGCCCACGGCATAGACGCCCGGCATCGAGGAACGCAGTTGCTCGTCCACGGCGACGCCGTTGTCGAGCACCACCTCCGACGACTCGAGCCAGCCGACCTCGGGCCGGACCCCGACCGCGGTCACGATCTCATCGGCGGCCAGCCAACCGCCGCCGACCAGGCTGAGCCCGCCGTCCTGTACCGACTCGACGCGCTGGTCCACCGACAGCTCGACCCCGGCGGCCGCGTACCAGCTGGCCGTCCAGGCGCCTACCTCGGCACCGATAGCGACCGCCAGCGGCGCGGGACCGGCCTCCACGACATGAACCGCGCACCCCTTGGCGGCCGCGGCGGTGGCCAGCTCGGCGCCGATCCAGCCGGCCCCGACGATCGCCAGCGCAAGCCCAGGCTTCAGCAGCTCGCGCAGTTCAAGCGCGTCGTCGATGGACCTCAGGAATCGCTGCCGACCGGGCCCGGGCAGGGCGATCGGCCGGGCGCCCGTCGCGATCGCCAGCCGGTCGAACGGGTACTCGCCCCGATCAGTGCGCACTGCGCCGGCCAACACGGGCCCGGCCGATCCGCCGCCAGCCGATCCGCCAGTCGACAGGTGCTCGGCTCGCTCGCCGAGTCTGACCTGCGCGCCGAGCGAGTCGAGTTCTTCCCGCAGCGAGGTGTCATCGACCTTGCCGGCCATCAGCTGCTTGGACAACGGCGGACGGTCATACGGCGGCCTGCTCTCAGCGCCGATCATGGTGATCTCGCCGGCGAAACCGGCCGTGCGCAGCTCCTCCACGGTGCGCAGCCCGGCCAGGCCCGCGCCGACGACCACGATCTGCTCGGTATCTTCCCGCTGATCAGGCACTCCGCTACCTCTCGCCGCACATAGCAAACATCTTGACCACGAACATTAACGCCAGGTCGTTCGCGGGCGACCAGGCGGCAAACGAGCAATCGAGAACCGAGCGCGATCAGGCTAAACTAGGAATCAGACGCGCGGGAGTCCGGTGCCGACCGGGCTGAGAGGGCGGCTGAGGAGCCGCCGACCGCAGAACCTGATCCGGGTCATGCCGGCGAAGGGAGCGCACGGACTACATGGATAGCGCCACTACGGCCACCAGTGTCAGCAGCACTGACTTTGCCGGCAGCACTGACGTACTGATCATCGGCGGCGGGGTAATCGGTCTTGCCATCGGCTGGCGGTCCGCTCAGCGCGGCCTGAAGGTCATCGTCGCCGACCCAGCGCCCGGCTACGGAGCTTCGCACGCGGCCGCCGGAATGCTTACCCCGGTCGCCGAGGCCGCTTACGCCGAGCAGCAACTGTTCGAGCTCGGCAGCCTGTCACTGCGCCGGTACCCGGACTTCGCGGCCGAGCTGACCGAGGTCACCGGCGCCAGCGTCGGCTTCCGCCGCTCCGGCACCCTGCTCGTCGGCTACGACGCCGACGACATGGCGATGATCGCCGAGCACGCGCGGCTCCGCGAGTCGTTCGGCGCCGCCAGCCAGCGGCTGTCGGCCAGGGAGTGCCGCCGGGCCGAGCCGCTGCTCGGCCCGGCGATCGCCGGCGGCCTGCTTGTAGAAGACGACGCCTCGGTCGACCCGAGGCGGCTCACCAGCGTCCTGCTCTCCGCCTTCAAGACGGCGGGCGGCACGCACCGGCCCCACGCAGCGACCAGGTTGCTCACCTCGGGCGACCGCGCGACCGGGGCCGAACTCGCCGACGGCAGCAAGATCTCCGCCGGCCAGGTGGTGCTGAGCGCTGGCTGGGCCTCGGCCTCGCTCGACGGCTTGCCGGCCGGCGTCGCTCCCCCGCTGCGCCCGGTCAAGGGCCAGATAGTCCGCCTCCGCCCAACCCAGGCAACGCTGTCCGCCGGCCTGCCACCCGCCCTGGTAGGCCGGACCGTGCGCGGGCTAGTCCAGGGCAGCTCGGTGTACCTGGTACCCCGCGAGGAGGGCGAACTCGTGGTCGGCGCGACCCAGGAAGAGCTGGGGGCCGACACGACGGTAACGGCCGGAGGCGTCTGGCAGCTCCTGCGCGACGCCCGCGCGATCGTGCCCGGCATCACCGAGCTTGAACTAGCCGAGTCGGTCGCGGGCCTGCGCCCCGGCACCCCGGACAACGCTCCGGTGCTCGGCCCGTCCGCAATGCCCGGGCTCGTGCTCGCGGCCGGTCATTTCCGCAGCGGCGTGCTGCTCGCCCCGATCACGGCCGACCTGATCGCCGAGTTCCTCACCACCGGCACACTCGGGCCGGCGGCCGCCGCCTTTGACCCGCAGCGCTTCGCCCCCGCCGCCCGGGAGCCCGACCCGCACCCCACCGCGCCCGCCGCCCGGGAGTCCGTATGGAAGTAATGATCAACGGCGCGCCCCGCGAGGTGCCCGACGAGCTATCGCTGGAGCGAGCCGTTTCGCTGATCTCAACCTCCGCCACCGGCATCGCGGTGGCGGTCAACGGCGAGGTGGTGCGCCGCGCATCCTGGCCCCAGCACCTGCTGGTGCCGGGCGACAAGGTCGAAGTGCTTACCGCGGTGCAGGGAGGCTGACGATGAGCGATCCGCTGACCGACGATCCGCTGCTGATCGCCGGGGAGAAGTTCGGCTCCCGGCTGATCATGGGTACCGGCGGCGCCCCGAGCCTGGACGTGCTCGGCCGCGCGCTGGCCGCCTCCGGCACCGAGCTGACCACGGTGGCGATGCGCCGGGTCGACCCGGCGGCTACCGGCTCCGTGCTCGACGTACTGGCCAGCCAGGGGATCAAGCTGCTGCCGAACACGGCCGGCTGCTACACCGCCGCCGAGGCGGTGCGCACCGCCAAGCTGGCGGCCGAGGCCCTCGACACCAGCTGGATCAAGCTCGAAGTGATCGCCGACGAGGTCACGCTGCTGCCCGACCCGATCGAGTTGCTGGAGGCGGCCGAGCAACTGGTGACGGCCGGCTTCACCGTGCTGCCTTACACCAACGACGACCCGGTGCTCGCCCGGCGGCTAGAGCAGGCCGGGTGCGCGGCCGTGATGCCGCTCGGCGCGCCGATCGGATCTGGCCTTGGCATCAGGAACCCGCACAACATCGAGCTGATGGTGCAGTCCGCCAAGGTACCGGTGATCCTCGACGCGGGGATCGGCACCGCCAGCGACGCGGCGCTCGCGATGGAACTCGGCTGCTCGGCCGTGCTGCTAGCCACGGCGGTCACCAGGGCCAGGGACCCCGAGCTGATGGCCGCCGCGATGCGCTCGGCGGTGATCGCCGGACGACTCGCCTACCGGGCCGGACGTATCCCCAAGCGGCATTACGCCAACCCCTCCTCACCGCCGGCCGAGAACTAGTACCCTCCGCCTGGCGCGGGGTTGGCCATCGCGTAACCCGGTCGGGGGAGGCAGCGTAGCTCTACACTGTTGCCGATGGATACCGCCCTTTCGCCACCTGTGGGCCAGCTGCTTGGCGGCCGGTACCACGTTGGATCACGGATTGCGCGCGGTGGCATGGCGACGGTGTATATGGGCACCGACACCCGGCTCGACCGCGTGGTCGCGCTGAAGATCGCCCATCCTGACCTGTCAGACGACTTCGAGTTCGTGCGCCGCTTCATCGGCGAGGCCCGCTCGGCCGCCCGACTGACCAGCCCGAACGTGGTCGCGATCTACGATCAGGGCTCCGATGGCCGGCTGCACTACATCGCGATGGAGTACGTACCAGGGCGTACGCTGCGCCAGCTGCTGACCGAGCGGGGCCGGCTGGGCCCGCGTGAGGCGCTGGACATCATGACCGGGGTGCTGACCGGACTGGCCGCGGCTCACCAGGCCGGCTTCGCGCACCGCGACGTCAAGCCAGAGAACGTCTTGCTGACCAGGACCGGCGAGGCGAAGGTTGCCGACTTCGGGCTGGCCAGATCGGTCGCCGGGGCGGTTCAGACCAAGGGCGGCATGCTGATCGGCACCGCCGCCTACCTCGCCCCCGAGCAGGTCTCCGGCGGCGTCTCCGATGCCCGCACTGACGTGTACGCGGCCGGCCTCATGCTGTTCGAGCTGCTTACCGGTCGGCAGCCGCACACCGGCGAGAGCCCGCTCGCGGTCGCCTACAAGCACGTGAACGAGACCGTTCCGGCCCCCTCCGGCCTGCTACCTGGTCTCGCTCCGGCATTGGACGCGCTGGTCGCGATGGCCACCAGCCGCGATCCCGAACTGCGGCCGATGCACGCCGGGCAGTTCCTGCGCGCGATCGACGAGGTTCGTGACGGCGAGGGTCTCAGCGGGGGTTCATGGGGGTCGCCCCCCTCCGGCCAGCACAGCGGCACGGCGCCGTACCAGGTCGGCCACCCGTACCCCAGACGGCACAACTCGGGCCCATACAACTCGGGTCCCTACAGCGCGCCGTATGGCCAGGACTCACTCGACATTCCCGAGGCCGGAGCGGTCGGCGCATCGGCACTGCCGTCGTTGAGCCCTCATTCGACCGCGCTCGACGCTCCGCGTCTGCCAGAACCGCACGGCAACGTGAACCACACTCTCGTGGTGCCCGCTGGCAGCGATTACGGGGACTATCGGCAAGGTTCCGTCAGCCGCTACTCCGACCCCTACGGGTACGGCGACAACCGGCCGCAGGAGACCGGCCATCGCAGTCACCGCGCGGGCGGCCGGAGCGGCGGCCGACGATCAGAACCCTGGCTGCAGCAGTTGCTATTTGGCCGCCGCCTGGTCTTTCTGCTCGGCGGCATCGCGGTCGTTGCAGCGGTGGGCGTGACCAGCTGGTGGCTCAGCTCGGGCCAGTACACGAACGTCCCCTTTACCCGCGGCATGTCGCTCAGTGCGGCCAGGCTCGCCCTGGGCAACGTCGGCCTGAAGATCAAGATGGCCAAGCCAGAGCACTTCTCGATGCCGAAGGGCGACATCATCAGTACCTCGCCCAAGGCAGGAGCGCGGGTCACCGGAGGCACCGTGATCACGATCACGACCTCGCTCGGACCGCTGATCCTCCAGGTGCCTGACGTGTCCGGCCAGCCCCAGAGCCAGGCCGAGGACGCGCTGCGGCATGCGCGCCTGACGCCCGGCGCGATCACGAAGGCCACGTCAAGCTCGGTGCCGGTGGGCGACGTAATCAGCACCACCCCGGCCGCCTACTCCAAGTGGCCGCAGGACAAGCCGGTCGGCCTGACGATCAGCGAGGGTCCCGGGCTGGCCAGCTTCGTCGGCCAGCCCGTCGACGTGGCGGTGCAGGCCGCGCAGTCCGGCGGCTTCACGATCAATCAGGTGCCGGCCAAGAGCAACCAGCCGGCCGGCACCGTGCTCACCCAGTCGCCTAAGGCCAACACGCCGATCACGCCGGGCGAGGTAGTCACGGTCCGGGTATCGCAGGGACCGCCGGCCCTGGCGGTACCCAACGTGCAAGGCATGCCATTGCACGACGCGATCCAAGCGCTGGAGCAGGCCGGATTCCAGGTCCAGGTCAACCAGGGGCTTGGCGACCGGGTGCTCAGTTACGCGCCGACCACGCCGCAGCCCAAGGGCACGACGATCACGCTGAACGTGGGCCTCTTCTCCGGCGGGTAGCGCCTCTGGCGGCTAGCGGCTACTACAGCTCAGGTCCCTCACCCGGCTGCTCCTGATAGGAGTAGCGCTGCTCCTGCCAAGGATCGGCGTTGTTGTGGTACCCGCGTTCCTCCCAGAACCCGCGCCGGTCCCCCACCAGGTACTCGATCTCGCGCACCCACTTGACGCTCTTCCAGCCGTACCGAGACGGCACCACGAGCCGGACCGGGTGCCCTTGCTCGGGCTTCAGTTCGCAGCCCTCCCGGTGCATGGCGAGCAGGGTGTCAGGCGCACCGAAGGCCTCGAGCGGCAGGTTGGCGCCATAGCCGTAGTCCGCCCACACCATCACGTGCGTGGCCGCCTTGGCGGGCGGTATCGCCGCCAGCAGATCGGCGACCGCCACCCCGGCCCAGGTGATGCCGAGAATGGTGAATTTGGTGACGCAATGAAAGTCGGCGACAATCTCGCGACGCGGCAGCGCCGAGAACGCATCCCAATCCAGGCAATGCGGCCCGCTGTCTTCGGTCGTGCCGGAAACCCGCAAGTTCCAGGTCGAGGCGTTGAAGGCCGGAACCGGTCCGTAGTGCATGACCGGCATCGAGGCCTGGACGTGCTGGCCGGGCGGCAACCGGTCCGCGCCGCCATCACCCGGCGGCGAGGGTGCGGGGACCCATCCGGCCGGTCCTGGCTTCGCGCACGGCCTACCGGAGGCGTCAAGGCCGCGTGCCACGGCGTCTGGCTGCCTCATCTCCGGCTGACCTGTCCTTTCCGCATCGAACCAAACGTCGACCACTCCAAGGCTGGGGTGCTGACCAGCCATCTTGTCACCACGACTTTGCATAACGATCGGCGACCGGGCATCGGCGAGATAGCTGGGTGCGCTAAGCTACCCCGCGTGAGTCGTGCGTACTGGTTCTTTTATGGTTACCCATCCGGCCAGGGGGAGGTAGCCCGCTAGGCGCTGCGCACACGGACAAGCGGAATGAATCTCCAAGCCCTCGGCCGGGACCGGTCGGGGGCTTTCGTCATTTAAGTAGCAGGAGACCGAGATGGTAATCGTGATGGCCCCAGAAGCAACCCAGGCTGATATCGACTCCCTGATTGAGCTAGTAGGAACGGCCGGCGGCGAGGCGTTCGTGAGCCGCGGAGTCTCGAGAACGATCATTGGCCTGGTCGGCGATGTTGAGCAGTTCGGCTCGCTCAATCTGCGCAGCCATACCGGCGTGAGCGATGTCGTCCGGATTTCTGTTCCCTACAAGCTGGTCAGCCGCGAGCATCATCCGGAGCGATCGGTCATCCGGGTAGCCGGGGTGCCGATCGGCCCTGGCACGGTCACCCTGATCGCCGGGCCCTGCAGCGTGGAAACCCCCGAGCAGACCCTGGCCTCGGCTCAGCTGGCGAAGGCGGCCGGAGCCGCGCTCCTGCGCGGCGGCGCGTTTAAGCCGCGCACTTCGCCTTATGCCTTTCAGGGCCTGGGCGCGGCCGGCCTCGACATCCTCGCTCAGGTCAGGACGGAGGTGGGGTTGCCCGTTGTCACCGAGGTGGTCGACCCGGCCGACGTTGACTTGGTCTGCGCGTACGCCGACATGCTGCAGGTCGGGACCCGCAACATGCAGAACTTCGCGTTGCTGCAGGCCGTCGGCTCGGCTGGGAAGCCGGTCATGCTCAAGCGCGGCATGAACTCCACGATCGAGGAATGGCTGATGGCGGCCGAGTACATCGCCCAGCGCGGCAACCTCGACATCGTGCTCTGCGAGCGCGGCATCAGGACCTTCGAGACCGCGACCCGCAACACGCTCGACATCAGCGCGGTCCCGGTCGCCCAGCGCCTGTCGCACCTGCCAGTGATTGTCGACCCTTCGCACTCCGGCGGCCGCCGGGAGCTCGTACTCCCGCTCAGCCGCGCCGCGATCGCGGTCGGCGCCGACGGCGTCATCGTCGACGTGCACCCAGAACCGGCCAAGGCCCTCTGCGACGGCGACCAGGCGCTGACGGGGAGTGACATCGCCGACTTGGCTGAAGTCATGCGCACGATGCCAGCGTTGCTCGGGCGAACTGCCGCCGAATTGCCGCAACAGCCGACCGTAGTCGCCATCTGACCAAACCCCCGCTGGCTGTCACGAGCTGAGAGTCCCGAGGGCTCTCAGCTCGTGACTCGCTGGGTCAGGCGCGCTGGCAGCGGAAGATTTCCGGTAGATGATGAGCAGTCCGATCTGATAGTTGAATCATTATAGCGGGGATCCAATGGCGGTATTTCTTGGCGACCGGGGGAAAGCGCGATGCCTACGCCACCGTTTCAGCCCGGGCGGTACTCCTGGGCGGCGGCGGCTAGCTCGGCGGCGAGTTCGTCGATGTCAAGCCGGGCTTCGATCCTGTGCAGGTCGGCTACCCGAGCCTTGGTCTCCACTTGCTTCGGCAGCAGCAGCGAGCAGCAGTCCTGGTCCGGCAGTTCGGACAGCGCCAGCGTCTTGATCCGCCGGGCCTCGGCCATGATCTCGATCTTGTCCAGGCCGATCAGCGGTCGCAGGATCGGCAGGGCAACCGCCTCGTCAAGCGCGGTGATGTTCGCCAGCGTCTGGCTGCTCACCTGCCCGAGCGAGTCACCGGTCACCAGGGCGGTCGCCCGCACTCGCGCGGCCATCGCCTGGGCGGTCTTCAGCATCAGCCGCCGCTGGGCCATGACCTGCAGCCGACCAGAGCCCGACGAGGCGAGCCGTTGCTGCGCCTTGCCGAACGCGACCACGAACAGCTTGGAGCCGCGCTGGTACCGATCGAGCTGGCGGACCAGGCCGTAGGCCTTGTAGACCGACTCAGGCCCGGTCAGCGGCATTCCAGAGAAGTGCAGGAAGCTGCAGTACAGGCCGCGCCGCATCATCCGGTAGCCGGCCACCGGCGAGTCGATGCCGCCCGACATCAGCACCAGGCCGCGCCCGCTCATCCCGACCGGCAAGCCGCCCTGGCCCGGGTAGCCGTCGGTGTAGATGAAGACCTCGGATTGGTCGACCTCGACGTAGATGCTGAAGTCCGGCGAGCGCAGGTTCACCGGGTTGCCGTAGAGCCGCTGGACCTTGCTGCCGATCGCGATCGCCAGCTCGGAGGAGTTGAGCGAGAACCGCTTGTCCCGGCGCTTACCCCGGACGGCGAACGACCCGGTCTGGCCCTTGGCGAGGTCGGCGGCCGCGTCGATCGCGATCTGCGGGTCCTTGCTGATCCGGCTGGCCCGGCAGACCCTTACCACGCCCATGACGGTCAGCATGCGTTCGGCGATCTGGTCGGCGGCCACCTCGGCGGCCTCGCCTGCGTCGGGCTGGTCAAGCACCGGGCTCAGCACGATCACTCCGTCGCGCTGCCACAGGCGCAGGCCGATGCCGAGATCGGCGATCGCGAGCCTGATGTTGTTCTGCAGCAGCCGCTCGAACTGCTGCCGGTTTCTGCCCTTCAGCACGATCTCGCCGAGCTTCAGCAATACGCACGGTTCGCTCGCGTGGCCCTGGATCGGGCCAGCCTGGATTGACTTAGCCTGGATCGACGGCGCCTGGATCGAGTGAGCCTGGACTGGCTCAGCCTTGGCTGTGCTGGGGGCAATGGGCAAAGCAGTCATCCCTAGAGTCTGACAGGTCGAGGTTTCAGCGACGTCCGATCAGAAGGCGGTCCCGATTCGTGCCCGCATCGCCGGCAGCACTGTGGCCAGCGCGTCCGAGAACGCCTGGACGTCGGTCTCTGGCAGGTCGCCGAGCAACTCGGCGATCCGCTCGGCGTTGCGCTGCCGCCGGGTGAGCAGCGCCGCCTTCCCCGCTTCGGTCAGCTGAACAAGTGCGACCCGGCCGTCGGCCGGGTCGGATTCCCGTCTGACCAGGCCGCGCTGCTCTAGTCGTTGCACGAGCTGCGTCATCGACGGCTGGGACACGCCTTCGGCCAGGGCCAGCGTGGTGATGCGCTGAGCACCGCGCCGGTCGAGCGAGGCGAGCGTAGCGACCGCGGTCAGGCTCAGATCGCGGTTGCCTGCGACACCGCGAATGACGAGCGCGACCAGGTCGAGCAGGTCGTTCGCCGGTGCGCTGAGATCATCCATGTCCGCGATGCTAGGCGCTCCGAGGCTGCGCTCGTGCCAGGCCGTCCGATTCGAGATCTTTTGCGATGCCAGGGCTCAGCGACGGCCCAGTCGCGCCTGGGGTCGACTCAGTCCGTCCGGGTCACGGCCACAGCATCAGGGGGGCACCGAGGCGGTAGCTTCCCAGGACGGAACAACATCAGGAGGGCACCGAGGCGGTCAGAACAACATCAGGACGGCACCGAGGCGGTAGCTTCCCAGGACGCAACGACATCAGGTGGGCACCGAGGCTGCTAGCTGCCGCCCGGAAGCTCATCACCAGGCGAAACTCACCACGTCAGCGGACGGCGCAGAGCAGGCGGTTGTCGCCACGCTGCCACAAGGTGCCGACCTCGGCGAAGCCAGCCGCACGCAGCGCGTCGACATGGGTGCTCAGCCGCCCGGACGGCGAACCGTGGTGATCGGACTCGATCACGCGGCTGGCCCGCTCGGCGACCAACTCCGCTAGCAGCGGGTCGGCGGTGGCCGCGGCCCACCAGGTCGGCCAGTCCTCGGCCAGTTCGCCAGACCGGCGCCGTTCATCCTCGCGCTCGATTAGGGCCCGGCCCAGCCGGGTCAGGACCGGGGCCGTCGTCTCGTCCTCGGTCAGGTGATCGCCGTTCAGCACCAGGCCGCCCGGCCGAACGATCGTTGCCAGCTCGGCGTACATCGCGGTCAGGCGTTCCGGCGGCAGCCAGTGCAGTGCGGTCGTACTGACGGCTGCGTCGACCGGCTGGTCCAGCCCGAGGGCTTTTGACCAGCCCGGTTCGCGCAGATCAAGCTCGACGAACCGCAGAGCGGACTCCCGGAACCCAGCCCCGCCAGAACCACCAGCCCCGCCAGCCCGGCCAGACCCGCCAGCCCGGCCAGACCAGGCGACCCGACCGAGCCCGAGCAGCAGCGGGTCGGCATCGACGGCCACGATCTTCGCCGTCGGCAGCCGGTCCAAGAGCCGTACCGACAGCGAGCCAGGACCGCAGCCCAGGTCGATCACGACCGGGTCGGGCCGCCCGGCGCCCTCGGCAACGGCATCGATCAGCGCGGTGAACCGTTCTTCCCGGTCGGGCATGTACAGCTCCTGCTGCGCGTCCCACCGCTCGATCCAGGCCGTCGCCACCGCCGCGTCAATCGTCACCGTCATCGCCGTGATCCTCGCAATCGGTTCGCCCGTAACTGGCTATTATGGACTTGGACAGTTACTAGCTAAACCGAAAGAGCGTCACTGGTCAAGTGAACTTCAGTAGTCACGTAGACATCGTGGTCACCGTCGCGGCGCGATTGGTCAACGCGCTGACCCCAGGCGAGGCGCACGGCCGGAGCTACCCGCCGCCGGGCGATGACGAATTGGCTGCTGCCGCGACGCAGGCACTCCAGCCGTACCGGCCAGGCCAGCGCGAGCTAACCCTCGCCGAAGCCGTCGAACTGCGCGAGGCCGCACTGGCCCTCCGCGAGGTCTTCGACGCCGCCGCCACCGGGCAACTCGATGCGGCCGCCAGTCAGGTCAACGCCCTGCTGGCGAGCACCGGGGCCAGGCCATCGCTGGACCGGCACGACGGCGAACCCTGGCACCTGCACTTCCACGGCGCCACGCAGACGCTCTCGAACGGCTGGGCGGCCGGCTGCGCGACCGGACTAGCCGTCGTGCTCGGCAGCGACCTAGGCGGCCGCCTCGGCGTCTGCACGGCCGACCGATGCGACCGCGTCTACCTCGACACGTCGAAGAACGGCACCCGCCGCTTCTGTTCGACCGCCTGCCAGAACCGCGTCAAGGCGGCCTCCTTCCGCGCCCGCCACGGCTAGCGCCACCAAGGCGGGACCGCCCGGCCAGATTCACCTCTGGCTGGGCGGCCACAAGCCCGCGCGATGCTTTCTCCCTGAAGGAAGTTCAGGCGAGTTAGCCGAAGAAGACTTCGGCCTCGGCGTAGCGCTCGAGCGGGACCCGCTTGAGCTCGCGGACCGCGTCGTCGATCGGGACCCGGACGATGTCGGTGCCGCGCAGCGCGACCATCACGCCGGACTCGCCCTCGGCCACGGCCCGGATCGCGTGGATACCGAACCTGGTCGCCAGCACCCGGTCGAACGCCGTCGGCGTGCCGCCGCGCTGGATGTGGCCGAGCACCGCCGCGCGCGCCTCCTTGCCGGTCCGTCGTTCGATCTCGGCCGCGAGGAACTGGCCGATCCCGCCGTACCGCGCGTGCCCGAACGCGTCCACCTCCTCGTCGGCTACGGTCGTGGACTCCTTGTAGTGCGCGCCTTCGGCAACGACCACAATCGGCGCATACCGGGTCTTGAAGCGCTTCTGCACGTAATTGCAGACTTCTTCTATGTCGAAAGCTTGTTCGGGGATTAGGATCACATTTGCACCACCAGCCAATCCGGCGTGCAATGCGATCCAGCCGACGTTTCGGCCCATGACTTCGACGATCAGTGCCCGGTGGTGGCTCTCTGCGGTCGTGTGCAGCCGGTCGATCGCCTCCATGGCGATGTTCACCGCCGTGTCGAACCCGAACGTGTAGTCGGTCGCTCCCAGATCGTTGTCGATCGTCTTGGGAACTCCGACGACCCGCACGCGGCCGGCCTGGGCCAGTTTGTTGGCCACGCCGAGCGTGTCCTCGCCCCCGATCGCGATCAGCGCCTCGACGCCGAGGCTGGCCAGGTTCTCGGCGATCCGCTCAAGACCGGTCTTGCCGTCCTTAGCGGCTTTGTCGCTCAGCGGGTTCGTACGCGACGAGCCGAGAATCGTACCGCCGCGCGGCAAGATGCCCCGCACGGCCTGAACATCAAGCTGTTGCGTGTCCGCCTCCAGCGGCCCGCGCCAGCCGTCCCTGAACCCGACAAACTCGCAATCGTGATCGGCCGTGCCGGTCCGTACGATTGCCCGGATTACCGCGTTCAGCCCTGGACAGTCTCCGCCGCCGGTCAGAACTCCTACTCGCATCCAGGCTCTCCTTTCATCATGCGCTCTCGATAGCGCCGCCATTATTCGCCCGTCACACTAGTCCCATGAGCGTCCTTGCGATCGACGCCGGCACGACCGGCGTCACTGCTCTTATCGTCGCCGTTGACGGCAGTGTCAAAAGTCGCGGCTACCGCGAGTTCAGTCAGTATTTCCCTGAGCCCGGTTGGGTCGAGCAGCTGCCCGAAGAGATCTGGGATGCCACTCTTGTCGCCTGCCGCAATGCGCTCGCCGCAGACGATAGCGCAGAGCCGGTCACTTGCGTCGGGCTGACCAACCAGCGCGAGACCGCCGTACTGTGGGACCGGGCCACGCTGATCGCCCCGCACAAGGCCATCGTCTGGCAGGACCGGCGAACGGCCAGGATCTGTTCCGAGCTGCGCGAAGCCGGGCACGAGGAGCGAGTCGGCGAGCTGACCGGGCTGCGCTTCGACCCGTACTTCACCGGGACCAAGCTGACCTGGCTGGCCAGGAACGCGCCGGACGTGTGGGCCGGGGTGACCGGCGGGTCGGTCGCGATCGGAACCGTCGACTCGTACCTGATCGCGCGGCTGACCGGCGGGGCGCGGCACGTCACCGACGCGTCGAACGCGTCTCGGACCCTGCTCTTCGACATCACCGCCGGGCGGTGGTCGGCTGAGCTGTGCCAGCTGCTCGAGGTGCCAAGCGAGGCGCTGCCTGAGGTGGTCCCGTCGAGCGGGGCGATCGGCTCGACCGACCCCGAGGCGTTTTTGGGCTTGTCGGTGCCAATTGCGGGGATCGCTGGTGACCAGCAGGCGGCGCTGTTCGGCCAGGCCTGCTATACACCTGGCTCGTCGAAGTGCACGTACGGAACCGGGTCGTTCTTGCTGACGAACACTGGCTCGCAGATCGTCCGGTCCGATCGCGGCCTGCTTTCGACGGTCGCCTGGATGAACGCTGGCGGCGAGCTGACCTATGCGCTGGAAGGGGCCGTCTTCGTGACCGGTGCCGCTATCCAGTGGCTGCGGGACGGGCTCGGCATCATCGACAGCGCGGCCGACAGCGAAGAACTCGCGCGTTCGGTGGACGATTCGGCTGGCGTGGTGTTCGTGCCCGCATTGACCGGGCTCGGGGCACCGGACTGGGATCCAGACGCCCGGGGTGCGATCTTCGGGCTGACTCGCGGCGTTACCAGGGCGCACCTGACCCGGGCGACGCTGGAGGCGATCGCGTTCGAGGTGCGGGACGTCGTAGAGCTGATCGCGGTCGAGTCTGGACTCGCGGCCGGGGACGCGCCGCTGCGGGTCGATGGCGGGGCGTCGGCCAATAACCTGCTGATGCAGATCCAGGCCGATCAGCTGCAACTGCCGGTCGAGCGGCCGGTGGTGGCCGAGACGACCGGGCTTGGGGCCGCGTTCTTGGCTGGGCTCGCGACCGGCCTCTGGTCCTCGACCGACGAACTCGCCGCGACCTGGCAGCTGGACCAGCGCTTCGACCCAGGCAAGCGCGACGAATCAGCCCACCACCGCTGGCGCGAAGCCGTCCGCCGCTCCCGCCACTGGGCCCCCTCCGACACAGACTGACCCCAAGCGGGCCCAGCCCGACCCGGCTTGGCCCGGCTCGGCCCCGCCATATCCACCAACGGCGCCGGACACCCAGAACCGGGTGACCGCCATGCTCCTGATCTTCACCCCTTGGCTGCGACCGCACGGATGGGTAGCTTCGGCTGGCCGCGCCTCGTGATCAGGGCCTGGCGGATGATGCTCAGCACCTGTTCTGGCTCTTCTCTGATCTGGCGCGGTGTGAAATGCAGGACCAAGATCCCGAGCGCTGTCATTCTGTCGTGCCGGCTGACCGTCCTTTCCCAGTGCTCGGGCGACAGGTGCCATTCCTTCGAATCGATCTCACATGCGACTCCGAAGTCCGGCCACCAGGCGTCAGCGATCGCAACGAACTCGTCGCCGATGTACAACTGAGCGTTGAACATCGGCATCGGCAATCCGCTTCGCCTGATCAGATCCCGCGCCTCGCCTTCAGCCGGGGAGCGGATGCCCTCGATGACCTCGGCCAAGACAGCGCGAAAGTTCGCTGAACCCTGCATCGGACCAGTTCGCAGCTGGCTTACCAACTGCTCTATGGTGACCAGCTTGGTCTGAACCGCGGAAGCCACCAGCGCCCGCACGGTAGCTAGATCATCGATCCAGCGGACGGCATCGGCAACCGCTCGAGCCGGCAGCGTGAACTGCACCGGGCCCTGATAGCACACCCGTTCTGGCAACTGCGTCGTAAAGTGCACGACGACGTAGGAGGTGCTCTGACGTCGCCTTCCAGCCGGGACAAGAACATCAACAGAACTCGATGACGGCGTGCGCTGGCCATGTCGCCGGAGCGCAGCTAGGCCGGTGATTGTGCTGCTCGGACCGCCATACAGCAGGGCCGCCGTCTCGCGTTGGTCCTGCGTCGGCGTGCCGGTCACGGCCAGATAGACCCCTGGTAAGAGTCGCTGCCATGGCCCGCACTTACGGGCGCGCCTGTTTAACATGTCGCCGGTGAGACCACTCGCCAGGGCCTGGCTGCGAGTGATGACCTGATGCTGGCGTTTGAGCACGTCAGCTACTGCCTTGGCCGCTTCGGACCCGTCGCCGAACACGCGACCGGTCGGACGGACAATCGATCTGCTGGGTGCGCGCTCTGGTGGCGCTGTGGTGGCTTTCACGCCCTCACCATGTCGCACGGTACCGACAGTTTGGCGACCTGGTCGTATGAATGTGCACATTCATACGACCGGACAAAAGATGAATGAGCAGATTCATCATCTAAAAGCGAGATGAATGAGCACATTCATCTTCGGGCACTCAGATGAATGTGCTTATTCATCTTGGCGGAGTTGCGGCACCAACTCCCGAGAGCCCCCGCGCGGCCAACCGAACCCGGCGCGAGACCCGCGCGGACCGACCGAACCCGGCGCGAGACCCGCGCGACCCAATCGATCGTGCCGAGGGCGCCGCTCTGGGCGGGTCGAAGCCCGCGAGCTCAAGCTTGGCGTTCGCTGGTAGATGCCTCGGCGGCTGGAGTGGTGCCATTGGCCGCAGCGACGGTGTTCGGGTCACCGACTGCCTCGGCTGCGTTCCGCGTGTAGGCGTCGGTGACCGCTTCGGCCGGCGGGCCGGGCTCGGCGGCACCGTCGACTGCGGCAGCCGTCGCGGATTGAGGGTCGGCAGCCGAATCGAGGTTGGGCCCGGCGGTGTTAGCGGTCAGGTCACCGGCCTCGGCGTCG
>WNEY01000219.1_pt1 | contig 31884 bp, 34 predicted proteins | sample 5400531 | NCBI WGS metagenome assembly WNEY01 (sample SAMN13153338, study PRJNA577476) | soil metagenome | isolation source: 200 cm saprolite under Douglas fir tree site 1 | place: USA:California | collected 2015-04-18
GCGCTGTGGAGAGTTGGCGAAGGCCCTCCACCGGGATCGATCCGCATCGAGACTTGACCGCGAGCATCAGGACGCTGCACGAGCGGCCGCTGTTCGGAGCCGGACCGTGATGTCACCCATCGCGAGGCGAAGCATGACCAAGGCCGCTGAGGACACGCGATGCTGACTTGGCCCAGTCCAGGATCACTGATCGCTGTGGCTGCTGTTCTCAGCGCTGTCGCTGCGCTTGTCGCAGCGGCTGCGAGCTGGCGAACTTCTGTGGAGCAGGATAGGCAGATCACGATTATCGAGGCTTGGAGCACCGCGAACGACACAGGCCCCTCAAGGAGCTCGCCCCGCTCATTCTGGACGCGGACGTAGACATCGAGAGCCGGATAGCGCCCCGCGTGCTGGATAAAGAACGCGAGGTGGTGCGGCTGAAGCAGTGGAACGAAATAGCCGTAGCTGTCTGCAGGTGCCCCGCAGGTGACGGTCTCGATCCTGCGTTCCACGCGCACCGGCCCGGGCCCCGGTCGCGGAGGCAACTGCAGCGAGGGCAGGGTTAGGAGTGATCATCTCCCCTGCCTTGACCCGCTGAATGTCGGCCTGGGTTGAGTCGTCCCGTCGCCTAAACGGGGCTGCTGTGCCGATGAAAGCCGCCGACTCCGCCGTCTTGAATAAGGTTCAGGAGACCCGCCAGGCTCGGCTTGCTACCCTCAGGGCCGACCTCGAGCGCCTTGGCGCTCACGTCGCCATGCCGCTGAACGAGAAAATACTCGAGCAGATGAAGAACTACTTCGCTGTCCGGCTACTCGGGTTGTCTGCCATGCTCAGACGGCAACCGGAAATGGCGAGATCCCTGCTGAAAGTCCTGCTGCGGGATCGGCTGGTGTTCACGCCCGTCACAGGGCATCCGGTCTACTGCTACACCTTCAAGGGCCGAGCGGCCTTGGCGGCGGTTCTCAGCGGGGTGGTCCGGACCCCAGGCTGGCGTATGCCGGACATGGCGGACAAGGATTCCGCACACTTCCCGCGTACAAAAGCGTTGGTGACCCCGGCGGGATTCGAACCCGCGATCTCGACCTTGAAAGGGTCGCGTCCTGGGCCAGGCTAGACGACGGGGTCAGCGATCGCCAGTATACCCGACCTACGGTTGAACGCTGAGGTTCGGATGACGCAGCCAGAAGTAGCCGCCCATCGCCGCTGCCGCCAGCAAGTTGGCCACGAGGATCGCGGGCCAGGCGAGCGCGTGCAGGACGGGCGCCGCGAACAGCATCGCGGCCGCGATGAACCCGAACTCGAAGAACACGAAGAGCATCACGATCCCGAAGCCCACGCTCGGCTGCCGCTCGGCGAGCGCCAGGAGGCGCGCGACGACGCCCCCGACGACGACGAAGGCGAGCCCGTGCACCCAGGTGAACATCAGCACCATCCCGAGATTGGGCCCAACGTCAGGCCACGGCAACCCAGCGCCGCGGCCGAAGAGCGCCGTGCCGAGGACGGTCGGCGTGTAGAGCGGCCGGCCCTGGATCGAGTCGATGACGAGGAACCAGAGCGCGACGGTCGCCGCGCCGACAAGGCCAGCGATCAGGCCCTCCTGGTGGAGCCTGGTGACGTCGCGCGATGCGTGGTGGGCCTCCTCGATGCGGGAAGCGGGCTCGGTGGTCGCGCCGGTCTGAGCGGTCATCACCCTCTCCTTTCTGGGTGGCTGAACCGACCCGTTCGACGGATGACCGGATTATACCCCCGGAGAGGGTCTCGGGACTCAGGGCGACTCGGTGCGTCCCATCACGAAGCGAAAGCTGTTGATCCCGACGCGGTAGCCCGTCGCCCCCGGCACGCTCGGCACCCGCGCCTTGAACGGAATGCTGCCGCGCGCGGGCACGGAGCCGACGTACGGGATCCCCTGCGCGAGGACCTTGCCCGACCCGTCGATCGCGGCGGCGTTCACGTAGACATCGATCACGTCGACCGCCCCGTCGTTGAAAACCCGGCCCGACAGCTCGGTGTGCGTCGGTCCGGTCTTGTCAACGCTGTGGGTGACGCGCAGGGGTGTCTGCGCCGCGGCCGGACCGCCGCCCACCACGGCGAGCGCGATCACGACCGAGAAGAGCAGACGACGCCCGACGGCGCGGAACACGCTACGAGCCATCCTGGTTCAGTCCTCGAGCGCCGTCGTCACTGAAGCGATGAGAACGCACTTCTCCCTTTCCGGCCCTTTCGATTCTCTCGTCGCATGATAGCGCAGGTCGACCTCCAAACGTCGTGGTACGCTTGGCGCGGAGCTAGCTCTGACCCACCCTGCAGGAGAAAACGATGAGCGACCGAGAGCCCGAAATTCTGATGCCATCCGAAGCCAGCGCGCGAGAGGCCGGAGAGTTCGTCTCGCAACCGGCGAAGCTCCTCCGAATTACCGCGATGATCCGCGAGCTTCTGGAGGAGGTGCGCAAGTCTTCCCCGGACGAGGCCGGACGCAAGCGCCTGCGCACGATCTATGGCAAGGCGCTCGGCGCACTGAAAGACGGCCTCTCGGAAGACTTACAAAAGGAACTGGAGACACTGACGATTCCGCTCGAGGGCACGCCGAGTGAGTCCGAGATCCGCCTCGCGCAGGCACAGCTGGTCGGCTGGCTGGAGGGTCTGTTTCACGGCATCCAGGCGGCGCTCTGGGCCCAGCACATGCAGGCGCGTGCGCAGCTCGACGAGATGCGGCGTCGCGGCCTGTCCCCGGGTGCGCCGGAAGGGCCCCCCGGCGAGGGCCCGAGGCCCGGCCAGTATCTGTAGCTGACACCGAATTCTGCGAGCCATCACATGCGCATCGTTACCCAGCCGAGTAGAGTAACCGCGACGAAGATGATTGTGATCAGCGCGCCCATGATTCTAGCCATCGCCGTGCCCTCCTCCGTCCTGTCTCGTGCGGGCAGGTACGCAATGAGGATGCCAGAGGCCGGTCGCACACAAGTCCGCGGATCTTTGAGTTTGGACGAAGTCGCTGCGACGCCCGGGGCGGGCGACGTGCCCGATACGCGGGAAACCTGCCCGCCCGGGAGCTACTTCCCGAGGCTCAGGGGTGGCGAACGTCACCCCGAGGCATCCTAGCGCGCGCGGGTCATGGTGGCAGTCTGCCGCCGGTCGGGAGCGGCCGCGTCGGCCTCGGTGACGGTGGCGCAGAGCGCCGCGGCCACCGCGAGGGAGAGGCCGCCGATGACCACGGCGGTGAGCCGGTTGTCCCCGCCCACGAGCTGCACCAGCACGCTCTCATCGGTGAGGACCTTCTCCATGATCTTGCCGAAGACGAGCGCGGCGAGGATCTCGGGAATGACGATGAAGAAGTTGAAGATGCCCATGTAGATACCGGTCTTCCCAGGTGGAAGGGCGCCGACCAGGATGGAGTAGGGCATGGACAGGACGCTGGCCCAGGCGATGCCCACGCCCACCATGGACAAGAGCAGGAGGTACTTGCTGCTGATGAAGGCCACCGAGAGCAGGCCGATCGACCCCATGAGCAGGCACAGGCCATGGGTGAGCCTACGTCCCAGCCGCTCGGCCACCGTCGGAAGCGCGAACGAGAAGGCGAAGCAGACGGCCGAGTACATGGCGAAGCAGTTGCCGGCCCAGGCGATCCCGTGCGCGTAGCCCGTAGTGCCGGGCGCGCCGCCGAACATGTTGCGGGCCACGGCCACGCCGAAGTAGAGCCACATGCAGAAGAGCCCCAGCCAGGTGAGGATCTGCACCGGCGCAAGGCGCCGCATGGTCGGCGGCATGGCCAGCATGTCGTGGAAGATCTCGGAGACGGCGGCGCCGATGCCGGCCTTCTCGCCCTTCGCCTCTCGGAAGGCCTTCAGGTCGTCGGGTGGGTACTCCCTGGTCGTGAAGATGGTCCACAGCACGGCGGCGAGGAAGGAGAACGCGCCGACGTAGAAGGAGAGCTTCACCGCGAAGGGAATGGCCTTGCCGGCCGTCCCCCCGTCACTCCCGACGGGGAAGACGTTGTACAGCAGCCAGGGAAGCATGGAGGCGATGACCGCGCCCAGGCCGATGAAGAAGGCCTGCATGGCGTAGCCGCGCGTGCGCTGCTCGGGCGGCAGGAGATCGGCGACGAAGGCGCGGAAGGGCTCCATGCTGATGTTGATGGAAGCGTCCATCACCCAGAGCAGCCCGGCCGCCATCCACAACGTCCCCGAGCTCGGCATGGCGATGAGCGCGACGGAGGCGAACAGCGCGCCCACGAGGAAGTAAGGGCGGCGCCGGCCCAGCCGGTTCCAGGTGCGGTCGCTCATGTGGCCGATGATGGGCTGCACGAACAGCCCGGTGAGTGGCGCCGCGAGCCAGAGGATGGGGATCTGGTGCGCATCGGCGCCGAGGTACTCGTAGATGGCGCTCATGTTGGCCATCTGCAGCGCCCAGCCGAACTGGATGCCCAGGAAGCCGAAGCACATGTTCCAGATCTGCCAGAAGCTCAGGGGCGGTCGCGAGGTTGCGATCATCACTTGATCATCACTTGATGAGCAGCACCCGTCCCTCGTGGGGACCGAGCGCGAGCGACAGCCGCCGGCCCGCGTCGAGCTTGCCGACCGCTTTCTCCTCCAGGAGATCCGTGACCGGGCCACCCGGCGGGGCGGTCTTGATGGTCATCGTCTCCTGGACGGCCGCGCGGCCGAAGTTGATGGCGGTGACCTGCGTCCCCTTGCCGGCGGGCAGGCGGTGGACCATGACGACGAGGCCCCTGGCCTTCGCCGGCGGCAGGTCGACCTGCTCGCTCTCGTTGATGCGGTATTTGGCGCGCACGCGCAGCATCTTCTGGAGCTGCGAGGCGAACGAGCCGGGACTCTTGAGTTGCTCGGGCAGCGGCCCGTAGAGCGCCTGCGTACGCGGCAGATTCGTGCCCGACTTCGCGGCGCCGGGATTCTTGCCGAGCAGGTCGTAGGCACCCCGGTTGATCCAGCGGGTGTCACCGTCGGCGAGCAGGGTCTTCACGGACTCCGCGGGCAGGGTCAGGGCGCCCACGAGGTCCCAGCCGGAGAGGGCAAACACGCCCGGCTGCATCGCGTTGTACATGGCCAGGAGGAGGTGGGCGCGCTGGATGTCCCGCCGCTGCGCATCGGTGAGATGGCTGATGTCGCGGATGCCGAGGGCGGCGACCGCAACGGTGGCGGTGGTGCAGGAGACGCCGTTGGCGGCCTCGAGGTTGTAGGGCGCGGCCCGGCCCATGAGGCGGCCGTGCAGCTCGGCCCGGATGATCTGGCGCAGCTCGCTTCCTTTCATCTTCTTGCCGCGGAACGTGAAGATGGCGTCCTTGTGACGGGTCCAGAAGTGCACCAGCTCGAGGGTGAGCTCGTCGTGGTTCTGCAGCGCGTGGATGAGGGCCGCCGGATCGATCTGGTAGGTCTTCTGCAGCCCGAGCATGAGGCGCAGGAACTCGGCATCGCCGGTGACGAGGGCGTGGTGGTAGGCCGGGCGGGTCACGAAGTCGTAGGAGAGATCCGCGCCCCCCTGCGACATCGCCTTGACGTCCTCGAGGGTGAGGTTGAGCTCCTGGAAGGTGAAGCCACCGATCTTGCGCACCAGGCCGGCGATGAGCTGGTTGGAGGTGACCGAGAGCGGATGGCCCTCGGACCAAGCGGGCCCGTCGCTCGGGCCGATCTCGATGCCGAGGAAGCCGTTGGCGTCGAGCCGCAGCATGCGCTCGCCGAGCGTGCCCAGGGAGTGGAGGGCATCGCCCGCGACCAGCCGCTGCGCGGCGAAGGTGGGATCCAGCCAGTTGAAGGTGGGCTGACCTTCCTTGAAGTAGTGCAGGTACACCCAGCGGCGGGTCTTGCCGTCGGCGCCGGCGACCCCGTCGGTGGCCGACCAGTCGGTCTCCTTGACACCCTTCTCGTAGAAGATGGTGCGCGGGAGCCGCCCGACGATGTAGCCGCGCGCCTTGAGCTCGTCGACCGCCTCGGGCTTGAGGTTGATCGAGTCCTTGCCGGCTGCGACCGGTGGGAGCAGGCTCCAGTCCTTCGGCTGGATCTCCACCATGTAATAGAGGCCCGGGTAGTCGCCGTAGCGGCGCTCCGCGAGACGGAAGTCGGCCCCCTTGCCGCTGTGGCCGGGGATGATGTCGCCGATGATCACGGCGCCGTTCTCGCCCGCCCTCCGGACCATGGCCTTGTATTCCTCTTCGGTGCCGAAGCCGGGGTCGATCTCGCTGCTGATACGATCGAAGTTGCCGTCGACGGTAGGGGTGTACTCGTGCCCACGGATGCCCCCGGCGCGCTTCATGGGCCCGGTGTGCATCCCCTTGATGCCGATGTCGCGGAAGATGCTCCAGAGCTCCGGGTCACCCAGACTCTGCAGCACCGACTCGCCCGGCCGCGTGATCTGGGCGGGCGGGTAGGCGGTGAACCAGACGGAGGCCAGCGCCGACGCGGCGCGCGGCTGCGGGATGGCGTAGGGGTGCTGCCAGAGCTCACCGTGGCCCGAGTAGCGCCGCGCCGTCACCTCCGCCTGGTGGAGCATTGAGCGCTCCACCAGCCAACGGATGTAGCTGTCCCCGGCGACGGGTGTCGCGGCGGGCCTGGCTGTGGTCGTCGGCTGGCAGGCCGACCCGAGCGCTCCGAGGAGCGTGGCGAGGAGGAGAAGGACGCCGCGGAGCCGGGTGATGGCGGTGACGGTCATCATGGAGCACGACACCAGAAGAGCCCCCGACGGTCAAGCGCGCCGCCTCTCGAATACCCCGTGACCGGACCCGCCCCAATGGGCGGCCAGAAAGCCGATAGTCCGCTTGTGGTAGCAGAACCAGGACTCGGACCCTACCTGAGGTCGATCCAGTAGCTTTCGCCTGTCGTGTAGCATTCAGCATATCCAGCCCGAGCAATACGCTAGATCAGATCGACTTGAAAAACGTGAGCATGTTTGATATCGGTGATTGCAGGCTCCCGGTACCAACACCAACTGAAGTACTGCACTCGTGGTCCATCGCAGCGTCCATCACCGCACCACCGCCGCATCACCTATGCATGAAGTACTCGAGTATGCTTGCTCGACAAAGCAACGTCAGTACCCGCCCGGGTGCGCACCTGAGGCGTTCCCCTGCACTGCTCACGTCGTGAGCACGACGCAAAGTCCTGGCCAGGGCCGAACATGCGCCCTTATACTTGGCCGTCTAAAATCAGCTCCTCCACAAGAGGTGGATCATGAGAACCAGTATCGTCGTCGCGATGCTACTCCTTCTGATCTCTGGATACGCCACGACAGCAGGGGCGGCCGACAGCGGGGCATCTCAGCCGTGTGAATGGTGGTATCTCGGAGTCCTGCGCTACATCTTCCCATTGGCGATCGCGCTGGACGCCTTCGGCCGTGAAGAATGCCGGTGGCAATATGACGGTAACGCGTCCTTGGCTAAAGCGCTCGACCTGACGCCACACAAGCCGTAGAGTCCGTATCCCACAACAAAAAGATTCGGAGTGCTGAAGCCCTGACGGCAGCACAACGGAAGCAGATCGCCAAGAAGGCTGCCCAGGCTCGCTGGGGCAAGCCCAAGGCACAGAGAGCCTAGGACTGTGCTGGCTGAGGGCACGCGAGAGGAGGAGCGCGGCCCCTCCTTGGTCTTGCTGCCAAGATGTGGCAGCATCAGGCCGTGTCTCGTGCGGATCGTCTTCTTCGTCTACTGCAACTGCTTCGACGCTACCGCCATCCCGTCACTGCGTCGACGCTGGCCGAGGAGCTCGGCACCTCGGTTCGGTCGATTTACCGCGACGTGCAGACCCTCCGCGGCCAGGGTGCCGCCATCGAGGGCGAGGCGGGGATCGGATATCTACTTCGGCCTGGCTTCCTGCTGCCCCCGCTCATGTTCTCCGATGAGGAGCTGGAGGCGATCGTTCTCGGGCTGCGGCTGACGGCCGAGCATGGTGACGAGGCGCTCGAGCGGGCGTCGAGGGACGTCATCGCGAAGGTGCGCACTGTACTCCCGAGGGAGCTGCGGACGTTGATCGACGAGACGGCTCTTCTCGCGGGGCCTGCGCGGCGCCGACCGGCCGATGCGGTGGACTTGCGAGAGGTACGCCGTGCGATCCGCGAGCAGCGCAAGGCCCGAATCGACTACGTCACCGGTAGCGCAGATCGAACCACGCGCGTGGTTTGGCCAATCGGGTTGGGGTTCTTCGACCGTGCCCGTGTCGTCATCGCGTGGTGCGAGATGCGAGGGGACTTTCGGTCGTTCCGAGCCGATCGCGTGGCTAGCTGGAAGACGCGCACCGAACGTCTCCCGCGGTCGCGGCCGGCACTCCTTCAGGAGTGGCGTGAGCGCGAAGGGATTCCCGCCCAGCTTCCGGACTGATCCGAAGACTACTGACAGAATCTGGCAAACGAGCGGGCTAGCTTGGCCCTCGGCAGTGATTCTCGGCCCAGGAGGGCAAGCCATGCGCCGATATGTCCACGAAGCCGTTGTCGACACTCCGCCCGACAAGCTGTGGCGCGCGATCGTCGATGTCCGCCGCTGGCCGGAGTGGGATGAGGGATTGGAAGCGATCGAACTCCAAGGTGAGCTAGCTCCAGGGCGTCGTTACAAGCTGAAACCTCGGGGAGGACCGGCGGTCACAATGTCGGTCGAAGCGATGGAGCCGCCCAGCCGCTTCGTCGACCTGGCCCATCTACCCCTCGCGAAGATGCGGGGGTCGCACGAGTTCCGCGCCGAGCCGGGGGGAACTCGAATCCGGGTGACCATTGAAGTCTGGGGGCCGCTCGGGTTCCTCTGGGACCGCGTTGTTGCTCGCAAAGTGGCGCAAGATGCCGGTGCTCAGACCGAGGCGCTCGTGCGATTCGCGGAGCGTCTCTCATGAAGGCCCCAAAGCGTCGAAACGATCGAGCGCCAAGGGCGTGGGTCGGTGTCGTCTCACGTGCCCACGTTCTGCGCGGAGTGGCCGGCGGCTTCGCCCAATTGTGCCACGGAAAACACGGCCCGCTCGCGCGCATGAGCGTCGGCGACTGGCTCGCGTACTACTCGCCCCGGACCGATTTCCCGGATGGTGCCCCGCTTCGCGCGTTCACGGCGCTCGGGCGCGTCGTCAGCGATAACGCGTACGCGTTCGACATGGGAAACGGATTCGTTGCCTACCGGCGAGACATCGCCTACCTGAGAGACGTGCGCGAGGTTCCCATTCGCGACGTGGCATCCGAACTCGAGTTCATCACGAGCCGCGGCAATTGGGGAATGCTCGCGCGGCGTGGGCACTTCGAGATCGAGATGGCGGATCTCCACAGGATCGGGATAGCGATGGGCGCGCGGGTCAAACGTGATCTTGATGAGCGCGGCGCGATGCTCGCGCCGCGCCGTCCGTTAGAGTCCTGACCTAAAAATGGTTGGGCGACGAGGGCTTGTTCAACACGAGGAGGGAAGAGGGTTCAGATCCAGCCCTCGATTTGCCCAGGAGCCTCCTGCACGCTGGATCGGTTCTACTGACCCGAACGAGCCGAGCTTGACAGGGTCCTCAGCCTCGCCCATATTCCGTTCCGTCGGGAGCCGGCAACAGCCTATGAAGGCGCTCAAGGCTCTTCTCAGCGTCATCCTGCCGTGCATGGCCCTTGTGGTGCTGTCCCCGTCGGGGGGCGGCCAGGCCGCGCCGCCCTATCTCTTTGTGTTCAACATGGACTCCGATGACGTGACCATCATCGACCCGACCACCCATCAGGTGCTGGGGACGCGCCCCGTCGGCTTCAAGGTCAAATGGCTCGCCGACCACATGCAGAGCTTCGACGGCACGCTTTTGTGGACCTACGGGCTTCGAACGGAGCGGGTGGGTGGCACGGACGTGACCAAGGTGGACGTCATCGCCTTTGATCCAGTCGCCCTACGCGTCGTCAAGCGCCAGGAGGTGGGCCGCGGACCGGCCCACAGCGTCGTCCTAACTCCCGACCGGAAGCAGGTCTTGATGAACGTGGCGGGCGATGACCAGATCGCCTACATCGATCCCGCCACCACCCAGGTCACCCATGCGGTGCCCGTGGGCAAATTCCCCTGCGACCTGCATCTTTCTCCCGACGGGCGCACCGCCTATCTGCCCGAGCGAGACCAGGACACCGTCAGCGCGCTCGACGTGGCCCGCCGACAGATCGTCAAGAGAGTGAGCTTCGCCAAGGGGAGCAAACCCCACATGCTCAGGGTCTCGCCCGACGGCAAGTACGTCTGGGTCCAGGACGCCGTCAGTAACATGAACGAGATTCTGGACAGCCAGACGCTGCAGGTCGTGAACGCTCAACCCGTTGGCAAGGTCCCGACCACCAATGCCTGGACGCCTGACGGCCGGCAGTCCTGGGTGCTGCAGGACGGGGACAATGTGGTGATCGTCATGGAGGCGCAGCCCCCGTGGAGGCAGCTCAAGCGGATCGAGGTGGGACCCGGGCCCGGCAACGTCTCGTTCCGGCCGGACGGCAAGTACGCCTACGTCACCGTCGGCGGGCTCAACGCGGTGGCGGTGATCGACATGAGTAAGCTGACGGTGGAGACCATGCTCCCGGCCGGCCACACCCCGTTCGGCATCGTCCTGCTCAACGTTCAACCTCGACTCTAGGAGGCGACACCATGGAGAGCGTACGCCCGGGTCGTCGGGGAGTCGTGCAAGGTCTGCTCGGGGCGGCGCTCGCCGGGTTCGGCGTCAGGCGGGCCGCGGCCGATCAATCGGGTGGCGCGACTCCGCGCGGCACTGCGGCCACGTGGACGTATCGCTGGCACGACGGGCTCGCATCATCCCATCCGGTTCCACGCCCACCCGGCTTGCCGGGCGACTTCGTGCCCGCGGGCGACCACCAGAGGCTCAAGACCCAGCACTGGGTAAGACCCAAGGACTGGCCTGTTGGCCCGGCGATCCAGAGCCAGGATGGCCGGATCATCTCAGTGGACTTCATGATCGCCAAGGCCGACTTCGAGCGCGGCTTCTCCTGGAGCCTCGTCTACCCGGAGGCCCTCAGGCCGTTCAAGATTGATCACATGGACATCGACCTGGTGCCGGCCGGCCACTCGGGCTTCGAGACTCCGCACTACGATGTCCACGTCTACTTCGTCCCCCACAGCGCGCATGGCGCATGCGAGATGTGAGGACGACGCCTTACTCAGGGAGACTTGAGTTTCGCGGCTAAGACGTCACGGTCGCCACCTCCGCCCGCCTACTGTACGCGCCGGCCTGCGCCGTGCGTAGCTTGGCATCGCGGGAACCGTGGCGCACACGCCAGCGCACGTCGGCCCGGCTGATGTCGAGGTTGTCACGAAAGCGCGTCACGAACCGCGGCTGCTATACTTCTCCGGAGTTGATGCGTCACACGGAGGAACCCCGATGAGCGAGCATCCCATGATCGTCGTTCACCCCGCTGCCGAGGACGTCGCGCGCCAGCTCGAGTTGGCTCCACGCCTGCTGTCGCTCCGCGGCGCGCGCCTGGGCCTCATCGACAACTCGAAGCACAACGCCGACGCGTTCCTTCACACGCTCGAAACGATCCTCACTCGGGATTACGGCATCGAGCGCGTCGAGCGCTACCGGAAAGCGAGCCCCAGCATTCCCACCCCACCCGAGATCCTGGCCCGGCTGGCCGAGTCCTGCGACGCCCTGGTGCACGGCGTCGCCGACTGAGGGTCGTGCGTGACGTGGGGTCTCCACGACAGCGTCGAGATGGAGCAGCAAGGGCGGCCTTCGGTGACGGTGGTGACGGAGGCGTTCGAGGCGGCCGCGGTGGCGCGCGCCGCCGCGCTGGGCCTGCCCGACCACCCGCGAGTGGCGGTGGCGCATCCGCTGGCGAGTCGTCGCGGCGACGAGGTGGCGAAGATGGCGGCCGCGGCCGCGGCCAGTGTGGCCGCGGCGCTCATGAAGCGATGATGGGGGCTCGGGCCACCGGCCGCGCCGCGCGGCGGACGATCAGCGGAGACTTCGTCGAGGCCGTTCGGTATCTCGAAAGTGAAGGGTGGACCGACGGGCTGCCGGTGATTCCGCCCACGGAGCCGCTCGTGGCCGAGATGCTGAGCCACACCAAGCGCGCGCCCGATGAAGTTCTCGGCCAGATGGAACCGTTGCGCGGCACGGTTACGGTCGAGAAGGTAGCGGCGAACGCGGTGATGGCAGGATGCCTGCCCGAGTACTTTCCTGTCGTGCTGGCCAGCGTCCGCGCCGCGCTCCAGCCGGAGTTCCACGTCGGCTCCACCGCGTGCACGACGGGCGGTTCCGCGCCGGTCATCATCGTGAACGGGCCCATCGCCAGGCGCCTCGGCATCAGCGGCGGCACCGCCTGCTTTGGCGGCAACATCAAACCGAACGCGACCATCGGGCGGGCGCTCCGCCTGGTCATGCGCAACCTCGGCGGCGCCAAGCCCGATGGCATGGAGAAGTCCACGCAAGCGTGGCCCGGGAAGATCGTGGGCTGCTGCTTCGCCGAGAACGAGGCACGCTCCCCCTGGGAGCCGCTCCACGTCGCGCGGGGCTACGCGCCAGAGACGAGCACCGTCACCGTGGTGGCGGTCCGCGGCATCTATCCGGTGACCGAGGGGACGCAGACCACCGGCCAGGGCGTCGTCGAAACGGTGGTCGCCGCGATGCGCTATCTCGGTACGCCGATCTTCCACCAGATGCGCAACCGCATCCCCGTGGTCGTCGCGCTCTGCCCGGAGCATGCTCAGGAGATCGGGCGCGCCGGGTTCGGGCGGCGTCAACTGTGCGAGCTCCTGTACGCCGAGGTGCGGCTGCCCGTGCGCGAGCTGATCGGACGCGTCTACTACGGAACGCGCGCCTGGCCCGACTGGATCGACGAGTCGGACCCTGACGCGCAGGTGCCGATCGTCGCCACTCCGGACGACTTCTGGCTCGTGGTCGCCGGCGGCGACGGTCGGCACAGCGCGTGGATGCCGGCCTGGGGCGTCTGCCGAGGCGCCACCGAGGTGATCGAGGAGAGCTGAGCGGCTATTAGTCCCGGCCCTCGAAGCCGAAGCTCAGCATGATGTGGGCGATGGCGGGGCTGCCCCGTAGACGGCCACCAGGTCGCCGGAGTCGAGCGTCCGGAGGTCGTAGGTGCGGTCCTGCCAGCGCGCCACGAAGTCCGTCTCGGTCCGGTAGTCGAAGTTGCGCACGCCGTGGATCGTCACGCGATCGCCGTCGATGGTCGCCCCACGGGGCGACGGCCACCTCCGGCTGCCAGTCGGTTCGAAGTGGAGCTGCCGTTCAAGCCCGATTTCGCCCGACGCAGTCCGTCTCAGCTGGTCTTAGAGGCTGCGCAGGAAGTTCATCAGGTCCTGCTTCTTTTTCTCACTAAGCTTGTTGAAGCTATCGGTGACTGCGTTCGCCTCTGACGGTCCGAAGGTCGAGTCGCCCGCGCTCATGTGCGCCTGGATCGCCTGGAGAAGGTCCGTGGTTCGTCCATCGTGAAGGAGAAAGATGCGCTGCCCCAGGCCCCACAGGGGTGCGCTCCGAAACTCATCACCCTGGGCCCCTCCCTGGAAGATATTGTCAGCCAGGCCCGGTCCCATGGCATGGAGCAAGAGGTCCGAGAAGAGGTTGACGGACTGGTACCTCAGCGCCGCCACCGTGGAATTGCCCGTCATCAGCGTCGGCGTGTGACAGAGCGCGCAACCGGTGCTCACGAACAAGCTGCGCCCATTGCTGATCGAGGACGCGCCCCCAGGCGTGTCTGGAGACGAGGTGGGCGGCGCCAGGAATCGCTGAAAGAAGGCGAACTTCTCGATCGCGTTCAATCCGGCCGGTGTGGTCGTGATCTCGGTGTCGGTGACGTCATTAGGGAGAGTGGCGAACTGGCAGTTCGGGTTCTGCTCACGCTCCTGCTGGAACAACTCGTTCGTTATACCCATCTCGACGTTGTATGCCTCGCCCGAGAACAGCAGCAGGGTCTGGTTCTGCGCCTTCCACCCGAACCTGGCGATCGTTCCGTCGTTGCCGTTGTTGTTCATCCGCCCCGTGATCGCTCTCCCGGACACGAAGAGGTTGGGATGGCCGCCGATGCCGAGTTGTTGCTTGCTGGTGGCGTTGGCGGCCTGGTTGGCCATGATGACGGTGTCAGGGATCTGCTCGATGAGGCCCGCGCCGAAGACCGGTGTCGGAATCCGGAAGATCAGGTTGTTGTTGGCGGCCTGGGTGTCGAAGTCGGGCTGGGCCAGCACGCACCCGGAGCTTCCCGTACGCCCTGTAATCGTGGCGGTGTTATGCACACCCCCGTCCCGCGTTCCGTCCGGGTTGAACTTGAACCGCGCTTCGCGCACCGGCCCGTTCAACTTCATGAAGAACGGGACGCGGTCGGTCCCCCCGTCCGTCGAGGCAAACGCCACTTGCGGGTTCACGAACGGGCTGGTGCCGCCCGTTGCCGGCTGGGCGTGACAGCCGGCACAGCTGTCGAGGTTCATCCGCGGTCCGAGCCCCGCGGCCACGGCCTCCACTTCCTCGAAGTCCGCCTTGCCATCCGTAAAGAAATCGGATTGCCTGGGGGTCAACCCGTAGATTGGTCCGCCCGCGCCCGCCGGCCCACCGCGCACGCCAGGATCACGCGCCGTGACACTTGTGCTGGTCACTGCGGTCGGCGTCGAAGGCGCTTGGGCTTGAATCAGTGTGGCGATACCAAACAGCATGAGTGCCAGACCAAACAGTATGAGTTCGAGGCGTGTAGTGGCCTTCATCATGAAACCTCCCGGAGCCCCTCGCGTGGCTCGCCTTGGTCTAGCAATGCAAGGACCAAAGCACCTCGTTCGGCAAGCATCGGAAATCATTCCCGCTTCATGAACATCAGTCGGCCGATTCATGTCATGGAGTCACGGAGTCACTGGCTCCGTGCCACCTCTTCATACCTTCCTTCGTGGCTCGCAATGGAAGGCGTAGACCAGGCGGCGGCACAAGCGCTGCGCCTCAAGCTCAGAGAATTCCCGATCAGCGCGTCCCCGACGTCGCCGTCTACGTCGCGGCGCCGCCGTCGTAGGGGACGGCCGGCGTGAGACGCTTGTCCCAGTTGGTTCCCTCATGGGCAACGGCGGGAGGAGCAGAGCACAGCAGACGCGCCATGACGGCGGACCCGTTTTCATAGATGGCAGAGAGGGCGGCGGCCGACCAGACGCGCCCGGCCGGTGCCGAGCGATCGGCGTTTGTGCCGCCTATCCTCCACCGCAGGGCAAGACCACCCACATGAAGGACGGTTCGTGTAAGCTCATGGCGATGGCCACGAACATCGCCCCGACCCCATAGGGCATTGACGGCCGCGGAACCCGTCCTCGTCTACGATCGGATCGCCGAAAATCGACGCAGGACGCGGCTCCTGCTGGTTTTCTTCGTCCTGGTTCTGCTCCCGTTCGGCTTAGGCTTCATCCCTCTGGGGATACCGTTCGTCGAGTTCGGCATCCTGCTCTTCGTGCTCGGCGAGCAACGCTTCGGTCAGATCGTGAGGAGCTCGCCCGGCGCCCTGGGCCTGGCCGCAGGACTCATCGTCCTCGCCGGCGTGCTCGCGACGGGCAGTCTGGTGGCGGTGCTCCAGTTCCGTCGGTCGACCCGTCTGGTGCTCCGCATGGCCGAAGCGCGGCCGGTGCGACGCGAGCAGGAGCCCCAACTCTGGCAGCTGGTCGAGAACCTCTGCATCGGGGCGGGGTTGCCCAGGCCGGCGATTTATGTCGCCGAGACACGCGCGCCGAACGCATTCTCCGCCGGCCTCGATCCCGCCCGGGCCTGCGTGGTTGCGACCCGGGGATTGCTACGGCTCCTGAATCGACGTGAGCTTGAAGGCGTGGTCGCCCACGAGCTGTCGCACATCGGCAACCATGACAGCCGGCTCAGCACGTTGCTCGCGGCCATTCTCGCGATGCTGCGATTGCCGCTCGATCTGCTGTACCGGCTGGGCCCGGTGCTCGCCACGGGGTGCCTCGTCGTGAGCGCCGTCCTGTTTGTGATGGCCACCGTGTCCGCGGTTGGTATCGTCGGGGAGTTCGTCGTGGCACTGTGGATATACCCTCATGAGATGGCGGAGTTCCTCCGCGACGTGAAGCTCAAAGAGGTGATGCAGTTCTCGTCCCTTTTCACGTACGCGATGTGGTTCACGGGCGCGCCCTTCTACGTCCTGCTCGGGGCGCAGGTGTGTGGGTTCGCCGCGCGCGGCGCCGTCTCGCGCCAGCGCGAATTCATGGCTGATGCCGACGCCGTACTCCTGACTCGTGATCCCGAAGGCCTGGCGCTGGCTCTCGTGAAGATCGCGGCCACCAGCGGGATTCCCGTGAATGTGCCCGCCGCCGCCGCTCACCTCTACGTGGTGGCGCCTCCTCGGCAAGCGGCCCGCTGGTGGGACAGAACGTACGCATCGCATCCGCCGATCGAGGAACGCATCGCCGTGCTGAGCCGGATGGGGGTCGGCATCTCGCCGACTGCGCGACAAGCCGCCGAAGCCGCCGCCGTCACCTTCCTCGCCGGTGAGGTCGACGAGCCGGTGAGGATGTCGGACGGCGCCGAGGAAGCGGTGACGTCGCATAAGCCAGCCCCGACCGCGACGCCGCCTGCCGCGCTTCGCGATATCGACCCGACGACCTTGCTGACCCACGCGGTCTCATACCTGCGCCTCACGAAGCCGACCTCGCTCTACGAGGCGCCGGATGCGGCATCAGCCGTGCTCCGGCAACTCTCCGGCGGAGTGGTTCTCGGGCTGCTGGGAGTAGACGGTGGATTCCTTCTCGTCGAGACGCCAGACAGATCGACGGGCTACATTGCGCGATCGACATCCGTGTCCTGGGAACAGTCGTAGCGCGGGGGGCTGACACCGATGTTCAGACGAGTCCTGAGCTTCGCCGCCGGAATCGCCATCCTGGTCGCCGCTTTGCTCGTCAATCTCTCGCTCCTCGACATCATCACGCTCCAGGACCTGAAGACGACGCTCGGCAAGACGGTGTCGGTCATCGCCGTCAGCACGATCGCCATCTTCCTGTTCATCGCGGTGATGAAGATCGGCGAACGACGTTGAAGCGTTGCCGAGGCTGACGCGGTAGCTTCCCCACGGAGCGATGCTCGGCGGCGTGGCCTACGACGTTGTACGGCGAAGATGTACCCTCAGAGGTTGCCGAGGAGATCCGTAACGATCGCGGACGAGCAGAACCGGTGGATGAGGAGCTGGCGGAGGTAATCGCAGAGGCTCTCATGGCCGATTACGGCGGCGAGGAATCGATAACTCGCGCCGCGGCCGCCGCGACTGGAACTTCAGACCTATGTGACGATCATCTTCGAGTTCGGCGATCTCCGCTGTCCGCACGACGTCCGCGATCCCCAGCGACCCCGAGCGCCGCAGCCAGGAGACAGCAATCCAGCCGATCGAGGCCCACTGATGTCGCGTAAGTTGGTGGGCCGTCCGGGACTCGAACCCGGGACCCCCTGATTAAAAGTCAGTCTCAGGTGCAGCCTGGGCGGCACACGGACACCCACAGAGCCTCGAGAAACAAGCTTTCCTAAGCAAGGCTCGTGGCCTGAGATCAGCCGGGTCCTGGACTGGTGACCTGATGGTGACCTTTGTCCTGACAGGCACGTATAGCCCGGCGCAGCCGCGCCACCTCGCGCGCAGCGTCGAGGTCGTGCCCTGGCGCAACTCGGCGTGAAGTCCTTGGGGTGAGACGGCATAGAGGCGTTTGAGCGCGCGCGCGCCGGTGGTCATGGCTTCACTTTACCGGAAGAGCCGACGTACACTCGAAACGGACAATAGGAATGTCACAGTGACTGCTTTTATTGTTCACGGGTGGCGCTATTTCCGCCGCCGCGGTCTCAAGGCTACCGTCCGTACAATGATCCATCGTTTCATCTACGGCTTCCACAAGTTCGTCGTCTACCGTACCTGCCTCGCTGGTCCACCTGCGGCCGACCACGTCCGCGATATCATGTTTCGCCTCGCGACACCGGCCGATCTTGATCACCTCGCTGAGTTCGAACGCTATGGCTTGGGCACAAGCCAGCGCGCCTACGTCAACGACGACCAAGACTGGCTATTTGTCGCTTGTCACGGTGATCGGATCGTGGCGACTCGGCGGTACAGTCGTGATGTCCCGCCCGGCAGCTTGATGTCACGAGTGCTCCAGCTCGAGCCACGCCAGGTCTGGTCGGCGGACGCCTTCTGTTTGCCCGAATATCGCAATCAGGGTCTGAATCGCCATTTCGGGATCTTCACCATGCGATTCCTGGCATCGCAGGGTTATACGGAGGAGTTTGGTGTCATCGTCGCGACGAACATCCCATCGCGTCGCAGCGTTCTTCACCGTGGTAGCCAGTTCGTCTACTTCGTCTCGTACTCTCGACTTCTGTTCTACGAACGCCTGCGCGTGTCGAAGGAGGTTCCGACGGAGCTGACGCGCGACGGCTAAGCGGCGCGAAGCAAACTCGCCCGCAGGGTTATTGCTAAGCGATTCGGGATTGAAGAAATCCGACGTAGCGAAACCCGAAGAGCGCCGCACAGAGCACTTCTGCGGCCTCGGCTGGAGTGAGCAGGGCCTCAGGCTTGCCGCGATGGGCGATATCATTTCGGAGTCTACGAAGTCGATTGAGAGCCACACGACTCCACTCCGCCACGAGCGGGAGGAGCACGTTTAGCTGGTGACTGTACGTGGCCGCATCATCCAGAAACGGCTTGATGTGCGCGTTGGAAATCGTGCGGCGAGCCAAGTAGCCGAAGAGAAACACGGAGAGGGGTGGGGGGGCCCACTATGGGCCACGACCAGGGAGATCTGGTCCCTGGCTGGCAGCTAGCCCCCTCCCTGGCAAAGTGTGACCTAAGCGGTAATGTTTGTACCTGGCTTGCGTCTTGACAACCTCTCGACAGGCGCAGATGATCCCGGCACCGCCTGACCTGGAAAGTTCCCTATGCCAATGTAGAGGAGGTGCGTCAATGCCCAAGTACGTGATCGAACGGGAAATCCCTGGTGCGGGAAAGCTGTCACGGCAAGAGCTGCAAGCGATCTCGCAGAAGTCGTGTGGAGTCCTGGGCAAGCTCGGGCCGCAGATTCAGTGGGTGGAGAGCTATGTGACAGATGACAAAATCTATTGTGTCTACGTGGCTCCGAACGAGGAGATGGTGCGGGAGCACGCTCGGCAAGGAGGCTTTCCTGCGAACCGCGTCTCCGAAGTGCGAGCGGTGATTGACCCGACGACGGCAGAGCGCTGACCTGGGCCAGGCCGTTGTGAGCAACACGCGTCTCCCGCGAGCGTCGAGTTGCCCTCGGCGCTCGTGGCGTGTTTCGGCCCGTGAGTATGAGTCTTATGGCCAGCCGAGTACGCCGCACCCCGCCAGCGCGACGAGCACGGCCACGGGCGCGAACAGCGTCCGCATCACCCCGAGTGTTTGGGAAAGCAGGATCGACGACGAAGAAGGCGAGTGGGGCTGTTGAACCTATCCTGCCCACGTCACCTAGTTTCTGCTGCATCCCCGAGCGTCACCCACCGCTCGAACACCACTCCGCAGGGACACGTCACGGTGAGCAGGTAGCCGTTCCAGGCAGACTCGGTCGCGTCACCGGTCAGCGGGCCATGCCAGCGATGATCACGAACGAACTCTTCAATGTCGGCGAGGAGAGTCATCGGATTACTTCGTCCGCCCGCAACAGCACCGACGACGAGATCGTCAGCCCGAGCGCCGTGGCCGTCTTGAGGTTGATGACCATCTGCAATGTCGTCGGCTGCTCGACGGGGACGTCAGCGGGCGTCGCACCCTTGAGGACTTTGTTTCCAGGGACTGCGGCGCGTCGGGTTCAACTGGATCCCCAGTATTGCATCAGAGTTTATTCCTTGGCCGCAGCGAGTCGGCTGGGCCTCGCAGCGGTCAGCGCAACGGAGCACGATAAAGGTAGCGTGTGTTCACTTCTGTCTCGTTCCCGTCCGGATCGAAGATAAACAGCGCCCGGCCTTTGAACGGCTCCTGACGGTCGATCGGTCCGCGCGTCCGATGCTCTGAAGCGACAAACTTCTTGACGACCGCGTCGAAGGTCTCCTCAGTGACGGTAAAGGCAAAGTGCATCGGACCTCCTGCTTGATGCCGACCCGTGGAGTTCGCGATCTGTAGCACCAGATGCCCTCGGTCACACTGGAGATAGGCGCGCTCGTGATCGCGCTTGTCGAGCGGGATGCCCAGCTTGTTGTGGTAGAAGTCGATCGCCCTGTCCAGGTCCTGGACTTTGAGGAAGATCTCTTCGATACCAACGAACCCCATGTCCTACCTCCTTCAGTTCAGAGCGGTGATCTCCTTGCGTAGCCGCTTGATCTCTCACACTCTCAGTCCTCGATGTCCTCCTTGAGGCACTCCAAGGGTTTCAGAAGTCGCGCAATTCGCGTTCTCCACGCCCCGTACGCGCCTCCTCACCCTATGGCGGCAAGAGCCAGCCGGCTGACGCGTGGGCGGGGAGCGGCGACTTCTGAGAATGGGCTGGAGCCGACTAGCCCAACATTTCGCCGCAGCCAGCCCGCCGCGCCCAGTACTCCCAGGCGCGCTGGGTCTCGGGCGAATAGGGCTTGTAGCCCGCGTTGCGGGCGTTGATCTCGCCGAGCGACAGCGGCTTCACCTCGCCGAGCGCGAGGGCGGCCAACAGGGCCCGGGCGTTGCGCGGCGTGTAGACGGACATCCGCACCACCTCGATGAGCGAGCGGGCGGCGGCGGCGAAGCCGTGGCCGCGCATCAGCACCACGTTGTTGCCGCCGAGGCCGCGCGCCAGGTCGCGGCCCTGAGCCATGTTCGCGACTAGGAGGTTCGTGTCTCCGAATCGATCGGCGATGTCCCACACCGGCACCTCGGCGCCCATGAAGCTGCCAGAGTGGATCACCGGGCGAAGCGGCGTCTGGGTCACGGTGAACGGCAGCACCGCCTCGGCATGGGCGTGGGCGACGGCCATCACGTCGGACCGCGCCTCGTAGATCGCGCCGTGGATGAAGCGCTCCAGATAGAGCGCCCGCGTCTCCTCCCGGGTCGGCGTTCCGTCGAGAGTGAACTCGACAATGTCGCCGCGCTCTACCAGTTCGGGCGCGACCGAGCGCGCCAGCAGGTAGCGGCCGGGATCGTCGGGATGGCGGTGGCTCACGTGACCGTAGGCGTCGACGACGTCCTCGTTGGCGAGGATGCGGTTGGCAATCACGAGCTCGCGCACGATCCGATCGAGGTCGCTCATAGCCTGTCCTGATACCGCGTGAACCATCCCTCGTCAAGCGCCGCCTTGGCCCTACTCCGCGCGAGACCCGGGACCTTCGGTCATGGCCATGATGGGAATCCCTCGAGTGGCCGGCTCGGCTCGCAGCCGTCGGAGCGCCTCGATCCCGTCGATCCCGGGGAGCCGAATGTCCATCAGGACCACGCTCGGCCCTCCTCCCCCGTCTCGGCCTCAATGATCGCGTAACCTTTGAACGTCAACACGTCCCGGACGAGCTTGCGGCTTTTGTCGTTGTCCTCGACGACGAGGATCAGCTCATTCGCCACAGCGTACTGGGATCGTGAACGTGAAGATCGTTCCGCGGCCCACCTCGCTCTGCACCCGGATTTTCCCCCCGTGGAGCTCGACGAACTTTCGGCAGAGGGCCAGCCCGAGTCCCGTCCCCTATTTCATGCCGGGCCTCCAGTAAACCGGGCCGGTGAGGGTCGAAGCGTGGGAGGAAGGTAGCGCGGAACAAAAGCGGTCAAGAGACGCCTTGACAACCTCTAGGTGGGCGCCGATGATCCCCTCACCGGCCCTGGATCGGGTCGTTGGACACTCCTTCAGCGCAAGAACTCGTCCCCGCCGGTGAGGTGTCTCGGAAGTTCTCGTAGTTCTTGGTGAGCCGTCCGGGACTCGAACCCGGGACCCCCTGATTAAAAGTCAGGTGCTCTAACCGTCTGAGCTAACGGCTCTTCAAGGACTTACGGCACGCTCGGGCCCGATTCTAGCGCCTTGTGCCATCTCTTGTGCCACGGTCTCGGCCTTCGGGGCGGACTCAGCCGCTGGCGTGAGCCCGTCGAGTCGATCGACTGCGGCCCGCTCATGCGCCGTCGAGAGGTGGCTATATCGAATCGTCATCGCGAAAGTCCTGTGCCCGAGGATCTTCTGGACCTCACGAAGCCCCGGTAAGATCGTGGAACCGGACGTTCTTGAGCTCCGCGCGCTCGCCAGGTCGACGCGCTCCCGGCGCTGCCAGGCGCGCGGGGGCCCTTCGTCTACGCCAGTCCTAGCTCCCCAAGCGCCCCGTCCGGGTGCCCGCAGCCGTACTTCGTGTGCCGGTAGAACATGATCCGCCCGACGAGGTCTGGATCGCCCGCAACCATCGCCGCCGACTCCGCGGCCCGCAGGTGATCGACGGTGCAATGCATCGTTGCTTTCCACTTCTCGTGGCCATCGCGCCTGGGAGACTCAAGCAGCATCATGATGCCGAGGCCGAAGGTGCTGGGCGGGAAGGCGACCGGCTCACCCCGTCGAGCCTGCTGCTCCTCGCACTCGCGCGCGTACTTCAGGCTCTTGAATATCACCCTGAGCGCGCGCGCAACCTGCCGCTCGCAACGCCGCTTCGCTCGCTCTCCGTCATTCACTCCAGCAGCCTCCCCACCTTCACGCCGAGCGCCTTCGCGAGCTTCCGCAGCGTGCTGAGCCGCGGGTCGTGCATGCCGACCTCCAGGCGCGACAGGTAGCCGAGCGACACGCCTGCCTTCACGGCCAATGCCTGCTGGGTCAGCCCACGTCGCCGTCGCAGCCGTTTCAGCGTCGCTACCATCGTACTCGCATCATAATACCTCTAGGTAAGTATGTAAAGGGAGTCGTGGAGCGAGTCGTCGCGACCGGGCAGTATCTCTAGCGCGCTTTGCGCGCGGGCGGGCCGGCGGGCGTCTGGTGCGAGCCCAAGACACCGACGACGGCGTAGCCGCGCTCGCGCAGCTGCCGCTCGATCTCCAGGTGCGCGCGTCGCTCCGCCTCACGGTGCTCGCGCCCCCCCTTGCGCCCGGCGGCCCGACGGCCCAGCCGCCGTTCGCCGCGCCGGCGGTCGAGGACCACCTGCACCGTGTCGTCGCCGCGGAAGGTCCGCCGCAGCGACGCGTAGAAGTCCCGCCGCTGGCTCCCGACGATGAACAGGAGCCGACGGATCGCCTCGGCCATGCCGCCTCGGCCCGCCTTAGAGCAGGCTCGAGCGGGCGGATGGAAACCAGCGCATGAGCGGCGAATCTTCGCAGAGGATCGTCTCGTCCCGCTGGGCGCCGGTCGAGATGAGGCAGAAGGGCGTGCCGATCAGCTCCTCGAGCCGCTCGAGATACCGCCGCGCCTTCGCCGGCAGATCGGCCTCGTTCTTGGTCCCGGCCGTCGGCGCGCGCCAGCCCTCGATCTCCTCGTAGACGGGCTCGGCCGCGGCCACCACGGTCTCGTCCTCGGGGAACTCGGTGAGGGTCTCGCCGCGGTGCCGGTAGGCGACGCAGACCTTCAGGGTCTCGCACTGGTCGAGGACGTCGAGCTTGGTGAGGGCCACCGTGTCGAGGCCGTTGATGCGCGTCGCGTAGCGCCCGACGACGGCGTCGAACCAGCCGCAGCGCCGCGGCCGGCCGGTGGTGGCGCCGTACTCGTGGCCCCGCGCGCGGATCGCTTCGGCGACCGCGCCCGACATCTCGGTGGGGAACGGCCCGGCGCCGACGCGTGTCGTGTAGGCCTTGCTCACGCCGACGACGCCGTGGATCTTCGTGGGCGGCACGCCGGTGCCGGTCGAGGCGCCGCCGGCGGTCGTCGAGGACGAGGTGATGTACGGATAGGTGCCATGGTCGATGTCGAGCATCGTCGCCTGGGCGCCTTCGAAGAGCACGCTGTAGCCGCTCTCGATCCAGCGCGACAGCAGGAGCGCCGTATCGGTGATGTACGGCGCGAGCCAGCCCGCATATCGTAAATATTTGTCCAGGATTTCCTCGACCGTGAAGGTCTCGGCGTCGTAGATCTCGCGTAGCAGGCGATTCTTCTGGGCGACGTTCAGCTCGAGCTTCTCGCGGAAGAGCCGCTCGTTCAGGAGGTCGGCCATGCGGATGCCGACGCGCGCGGTCTTGTCCACGTACGCGGGCCCGACCCCGCGGCCGGTGGTTCCGATCCGGCGCTTGCCCAGCTTGGCCTCCGAGGCGAGGTCGAGCGCCGGGTGGTAGGGCATGATCAGGTGCGCGTTCTTCGAAATGAAGAGGTTGCCGTCCAGGGTCACCCCGCGACGCACGAGCGCCTCCATCTCCTCGATGAGCGAGCCCGGGTCCACGACCACGCCGCAGCCGATCACGCAGCGACAACCCGGGTGCAGGATGCCCGACGGGATCGTGTGCAGGACGTACTTCTCACGGCCGACGACGACCGTGTGGCCCGCGTTGTTCCCGCCCGCGTAGCGCGCGACGACATTCACGTGCGGGGCCAGGAGGTCGACGACCTTGCCCTTGCCCTCGTCACCCCACTGCGTTCCGACGACCACGATGTTAGGCATAGCGCACACCTCCGAATACACGTTCTGGATGCTCGAGGATTTCACCAACCGCCAGCACGCGCTCCGACGCGTCCGTGAGGTCCATCGCCAGGACCTCACCGGCGCCGGCCCGCGCGTGACCGATCACGAGGACGTGGCGCACGCGCTGGGCGCGGGCGTAGGCGACCGACTCCTCGAGCTCGCGGCTGATGATGTCGCGGGCGACCGAGGCGCCCAGATCGCGGAGCCGGCGCGCCAGCGACAGCGCCACCGTCTTGTCCGGCGTGAAGTCGATGATGAAGAAGTCGGGCCCGGGCAGTGTCACCGCGACGCCCTGGGTCTCCATGACGGACAGCGCGCGTCCGACGTCGAACGCGAACCCGACGGCCGCACAATCGTACCCGAAGCGCCCGAGCATGTCGTCGTAGCGGCCGCCGCCCGCGACCGCGGCGCCGAACCCCGCGACGTAGGCCTCGAAGTACGTGCCCGAGTAATAGTCGAATCCGCGGACTTCCCCCAGGTCGAGCAGCACGCTCTCGGCGAGCCCGTAGATCTTGAGCAGCCGATACGCCTCGGCGAGGTTCGCGAGGGCTTTCGACGACCGCTCGTTCCTCGCGAAGCCGGCGGCGCGCTCCAGCACCGATTCGCGGCCGAAGAGGGTCGGCAGGGCCAGCAGCGCGTCGCGGACGTGCGCCGGCGGGGCGAGGTCGGCGACCAGCCGCTCGAGGGTCGACCCGTCCTTGCGGGCGAGCGTCGAGCGCAGCTCGCGCCCCTGGGCCGGGTCGGTCTTCGCCTCCTCGAGGAGCCCCCGGAAGAAATCCGGATGGCCGAGGTCGATCTGGAAGCGCTCGAGTCCGAGCGCGCGCAGCCCCTCGATCGTCATCGCGATGACCTCGACCTCGGCCTCGGGCTTGTCGAGCCCGACGAGCTCGACGCCCGCCTGGTAGAACTCGCGATAGTGCGAGACGCGCGGCTCGTCGTAGCGAAACACGTTCGTGACGTAGGCGAGCCGGATGGGCTTGGGCTCGTCGCGGAGCCGGGTCGCCACCACGCGGGCGATCTGCGGCGTGATGTCCGGGCGGAGCGCCAGCATCCGGCCCGTCTCTCGCTCGACGAGCGTGAACATGTTGCCCTGCACGTCCTCGTCCGTCCCGGTCGCGAGCACGTCCGAGTACTCGAAGGTGGGCGTGACGATCTCGCGATAGCCCCACCGGCGAAACACGTCGAGCAGCGCGGCCTCGACGTGCCGCTTGCGCTCCGCCTCGTCCGGCAGGTAGATGCGCGCGCCCTTCGGGAGCTGGGGGTGACGCGGCTTCACGGAGCCACCGTGTCCAGATGAGCGACCGTGTTCATCCGATGCACGGTCGCCCAGTCGGGCTGGTACTCGATCTCGGTGATCCCCGCCGGCGCGGCGTCGACCGTCCAGAGCCGGTCGAGCCCGAGCCCGAGCGCGGCGAGCACGATGACGCGCGCCACGATGGCGTGGCTGACCAGCACGACCGTCTGCCCGGCGTGCGCCTCACGCAGCTCCTCGAGGCCCGCCGCCACGCGCTCGGCAACTCCGGAGAGGGTGTCGCCGCCCGACAGCTTGCAGAGGTGTGGTGCCGATCGCCACTGTTCCCAGGCCTCGGGGAAGCGCGTCCGCACCTCTTCGCCGGTCAGCCCCTCCCACAGGCCGAAGGCCATCTCGGCGAAGGCCGGGGCGACGCGTACGGGCAGGCCGTGCGGCTTCGCGATCAGCTCGGCGGAGGTGCGAGCCCGCTCGAGCGGGCTCGCGTAGACGGCGGCGACGACGCTGCCCGCCAGCGCGCGCGCGACCGCCGCGCACTGGCGGCGCCCCGCCTCGGTGAGCGGGATGTCCCGGGAGCCGGCGAAGCGCCGCTCCCGGACCCAGACCGTCTCCCCATGCCGTACGACGAAGAGCCTCAGCGTGCTCACAACCCCCGCATTCTAGCGCGATTCGCTCCGCCCCGTGCCCCATAGGCCTGCAGCGCAGGGGCAGTGGGTCAGGTTGGCCGGCGACTGCGAAGGGGTCGCAGCCGACCCGTTCCCTCCAAGCGACGGCGGGCGGATGGTGCCGGGATGGAGCCCAGCCGCGTTGGGGCAGCGAGCGCGTGCCGCGTGGTCGCGCGACCTCTTCGCAGTCGCCGGCCAACCTGACCCACTGCCCCGGGGTGGACGCTAGAGCTTGACGAGCTTGGCGAAGACGATGTCGGGCATGGCGCGGATCTCCTCGAGCGCACCCGCATCCATTGGATCGTCGAGATTCAGGAGCGACACGGCGCGTCCGCCCCTGCGCTCACGGCCCAGCTGCATGCCCGCGATGTTGATCCCGTGGCGGCCGCACAGGGTTCCGATGCGGCCGATCACGCCCGGCACGTCGAGGTTCGCGAACACGAGAATCCAGCCCTGCGGCAACGCCTCCAGCGAGTAGCCATCGACCCGGACGAAGCGCGGCTCCCGCTTGAAGAAGACGGCGCCGGCGACCGACGTGACGCCACGGTCGGTGCGGAGCTCGGCGCTGACGAGGCTCGCGTAGTCCGAGCTCTCCGTCGTCGAGGTCTCGGTGACCCGCAGCCCGCGCGCCTTGGCGATCAGCATCGCGTTCACGTCGGTGACGTGCTCGGAGAGGATCGTGCCGAGGAGTCCCCGGACGAACGCGAGGGTCAGGGTCGCCGTCGACCGCCCGACGATCTCGCCCTCGTACGTGAGCCGCGCCTCCTGCATCCGGCCCTCCGCCATCTGCGCGAGAAAGCGGCCCATCGTCTCGGCGAGTCCGACCCAGGGCGCCTGCTCCTTGTAGGTCTCGGCGTCCATGGCCGGCAGGTTCACCGCGTTCACGACGACACCGCGCAGCAGCGCGTCGGCGACCTGGTCGGCGATGGCGAGCGCGACGGCCGTCTGGGCCTCGTCGGTCGCCGCGCCCAGATGGGGCGTCACGATCACCTGCTCGAGCTTGAGGAGCGGGTGATCGGCCGGCGGCGGCTCCTGCTCGAAGACATCGAGCGCGGCGCCGGCGACGCGGCCCGACTGGATCGCGCGCGCCAGCGCCTGTTCGTCGACGAGGCCGCCGCGGGCGCAGTTGATGAGGCGCGCGCCCGGCTTGAGGCGCGCCAGCTCTGCCTCGCCGAGGAGGTGCCGCGTGTCCCCGGTGAGCGGTGTGTGGATCGTGATGAAGTCGGCCCGCGCGAGCAACTCGTCGAGCTCGACGCTTTCCACGCCCAGGCGCTCGGCGGCCTCGCGCGTCAGATACGGGTCGTAGGCGATGATTTGCATGCGAAAGCCGAGCGCGCGGCGGGCCACCTCGGAGCCGATCCGGCCGAGGCCGAGGATGCCCAGCACCTTGCCGAAGAGCTCGACGCCCTGGAGCCGGCTCTTCTCCCATCGCCCGGCCTTGAGCGTGAGATCGGCGGCGGGCAGACGGCGGGCCATCGCCAGGAGAAGCGCCAGGGTGTGCTCGGCGACCGCGGTGGTGTTCCCGCCCGGGGTGTTCATGACGATCACGCCGCGCTCGGTCGCGGCATCCACGTCGATCGAGTCGACGCCGGCGCCCGCCCGGCCGATGACCTCCAGCCGGCGACCCGCCTCGATCACGGCGCGCGTCACTTTGGTGGCGCTGCGGACGATGAGTCCCTCGTACTCGCCGACGCGGGCGGCGAGCTCACGCTCGCCGAGCGAGCCCGCCACCTCGACGTCGAGGCCGTGCTTGCGGAGCGCGTCGACGCCGACGGACTGGAGGCCGTCGGTGACGAGAACCCGCTTCACGGCTTCTCGACGAAGATCTTCTGCGCCGCGCGGACGCTCGAGCCGAAGTCGACGGGCTGGCCGAGATCGGCGAGCACCTGCTCGAGCGCCGACAGCGCGACGATGACGTCGAACTCGGCGGCGTACCCCATGTGCCCCAGGCGGAAGAGCTTGCCCTTCATCTCCCCCTGCCCGCCCGCGATCGTGATGTTGTGGCTCTGGGCGTAGGCCGCGACGATCTTCTCGCTGTCGACGCCGGTGGGCGCCCGGATGGCGGTCAGCGCCGGGCTGGGCGTGGCCTTCGCGAACAGCTCGAGCCCGAGGGCCTCGGCGCCCGCGCGGGTGGCGCGCGCCAGCCGGTCGTGGCGCTTGAACACGTTGGCGAACCCCTCGGCCTCGAGGAGTCGCAATGCCTCGCGCAGGCCGACGACGATGGACACCGCGGGTGTGAAGCGAACTTCGTTCTTCGCCACAAACTTCAGCTCGTCGGTGAGATTGAAGTAGTACTTCGGCAGCGTCGAGGTCTTGGTCTTCCGCCAGGCCTTCTCGTTGAGCGCGCAGAACCCGATGCCCGGCGGCAGCATCAGCCCCTTCTGCGAGCCCGCGACCACGAGGTCGACCCCCCAGGCGTCCATCGGCAGATCGGCGATCCCGAGGCTCGACACCGCGTCGACGATCAGGATCGCGTCGTGCTGACGGGTGACTGCCGCGTACGCCCGGACGTCGTGGAGCACGCCGGTCGAGGTCTCGCTGTGCTGCGTGAGCACGGCCTTCACCTCGGGATGGGTCTTGAGCGAATCGGCGAGGCGCGCGGCGTCCACCGTGTGCCCGAACGGCGAGGTCAGATCGATGACGTTGAGGCCGTAGGCCCTGGCAATCTCGAGCCAGCGGTCGCCGAACTTCCCCGCCCGGACCACCGCGACGGAATCGCCTGCCGAGAGCGTGTTGACGACCGCCGCTTCCATCGCGCCTGTCCCCGAGCAGGCGAGCGGCACCACCTCGGCGCTCGTCTGGAAGAGCTTCTTGAGCCCGGCGCGCACCTCGACGAACAGCGCCTCGTACTGCGGGGTCCGGTGGTGGATGATCGGCTGCGCCATCGCGAGGAGGACCTCGCTCGGCACAGGCGTGGGACCCGGCGCCATCAACTGGTACTTCTTCATGCAGACGGCCTCCTTCGAGGGATCAGGTTCGACTCGATCGTAACACGGTCTCCCGCGGCCGAGCGCCCCAGCGCGGTCACGAAGATCGCGTCCTTGCCGGCAGCGTGCGGTGAGAAGAACTCGACCACGTGGCGATCGTAGAACGTGAGACCGGAGGCGCCGAACCCCTGAGCGTACGCGGCGAGATAGGCGCGGCCACCGGCGAGCCCCGCCTCCAGATTCGCGAGGCGGTAGCCGCGATCACCGAACACGCGCAGCAGATCGTCGAGCCGCGCCATGAAATAGATGACCGCGGCCGCGTCCCCACCGAGAGATTGTTCGAGACAGAGGTAGGACGACCGGTTCCGGAAGTCGCCGGCGGCCAGGAGCTCGAGCACGTGGGCGGCGGGCTGGTAGTAGTACGCCCCGGGCGAAACGTCCGCGACGCTGTTGACGATGAGATAGAGGTCGACGAGTCCCGCCGGCACGTCGGCCTCGAAGCCGCGGGTCGCGGCCCAGAGGGCCGTCGCCAGCTCTTCGGCCGTGAGCGGCGCGTGCCCGAACTGTCGGGTCGAACCGCGCCGCTGAATCGTCTCGCCGAGCCCTCGTCCGGCTTCGCGTCGGGGCGCCGGCAACGCCACCACGCGCGCGGACCGCGCATCGGTCTCGGCAGCCATCCCCCGCGCCCCCGCCCCGCCCTGCAGACGCCACGCGCGAACGGCGCCGGGCGTCGAGAGCGATGAAGCGGTGTGGATCTCGCGAACGAGCGGATAGTCGACCTCCGACGAGGAAAGCGGGAGCGTCGGATGATCGATCGCTTCGAGCGCGCCGCCGGGAGGTGCGATGGAGGTTTCGTGCCCGACCACGACCAGCTCGAGAGCGACCTCGCGCGCCGCATCGAGCCCCAGCAGACGGTTGACCTCGCCGTCCACGAATCCCGTCAGCACGCGCGGGGCGAGCTCGAGGCCGCCGGCGACGGCGAGGAGGTTGGCGAGCATCGTCCCGGAGTCCCAGAAGAGGTGGCGGTAGGCGCGCGCCTGGTACTTCCAGGCGTTGCGCCAGTAGATCCCGGTGAGCAGGACGGTCGCGGCGCGGCTCGCGAGCGAGTCGTCGCCGGCAGCCGTCGCGAACGCCCGGCGAACGTCGCCGGCGCGCAAGCGGCGAAGGGTAAAGTCACCGGGAGAGAAGTGATAGAGGCCCGCGTCGAGCCCCGCGACCTGACCAGCCGCCACATACATCTCGGTCTGGTAGAGCGCGCCCGTCGAGGCCGCGGCGCGGAAGAGGATCTCTCCCCCACCCGGGTAGGTCTTCTTCCTGGTCACGCCGCCCGAGTGGTAGAGGAGCGTCGCGAGCTGGCTCAGCGTGAGCGTCGCGCCATCCGTCTGCGGGCCGGCGATGGCGGCGAGCGTGTCGATCACCGGAGGGTCGAGCTCGCGCGGCAGCGCGAACGACGAGAGCTCCGTGTAGATCTTGAACGGGAACGGCTTGATGTCCCACTCGAGCGTGTGGCCGCCGGTGCGGACCGACGCGGGCGAGTGCGCGGTCCGGTCGTGGTACTCGCGGGCGGTCAAAAGCGATACGGCGGGCGGATGACGCCACGCTCGGTGATGATCGCCGCGATGAGCCGGGCGGGAGTCACGTCGAAGGCCGGGTTGAACACCGGCGAGCCATCCGGCGCGGTTTGCTGCGCGCCCACGCGGCGGACTTCCGACGCGTCGCGTTCCTCGATCGGGATTTCCGCGCCCGAGGCGAGCGCCGGATCGATCGTCGAGAACGGCGCCGCGACATAGAACGGCACCTGGTGGTGGGCGGCGAGCACCGCGAGCGAGTAGGTTCCGATCTTGTTGGCGGTGTCGCCGTTGGCGGCGATGCGGTCGGCACCGGTCACCACCAGGTCGACCTCGCCCCGCGCCATCACCGATGCCGCCACCACGTCGGCGATCAGCCGATGGGGGATGGCCTCGCGGACGCACTCCCAGGCGGTCAGTCGTGAGCCCTGCATCACCGGACGGGTCTCGTCCACCCACACGAGCGCGACTTTGCCCTGAGCGTGCGCGGCGCGCACCACGCCGAGAGCGGTCCCGTACCCGGCCGTCGCGAGGGCGCCGGCGTTGCAGTGGGTCAGAATGCGCGCGTTCGGCGGCACCAGCGACGCGCCGTGGGCGCCCAAGGCGCGGTTCGCGGCGATGTCCTCGTCGCGGATGGCCTGTGCCTCGGCGAGGAGCCGGACGCGCACCTCGGGCAGCGGAAGCGCGCCCGACGCGAGCGCCACGCGCCTCATCCGCTCGAGAGCCCAGAACAGGTTGACGGCGGTCGGCCGGGTGGCCGCGAGGCCCTTGATCGCCGTTTCGAGGTCCACCAGCAGGCCGTCGAACGTCCCGGCGCGGCTCTGCCGCGTCGCCAGCACCACGCCGAAGGCGGCGGCCACGCCGATCGCGGGCGCGCCGCGCACGACGAGCGCCCGGATGGCCTCGGCGACGTCTTCCCAGCGCTGGTACCCGCGCTCGACCTCGCGCTCGGGGAGCAGCGTCTGGTCGAGGAGGATCAGCTTGTCCCCGGACCATCGCACGGGTGCGATGGTCGTTATTGTAGCGGGGTCCATGAGTCCGCCTTGGATCGAGGGTGGCCTGAGA
>WNEY01000607.1_pt1 | contig 31860 bp, 29 predicted proteins | sample 5400531 | NCBI WGS metagenome assembly WNEY01 (sample SAMN13153338, study PRJNA577476) | soil metagenome | isolation source: 200 cm saprolite under Douglas fir tree site 1 | place: USA:California | collected 2015-04-18
CCTCCGGCCCGGCATCGGCGCTTCCGCCGAGCGCGAGCGGATGGGCGTGTGCGTAATCGACGAGGTCGGCGTAGCGCCGGAGCTCGCGTTCGCCCTGCCGGCGCCGCGATTCGTGCAGCGCCAGCAGCCCGCGACGGACGGTGACTGCCCTGCGCAATGTGATGGCCATCACAAAATGATCGATTTCGCGGGCACGCCTGCTCGAGTGGTTCATCGTTGCCGCGGGCGCGGCGAAAGAGCACGGGGCCGCCCGCGGGGGGACCGGCACAGCAAAAAGGCTGGAGCGCATTCAGTTTCCAGCGAAACTGAATGCGCGTTAGTGCGCCGCTCCGGCCGGCAGGCGCACAATGAACACCGAGCCTTTGCCCGGCTCGCTCGTCACGGTGACGTCGCCGCCCATCATGCGCGCGAGCTTGCGGGAGATGGCAAGCCCAAGCCCGGTGCCGCCGAAGCGCTGCGCGGTCGCGGCGTCGGCCTGGCTGAACTCCTCGAACAGCTTGGCCTGCTGCTCCGGCGTCATGCCGATGCCGGTGTCGGCCACCGCGAGCTCGATCCAGCTGCTTCCGTTGGACACCTTGCGCGCCCCGAGCTTGACCTCGCCCTCCTTCGTGAACTTGCAGGCATTGCTCAACAGATTGAGCAGGATCTGCCGCAGCCGCATGGGGTCGACGGTCAGAGGCCCGAGCTTTTGTTGGGCGTCGACGACGAGCCGGTTCTTGTTCTGCTCGGCAAGCTGGCGTGCGGTGCCGATCACCTCCTCGATCAGCGGCGCGAGCTCCACGGTCTGCGGGTTGAGCTCGAGCTTGCCGGCCTCGATCTTCGAGAGGTCGAGCACCTGATTGATGAGCCCGAGCAGGTGGGTGCCGGCGCGATGCACGCGCTGCAGCGGCTCCAGCGCCTTCTCGGTGCCGAAGCGCGCCACGTTGGTGACCATCATCTCGGTGAGCCCGATGACGGCGTTGAGCGGCGTGCGCAGCTCGTGGCTCATGCTGGCGACGAATCGCGACTTGTGCTCGCTCGCCAGTTCGAGCTGGCGGTTCTTGTCCTGGATTTCGTCGAACAGCCGCACGTTCTCGATCGCGATCACCGCCTGGTCGGCGAAGGTCGTGAGCAGCTCGATCTGCTTGTCGGTGAACGGCGCGACTTCTGTCTTATACAGAACTATTGTGCCGAGCGGCACGCCCTCGCGCAGCAAGGGTACCGCTAGCACCGTCCGAAGACGCTGGAGTTTCTGCGCGTCGGGGAAATCATATTCAGGGTCCGCCTCGACGTCTGGAATTTGGATCGGACGGCGCTCCAGCAGCGCGCGGCCAGTCGTGGTTCCCCGTCCTGCGCGGATCGGGGTGCGCTCCCAGAGCTCCAGGCTTCCGGGCGGGGCATTGTAAGCAGCGGCGGCGCGGCAACACTCACCATCGTAACGGAAAATCATGCCGTGCTTGGCACCGCAAATGCGGACGGCATTCTCCAGCAACGTCTCAAGGACGCGCTGGAGATCGAACGCCGTCCGGCTGATGGTCTTGAGCACCTCGGCCGTGGCAGTCTGTTGCCGCAGCGATTCGCTCAGCTCCTCCGTGCGCGCCTGCACCTCGTCGAACAGCCGCACGTTCTCGATCGCGATCACCGCCTGGTCGGCGAAGGTCCTGACCAGCTCGATCTGTTTCTCCGTGAACGGTCGAACCGTGGAACGAATCAGCGCAATGACGCCGATCGGGGTTCCTTCCCTCAAGAGCGGAACCCCGAGCATGGTGCGAAGCTGCTTCATGCGCTCCATGGTATATTCGGGGTCTTTGTGAACGTCGTGGATATGGACGACTTTTCCTTCGATCAAGGTTCGCCCGACGCACGACCCTCGCGAGGGCTCGATCGAGAGTTTTTCCAGGTACTCCTTGTGCTCGCGCGTGGATTGGTAGATCGCGGCCACGCGGTGGGTACCGCCCCTGGGCCGCCATATATTGACGATGTCGGCTTCGCACAGCCGCGCCGCCGACTCGACCAACGCATCGAGCACCGCCTGCAGATCAAAGGTCGAGCGGCTGATCACCTTGAGCACGTCGGCGGTCGCGGTCTGCTGCTGCAACGATTCGCGTAGTTCGTTCAGCAGCCGCAATTTCTCGATTGCGATCACGGCCTGATTGGCAAAATTAGTGACTAGCTCGATCTGCTTTTCACTGAATGGCTGAACCTCTTGTCGGTAGATGGCGATCGCGCCGACGAGCTTATCCTCGTTGAGCATCGGGACGACGAGGAGGGTTCGGGCGCCGCTAAGTTCGGTTGCCGTGACGAAATAAGGATCGCGCTCGACCCAGACCTCCTGCTCCGCCCTGGCATCGACGATGTGAACCGCCCGTTTCGTCCGTGCGACACGGCCAAGACCGCTTCCGGGATCCGGGATGAATGCTCCACCCTGCAGGAACTCGGCAAATGCCGGCGGTACGCCAAGCATTGCAGTAGCCTCGACGAGGTCATCGCTGGAACGGAAAAGCACTCCGAAATTGGCTTGGCAAATTCGCGTCGCGTTCTCCAGCATGGCGTTGAAGACAGGCTCCAGCTCGCCCGGCGAGCTGTAGATGACCCGCAGCACCTCGGAGGTCGCTGTTTGCTGCTCCAACGATTCACGCAATTGCGCTTCGCGGCGTTTGAGCTCGCTGATGTCGGTGTAGATCCCGACGATGCCGCCGTCCTGGGTGCGGCGTTCGCTGATCTTCATCCAGCGACCGTCGCCGAGCTGGTATTCGAAGGGAACGGAAGGGTTGCGATGCAGTGCGATCCGCTGCCGCTTCCAGGCTCCAGGGCCGTCGCGGCCGAACACGACCAGATTTCCTGCAATGACCTTGTCGCACAACCCGCTAAAGCTCACGCCCTCGCGCACCGCGTCTTCGTAAGGATGGTAAAGCCGGCGGAAGTAGCTGTTGCACAGCACCAGTCGGTCGTTCTGGTCGTACAGCGCGAAGCCTTCCGACACGGCCTCGATCGCCTCCGTCAGGCGCCGGCGCGACTGTGTTGCTTCGTCGCGCGCCGCGGCCACGTTGGCGACCAAATCGGACAGCTCGCGTTCGCGCGAACGCAGGTCGGTGATATCGGTGAAAACCGAAACCGTTCCGCCGTCCTCCATGCGATGATCGCTGATCCGAAGAAAAATATCTCCCGCGAGGTGCTGCTCACGGAACGCACCGCGGCGCCGTGCCTCGTGCAAACGGCCGATCCATTCTTCGAAGGGCGGCCGAGCCGATGGGAACATGCCGCGCTCGAAGCCGGCGCGAACAACGTCGTCGAAGCGTGCGCCGGGGACGATCATGTCCTCGACGCCCTTGAAGTAGTTGCGCCAGACGCTGTTGCACATGACCATGCGGTTCTCTGAGTCAAAGAGGACGAAACCTTCCGAGATGCTTTCGATTGCATCGGTGAGACGACGCTGCGCACGTTCGACCTGCTCGATCAGCCTTCTGCGCTCGGTAACGTCACCGGTGGCTCCCACCATGCGATACGCGCGGCCGTCGGCGTCACGCAGAGCAAAGCCATGCTGACGGGCCCAGCGCCACTCGCCGGAGCGGCTCTTGTACCGAACCTCGCAGTCGAACCGTTCACTTTGCCCTTTGAGGTGCTCGACGAGACTGGCTCGATACCGATCGCGGTCCTCCGGGTGAAGGAGGGCTGTCCAGTCCTCCGGCTTGGAGAATGCCTTGGGGTCGATCTCCAGGGTCTCTTTCACCGTCGGCGAGAAATACACTTCATTGCTGCGAATGCTCCAGTCGTACATGCCCTCGCCGACCGCCTTGATTGCGAGTGCATAGCGCTCCTCGCTCTCGGCAAGGGCGCGTTTCATTTCGACCTGTTCGGTAATGTCGGCAATGGCGCCGACCAGCCGCCACACCCGGCCACCGGCATCCCGGACGGCACTGGCTCGGTCGCTGACCCAGCGCCACTGGCCGCCGCGATTGAGAACGCGGTATTCGCAAGCGAAATGAGGCACCACTCCTTTGAAATAGGCGACCGTCTCGTCGCGGTAGCGTTTTCGATCGTCGGGATGGACGCGCTCAAGCCAATGCGTCTGGGTCAGCTCGCCTCTTTCGAACCCGAGCATCTCGTTCAGTCGATCCGAAATCTCGAGGCGGCTGGTCCCGACCGACCATTCGTAGATTCCCTCGGCGACCGCTTCGATGACCAGCTGATAGCGCTCTTGGATGCTCGCAGTTGGCGCGCGCACCGCTACTCGCGCTCGCCTTCGAGACCGCGGAGCCTTACGGCGGGTGGTCTTCCTTTTCGACATGTGGTCGCCCGTAGCTGCCAAATGGTCCGGCTGCTGCCACCAAAGACAACTTAGCTCAGATGTCCTCCCTGGGAGAAGTCCTGCAAGGCGCGACAAGTGTTCTCCGCAAGGCGGCTGCCCGGCGGCGCGTTCACGACTGCCTCGGCAGCAATGTTGCTGCCGGCGCCCGTCCGGCTCTCGATGACGAATTGCTGACCGAACCGCTCGGACAGCCGTTGGCCCGACACACGCGGGAGGAAGTCGCTTCCACCCCCGGCGGCGAAGACGATGCGCACCGGTTTGGTTTGGGCAGTCAAGCGCCGACGCGAATTGGGGCATCGCGTGAGCGGTAACAGCTGCCCAAGCAAGTTCCAAGAAAATGACGGCGTGCTAGAGCGCATTCAGCTTTAGCGAGAAGCTGAATGTGCTCTAGCTTTTTCGCGGGGTCGCATTTTCGCACGGAGAACCGGTTCCCGCTTCTCCTGAAAATGCCCTAAGAGCATGGTGCTCTGCCGCATTGACGGCGTCATGCCGAAGAGCTCGCGGGCGCGGTTTGCGCAAGAGACATGGTGTTGATAAGTCTTGCGTGACCTCAGGGAGGAAAAAATGGACTGGGCGAGCATTCCAAAGGAAGCGTACGCGCTACTTGGAGCCGCTGTTGGCGCGCTCATCAGCATCGTGACCGCCTACTTGACTCAACGAGCCCAGAGGAAGCTCGAGCGTGAAAAGCTCCGGGGGGCCCGGCAAGGCGCCATGCTCAGGGAGCTCGGACGATGCTTCCAGGCGATGGCAACCGACTTCGGCTCGGCGGCCCATTCGATGTGCTGGCTGACCTGGCAAGCCAGTCATGGAAACATGACCCAAGAAATGATCGATGAATACAATGCCGAGATACATGAAATTCTGCCCAAGCTCGTCGGCGGAAAGATCATGATCTGGGCACTCGACCCAAAGCTGGGAGACCAATTGGACGAATATATTCAGCTGGCATACGAGGTCGACGAGAAAATTGGAATTGCCTGTTTGACGTTCGAGAAAGACAACGCGGTCGGACTTGCCGAGTTGAAAGCTCTCAACACCCTCGCCAAGGACTTCGACGAAATCATCTACCGCAAACTCGGTGAAATCGGCAGAGGCAGACCGCATACCACCCTGTTCAAATGGATGGCTCGGAAGTGGTCTGACCTGCTTCGGAAGAGGAGGATTTCTTAGGACCCTCCCGCTCTGGCAGCGTCGTTAGTATAATGTGATCTACGGCTGTTTTGGAATGCGATTTCGATCGAATTGGAAGTGCGACGCGTCTGCTGCCGTGAGTCGAAGAGTGCCGCGATCCCTCTGATCGAAGCTCGCAACCCAGACGAAGCCGGCACCACCGCCAATACGATATATCGGCAGAGCTTCTTTGGCGGAGCGCGTGAAATCACCAATGAAGTCGATCAGATATCCTGTTCCCGGAGTTCGTCCCTCCTCCAACGCCTTCATGCTTTCGTTGTCGAGCGGCTCCAGCACGATCTTTCCCCACGAGGCGAGGGTCCCGGCTGGAAGTCCTGGCCGCTGTGGCATCGTCGTTGTTCGCGGCGACTCGCCAAACTTGCCTGAATATCGCTGAATATCTTCCTCCGCTTCCCTTGCACCCAAGAATGCCGGTTCTTGATACCGGTCGACGTAAACGACAGTTCCGTCGCGCGAGTGCAAAAAAGAATACATCGCGTTGAAGGCACCGCGCGCACTCCTCTCCTGTCGGATCTTTCGACACGACGTAAATCCTTCGAACTGGTCGCTCGGACCGCACCTGTATTCCTGGTATTCCAGACTATTGAACTTGACCCGTGAACCGAGATTCAAGCCCGCCACCGAATACGGACTCTGACCGCTGGTTTCCGTTTGCGACCGGTCGTTCGGATTCTGGGCAACCGCCGCCGACACGCCAATCAGTAGACAAACTGGCACAAGCACTCGCAAGCATCTTGGCACCGGCGTCTCTCCCATCTGGCGTGATTCCCCTGCGGCGCAGCATTCATGGCAGCAAGTGGGTAGAAGGGACATGCGCCGCTGCCTTGTCCCGATTGCCTCCGGCGCTCTCGACCCGCAGCAGACATGGCCGGCCTCAAGGGGATTCGCAATACCGGTTTTTACCCGATCCTCGCGTCAGTCGGCCTTGGCCCCCGCGGCCTTGACCACCTTGGCCCATTTCTCGGTTTCCGTGACGACCAGCCGACCGAACTCGGCGGGCGTCATCGGCATCGGCGTGCCGCCGAGATCGGCGAGCCGCGCCTTGACCCTCGGCTCCGCCAGCACGACGTTCACCGCTTGATTGAGCTTGTCGATGATCTCGGCCGGCGTGCCCTTGGGTGCCGCGATCCCGTACCAGACGCTCGCCTCGTAGCCCGGCACGGTTTCGCCGATCGTCGGCACCTCGGGGAGCGCGTCCGCGCGCTTTGCCGATGTCACGCCGAGCGCGCGAATCTTGCCGCTCCTGATGTGCTCGATCGAGCTCGGCAGGTTGTCGAACAAGACCTCGACCTGGCCGGCGAGCAGGTCGGTGAGCGCCGGCGCCGCGCCGCGGTAGGGCACGTGCAGCATGTTGATGTCCGCCATCATCTTGAACAGCTCGCCGGACACGTGCGGCGAGGTCCCGTTGCCGGGCGAGGCCATGTTGATCTTGGCGGGATTGGCCTTGGCATAGGCGATGAGCTCGGCGACGGTCTTGACCGGCAGCGCGGGGTTCACGTCCAAGACGTTGCTCAGCAGCATCGTTCCGGCGACCGGCGCGCTGTCGCGAATGAAGTCGAAGGGAAGCTTCTCGTAGAGCGATGCATTGATGGCATTGTTCGGGGTGACGAAGCCGATCGTGTAGCCGTCGGGCGGCGAGCTGAGCACCCCTTGCATGCCGAGACTGCCGCCGGCGCCGGCCCTGTTCTCGATGATGAATTGCTGGCCCAGATGCTCCGACAGATACTGGCCGAGGAAGCGCGCGACGATGTCGTTCGAGCCGCCCGCCGGAAACGAGACGATCCAGCGCACCGGCCGCGTTGGATAGGTCTGCGCCCTTGCGATTTGCGACGCCGCCTGGAGAGCGGCGGCACCCGCTGCCAGATGCAGAAATCGACGGCGTGGAAGTTTCATGGCGGCCGCTCCGAAGAGGAGACCCGCGCGCTTGCTGGCGTCCCTGGTACTCTGCGCCAGTGCTAGACCCGCTGCGGCGGCCTTCCTATAGTCGTCCGAACGGTGCTGTTGTACAAGTGCCGCTACGACAGGATTGTGCTTGCCACATGGACCGCCGGCCGCGGCCTCGGTTCAGAACAATTCAGGACTGCGCCAAGGACTTGCCAGCCATCCTGAGACAGGCTGAGCGTGCGGGAGACCGACCGCACGAGTCCGTCGGTTGCTGGTGGTCACTCCAGGGCGGGAGCAAGTCCCCCATGTTCGACAGGCGACGGCGCGAGTTCATCACCCTGCTCGGTGCTGCGGCGGCGGCGTGGCCGCTCGCGGCGCGCGCGCAGCAGGCCGACCGCTTGCGGCGCATCGGCGTGCTCATGAGTCTGGCCGCGGATGATCCGGAAGGGCAGGCTCGCCTCGCGGCGTTCCTGAAGGGGCTGCACGAATTTGGCTGGTCCGACGGCCAAAACGTGCGGATCGACACTCGCTCGGGCGCCGGCGATGCCGACCGCACTCGCAGATTTGCGGCGGAATTGGTTGCGCTCGCGCCGGACGTCATCCTGGCCGCGGGCGGCCAGGTCATGGGGCCGTTGCTACAGGTGACCCGCACCGTGCCGATCGTGTTCACGCAGACCCCTGATCCGGTCGGCGCCGGCTATGTGGAGAGCTTGGCGCGGCCGGGCGGCAACGCCACCGGTTTTACCCAGTTCGAATACAGCATCAGTGCGAAATGGCTGGAGCTGCTCAAAGAGATCGCCCCCCGCGTGACGCGCGCGGCGGTCCTTCGCGATCCCGCCATACCCGAAGGAGTCGGCCAGTTCGCCATAATCCAGGCCGTGGCGCCATCGTTCGGGGTAGAGCTGCGCCCGGTCGACGTGCGCGACGCCGGCGAGCTCGAACGCGCCGTCACGGCATTCGCCCGTGGGTCGAATGGCGGCTTGATCGTGCCGGCCAGCGGGTTGGCGAACGTTCATCGCGAGTTGATCATCACGCTGGCGGCCCAGCACCGATTGCCCGCGGTCTACCCGTTTCGCTTCTACGTCACCAGCGGCGGCCTGATCTCCTACGGGCCTGATTCGATCGACCCGCATCGGCGGGCGGCAAGCTACGTCGACCGCATCCTGAAGGGCGAGAAGCCGGCCGACCTGCCGGTGCAGGCACCGACCAAGTTCGAGCTGGCGATCAACCTGAAAGCCGCCAAGACGCTCGGCCTCGACGTGCCCCCGATGCTGCTCGCGCGCGCCGACGAGGTGATCGAATGAGCAATCGCCGCGAGTTCATTGCATTGCTCGGCGGCGCGGCCGCCGCGTGGCCGCTCGCGGCGCGCGCGCAGCAGGCGGCGATGCCGGTGATTGGGTTTCTCCACGCCGGTCTGCCTGGATCGATCGCCCATCTCCTGACGGCATTCCGCAAAGGACTGAGCGAAACCGGCTACGTCGAGGGCCAAAACGTGACGGTCGAATACCGCTGGGCGCAAAATGACAACGATCGGCTGCCGGAATTGGCTGCCGATCTGGTCCGCCGTCGGGTGGCGGTCATCGTCACACCGGGCAGCACCCCCGCCGCGCTTGCGGCCAAGGCGGCGACTTCGACAGTCCCCATTGTCTTCGTCACTGGCGCCGACCCGGTGAAAATGGGCCTCGTTGCCAGCCTCAACCGGCCGGGAGGAAACGTCACCGGGGTCAGCGACATTGGCGGCCGTGCTCGTCAATCCCAACAATCCGTCGATTACCGATCCCTTTATCGCCGAAGTGCGGACGGCGGCGTCGGCCATCGGGCGGCAAATCGAGGTCGTCACCGCCAGCACGAATAGCGACATCGATACGGCCTTTGCGACGCTCGTGAATAAGCGTACCGATGCATTCCTGATCAGTCCCGACGTTTTGTTCCTCACCCGTCGCGTCCAACCCCTCACGCTGGCGGCGCGCCATGCGCTTCCCGCGATCTACCATCGGCGCGAGTTTGCCGAAGCCGGCGGGCTGATGAGCTACGGATCGAGCCTTACGGACCAGTTTCGCCAGACCGGCGTCTATGCCGGCCGCATCCTCAAGGGCGAGAAGCCGGCCGAAATGCCGGTCGAGTTGCCGACCAAGTTCGAGTTCGTCATCAACCTGCAAACGGCCAAAACGCTCGGCATCGAAATTCCGACCACCCTGCTCGCCCGCGCCGACGAGGTCATCGAATGACGCGGGCACCCATCCCGGCGGGCTGCACCCGTGGCATTGGCCTGTTCGCGATACTATCGCGGAGCAGGTTCAAGGCAAGCTCGTTAGCGGTAGAATAGGCAGTCTTGGTACGCCGCGCGACCTGCCGGCACACCTGCCGGGGAACAGGTCATGCCGCGAGGTCTGGGCGTCGACCTGATGAACTGCGGCAATCTCATACTCACGTCGTCATTCTAATCAGCAGCTTGCCGAAGTTCTTACCCTGCAACAAGCCAAGGAAGGAAGCGGGCGCCTTCTCCAGCCCGTCAACAATGTCCTCGCGATACTTGATGCGACCCATGCGCACCCACTCACCGACATCGCGCAGGAAATCAGCTTGCTTCGCGGCAAAATCCGAGACGATGAACCCACGCACGAGGAGGCGCTTGCGCAAGACCGAAAACATGTCGGGACCGGGCGTCGGCGTCCTCGCGTTGTACTGCGCGATGAGTCCACAAACAGGAATGCGCGCAAAATCGTTGAGCAGTGGCCACACCGTCTGTTGCACGGCGCCGCCGACGCTTTCGAAATAAACGTCAATGCCCTTGGGACAAGCGGCTTCGAGCCGTCTTGGAAAATCGGGCGCGCGATGATCGACACAAGCATCGAAGCCCAGCTCGCCGGCCACGAAGTGGCACTTCTCAGTGCCGCCGGCGATCCCAACCGCATGGCATCCTTTGATTTTGGCGATCTGCCCGACTACCGATCCGACGGCGCCGGAGGCCGCCGCGACGACGACAGTCTCCCCGGGCTCCGGCTGACCAATTTCCAGAAGACCGATATAGGCGGTCATCCCCGGCATGCCGAGGACGCCGAGCGCCGTCGAGACGGGCGCCGCCGTCTGATCGAGCTTGCGCAAACCCGCGCCATTCGAAATCGCGTATTCCTGCCAGCCGCCATAGCCGAGCACGATGTCACCAATTGAGTATTTCGGATTGCGCGACTTGACGATCTCTCCGACCGTGCCGCCGACCATCGGCTGTCCAATGGTAGCCGGCGTCGCATACGATTTTGCGGCGCTCATGCGACCACGCATGTACGGGTCGAGCGAGAGATAGACGATGCGCATGAGCACCTGGCCGTCGCCGGGCTCGGGAATTGGGCCTTCCGTCAGCTCGAAATTATCGAGGCTAGGTGCACCTTCAGGTCGGCTCTTCAGCAAAATTTGGCGGTTGACGCTCCGAGCCATCAGTATTCTCCTTTAAGTCGCGACAGGAAGGTCTAGCAGAGCGGCCCCGGAGGCCAAAACCGCCACGGGTGGAGCGCCGAGAGGCGGGCGTCCCTTCAGGCGGAAGGGTTCGCCCGGCGCCTCGCAAGCGTCGGCGTGCCGGGCACCACGGCACGTCTTCTACCCGCCAGTCTTTCGGCGCTCCACCCACCCCCTCATTGGGGTGGAGAAAGAGAAAGAAAAGTCTCAAACCCCGGGCGCAAAGCGTCGCGGAAACGAAAGTGCGCGAACAGCGAACAGCGAACAGCGAATAGGGAGTCGCGAACAGCATGCAGCCTGGATTTCTATTCGCCATTCGCTATTCGCCATTCGCCACCGCGATGCTGGGCGTCCTGCTCGCGGTCGGCCTGCCGGCTTCGGCGCAGGATTATCCGGCGCGGCCGATCGAGCTCGTGGTGCCGTTCCCGCCCGGCGGCGGCGCCGACGTGAGCGCGCGGATGGTCGCCCAGATCGCCGGCGAGAGCCTGGGCCAGCCGATCGTCATCCAGAACAAGGCGGGAGCGACCGGCGCCATCGGCTCGGAATATGTCGCGCGCGCGGCGGCCGACGGCTACACGCTGCTGCTGGCGACCGGCTCGACCCACGCGGTCCTGCCGGCCTACCGCGCCGATCTTCCCTACGACACCGTGACGAGCTTCGCGCCGGCGACGCTCCTTGCCATCATTCCGAACATGCTGGTGGTCAATCCCACGAAGGTGCCGGTCGCGACCATCGCCGAGCTCATCGCCTATCTGAAGCAGCATCCGGGCAAGGTCAATTTCGCGAGCTCCGGGCCCGGCAGCTCGATCCATTTTGCCGCCGAGCTGTTCAAGCTGATGACCCATACCGAGATGACGCATGTCGCCTATCGCGGCAGCGCGCCCGCGCTCAGCGATCTCCTGGCGGGCAACGTCGATCTCATCTTCGACAACATGCCGGTGGTGTGGCCGCAGGTGCAGCAGGGAAGGCTGCGCGCGCTGGGCGTCGCGAGTCTGGAGCGCACGCCGCTCGCTCCCGACCTTCCCGCGATTGCCGAGGCGCTGCCCGGATACGAGGCGGTATCATGGGTCGGCATCGTGGCGCCGGCCGGCACCCCGCCCGCGATCGTCGACAGGATCTCGCAGGCGTTCGGCGCCGCCGCGGTGCGCGCGGACATCGCCGCCCGGTTCAAGGAGCTCGGCTACACGCCGGCGCGCGACACGCCGGCCGAGTTCGCGCAATTCATCCGCGCCGACCGCGCGAAATGGCAACGCGTCGCCCGCGATGCGCACTTGTCGGCGAAGTGAGCGCTATGACGACCGCGCATGCAGCCCGCACTCCTTCTTTTGCTCCTCCTCCCACCACCAGCGCCCGGCGCGCTCGGGCTCGCCGGGCGCGATCGCGCGCGTGCAGGGGGCGCAGCCGATCGAGGCGAATCCCCTCGCGTGCAGCGGATTGACCGGCACGTCGTTGGCGGAGACGAAGGCCAGAAGCTGCTCGCGCGTCCAGTCGAACAGCGGATTGAGCTTGATCAATGCGCGGTCGGGCTCGGCGCCGATGAGCGCCATGTCGCGGCGGTGCGCGGACTGCTCGGCGCGCAACCCCGCGATCCAGCCGCGTGCGCCGGCGAGCGCCCGCTCGAGCGGCTCGACCTTGCGCACGTTGCAGCAGGCGATGCGCGCTTCGCGCGTGCGGCGGAACCCGTCGATCCCCTGCCGCGCGACCAGCGCCTCGAGATCGTCGTGGCGCGGATAGACGGCACGGATCGTGCGTCCGTAGCGCCGCTCCGTCTGCGCCCACAGCGCATAAGTCTCGGGAAACAGCCGGCCGGTGTCGAGGGTGACGATGTCGATGTCGTCGTCCCGCTGCGACAGGAGATGCAGGATGACCTGGTCTTCCAGGCCGAAGCTCGTCGTGAACACGATCTTGCCGGCAAGCTCGCGGCGCAAGCGCGCGATGCGCTCCGCCGGCGACAGTGCGGCGAGCACAGGCGCGAGCGCCGAGGCCTTCGCGCCGAGCGCGTCGGCATCGAGGTCCATGCGGGCCGTGCGGGTACCGACGAAAGCCTGGTCGTTCGCGCGGCGGCCGGAGGGAGCGTGCGCATCGGCCGTCTCGGTCGCGAGGACAAGGCCGCCGCCGGCAATCCGTCCGCCGAATTCGAGAACGATGCGTCCGCTGTTGGGATCGGCGGCATGGGCGTCGGTGGCAAGCGGCTGCCGCAGCTCGATGCCGATCTCGCCGACGTGGTTCTGCTCGATCACGTCCGCTCCATCGGATGCGAGCAAGCCGGGATCGACGGCGTCCTCGATCGTCCTGACCACGGCCGGGGAAGAGGCCGTGCCGATGCGGGCGACGATCTCGCCGCCGACCGCGAGCGGCTGCCGGTCGAGCCAGAACACCCGGGCCCGCAGCCGCTTGGCTGGCGCCGCCGGGCGCGCCGCGGCGCAAATGACATGCCCGCGCTCGACGAAGATCTCGCGATCGAGCGTGATGCCGACGGACTGTCCGGCGGTGGCGGCGCGCGGGGCAGGCGAGGGGGCGGGCGCCGGCCACGACTCGATCGACCTGACGCGGGCGGGCTTGGCGGCCGGCATGACGAGGATCTCGTCCCCGACCCCGATGCGGCCGCTCTCCAGGCGTCCGGCGATGATGCGGCGATGGTCGAACTTGTAGATCGCCTGCACCGGCAGGCGCAGCGCGAGATCGGCCGGCGCCTTTGCCGGCAAGAAGGCGTCGAGCATCGCGAGAACCGTCGGGCCGCGATACCACGCCGTCGCCGACGCATGGCGGGCGACGCCGTCGCCGGTGCGCGCGGAAACCGGGATCACCGCGGCCGGCGTCAATCCCAGTCCGGCGAGCGCCGCGGTCATCTCGGCCTCGATGGCGCGGAACCGGTCCGGGTCGAAGCCGAGGCGGTCCATCTTGTTGACGACCACCGCCACCTGGCGCACGCCCAGCAGGTGCAGGAGGTAGCCGTGCCGGCGGGTCTGCTCGCGCGCGCCCTCGGCGGCATCGACGAGCAGCAGCGCGGCGTCGGCTTGCGCCGCGCCGGTGATCATGTTGCGGAGAAACTCCGCGTGTCCAGGCGCGTCGATCAGGACGACGTCGCGCGCCGGCGTGCGCAGGCGAATCTGACTGGTATCGATGGTGATCCCCTGATCGCGCTCGGTCTGTAGGGCGTCGAGCAGGAACGACCATTCGAACGGCATGCCGCGACGCGCGCTCACGGCCGCGAGCGTCGCGAGCTTGCCCTCGGGCAGGCCGCCGGCTTCGTGCAGCAGGCGACCGATCAAGGTCGATTTGCCGTGATCCACGTGGCCGACGACGACGACCCGCACCAATGCGCGTGCGGCATCGGGAGCGAAGGGGCGGAGGCAACCGGAGAGCTGGACGTTCATGGCGGGTTCGCGTTCGGCGTTCAGGGGTGCAATCACAAATAGCCGGCCTTGCGCAGGCGCTCGAAGGCGTCCTCGGATTCATGATCCATGGCGCGGCCGGATCGTTCCGGAATCCTGGTGGCCTCGAGCTCGGCGATGATCTCGTCGATGGTGCCGGCATTCGACGCGATCGGAAAGGTGATGTCCGCGTCGCCGAGCGAGCGGTAGCGCTTGCCGTTGCGCGCCAGATAGAGCGGGATGATCGGGATGCCTTCGCGCCGGGTGTAGGCCCAGATGTCGCTTTCGGTCCAATGCAGGATCGGATGCACGCGCAGATGGGCGCCGGGAGGCGGCGAGGCGTTGAAGTGATTCCAGAATTCCGGCGGCTGGTCGCGCACGTCCCAGAGCCCTTCGGCGCCGCGCGGCGAGAATACCCGCTCCTTCGCGCGCGTCGCCTCCTCGTCGCGGCGAATGCCGGCGATCAATCCGTCGAAGCCGTGCTTGGCAAGCGCGAGCTTGAGTCCCAAGGTCTTGCGCGCGGCCGAGCGGGCGGCGGGCGGCAAGGTCGGATCGACGGCCTCGATCGGCGGGCACGGCTCGACCAGGAGATCGAGCTGCCATTCCCTGGCGTAGCGATCGCGGAACGCATACATCTCCGGAAATTTCTTGCCGGTATCGACATGCACGACCGGGCAGGGCAGCCGGCCGAAGAAGGCCTTGCGCGCGAGCCGGATCACAACGTTGGAATCTTTGCCGAGCGACCAGAGCAGCGCGATCCGCTTGAGCCGGGCAAACGCTTCGCGAAGGATGAAGACGCTTTGCGATTCGAGCTCGTCGAGGCGATCCATCGCCGTCACTCCGGCACGCGCGAGGCCGGCGCGATGGACCTCGCTTTTTTGGCCTCGACCGGCATGTTTTTTTCCACGGTTCGGGCGCCTCTTGGTAGGATATTTTTCTAATTGCCGCGCTTGTTTCCCTTGTATATGGAAAATAATTCTCGTCAATAAGGAAGTTCTAATGATCGCTTTCGTTATACAAATCGGGGCTCTTGGCGGAACGCGAGCGTTGCGGCCAAATGCGCACCGCCGAATTGAGCGATCCAATCGAGGTGGTTGCGCGTTACCGACCGGCGCGTTGCGAAGGCAGGTCGCCATGAGAGGCTTGGTTGCGGGGTTCGTGCTGTCGGTGGCGCTGGCGGGGGCAGCGCATGCCGCCGACGTGACGCTGCTCAACGTATCCTACGATCCGACGCGCGAGCTCTACGTCGAGATCAACAAGGCGTTCGCCGCCAAGTACAAGGCCGCGAGCGGAAGAACGATCGAGATCAAGCAGTCGCACGGCGGCTCGGGCAAGCAGGCGCGCTCGATCATCGATGGGCTGGCGGCCGACGTGGTGACGCTGGCGCTCGCCTACGACATCGACGAGATCGCCAATCGCGGGATCATCGCCAAGGACTGGCAGCGGCGGCTGCCGCAACACGCCTCGCCCTACACCTCGACCGTCGTGTTCCTGGTGCGCAAGGGCAATCCGAAAGGTATCAAGGATTGGGACGATTTGGCGCGGCCCGGATTGAAGGTGATCACGGCCAATCCGAAAACGTCGGGCGGTGCCCGTTGGAACTATCTTGCGGCCTGGGGCTTTGCGCAGAGAAAATACGGATCGAAGGAGAAGGCGCGCGACTTCGTTGCCGGCGTCTACCGGAACGTGCCGGTGCTGGACACCGGCGCCCGCGGCTCGACCGTGACCTTCGTCGAGCGCAACGTCGGCGACGTGCTGATCGCCTGGGAAAACGAGGCGTTTCTCTCGATGACCGAATTCGGCAAGGACAAATTCGAGATCGTCGTGCCGTCCGTGTCGATTCTGGCGGAGCCGCCGGTCGCGGTCGTGGACAAGGTCGTCGACCGCAAGGGAACCCGCGGCGCCGCCGAGGACTATCTCAAGTTCCTCTATACCGTGCAGGGCCAGGAGATCGCGGCCCGGCACTTCTACCGTCCGCGCGATTCCGCGACCGCCGAACGATTCGGGGCGAAGTTTCCGGCTTTGGGTCTGTTCACGGTCGATGACGCATTCGGCGGCTGGCGCAAGGCGCAGCAGGAGCATTTCGGCGACGGCGGCACGTTCGACGCGATCTACGGCCGGTGACGCGAGGGCGGCAAGATTGAGCGGGGCGACTTTTTTTCGGCCGCTGCGGGTGATTCCGGGATTCGGAATCACGATGGGCACGACGCTGCTCTGGCTGTCGCTGATCGTGCTCATCCCGCTGGCGGCGCTGTTTCTGCGGGCGACCGAGCTCACGCTCGAGCGGTTCCTGCGCATCGTCACCAGCCCGCGGGTCATGCACGCGCTGGAACTGTCGTTCGGATTGTCGATCCTGGCGGCGGCGGTGAACCTCGTATTCGGGCTGATCGTGGTCTGGGCGCTGACGCGGTACGAGTTTCCCGGACGGCGGATCATGGACGCCATCGTCGACGTCCCGTTCGCTTTGCCGACGGCGGTCGCCGGCATCGCGCTGACCAACCTCTATTCCGAGAACGGCTGGCTCGGCGGCCTGCTGGCGCCGCTCGGCGTCAAGGTCGCGTTCACGCCGCTCGGTATTTTCGTGGCGCTGGTATTCGTCGGCCTGCCGTTCGTGGTGCGCACCGTGCAACCGGTATTGCAGGACCTGGAAGCCGAGCTCGAGGAGGTGGCGGCGACGCTCGGCGCCTCGCGGGCGACCACCATCCGCCGCGTCGTCCTTCCCGTCATCCTGCCGGCTCTGCTCACCGGCTTCGCGCTCGCCTTCGCGCGCGCGGTCGGCGAGTACGGCTCGGTCATCTTCATCGCCGGCAACCTGCCGAACGTATCGGAAATCGCGCCGCTGCTGATCGTCATTCGCCTGGAGGAGTTCCGCTACGCCGACGCCACGGCCATTGCGGCGGTGATGCTCGTGGCGTCGTTCCTCGTTCTGCTCGTGATCAATTTGCTGCAGCGCTGGTCCGAACGGCGCACCCGGGGATACCGATGACCGACCAGCCGCTTGCGCTTCCCGGCTATCGGTCGAGGGCGAGAGCCTTTAGAACGGCGTCGATGACCTCGCCGAGAGTGATGCGGGCTGCCGACGTGCGCGCCGACCCCACGCCGATGCGCTGGGCCGTCGTCGTCGTCGCCGTCGCGTTTCTGACGCTCTTCATCGTCATCCCTCTGGTCGATGTGTTCGCGCAGGCGTTCTCGAAGGGGCTTGCCGCCTACCTTTCGGCGATCGGCAATCCGGATGCGATCGCGGCGATCCAACTCACGCTGATGGCGGCCGCGATCTCGCTCGCGCTCAATCTCGTGTTCGGCGTGATCGCGGCCTGGTCGATCACCAAATACGAGTTTCCCGGCAAGAGCCTGCTGATCACCGTGATCGACCTGCCGTTCTCGGTATCGCCGGTGATCGCGGGCCTGGTGTTCGTCCTTTTGTTCGGCGCCCAGGGTTATCTCGGACCCTGGCTGCAGGCGCACGACATCAAGGTCATATTTGCGCTGCCGGGCATCGTGCTGGCGACCGTGTTCGTCACCTTTCCATTCGTCGCCCGCGAGCTCATTCCGCTGATGCGCGAGCAGGGCCGGCAGGACGAGGAGGCCGCGCTCTCGCTCGGCGCATCGGGCCTGCGCACCTTCTTCCTCGTCACCCTGCCCAACGTGAAATGGGCGCTGCTCTATGGCGTGCTGCTGTGCAATGCGCGCGCGATGGGCGAGTTCGGCGCGGTCTCGGTGGTCTCCGGTCACGTGCGCGGGCAAACCAATACCATGCCGCTGCATATCGAAGTGCTCTACAACGAATATCAGTTCACGGCCGCGTTCGCGGTGGCCTCGCTGTTGGCGTTGCTCGCGTTGATCACGCTGATCGCCAAAGTCGTGCTCGAGTCCTGCGCGATGAAGGAGTGAGTCCATGAAGATCACGCTTCACGATGTCAGCCGGCGCTTCGGCGCCTTCACCGCCCTCGACCACGTCGAACTCGAAATCCGCTCCGGAGAGCTGGTCGCCCTGCTCGGGCCGTCCGGCTCCGGCAAGACCACGCTGTTGCGCATCATCGCCGGCCTCGACTGGCCCGACCAGGGCGAAGTCAGGTTCGACGGCGTGGACGCCCTGCCGCTCAGCGTCGGGCAGCGCAACGTCGGGTTCGTGTTCCAGAACTACGCGCTGTTCCGGCATATGACGGTGTTCGAGAACGTGGCATTCGGATTGCGCGCGCGGCCGCGCCGAATGCGGCTGCGCAGATCCGAGATTCGCACGCGCGTCGAGCGCCTGCTCGATCTGGTCCAGCTCGGCGCGCTGCGCGATCGCTATCCTGCGCAACTGTCGGGCGGCCAGCGCCAGCGCATCGCGCTCGCTCGCGCGCTTGCCATCGATCCGCGCATCCTGCTGCTCGACGAGCCGTTCGGCGCGCTCGACGCCAAGGTTCGCAAGGACCTGCGGCGCTGGCTGCGCCGGCTCCACGACGAGATCCAGGTCACGTCCGTGTTCGTGACCCACGATCAGGAGGAGGCGTTGGAGCTCGCCGACCGGGTGGTCGTGCTGGACCAGGGCCGCATCCGCCAGGCCGGTACGCCGGAGGAGATCCATGAGCGGCCGGAGAGCGCGTTCGTGCACGGCTTCATCGGCGAATCGATCGCAGTGCCGGTCGAGATTCGATCCGACGGCGTTCACTTCGCGGGACGCAAGCTCGCGCTCGATCGGCAGGGGCTCGCGGACGGCGAGGCGCGCCTGTTCATCCGGCCCTACGACGTCGCGATCGTGCCGAACGCTGCGACCGCCGCGCTCAACGGCGTGGTGTGGCGCGTCCACGGTTTCGGGCCGGCGCGGCGCCTGGAAATCGTGTTGCGCGAGGGTGGGCGGGAGCATTTCATCGAGGTGAATGCGCCGCGCCCCGAGGAGATCGCCATCGGCCAAGCGGTGGGTCTCGAGCCGCGCGCCTATCGCCTGTTCGCAGCCGATGCCGGATGATCCCGCTGCCGCCGAAGCGCGCCTCAGTGCGCGGTCAGCTGCTTATACGGCCCTTCCATCATCAATCGGACCAGCTTGGTCGGCGACTCGTCGACGTCATCGGTCTCCAAGGCTTCGTTCAACTCCGCCTCATCGATGAAATTCCATAATGCGATGATGATATCGGCATTGGAGGCGTCGCGGTTCACGACCTGCTGCGCCCGCCGGACGACCTCGCTGAATTGCGTAGCCGGCGCGCGGTCGAGGAGGAGCCGCACCCCCTCGCTTGCGAGCATGGCGCGAAGCTCGGCGACGATCACGTCGTCGGGCGGCCGCGTTCCCGCGAACAGCGACGGCGCCAATGCCGCCTGTAGCCTTCTCACCACCGCCTTGGTCTTCTCGATCGCATCGTCGTCGGTCTGCTCCCGCGTCTCCAACATGGCGTTTCCTCCGATCTTGGTTTTCTGATTCAATCGCCCAGGCGGCCGATCGTTCCTGCTGCAACTGAGCCGCGAGTCGCGAATTTGATCGAGGCCGGCGCGGGTGGGGTGGTACGGTCGGTGGAAGCGGCGCCCCGCTCCCAGCCGAGCTAGGGGGCGGCGGGACGCTCGACCGTGCGGATTGCGGCGGAGGGTTGGGCTGGGTCGCGCGGTGAAGCTGCGGCCCGGCAGAGATGAAGTCCGGTCGAGACTCGCGGGAGCCGTAAGCCGGCAACTGGCATCACAAAGGTCGGCGTGATATCTTAATCGAATGAGACCAGCGACCAAAAATCTCCTCGACCAAGTCGCTTCCTGGCCTGAACAGGATCAGGACGAGCTAGCGGAATATGCGCGCGAGATCGAGGCGCGCCGCACGGGCGTATACGTCGTGAGCGAGGAGGAATGGGCCGACCTGCAAGAAGGGATTGCTCAGGCCGACCGCGGAGAATTCGTACCTGATGACGTCGTCGCGAAAGCCGACAAGCGGCATGGCGTATGAAGGTTCGCTACACGCCGCGGGCATTCGCCGAGCGCGAGAGAATTTTTTCCTACCTTGACGAGCGAAGCCCGCAAGCCGCTCGAAAAGTAATCGCGCGGATCATTCGAAGAATTCAGGCGCTTGAATACAACCCCTACAGCGGACGCAGAACCAATCGTGGCGGCCTGTACACGTTTTGGGTTGCTGCTACGACATACCGCGTGTACTACCGCATCGACGGCGAGGAAGTGATCATCATCCATATCCGGCATACGTCGCAACGGCCGTGGCGGGGGGAAGAATAGGAGCACGGCGATGGCCGCGCCGGGATCGTTCAAGTTCCTCATCATCGTCGCATGCCTGGCGACAGGCTTGGCGAACGATGCCGCGGCCGAGCTGCTCTCGTCGCGGCCGATCACCGTCGTCATTCCGTTCACGCCGGGCGGCAGCTCCGACACGCTGCAGCGCATCGTCAACAAGAAGGTCAGCGACCATACCGGCCAGACCCTGATCGTCGAGTCGCGACCCGGCGGCGGCGGCGCGATCGGGGCGGCGGCGGTGAAGCAGGCGCCGCCGGACGGACACACGCTGTTCCAGGCCAATGCCGGAACGCACGCCGCCAACATCTGGCTGTACGCTACGCTGCCTTACGACCCGGTCAAGGATTTCCGGCCGATCACGCTGACGTGGAGCTTTCCGCAGCTGCTCGCGGTTCCCCACGACAGCCCCGCCCAATCGGTCGCCGAGCTCATCGCGCTCGCCAAATCGAAGCCCGGCGGCTTGAGCTTTGCCTCGCAGGGAAGCGGCTCGGGCGGCCATCTGCTCGGCGAGATGTTCAGGACGCGAACCGGCACCAACATGGTGCACGTGCCCTATCGCGGCGCCGGTCCGGCCGGAATCGATCTTGCCGCCGGCCGGGTCGACTTCTTCTTCGTGTCCTATTCCTCGCTGCTGCCGTTTCTGCAGGCCGGCAAGGTGCGCGTCATTGCGGTCACCTCGCCGCAACGGCTGGCGGCGCTGCCGGATGCGCCGACGATGCAGGAAGCGGGCTTCGCCGGGCTCAAGCTCGACATCTGGTTCGGCCTGGTCGCTCCGGCCGGCACGCCGGATGCCGTCATCGGCAAGCTCAATGCCGCCTTCGTCGCGGCGATGCGCGATCGCGAGGTCGTCAAGCAGATGTCCGACCAGGGCGCCGAGCCGGCGGCCACCACGCCCGCCGAGTTCGCGGCCTTCATGGCCTCACAAACCGAGGAGTACGGCAAGATCGTCAAATCGGTCGGCGTCAAAGCCGAGTGAGGCCAGGCAACGTCGTTCGCAGCAGCAGCAGCTTCCTCGATGCCTCTCACCGAAGCGCGCGATTGAGAGCGCCGCATGGAGATTGAACGGCCGGATTGTGAGCGGCGCCGCTTGCCTGCCGACGCGCTACTCGAATTGCGCTCAGCGAAAAAGCATCGTAGCTTGGCTGGTCCTGCGGAGGCCTTTGATGGGAGGACGGCAATGGCTCTGCGCAAGTTCATCATCGAGCGGGATATTCCCAAAGTCGGTACCTTCGAGCGCGAGCAGCTGCGCGCAGCGGCAGCGAAATCGAACGACGTTTTGCACCAGCTCGGCCCCGACATTCAGTGGGTCGAGAGTTACGTCGCCGACAACAAGACCTTCTGCGTCTATCTCGCCAAGGATGAGGCGATCATCCGCAAGCACGCTGAGATCAGCGGCTTTCCGGCGACGAAGATCACGGAAGTGAAGAGGATGATCGATCCGACGACCGCATCCTCGTGAAATTGTCGCGCCGGGCGCGCAGCCCCGTTCGGCTCGAACCGATCTTTGGTCACGCAAACGCAGTGGGAGGCAGCAATGGCGACGTGGCAACCCGATCCGAGCTTCTACCCTTCTCCCCGGCAAGCGGCAAAAGCGCCGGCGGAAACCTTCGCCTATGTGGCGGCGTTCGATCCCGGCAGAAAAACGCCGGACGCGATCGCCGTGGTCGACGTCGATCCGGCATCGTCCTCCTATGCCAAGATCGTCGGCACGGTCGCGGTGCCGCATGCCGGCGATGAATTTCACCATTTCGGCTGGAACGCCTGCTCGTCGTGCCTGTGTCCGCACACGCCGCATCCGCACGTCGAGCGGCGCTATCTCGTGGTTCCGGGGCTACGATCTTCCCGCATCTACGTCTTCGATACCAAGCCCGACCCGCGCGCCCCGAAGCTCGTCAAGGTGATCGAGCCCGAGGAGCTCGCGGAGAAGACCGGCTATACGCGGCCGCACACCGTGCATTGCGGCCCGGGCGGCATCTACGTCGCCGCGCTCGGCAACAAGGACGGCAAGGCGCCGGGCGGGGTCTTCGTCATGGACCACGAGACCTTCGAGCCGCTCGGCCGCTGGGAGGTCGATCGCGGGCCGCAGCAGCTCGGCTACGATGCCTGGTGGCATCTCGGCTACGACACCATGGTGACGAGCGAATGGGGTACACCCGACACCTTCGAGAACGGGCTCGTTCCCGAGGTCCTGCTCGGCAGCAAATACGGGCGGCGCCTGCATTTCTGGGACTTCACCAAGCGCCGGCATCTGCAGGAGATCGACTTCGGCGAGGAGCACCAGCTGGTGTTCGAGCTGCGGCCCGCGCACGATCCCACCAAGGCCTACGGGTTCGTGAACTGCGTGATCAGCCTCAAGGATTTGTCTTCCTCGATCTGGACCTGGTACCGCGACGGCGACAAGTGGGCGGTCAAGAAGATCATCTCCATTCCGGCCGAGCCGGCCGATCCCGACCGGCTGCCGCCGGTGCTGAAAGGCTTCAAGGCGTGCCCGCCGCTGGTCACCGACATCGATCTGTCGATGGACGACCGCTTCCTCTACGTGTCCTGCTGGGGCACCGGCGACCTGCAGCAATACGACGTGTCCGACCCGTTCAATCCCAAGCTGACCGGCAAGGTGCGCATCGGCGGCATCGTGGCGCGCGCGGGTCATCCCGGCGCCAAGAACGGCGGGCTCGGCGGCGGACCGCAGATGGTCGAGGTGAGCCGCGACGGCCGGCGGGTCTATTTCACCAACTCGCTCTACGGCGCGATCGATCCGCAATTCTACGAGGGCGGTTTCGACGGCTGGATGGTGAAGCTCGACGCCGCTCCGAACGGCGGCATTGCCTTCGATCCGAAATTCTTCGTCGCCTGGCCGAAAGGCCACCTGCCGCACCAGGTCAGGCTCCAGGGCGGGGACTGCTCGTCCGATTCCTACTGCTATCCGTGAGCCGCGGGGGCGCGACCAGCGTGCGTGAGCGCATCGCGCCGTTGCGCGCGCAGAGCACGTAGAAAGATCGGCGGCGATGACCGACGCCGGGCTGTGGCCTTGGTTCGTGGTCGCCGGGCTCGGGCTCTACCACGGCATCAATCCCGCCATGGGCTGGCTGTTCGCCGTCGCCCTCGGCTTGCACCGCAAGAGCCGGCGCGTGGTGCTCTATTCGCTGTTTCCGATCGCGCTCGGCCATGCAGCCTCGGTCGCGCTGGTACTGGCCGCGGTGCTGATGCTGGGGCTCGTGATCGATCGCGTCATTCTCACTCGGATTGCCGCCGGCGCGCTCATTGCCTGGGCCGTCTGGCATGCGCTCTACGGCCACCGGCGAGAGCCGCGCGTCGGCATGCAGACCGGCCTCCTCGGCCTCCTGCTGTGGTCGTTTCTGATGGCGAGCGCCCATGGCGCCGGTCTGATGCTCGTTCCGGCGCTGCTGCCGATCTGCGCGAGCTCCGCGCCGGGGTCCCAATTGACCTCCGAGGCGGCAATCCCGCTCGCGCTTGCCGCGCTCGCCGTTCACACCGCCGCGATGCTGGCAGCGATCGCCGTCGTTTCGCTCGCCGTCTACGATTGGATCGGCGTCGCCTTCCTGCGCCGAGGATGGATCAATCTCGATCTCGTCTGGATCGGCGCGCTGCTCGCCTGCGGTATCGTGTTGCTCCTGTCATGACGGCGCGCCGCGCGCCTTGATGGAACCCGAATTCGGATCGCGCAAAATCGACGCTTGTGTGATGGCCAGCACATTTTTCCGGTGCTGCCGCCCGCTAAACCTCGCTCCGTCAGCAATGCCGGTCAGCCCGGCAAACCAGCGGAGAGGAGCCGTTGTCATGCATTCCACACCCCGGTCAGTCGTGGTCAAGGTCGCCATCATCGCGTTCGCTTTCGCCGTGTGCGTCGGTGCAACCGCGATCCATGCCTGGCATGCGCGGGCGACCAAGCCGGTCGGCACGGAGGGCATGTCGTCGTTTATTTGGGACCTCCACAACAACGCCCATCTCGACAACCTGCCCGTCCAGGTGATCGAAAACTACAATTAGGCGCCCAGCGATCACAGGCGAGCGTGCGACGGGGCCGCGATCCCGGGAATGGCGCTTGGCGGAAGCGCCCCCGGCGTGGCCTTGAACCCGCGACAGCCTGAGGTGGGCGGGCACGGCCGAGCTTGAGCGCAGCAGATCGGCCGACCACGAGTCTTCGCGATCGAGGGCAGGCTCCCGGACGACGATCCGGGGGCCGGCGCCGCGACGACGCTTCGATGGGGGCGCTATTTCTTCAGCCGGAGATGCGAGGCAAGGCGCCGGAAACGACGAGAAGAATAAAGAGTATCGCGGCGAGCGCGGCCCAGCCGTCGACCGAGGACCAGTCGAGCCCGGAAAACCCGAAGAAGCGCCGGGCCGACCACCGCCATGCGGCGAACGACGGCCGCGGCGGGGATTCATTTTCCTCCAACTCCTTCACCGGGAGGAGTAATTTCTCGTCACAATCCGGCATAAGTTATAATATTTTTCTCTTTGATCCTCGATCTGAACTCTTATATAGAAAAAAATTGCTAATCAAGACTTTGTGGAGACGGGCGCGATGCGTTTCTTGCCGGTGTTCTTGGATGCCGCCGCGGGCGTCGTCGTGCTGGTCGGCTCGGGCCAACCCGCGCTTTCCAAGTTGCGTCTGCTGCGCGCGGCCGGCGCGCATGTGCGCTGGTTCTCCTGCAATGCCGACGTTGCGGAAGAGGTATTGACGCTTCCCGGCGAGGGCCGGCTCGAGATCAGCGTCGGTGATCCGTTGCGGGCGGACTTCGCCGACGTCGTGGCGATCGTGTCGGCGGCCGGCGAGCCCCGCGATGCGCACATTGCCGCGCGTGCCCGCGCGCAACGCATCCCGGTCAACGTCGTCGATCGGCCGGAGCTCTCGACCTTCATTTTTCCCGCCATCGTCGATCGCGGCGAGGTCGTGGTGGCGATCGGCACCGGCGGCCGCTCGCCGGTCTTGGCGCGGCGGCTGCGCGAGCTGATCGAAGCGCTGTTGCCGGCGCGCATCGGCGAGCTCGCCGAGCTGATCTCGCGGCATCGCGGCCGCTTCGCGGCTGTGCCGCGGGCGCTGTCGCCGCGCCGCTTCTGGCAGAACATCGTCGCCGGGCCGGTTGCCGATGCGGCGCTTTGCGGCCGTTCGGCGGAGGCGGAGCGGCGGCTCGTCGCCGCCATCGACGCGAATGAAACGCATCGCGGCGAGAGCGGCACCGAAACCGTGTTTCTGGTCGGCGCCGGTCCCGGCGACCCGGATCTGTTGACGCTGCGCGCGCTGCACGCGCTCGCCGATGCCGACATCGTGTTCTACGACGAGCTGGTGACGCCGGCCGTGCTCGACCGCGCCCGCCGCGAGGCCGAGCAGGTGTTCGTCGGCAAGCGGCGCGGCGAGGCCGGCCTCGGGCAGGACGAAATCAACCGCCGCATGGCGGAGGCGGCGCGCGCCGGGCGACGGGTGGTGCGGCTCAAAGGCGGCGATCCCTTCGTGTTCGGACGCGGCGGCGAGGAGCTCGAATACCTGCGCCAGGCGGGAGTGCCGGTCGTGGTCGTGCCCGGAGTAAGCGCGGCGCTCGGCTGCGCCGCGGAGGCGGGCCTGCCGCTCACCTTCCGCAACGAGGTCGCCAAGCTGACCTTGATCACCGCCTCCCGCGCCGAGCAGGCGATCGACTGGTCGGGTCTTGCCGACCGGCAGACGACGGTGGTGGTCTATATGGGCCTCGCCTCGGCCGCCGCGGTTCGCGACGGCCTGATCGCGGCCGGACGCGATCCCGCAACCCCGGCCGCGGTGCTCGCGCGCGGCACGCGGCCGGATGCGCAGGCGGCGGTCGGACGCCTCGACGCGCTTGCCGCGCTCGCCGCCGAAGTCGGTGAGGGGCCGGCCGTTCTGGTCATCGGCGAGGTGGTCGCGCGCTCGACGCCTTGGCGCGAGCTCCATGCCCTGATCGCCCGGGAGGCGGCATGACCTCGCCGCTGCAGCAGAAGCTCAAGCTCACCGGTCCGGCGGTCGTCACCGCCAACCGGCTCGGCGACGGCGCCGTCATCTATCGCACGGCGGCGGGCCGCTGGACCACCGAGCTTGCCGCGGCCGCGGTGGTGGAGACGACGCCGGCCGCGACCGAGCTGCTCACCGCCGCGGCTGCCGACAAGCTCGAGGCGGTCGACGTCTATGTCGCGCCGGTCCGAGTGACGGCGGAGCGGCGCGTGCTGCCGGGCAATCTGCGCGAGCGCATCCGCTCCGGCGGACCGACCGTCGCGCTGCCCGGCACGGGCTGAGGCAGCGGCCATGTACCTCTACGACGACCTCGACCGCACCCTCGTCGCCGAGCGCGTGCGCGAATTCCGCGACCAGGTCGATCGCCGCCTGTCCGGGGAGCTGACCGAAGAGGAATTCAAGCCGCTGCGGCTGATGAACGGGGTCTACCTGCAGCTGCACGCCTATATGCTGCGGATCGCGATTCCCTACGGCACCCTCTCCTCCGACCAGCTGCGCACGCTCGCGCACGTGGCGCGCCGCTACGATCGCGGCTACGGCCATTTCACCACCCGGCAGAACATCCAGTTCAACTGGATCAAGCTCGCGGAGCTGCCCGACGCCATGGCCGATCTCGCGCGCGCCGGGCTGCACGGGATGCAGACCAGCGGCAATTGCGTGCGCAACATCACGACCGACCAGTGGGCGGCCGTCGCCCCGGACGAGATCGAGGACGCCCGCGTCTGGGCGGAGCTGTTGCGCCAGCATCTCACGCTGCATCCGGAATTCTCGTTCCTGCCGCGCAAGTTCAAGATCGCGCTCACCGCCTCGCCGCACGACCGCGCGGCGGTGAAGGTGCACGATATCGGGCTGAGGCTGCATCGCAACGGCGCCGGCGAGACCGGCTTCGAGGTCATCGTCGGCGGCGGGCTCGGGCGCACCCCGTTCATCGGCAAGGTCATCAAGCCGTTCCTGCGGAAGTGCGATCTCCTGAGCTACGTCGAGGCGATCATGCGCGTCTACAACCAGTACGGCCGGCGCGACAATATCTACAAGGCCCGCATGAAGATCCTCGTGCACGAGCTCGGCGCGGAAAAATTCGCGCGGGAAGTCGAGGACGAGTGGCAGTCGATCATGGACGGCGCGCTCGCGCTCGAGGAGGCGGTGGTCGCCGAGATCGCCGGGCGCTTCCGCTATCCGGATTACGCGACGCTCGCCGACGATCCGCCGGAGCTCGCCGAGGCGCGCAAGGACGCGCGCTTCCGCCGCTGGCTCGGCAATTCGGTCGCCAATCACAAGATCGCCGGCCATGCCATCGTGACGCTCTCGCTCAAGCCGGTCGGCAGCCCGCCCGGCGACGCCACCGCGGCGCAGATGGACGCCATCGCCGATCTCGCCGACCGCTACAGCCACGGCGAGATCCGGGTGGGGCACGAGCAGAACCTGGTGCTGCCGCACGTCGCGCAGCGCGATCTTGCGGCGCTCTGGCGCGCGCTCGACGCGCTCGGCGTCGCCACGCCCAATATCGGGCTCGTCTCCGACATCATCGCTTGTCCAGGCCTCGACTATTGCAGCCTCGCCAACGCGCGCTCGATCCCGGTCGCCGAGGAGATCACCCGCCGCTTCAAGGATCTCGATCTCGCCCACGGGCTCGGGCGGCTGCACATCAACATTTCCGGCTGCATCAACGCCTGCGGCCATCATCACATCGGCCATATCGGCATCCTCGGCGTCGAGAAGAACGGCGAGGAGTTCTACCAGGTGACGATCGGCGGTCGCGCCGGCGAGGACGCCGAGCTCGGCAAGATCCTGGGGCCGGCGGTGCCCTACGACGACGTCGCCGACGTGGTCGAGGACATCGCCGCCGCCTATCTGGAGCTCCGCGAGCGGCCGGACGAGCTTTTCATCGATACGGTCGGGCGCGTCGGGGTCGAGCCCTTCAAGGAGCGCGTCTATGCCGCTCGTTAAGTCGGGACGGATCGTCGAGGATCGGTTCGTGCGCGTGCTCGACGACGCGCCGGTGCCGGACGGCGTGCCGGTGATCCTGCCGGCGGCGCGGTTCCTCGCCGATGCGCGCGATCTGGTGCTGAGGGAGGCGCCGACCGGCGTGATCTGGCCGAACGACCGCCGGATCGCCGAGCTCGCGCCTTACCTCGACTGGGTCGCGCTGGTGGCGCTCGTGTTTCCGACCTTCCGCGACGGCCGCGCCTACAGCCAGGCGCGGCTCTTGCGGGAGCGATACCGTTACCGCGGCGAGCTGCGTGCCTCCGGCCAGGTGTTGCGCGACCAATTCCTGTTCCTCAACCGCGCCGGCTTCGATGCCTTCGAGGTGAGCAAGGACAAGGATGCCCTGGCGTTTGCCGAAGCGGTCAAGCGCTACAGCGTGTTCTATCAACCGAGCGGCGACGGACGCGTCGCCGCGTTCAAGGCTCGCCTGGCGCGGGGGACATCCTCGGCGCCCGTGCAAGACCGGCGCGAAGTCGTGCGATGACGCCGCAGTCGTTCCCGCGCTAACTCAACGTCCAAGCGAAACCTCTCCGCTGTCATGCCCGCGTAAGCGGGCATCCAGTAACCTCAGTACGAGCGTGGAAGGCGAGTCGGTGCCCTTTTGCGCCGGTTCACGGATTACTGGATCGTCCGCCTACGCGGACGATGACACCCAGGAGATCCCCGCTTGCGCGGAGACGACAGGTCGCCGGCTCACCTCCCGCTGTGCGTGCCCTTGATCGCGTCGCCCTCGAGCTTGGTGAACGGTACGAACGGGATCGGGCTGCCGTTGTAGATGTCCGAGCGCACGATATTGAAGGTGCCTTCGACCGCCTGCTGCTTGTTGACCTTGAGCACGTGGTGGGCGCCGGGCCGGCCGACCGGAATCACCATGACGCCGTTCGGCTTGAGCTGTTGCAGGAGCGGCGGCGGGATGTGATCGATGCCGCAGGTGACGATGATCTCGTCGAACGGGGCTTCCTGCTCCCAGCCGTAGTAGCCGTCCTCGTTTTTGGTGGTGATCGCCTTGTACTCGCTGTAGCCGCGGTCGATCAGCGAGTCGTAGACGCGGCGGGTGCGCTCGAACAGCGGCTTGATGATCTCGATCGACCAGACCTTGTCGGTCAGGTTGGAGAGATAGGCCGACTGATAGCCGGAACCGGTGCCGATCTCGAGCACCTTGTGGCCGAACTGCACGTTGATCGTATTGGTCATGCGGGCGACGGTGTGCGGACCGGTGATGGTCACCCCGTAGCCGATATTGAGGTAGTGCCATTCGTAGGCGCGGGCGATATTCAGCTTGGTCACGAATGCCTCGCGCGGGGTCAGGACGAAGGCCCGCATGTCGCGCTTGTCCCAGATGTCGCGATGCGCGCGCACCTGCTGGAGGCGCTCCCAGCGCTGCCCGAGAAAGCCCGGGTCCTCGCCGCGGTTCTTGACCATCCAGGCGATGAAATCGGCCTTCGCCTCGAGCGGCGGGGCGGCGTCCCAATCGTAGGGGGCGGGAACGTTGGCGCCAGCCGGCGCGGGCAGCGCCGACGCTGCCAACGCGCCGGCGGCGCCGGCGACGAATTGACGCCGGCTGATCGGTGCCGCCAAAGCGCGGTCATCGGTCGATTGAATGTTCATGCTGCAAGCCATCGATCGCCGCCGGGCTTGGCTTAGCCACTTGCTCTTGCTTGTTCAAGCGGCCGATCATGGAGCTCCGATGCCGGCCGGGCGCGCCGGCGCAAGGCGGCTATACGGCCGTGATCGAGCGGTGACATGAATTTCGGGATCACGCTGTCGAACCGCGGAGTGCTCATCGGGATTTGCAGCACCCGTGACCTGCTGGCGCTGGCGGACGCGGCCGAGGCGACGCCGGTGATCGATTCGGTGTGGTGCGGAGACGCCTTGTTCGTCAATCGCCGGCTCGATGCCTTCACGCTGCTCGCCGCGGTCGCCGGCCGCACCGAGCGGGTGCTGCTCGGCCCGGCCTGCATGGGCTCGTTCGCGCTGCGCAATCCGCTCGTCTTCGCCTACGAATGGGCCTCGCTCGATGTCCTCTCGAACGGCCGCACCCGGCTGGTCGCCTGCGCCGGTGGCGGCGCCGGTCCGCTCTGGGAGGCGGAGAGCGCGGCGCTCGCCATTCCGCCGGCGCAACGGCGCAGGCGGATGATCGAGAACATCCACGTGCTGCGCCACCTCTGGAGCAAGGACAACGAGCCGTTCGCGGGCGAGTTCACGACCTTCTCCAACGTCACGCTCGAGCCGAAACCGGTGCAGTCGCCGTGCCCGATCTGGCTTGCCACCAATGCGCAGCGCCTGGCGAGAGGGCAGGCCGATTCCGGCGGCTCGGAATTGGCGCTCACCCGCGTCGGCAAGATCGCGGACGGCTGGATGACCCACTCGGTCGGCCCGGACGGCTTCCGCCGCTCGTGGGAGTTCATCCTGCAGGTCGGCCGCGACAGCGGCCGCGACGCGTCGAAATTCGACAATGTCCTCTATCACCACGTCAACGTGAACGACGACAAGGCCGCCGCGTTCGCCGATGCCAAAAAATTTCTCGATCTCTACTATTCCGCCGACTACGGCAAGGAGCGCGTGGAAGCGTGGCTCGCCTACGGGCCTCCGCGCGATTGCATCGCGCAGCTGCGCGCGTTCGACGCCTGCGGCTGCCGCCGCATCACCTTTCGGATCGCGACCATGGGCGACCCGATGACGCAATTCCGGCGGCTCGTCGAGGAGGTGCTGCCGTTCGTGTAGCACGTTCCGATGAGACGAAACTCGGCTTGAGCGGCAAACTCGGTGCGTTCCCTCCCCCGCTTGCAGCCGAACTCAGGTTTACCTGAGTTCGGCCACTTATTGACTGGCCGAAGTCGGAAACATCCGACTTCGGCTGGAGGGTTAGGGTGGGGGGATACGCGACGAGCATTGTGGCGGCGCTGCGAAGCGGGCACAATCGTGCCTCGACTGCAACGATAATGAAAGAACGCCGGCAATGGCTGCATCAGGGAGGGTTCGGCAATGGTGTCGCGTCGCGGCTTTCTCGATGGCGCGCTCGGCGCCGGCGTTGCGCTGATGACGCAGGGCGCGCAGCAGCCGGCGGCGCAGACTGACCGCGGTGGTCGGCGCAGAACGATCGTCGACGCGCAGGTCCACCTGTGGAAGTCGCAAACGCCGGAGCGTCCCTGGGTTCCCGGCGCCGTGCCGCAGCTGCCGGAGCCATTCGGCTACGATAAGCTCATCCCGATGATGAATGAGGCCGGCGTCGATCGCGTCGTCATCGTGCCGCCGTCCTGGGAGGGCGATCGGGTCGATTATGCGCTCGAGGCCGCGCAGAAATATCCCGACCGTTTCGCCGTCATGGGACGCATCCCGCTCAAGGATCCGCAATCCGCGGCGCTGCTGCCGAGATGGAAGGAGCAGAAGGGGATGCTCGGCATCCGCGTGACCTTTCTCGGCGCGCAGGCTCAATCGCTCGTGGATGGAACGGCAGACTGGTTCTGGCCGGCGGCCGAGAAGGCGGGCCTCCCGGT